>Ga0182739_1004373_pt1 | contig 11731 bp, 10 predicted proteins | sample eDN5th30CBELigBY_FD_128873 | JGI IMG/M metagenome (GOLD analysis project Ga0182739, IMG submission 128873) | Enriched backyard soil microbial communities from Emeryville, California, USA - eDNA 5th pass 30_C BE-Lig BY (version 2) (version 2) | ecosystem: Environmental > Terrestrial > Soil >... | reverse complement strand
TATTGTATTCGCTGTAGTTCAGCGGCCCCGACGCCGTCGCGGCGCCGTTGACATTGGTGGCGGTCAGATTTTGCGAGTACAGGCTCTCATAGCGGCTGTCGTGGGCGCCGAATGCAGCGTAGGCCGTGACGTTGTCCGTCATGTCGACCTCGGCCCTGAGGACTCCAAACAAGTCCTTGCGCTGCAAGTAACCCCAAGGTTGGCCGAGAGCCTTGCGCGCATCGGGCGCCCAGGGCAACGCGACACCCGGGGCAACTCCGAGATACGGGATCACGCCGCCCACGTACTGATATTGGTACCCGAGATCTGCCGCCAGCCGGACGCGGTCGCCGCGGAAATCGAGACCCAGGACTGCAAGAGCGCGTCGATCGGAGTTGCTTTCGACGGCTGTCTGGCCGGCCTTGAAGGCGCCGTTGAAGCGAATGCCGAACTGTTTATCGGGACCGAGACGGCGCGCAACATCGGCGTGGCCGCCAAACTGACCGCTCGACACATAGCCAGCCGTCAGCTGCGTCAGAGCCTCGCCAGGTGCACGTTTGGGGACCACATTGATCGTCCCGCCAATGGAGGAAGCCGGCGGCATGCCGGTTAGCATGGCGTTCGGCCCTTTCAGGACTTCAATGCGCTCGGCGAGCTCCGCCATGATGGTCGCGCTCGGAAGCATTCCATAGAGCCCGCCATAGGTTGTGTTCATCGACTGGATGTTGAAGCCGCGGATATAGGCTTGGTCCGAGCCAGGGCTTCCGTCAGGAATGAAAAAGCGCACCGACGGATCGTCCACCAATACATCCCTGACGGTTTTGGCTTGCTGATCCTGCGCCTTCTTCGTCGTGTAGCTCGTCTGGTTGAAGGGGATGTCCATCACGCCCCGATTGCCGAGCAGCCCGAGCTGGCCCCCCGTCGCGACCTGCCCCCCGGCATAGGGCGGCGGGATATTGTCGATCATGGCCTGGGCGGGCACCGGAAAGGCGCTCTGCACCTGGACCGGATCAAGTTGCGTGACGTCGGATGGCAGCTGTCCACTTTGACCGGCGGCCGCGATCGTGACGGAGTTTGCGGATGTGAAGCGATAGGAAATGCCGGTGCCGGCCAGGATGCGCCCAAGCGCCTGTTCAGCCGTCAGCGCTCCGGAAACACCTCCGCTCGAGCGGCCTTCGACGACCGCGGGATCGACGATGACCTGCAATCCGGACTGCCTGCCGAAGGCCGTCAGAGCGGAAGGCAATGGCTGGGCAGGGATATCGAATGTTGCCGTCCGGCTGGTCTGGGCTACCTGGGCGTCCGCATCCTGTGAGCGGGCATGGGCTGCGGGTCCGATGGCAAGGGCAGAGGAGAGTCCCAGCGCAAGCGCAAGGGAACGTGCAGGAAGCATGATCTCGAGTCGCGCAGCCTTGTTTACTTTCGACACTTCACAATCCCCCAAAACCGTGCCGGCGGGATCACGGTGCATCATTCCAGGTGTAGGCGAACGGCATCCGTCGCCGAGAAACGACGCGGCCCGTTCTGGCTTTTTAACCAGGAGGCAAAAAAAAGGCGGCAGAGGCCGCCGTGCCGGGGTGACGAAAGAGCGCGTTAGCGCGAGGAGATCACGACGAGGTAAGGAGAGATATTCGCGACCTTGCCGTTCTGCATTTCCACTACCGCCTGCAGCGCTTCGTCGGGGCGGTTCAGGTTGATGATGCCGGTGACGAGACGGTCGGCGATCTCCCGGTCACGAAAGACGATCGCGCCCGGCATATATCGACCGATTTGCTCGACGACATCTCGAATCGTCGCCTGATAGACGACCAGCCGGTGGTCCCTCCAAGGGGCAACTTCGTCAGGGTTGATCGAAGCCCTCCTGGTCACCCCGCCGGATGCAATACGAACATGCTGTCCGACGGCAAGGTCCGCCAGCAACTGCCCGTCGTCCCTGCTCACGTTGACGGTGCCGGTTTCGACATCGACCGAAACTCCGGTCGAAAATGTGCCGACGCTGAATGACGTGCCGGTGACGGTCACCCTCACGTCGGATGCGGCCACGACAAACGGCCGTTCGGCCGACGCAACGACCTCGAAGAACGCCTGGCCCGCAAGAAGCGTCACTGTCCGCTGCTTCGCCGTGTAGTCGACCGCGATCGCACTCCCCGCATCGAGCGAGGCGCGACTGCCGTCTTCAAGCACAACCTCGCGAACCTCTGCCACGCCGGTCATGTAATCGGCCGCAAGGCGAAGCTGAACAGCGGGAAAGGCAAGGAGCGCCAGACAGGCCGCCAAGGCGGCGCCGGCCCATGCAAGGCGCCGAACCCGCGGTCTGCGAGGCGTCAGCATTGCGACCTTGGCCGATTGCAATGCCGGCTCTACCGAGCCCAGCTCTTCGGCACTGCGCCATAGCGATGCGATCGTATCGTGCGCCTTCCGGTGGCGCTCGCTCTGAGCAAGCCATGCTTCGTACTCGGCGCGCAACGCCTGATCGTCGGGAGCCTCTTCGAGACGCAGGAGCCAAGCGGCGGCCTGCCCTCGAAGGGCTGGGCGCTTGCTCTGCTCTGGGTTCAAGCCTCAGCTCCTCAAAGATTCTCGGCCCGAATTGAGGGGCCTATGGAGATAGACGCACGCCGATGATGAGCTTTAACCAACGATCGACGCCCTACTCTTCATCGCCGTGAATTCTTTGAGCAAGGTAGACCGACGCCTGAGCGACGATCTTGTGCACCATCACCAAAGAAATCCCAAGTTGCTCCGCCGTCTCCTGCAAGGTTCGCCGCTCTATGCGGTTCAGGCGGAACGCGAGCTGCGTGCGCTCCGGCAGCTCCGCAAGCGCGGCGTACAGCTGGCTGAGCTCATCCCGATAATAGAGGACGCGTTCGGCTGACGGAACCCCGCTCGCCACTGCTTCGATGTAAGGTTGAGCCGTCGCGGTGGTGGGCACGACCGCCGACCGCCGCAGCCAGTCGAGGGCGAGATTGCGGACGATGGTGAAGAGATAATGCTTGGGCTGCGCAATCTCCGCCGTCTCGGTACGCGAGGAGAATCGGATCCAGGCTTCCTGGACAACGTCTTCGGCGCTCGCCCGGTCATGGACAATCCGCTTGGCAAGCTTCACCAGCTCGTCGCGGTTCTGCAGGTAAACGGTGAGGGCTGATTCCGCCAAAGACAAATGCAGTCCTTAAATGCGAATAGTTCGCATTTGCTCTATAGAGCTTTGATTTTTTCAGTACAAGCCCCCTCCGCGCCGAGAAGGACAGAGGCCTCATGGGCGACGACGAGACGGTGATGCGTGCGGGCGACATCCTGATCCAGCGCGGGACGAACCATGCCTGGGCGAACCGCTCCGGCCGGATATGCCGCATCGCCTTCATTCTCATCGACGGAAAACGCCGATCGAGCATGATCGTGAACTCTACCCCGCCGTCCTCGTCTGGCCGGCGATCCATTGCCAGCCGTTCGGCCCCTCGACGAAGACGCAGAGCGACTGATAGGTCGCCGCGATCGTCCGGCCGTCGACGACGAAGCTGTCGTGGGAGACGAAGGTCGCCTCGGCGACGCCGGGCGAAACCTGCACCGAGAGATTGCTGAAGCGCTGCGCTTCGAAGGCAATCTTGCCCGATGTGCAGTAGGTCTCGATGTAGCCGGCCTTGTCGAAGGTCCGGCCGGCAGCGTTCACATAGACGAAATCCGGATGGATGAGGTCGCCCAGCCGGCCGGCGGCGCGGTGGACGATGGCGTCCGCCTTGGCGAGCAGGATCTCGTGGATCCGCTCGGCGATGCTCACCGTACGGTCACGGCGTGGTTGAGCGGGCCGTGGCCCCGGCCGTAGCCGGGCGCGGTCGCGATCGCTTCGCGCACGTAGGCGCGGGCGCGCGCGACGGCATCCGCGAGGCTCATCTTCTGGGCGAGGCCGGCGGCGATCGCCGATGCCAGGGTGCAGCCGGTGCCGTGCGTGCTGCGGCTGTCGATGCGGGCGTCCTCGAAGCGGTCGGTCCTGCCCTCCTGGACGAGCAGGTCGACGACGCGGTCGCCCTCGAGATGGCCGCCCTTCATCAGCACCGCCCGGGCGCCGAGCGACCGCAGCATCTCCCCGGCCCGCTTCATGTCGGCCTCGGTCCGCACCGGAATGCCCGCCAGCACCTCGGCCTCGGGCAGGTTGGGGGTGAGCAGCGCGGCGTGCGGCAGCAGCCGCTCGCGCAGCGCCGTCTCGGCCTCGCTCAGCAGCAGCCGATGGCCCCCCTTGGCGACCATCACCGGATCGACCACCAGCGGCACGCCCGGCGCATGGCGGCGCAGCGCCGCCACGACCGTGTCGATCACCTCGGCGCCGTGCAGCATGCCGGTCTTCAGCGCATCGGCGCCGATGTCGGTCAGCACGGCCTCGATCTGCTGCGCGATGAAGGCCGGCTCGACCGCCACCACGCCGTGCACGCCGAGCGTGTTCTGCGCCGTCAGCGCGGTGATGGCGGTGGCGGCGAATCCGCCCATCGCGGTCACCGCCTTGATGTCGGCCTGGATTCCCGCGCCGCCGCCGGAGTCCGAGCCGGCGACGATCAGGACCCGGCCCTTCACGCCGCCTGCCGCGGGATCGCCTCGATGATGCGGTCGACGACGAGCCGCACCAGGTCGGAATCGTCGCCCTCGGCCATCACCCGGATCAGCGGTTCGGTGCCCGACTTGCGCACCAGGATGCGACCGCTCTGCCCGAGATCCTTCTCGGCCGCGGCGATCGCCGCCATCACCGATGCGGCGTTCAGGGCGGCATTGGCATCGCCCACGCGCACGTTCTTCAAGAGCTGCGGCACCGGCTGGAAGGCGCTGAAGGTCTCGCTCGCCGGCTTGCCGCCCTTGATCAGCGCGGCCAGCGCCTGGAGCGCCGCCATCAGCCCGTCGCCGGTGGTGGCATGGTCGGTCATGATGATGTGGCCCGACTGCTCGCCGCCGAGGTTGAAGCCGTCGGTCCGCATGCGCTCGAGCACGTAGCGGTCGCCGACCTGGGTGCGCACCAGCGACAGGCCGCGCGCCCCGACATAGCGCTCCAGCCCGAGATTGGACATCACCGTCGCCACCAGGCCGTTGCCGGTCAGCTTGCCGTCCCGCTTCCACAGATCGGCGATGGTGGCCATCAGCTGGTCGCCGTCGATCAGGCTGCCCTTCTCGCAGACCAGCACGACGCGGTCCGCGTCGCCGTCGAGCGCGATGCCGATATCGGCATGATGCGTCACGACGTGCTCCTGCAGCAGCGCCGGATGGGTCGAGCCGCAATTGCCGTTGATGTTGAAGCCGTCCGGCTTGACGGCAATGGGGATCACCTCGGCGCCCAGCTCCCACAGCACGGTCGGCGCGACCTTGTAGGCGGCGCCATTGGCGCAATCGACCACGATCTTCAGATCGGAAAGATCGAGTCCCCGGGCCGCCGACGTCTTGACCGCCTCGATGTAGCGGCCCTCGGAATCCTCGAGACGAATGGCGCGGCCGATCGCAACCGGCGCGGCGAGCTTCACCGTCTCGTGCGACGCGACGAGTGCTTCGATCTCCATCTCGACGGTGTCGGACAGCTTGAAGCCGTCCGGCCCGAACAGCTTGATGCCGTTGTCTTCGTAGGGATTGTGCGACGCCGAAATCATCACGCCGACGTCGGCGCGCATCGAGCGCGTCAGGAAGCCCACCGCGGGCGTGGGCAGCGGCCCGAGCACCAGAACGTCCATGCCCGTCGACACGAAGCCGGCCGTCAGCGCCTGCTCGATCATGTAGCCGCTCAATCGCGTGTCCTTGCCGACGACGACGCGATGCCGATGACCGCCGCGGCTGAAGACCTGGCCCGCCGCCATGCCGATGCGCATGGCGATCTCCGCCGTCATGGGCCACGAGTTCGAGCGGCCGCGGACGCCATCGGTGCCAAAGAGAGAGCGTGTCATGCGGCAGATTCTACCGCATCGCCGCCCAGACCGCGAGGGCCTGGCGAACGCCGGCAACGTCGTGCACGCGCAGGAGGGCGGCGCCCTGTCGGGCGGCTTCGACCGCCAGCCAGACCGACGCCGGATCGCGCCGGCGCGGCTCGGCGACCCCGGTCAGCCGGCCGATGAAGCCCTTGCGCGACGATCCGACCAGCACCGGATAGCCCGCCGCGGCAAGCCGCCCCGCGCCCGCGACGAGGGCGAGATTCTCCTCGACGCTCTTGCCGAAGCCGATGCCGGGATCGAACGCGATCCGCTCGCGCGCCACACCGGCGGCTTCGGCGGTCCGCGCCCGTTCGACCAGGAAGTCGAGCACGTCCTCGACCACGTCGCGATAGGCCGGCCCTTCGTACCTGTTCTCGGACCGGCCGCGGCGGTGCATCAGCACAACGGGGGCGGCGCGCCGCACGATCAGGGGCAGGAGCGCGGGATCGTCGCGCAGAGCCGCCACGTCGTTGACGATGCGCGCGCCGGCATCGAGGCAGGCGCGTGCGACCTCGGCCCGGCGCGTGTCGATCGAGACGACGACGCCCCGCCTGGCCAGGCCCTCGACGACGGGCCGCACCCGCTGCAGCTCTTCCTCGACCGGGATCGGCCGCGATCCCGGCCGCGTCGACTCGCCGCCGATATCGACGATGTCGGCGCCCTCCGCAACGAAGCGCAGGCCATCGTCGATGGCCTGCGCGGGATCGAGGCGTTCGCCGCCGTCGGAAAACGAATCGGGCGTCACGTTCACGATCGCCATCACACGAGGGCGATCGAGGACGATGCCGCCGAAGCTCGGGATCACACGCCCGGCTGCGGCTCGGGACTGGCGCCCGGCGAGGTGCCCGAGGTCTGGCCACTGTTCTGGCCGCTGCTGGTCGGCACGGAAGCCCGCCGCCGGCGGTCGCCGCCGGGGCCCGCCCCGCCGGTATCGTCGCGCACGACCTTCTCTCCGCGCAGCACCTGCCCGATCTCGTCGCTGCTCAGCGACTCGTACTCGAGCAGCGACTTGGCGATGATGTGCAGATCCTCGATGCGGTCGGTCAGGATCTGCTTGGCCTTGCCTTCGGCCTCCTCGATCAGGCGACGGACCTCCTGGTCGATGATCTGCGAGGTCGCTTCCGACACGTTCTGCGTCTGGGTGACGGCGTGGCCGAGGAACAGTTCCTGCTCGTTGGCCTGGTAGCGCACGCGGCCGAGCTTGTCGGACATGCCGTAGGCGGTGATCATGCCGCGCGCCATCTGGGTCGCGACCTGGATGTCGCTCGCCGCGCCCGTGGTCACGTTGTCCGGTCCGAAGATGATCTCCTCGGCGGTACGGCCGCCGAACAGGATCGCCAGCCGCGATTCGAGGAACTGCTTGGTGTGGCTGAGGTGATCGCGCTCCGGAAGCTGCATGGTGACGCCGAGCGCCCGACCGCGCGGGATGATCGTCACCTTGTGCAGCGGATCGGACTTCGGCACGTGCATGGCGACCAGCGCGTGGCCCGCCTCGTGATAGGCCGTCAGCGTCTTCTCCTCGTCGGTCATCGCCATCGAGCGGCGCTCGGTGCCCATCAGCACCTTGTCCTTGGCGTATTCGAAGTCGCCCATGGTGACCAGGCGCTTGCCGACGCGGGCGGCGCGCAGCGCGGCCTCGTTCACGAGGTTGGCGAGATCGGCGCCCGAGAAGCCCGGGGTGCCGCGCGCCAGCACGTGCGGGTTGACGTCCGGCGCCAGCGGCACCTTGCGCATGTGGACCTTGAGGATCTTCTCGCGGCCGCCGATGTCGGGGTTCGGCACCACGACCTGGCGGTCGAAGCGGCCGGGCCGCAGCAGCGCGGGATCGAGCACGTCGGGCCGGTTGGTGGCGGCGATCAGGATGACGCCTTCGTTGGACTCGAAGCCGTCCATCTCGACCAGCAGCTGGTTCAGCGTCTGCTCGCGCTCGTCGTTGCCGCCGCCCAGGCCCGCGCCGCGATGGCGGCCGACCGCGTCGATCTCGTCGATGAACACGATGCAGGGCGCGTTCTTCTTGGCCTGCTCGAACATGTCGCGCACGCGGCTCGCGCCGACGCCCACGAACATCTCGACGAAGTCGGAGCCCGAGATGGTGAAGAACGGCACGTTGGCCTCGCCCGCGATGGCGCGCGCCAGCAAGGTCTTGCCGGTGCCCGGCGGGCCGACCAGCAGACAGCCCTTGGGGATCTTGCCGCCCAGCCGCTGGAACTTCTGCGGATCCTTCAGGAAGTCGACGATCTCCTCGAGCTCGGCCTTGGCCTCGTCGATGCCGGCCACGTCCTCGAACGTCACGCGACCATGCTTCTCGGTCAGCAGCCGCGCCTTCGACTTGCCGAAGCCCATGGCCCGGCCGGTGCCGCTCTGCATCTGGCGCAGGAAGAAGATGTAGACACCGACAAGAACAAGGACCGGCAGCCAGCTCACGAAGATCGAGCCGAGATTGACACCCTCCTCCGCCGGCCCGGCATCGACCCGGTCGACGTTCTTGATCAGCATCGGCATCAGCTGCTCGTCGGGCGGCGTGCTCGGCACGTAGGTCGCGAATTTCTGCATGCCGTTGCGCGGCTCGCGGAAGGTGCCGGTGATGGTGTTGCCGGAGATCCGGACATCCTGGACCTGCCGCTGGTCGACCGCGCGGACGAAATCCGAATAGGAGATCGTGTTGCCGGCAGTGCGGGTCGTGCCGCCCTGGAAGACGCTGTAGAGCAGCGCCAGGAGCAACACGATGACGATCCACAAGGCGGCGTTACGATTGAACGGATTCACTGGGCATGTCCAACTTGAAGGGTTTCAACCAAGATGGGGCGGCCCGGAGGCGCCGCAAGCGAAAAATGCAGCCGGAACGAGGGGCTGGCTCCGTTTCCTCTCTTTCGTCCTGCCACTTTCGGCGCGGACAATCCAGCGCAGCCGACGGCCCGCCCCCTGACGCAGCATCAGACAGCAGCCGGATAGCGTGAAATCCTGGCTTTTTCCCGACTTGCCGCGCATTTCCCCCTGCGACAGCCGTGCCGCCGCGCGCTCCAGCCGGGCGCGCCGCGGCGGATGATCGCCGCCGGCCACCGATTGCACGAGGCGGCCCAGCAGGCGGACGGCAATTTCCCGGCTCGACCGCGACACGAGGACGTGATCCAGCGCGACCGCGCCATCCGGCCCGACCTCGAGGACCTCCAGTGCCGCTTCGGCGAGTGCGCGTTCGCGCGCGGCGCGGGCGGACGGTTCCATGACGGCGCCCGGAACGGCACCGCCGTCCTGGCGAACACGCACCCGCTCGAAGCGCCGGTCGTCGTTCGACGGATCGTCGATCCAGCCGAGGCCGCGCGCCCGAACGGTCGCCGTCAGCCGGTCGCGCGACACGCCGAGCAGCGGACGCAGCAGGCGGGCGTCGCGATGCTCGACGACCGCCGCCATGCCGGCCAGCCCGTCCGGACCGCTCCGCCGTGCGGCACGCATGGCGACGGTCTCCGCCTGGTCGCCGGCCTGGTGCGCCGCCAGCAGGTGCAGGATGCCGCGGCGGCGGCAGGCCGCGAAGAGCAGCCGGTAGCGCGCCTCGCGCGCCGCCTGCTGCAGGCCGCTTGCGGGCTTCGCCCCGGACCATCTCAGGATCTCGCCGGCGATGCCGAGACCGCCGAGCCGGTCGAGGGTCGCCCGGGCTTCGGTTTCCGACTCCGGCCGCAGCCCATGGTCGACGATCAGCGCCACCACCCACCCCTCGCGCGCCACGGCCCAGTCATGCGCCAGCAGCGCGAGCGACAGAGAATCGCGTCCGCCCGAAACCGCGACCGCAAGGACGGGTTTCGACTCGAACGGCCCGAACGGCGCCATGAGAGCAGCGAACTCGGCCGCCTCGACTTGAGGGATCATCGCCAGGAGCGCGGCTCTCATAGGCGCTGCAATTGCGATCGGGTTGCTGGGAGCGCTCATGTCTTCCGGACCGCGAGCTTCCAGCTCGCTCATGAATCCGAGCGAGCTGGAAGCTCGCGGTCCGGAAGACATGATCCGATCACCCGCAGCCGCTCTTCTGGCGCTCCCGGTCGATGCGGCGCTTCTGCAGATCGGTGGCGCGCGGATAGTCGTGGCTGAAGCGCGCGAACACCGCGCAGGCTTCCTGCTTCTTGTGCAGCACCGCCAGGGTGACGCCGAGCTTCAGGAGATTGTCCGGTCCCTTCGGGCTGGTCTTGTAGGTCTTGTAGCCCTCGGCGAAGGCGACCATCGCATTCTGGTAATCGCGGCGGGCGTAGTAGGTCTCGCCCAGCCAGTATTGCGCGTTGCCGGCCAGCACGTGCTGCGGATTCTGCTGGACGAACGCCTTGAAGCCGCGCTCCGCGCCGGCATAGTCGCCGTCCTGCAGGAGCTTGAAGGCCTGGTGATAGAGCGCTTCGCCCTGCGCGCCGCCGGCAGGCGGAGCGGCGGCCGCGAGATTGCCGCCGGCCGCCGGAGGAGCCGGCGCAGCCCCCGCCGCCGGCGGTGGAGACGCCGGCCGCGCACCGGCCTTGCCGCCCTTCTCGAGCGTGTCGAGGCGGTACTCGTAATCCGCCTGCATCTTCTCCATCTGCTGCTGGAGCTGCTGATTGCGATATTGCAGCTGCTCGAGCTGGCCGGTCAGCGTCGTGAGACTCTGCTGGATCTGGTTCAGCCGGTCCTCGACATAGACGGCGTCGCCGCGCTGGGCCCACGCCGCCGATGGCAGGGCGAGCGCGAGGAGAACGGTCAGTTTCGGGCAGAGCGTCTTCATGGCGGGTATTGTCCCACTGCGAACCGGGCCATTTTCGGGCAGGAGCGCCGGCCAACAACGAAAACGCCGGTCATCGCGACCGGCGTGTCCGTCGCCTCCGGGGAAATCCTACTCGAGCACCGTGATGGCGACACGGTTGCGAGCCCAGGAGCCTTCGTCGGAGCCGACCACCTCGGGGCGCTCCTTGCCGTAGCTGATGGTCTTGATGCGCTGCGACGGAACGCCCTGCGCGACCAGATACTGGCGCGCCGCATTGGCGCGGCGCTCGCCGAGGGCGAGGTTGTATTCGCGCGTGCCGCGCTCGTCGCACTTGCCTTCGATGGTGATCGGATAATTGGCGTACTTCTTCAGCCACTCCGCCTGCTTGGCGAGGGTATTGCGGCCGTCCTCGCGGATGCTCGACATGTCGGTGTCGAAATACACCCGGTCGCCGACGTTCTGGCGGAAATCGGCAACCGATCCGGGAGAGACCGACGCGCTGGCGGAAGGCGGCTCCTGCGTGCTGGTGGTGTTGCTGCTGCAGGCCGAGACGAACATCAGGGCCGCGACGGCGGCAATGGCTTTGATCGTTTGCATGTCATCCTTACGCGCCCTTCTCGCGGCGCGCTCCTCTCGGTTTCCACTCTTTCGGCAAACTCCCAGACGGACACGACCCGAGCGATCGTGCGCTCGGGTCGTGTCCGCGGATCATAATCTTCGCTACTGCGGAATCAAGGGTGACCAGGCCGGATCCGACGCGTCGGTGAGCGTCGGAACCCGGCGCTCGAAGCGTCCGGTCACGTCGATGGCGTTGAGGCCCACCCCTCCGCCGCGCTCCTGGCGGAAGAACATCAGCACGCGTCCGTTGGGTGCCCAGGTCGGCCCTTCGACGAGGTAGCCGTTGGCCAGCAGCCGCTCGCCGCTGCCGTCGGGCCGCATGATGCCGATGCCGAAACCGCTGCCCGAGATCTTCGTGAAGGCGATGTAATCGCCGCGCGGCGACCATACCGGCGTGGCGTAGCGGCCCTCGCCGAAGCTGATGCGCCGCTCGCCGCCGCCGCCCGACGGCATGACGTAGAGCTGCTGGCTGCCGCCGCGGTCGGAGTTGAAG
>Ga0182739_1004371_pt1 | contig 11734 bp, 9 predicted proteins | sample eDN5th30CBELigBY_FD_128873 | JGI IMG/M metagenome (GOLD analysis project Ga0182739, IMG submission 128873) | Enriched backyard soil microbial communities from Emeryville, California, USA - eDNA 5th pass 30_C BE-Lig BY (version 2) (version 2) | ecosystem: Environmental > Terrestrial > Soil >... | reverse complement strand
CTTCGTGGCCGGGATGGTCTCGCCATAGGCTCGTTTCGCCTCTTCGGCAAACCATTCAACGAACGAGGCACCGTAAGTAACCTCAACGAGACTTTCGGACAGTGGTTTGCCGCTCTCCATTGTCATGATACGTGCCAATTCCTCTTTATGGGCGATGATGAGATTGTACCACTTCCGTACGGTAATACTACGTTGGGTAGCGCCGGCGTCGCGCCAGCCTGGCCAAGCTTCATGAGCGCGATCGATCGCATTTCTGCAGTCGGCTACCGTAAGATCGGGAACCGAGGCAATCGCATTGCCGGTAGCTGGGTTAATGATGCTGAACTTTTTACGGCCAGTGATGAATTTACCGTTGATGTAAGCTTCGGCCGGTAGCCATTTTGGTGTTTTCTCTGTCACAGTTTTCATATTATGTTGAGATAGGACAACCATTGTTAGTTAACCATCGGACAGGTACAATAGTTTTGTCAGATTGTTAACATTCACGGCTAAATTAACCATATTTGCCCTCATATCATATAAATGCCCTTATTAAAGAATCGCGGTGAGCAATCGTATAGTACTCCGATGTAGATCAATTTGCGGTGAGTATGGTTTGATTCGGTGGCCGAAACATGAGTATTATTTAACGTTCTGAAAGCTGATGTAAGTCGTTTGGCATCATGATGAGGATGGCATTTACTCGGATGCGAGTCAGCGAAATCGTTGACACCAGATTAAGGGAGGTGTTTTTGCAGCGCTAGCGATAGGTGCTTACCCAAATAAGTGGAATATTTTTTGCTTCTTTGTAGGCACATTATCGACTATGTGTATCAGATATTTACTCTATAGCTTGTGCCTGCTTGCCGTCCCGGGTGAAAGTGTATGGGCCCAGACGCTGCCAGTAGGAAGTACGGTGCTTGAAGATTATGCGGTGACAATCGTCAAAGACTCCCGAAACAACTGGGTGGATGCGAGTTTGGCGGCGTACGGCACGTGGGATTACAAGCAGTTTATTTTCAATGCGCACCTGCAGTACATCCATGCCTACAATTACCAATATAATTTCCGCGCCGCCGAAGACCGCAGCGACTACTGGGGATTTCATCCCCAAGATAAGAACAACCTACATTTGAAGGTTGGCGTGATGTATCGGTTATCGACACGGGAAGGCAAACCTTTGTGAGATTAGAATCTTCTCAATGACTACCCCATACAACGCATAAAGAACTGCGCGGAAAAGAGAAATTGGAATTTGGCGGATAAGCCTAAACAGGTATTGAAACGGAAAACGATCATATTATTCATGCTCAGGTTCGCGAAACTGGCCTTCTCAGTGATTGGGCTGTCGCTTGCCGCCAAGTATTTCGGCGTGTCCGTAGAACGTGATACGTGGTTAATCGCGCTGAATTGCATTGTTGTGGTTAACCTGGCGATTTGGGGCCCAGTCAATGAGACCTTTAGAGCCAAATTCGTGATATTGAGGGAAGAGCAGGGAGAAGCCCGGGTATTGGAGCGGACACGGGCACTGTTAGCTGTAACCGCAATGGTTACATTGGTGTTGGTAGGGTGTTTAATTGCATTCCCTTATTCCATAGCGAAGGTGCTTGGTCCTGCTTATGATACTGAGCAATTAAACGCACTGGTTTTGATGCTGTTGGTTGTGGCGCCATCCCTGCTGTTTGATCAATTCAGCCAGTTGGGCATTAGTATTCTAAACGCATACGACTCCTTCTTCGTTCCCGAAATATCGAACTGTATTGCTGCCCTGGTCAATATTGTGAGTATGATCCTGTTGGCGCCTCATATTGGGATCTATGCTTTGGCGGTTTCTTATTATATCGGATTGGTATTGATGCTGTCACTTATTATAGGCCAAATTCGTTTGCGAAAAATCCCTATTTTATTTAGTTTCCGCGATATCCATTTAGCCGACTTTAAGCCTTTTTTTATATATGCTTTGCCATTTTTTGTTCCGTATTTTTTCATTCAGGTTAATTTCCTTGTGGAAAAGTCATTGGGAAACCTATTGGGTGAGGGTGTGGTTTCCATGCTTGACTATTCGCGTAAATTCGTAGATATACCTATCAATGTGTTAACCAGTGTGTTGCTCACTATGCTGGTACCTGTGCTTTCTGGCCATTTTGCAAAACGGAATATAGCCGGCTTTTTGAAGGATTTCAAGCAGCTGTATCAGTTCGGTTTGTTGATCATTACTGCGCTGATTGCTTTTTTCTGTTCGTCGAGTACGGAATTGATTGGTTTGATCTTGTATCATAAAGGACAGATATCGCACGATGCCATTGCGGAAATGGGGCAACTGTCTATGTACTATGCATGGTCGGCCTTGATTAGTTTCCTGTATATAATATTCGGGCTAGCCTTGCTGGCTACAAATAGGGGAAAGGTTTATGCGTTTTTTGGGGTGCTGGCACAGCTGATCATGATCGGGCTGAATTTTCTATATTACCGGACCTTCGGCGCGTATACATTTCCGCTTACTTTTATCTTGGCCCATAGCTTTTCCGCAATCGCTTTGTTTATTTATTTTCCCTACGAGAAGCGTATGCTGTTGGTTACAACGGTGAAGTACATTCTTTACCTTGTATTGGCTGTGGCGGCAGCATATTTGCTTACGGGACTCGTTCCAGAAGGTATCGCAAACTTTATGACCCTGATTGTGAATGGCTGTATGATTTTGATCGTTATGTTTGCGTTGCTGTTTATATTGCGCCTGGAAGAGCGGCTGTTTATCAGACAATATTGGCGGAAAGCACTTGTGTTAATTCGGGATTTTGGATCAAAGGAGGAGGGGTAAGATTATATGACTCACGTATCCGTATCTTTCATTATTGTTAACTTCCGCACAGCGGATTTAGCAACGCGTTGTATCAATTCAATCCGGGAACACACCAAGAATCAGTCGTACGAGATTATCGTTATTGACAATGCTTCGGGGGATGGCTCCGCAGAAAAGTTGGCACGTATACCCCACGTTACGGTTGCTGCCAATACGGATAATGTGGGATTCGGCGTAGCAAATAACCAGGGAGCTGCACTAGCGACCGGTGAATTTTTATTTTTTATTAACCCCGACGCATATTTATTGAACGACGCCACCGCCGTTTTTATGGCGTTTATGGAGACTTCCACGGCGGCGTCGGTTGGCTGCTGTGGGGCAGATCTATCAGACGGTTGCGGCAATGCGCAAATGTCTTACGGGAACTTTCCCTCTTTATTGGAAGTGTTTTCGCAAATCGGTTTTTATAGATTGTATTCTAACTACTACGTGAAGCATTTATCAACCAGCCTGCGTAACCACGGTGAGACGGTTAAGGATGTGGATTACGTGCTGGGAGCGGCGATGTTCATGCGGGCATCAATATTTAAGCAGGTGGGTGGGTTCGATGCCCAATTCTTCTTGTATTTTGAAGAAACCGAACTCGCATACCGGTTGAAGAAGAACGGATTCCGGTGTGTTCTCTTGCCGCAGGCAAAGATTGTGCACCTGGAAGGGAGCTTTACCCGGGAAGGTAAGCCACATTATGCAAAAATTAAATGGTTTTCGGAGAGTAGACAGCTGTACTTCAGGAAAACGGAAGGGAGAATAGTTGCTTTTTCCGTAAAAATACTGCTGGCATTTCAAGCACTTGCACAATGGATTTACCATAGGCAATCTCATTACATTAAAGTATTTCGTATACTTGTGAGATCCTGATGGTGTATCACGGAATGGAATTTAGTCATTTGTATGTTATTGTTTTTAGCGAACTACCCTGATGAGCGAACACGTTATGAGGGGATGTCTCAACGCGTCATTGCCATCGATAAGCAATATGAAAATGAACAACGTGTATATTTGTTCGTTTCCCACCGGCTTTTCTTTAAAAAGCAGCTTATCCGTATTGACTCAAATGCTGTTCAGTATCGATGTAATTTCTTTCTGCATTTTTTCTTTATCCTCCGTTTGTTCCGACAAGCGAGCACGTTGTATTTTCATTCCGTAATCAACGTATTGCCTGTGCTACCTATGTTGAGGACTATCCGGATTGATCAGCGTGTAGTGCTAGATGCGCACGGGCTGGTACCCGAAGAACAACGCTTGGCCGGGACCCGATGGAAAAGTGCATTATACCGGCTGAGTGAACGGTGTATATTTAAGAAAGCCAGTGTGATCATTACCGTCAATTCGGCAATGGAAAGGTATTTTAGGAGCAAGCATTCTTCGGCGAGCGTACGTTATTTGGTACTACCCATCATGCCCGATCACCTTCGGAAAGATGCATATGATTTCCCCGATGCTGTCGAAGGGCAGCAGATAAGGGTGGTGTACAGTGGTAACACACAGCTTTGGCAGAACATTGATGTGATGATCGATGTCATTAAAAACAATCGTTCAGAAAGGATACGATATGACCTGTTAACTGGTGAACCGGAGTTATTGCAGCGCTTTCTGATTGATGCAGGGCTCGGCGATGCTCCCAATATACATGTTTGCACCGTCGCTCCAGAGGAACTGAAAAACTATTACAGGACTGCACATTACGGGTTTATGATGCGAGGCGATATTAATGTAAGCCGCACGTCTTGCCCGACCAAGCTGATTGAATACATGTATTACGGCATGACGCCGATCATCATGACGCGTAAGATAGGTGACTTTGACGAGATGGGGTTTGAAAGTGTACTTTACCACGACTTTTCTGAAGCGTTGGGGGTACGTAAAAGCTTGACGAACCACCAGATTATTGCCAAACTGCTGGAAAACGAACCAAACTACCTTTCCGAGCTACAGTCCTTGATTGTGCCCCATGAAAAAGCCTGAGGTAACCATATTGATGGCTACTTTTAATGGAGCTGCGTATATTGGTGAACAATTGGATTCATTGATAAATCAAACATACCGTTATTGGCAGCTGGTGGTGCATGATGATGGCTCTGCCGACGACACGGTAGCTATTGTGAGCGAATACTGCGCAAGGGACCCTAGAATAACGTTGTTGACCGACGGGATTTCCAATCGAGGGGCAGCTGGTAACTATCTACATTTACTCAATGAAGTTCGCTCTGATTTATTCCTGTTTTGTGATCAGGATGATATCTGGTTGCCTCATAAGGTTGAGCGGATGGTTGAAGTGATCTCATCAATCCAGGAACCTGCATTGGTATATGCTAACGGATACTTTTACCAATCGGGTAGCGTTCGACACCAGAAAACAACGACAATACACCCCCGGACATTACGCGATAGTCTTTTCTTCAACTCCGGAATTCAAGGATGCTCTACTATTATCAATGTGCAATTACTCGCGTTGTTGAAGCCTTTTCCAGATCAGGTCGCTATGCATGACCACTTATTGACCATGGCCGCGGTAGCTTTTGGAAAGATAATGTATATTGACGAGGTGCTGACCTGGTATAGGCAACACGATCGCAACGTGACAGGCAACCAGAAACTGGGTTTTAATTCGAAATTACAATCTTTTTTTACAAATGGCGTACCTGTCGTTGATGTTGCTCATTTTACAGCGAACAAAGCGTTTTATAATCAATATCATGCGCTGCTAAACGATGGGCACAAGAAACTATTTCAAGCGTATTTTGAGTATGTGTATACGCGTTCTTCGTGGAAGCGCTTATTACTTGTCTTAAAAAACGGGTTCTCTTTAGGTGATAAGAAAGGCGTACTGTTATTGAAAACGATGCTTCGTAAACCCATCGGTTGACTAATTTTATCCAATTGGCAATGCAAGCTCCCTTCATTACCGTCTTTACGCCCACATTCAACAGAGCATCACATTTGATCCGGCTGTATCAAAGCCTGGTAAATCAGCTCTTCACTGTTTTTGAGTGGGTAATTGTAGATGATGGAAGTGATGATAATACGAGCAGCGTAGTTGCTCAACTCCAAGCGGAGGGCCGTATCGGAATCACTTATTATGCCCAACAGAATTCGGGGAAGCATATTGCGATAAACAATGGCGTCGTGCTGGCTGCCGGCGAACTTTTTTTTATTGTTGACAGTGACGACATATTACCACAGAATGCACTTGCGATCATTCACCGCCAGTGGCAGGCACTATTAGCAGAAGGCAACGCAGCCAGTTATGCGGGGCTTTGCGGACTTCGCCTTTACCACGATGGAGCAGTCATCGGAGGCGGCGTGGATTACAAGGTGCTCGATGCATCGCTACTGGACTATCGTTACCGAATGGGGTATCAGGGCGATAAGGCAGAGGTGTTCCGTACCGATATTCTTCGCGCCTATCCATTTCCGATTATAGCTGGGGAAAAATTTTGCACGGAGGCGCTGGTTTGGAACAGAGTAGGACAACACTATCAGCTGCGGTTTTTTAACGAGGGCATTTATATCTGTGAATACCTCCCTGGCGGGCTAAGTGCAAATTCCTTTTATTTGCGTAGGGCGAATCCGCGGTATGCTTGCCTCTATTATTCGGAATTACTAAATATGCCCGACATTCCGTTTGGGCAACGTCTCCGTGCGGCAATTAATTTCTGGAGATTTGCAATGTACAACCAAAAGGATAGTTTCGGTGAAAAGTATCGATTGGTTAATCGGCCATGGTCTATAGTCGTACTCCCTGTTTGTTATTTATTATATTGCATAAGTAAAATCAGGGAAAAATCAGTTAAGTGAAATGACTGTATATTACGCAATCGTCATCATTACTCTTTTAATGAGCGTTTTCGACTTTATAAAAAGCGATATCGTGCGATTGATTGCGTATGTTGGCTATTGTATAATTCTGGTGCTATTTATTGGGTTGCGATCCGTTGGCGTTGATAATGACAGCGTAAACTACGAAGAAGCATTTAATTTAGCTGGTGAGCTGCCTTGGGGCGATTTGGTGAGTGGGAGTTATGGCGAGACCATGGAGCGGGGTTACCTGCTGGTCAATAAGTTGATTGGAGTACTTGGTGGTAATATACAAGTCGTTTTCCTGGTGATGGCCGCTGCAACCGGTGCAGTAAATTATACACTGATATACAGAAAAAGCCCTCTTCCATTCACATCGCTTTTTCTGTACGTTTGCTTTTTCTTCTTCTACCGCGACTTTACACAGATTCGCTTTGCTCTTTCTGCTGGTATGGGTATGTGGGCCGTCTTTAGTTGGCTGGATCGAAAGCACTTGCAGGCGGTTGTGATTGTGTTGTTGGCGGCTAGTATGCACAGCGCGGTATTGGTGGTTTTCCTGTTGTTTATGCTCTATGAAGTCACTAAAAATATGTGGGTCTATTTCCTACTGCCCTTACTAGGTTTAATAGGTGGTTTATTTAACCCCATTATGTTTCTTTTCAGATTGGGTGGATTGCCGCCTACACTCGCCCAATACGTAGAGTTAGAAGAATTCGGAAGCGGGGGATATGTGGTTTCCATCATTGCACAGGTGTTGATGGCGGCGATGCTTATTTTCAGAGTTAAGTTGGTAGAGCGGTATTCGGAAGCATGGTTTAATTTGTTGTTTGTGGCACTGTCGGTAGGATCATTTATCAACCTTCTTTTCATTTCCTTCGCAATCATGCAGCGTCTTGCCCTGTTGCTATTCGGCGCGGTCCTGTTTGCTATGCCGTCGCTTAACCATACCTTGGAGTCGGAAGACAATGAAAAATTTTATGCCTTGTTTTTCCGGGTTTTGCTGATGGTATATGTGTTTTATTACGGTCTCAAAATGATAAACCCCGGTTTAATGCAGCCGTACTCCATACTATGAGGACCATGGGAAAGAAGCATAAGCTTGTTTATATTATCCATGACCTTGGCGCAGGTATCGGGGGGGCAGAGCTGGCCTGCTTATCGGCATTGCCGTCACTGAACGAACACTTCGACTTGCGTGTCTATGTATTGGGTAGACAAAATGGCATGTTGATGGAGGGGCTGGACAAGCGTATCGTTCGTCGGATGAAGTTTTACCCATCTAGTGTCTATACCATGCTATTTTCACTGCCCTTTCTGTATGCCTCACTGCGTTCGTTCAAGCCCGATATTATCATCAGCTCGTTGTGGCGGTCGGCGTTGGTAGGGTGGCTATATAAATATATGCATAGTTCAACACGGTATTATCTACTCGTGCATAGCAGTGAATACTTCCATTGGGCGGATCGATTGTTTACGACGCGGGGGATGCGTATATGTGACGCGGTATTTGCGGATTCACAAGCCACTGCTCAATTCGTTAGTCGCGTCATCGGTAATAAGGCTGATATTCGTGTGCTTTCTTACTTGCTGGATGCTCCGCCGAATGTAGCACCTCCTCGTCAGTTTATGTCGACCAAACGTTTCCTTTTTGTCGGAAGGCTAAACAAAGTAAAGCAGGTTCCACTTGCCGTGAAGACAATAGCCGCGCTGTATGCCGCAGGAATCGATGCCGAATTGCATATTTATGGTAGAGATGATGGAGATCGCATTAATGTGGAACGTGCCATTCGGAAATATAAACTACAACGGCGTGTTGTTTTGAAAGGTGAACTTAATCCGAAAGATAAGACCACGGTCTTTACCTCTTATGACTATTATATTCAATTGAGTGCACAAGAGGGGATGGCTATGAGTGTCGCCGAAGCCATGCAATATGGAGCGGTTTGCGTGGTGACACCCGTAGGAGGTATCGCACAATATGCGGTTGACGGATATTCTGCTATCTTTGTGGATACCGCTGACGAATTGGCGTGGGGTAATTCCATGCAACGGGTAATGAGCGTGGTGGAGGATGCTGAGCAATGCAGGGCGATATCTAAGGCCGCATTTAATACGTTTAGGGGCGCTCCAGTATTTGCAGATGCACTTATCGAAGCAATCGATCACAATGCCGGATAAAATATGTTTAGTTTCGAACACGTCCTGGAGTTTCCTCCGTTTCCGGGCAGATGTGATCAGATCACTGATCAAGGCTGGTCATGAGGTCGTCTTGTTGGCGCCGGCTGATGAACACACGGAACAATTGGCTGAACTGGGGGCACGCATTATCTTGTTAAAATCATTGTCACGAAAAGGGCTAAATCCCTTGGGAGATTTGATGCTGTACAGAGAGTTTGTGCGTATATATTCAGAAGAGCGTCCGGATTTGGTATTTCAATATACGATAAAACCTAATATCTACAGTACCTTGGCAGCCAGGCATTACGGTATACCAGCTATAGCGGTGATTACCGGTTTGGGTTATGCCTTCATTAACAAAGGGATGGTGACATTCATGGCAAGGCAACTTTATCGGCTGGCGTTACGCAGCGCTAAGCAAGTATGGTTTCTTAATCGTGATGATTTTCAATTTTTTCTCACACATAAGTTGGTAGACAGGAATAAGTCGCGCCAAATCCCGGGTGAGGGTATTAATTGCAGCGAGACGTTTAATCCGGATCTTGTTGCTACTTCCGGTGGGCGCACCTCTGCCGTTAACTTCCTGTTTATGGGTAGGATGCTTTACGACAAAGGGGTCGCAGAGTATGTTGCCGCAGCGAAGCGGATACGAGAAAACTATCCCCAAGCCGTGTTCTGGATGATGGGGTATCTAAATGTAGACAACCCCACGGCTGTTCAGCAGGCCCAATTAAATGAGTGGGTAGAAGAGGGCACAATAACCTATCTGGGTGCGCTGGACGACGTAAGGCCTACTATCGCTGCCAGCGACTGTGTTGTTCTTCCGTCATACCGCGAAGGTATGTCGACAACCCTGCAGGAAAGTGCAGCAATGGCTAAGCCGATTATTGCCAGCGACATTGCCGGTTGTAAGGAATTGGTTGACGAAGGGGTGACTGGTTTCCTGTGTGAGGTCGCTAATGTAGACAGCCTCGTGCTCGGCATGGAGCGGATATTGAGGCTCACACCAATCGAACGAAGCACGATGGGTAATAATGGTCGGAAGAAGATGATCAAGGACTACTCGGTTGACCGCGTGATTGCGATATACCACGAAACGATAACTGAAATAGTAACGGGGCAGAGTGGCCACTGCGTGTGATAATCATTTTTTGGTTGACGAAATGTTAGATAAATACGGGAAATCTCATAGTACGCAGCAAAAAAAACAGTTTATTTGTGGTAATTTAGAAGAGTGGATTTTGATTTTGAGTTAATATAAGGAAGTCAGGTTGATGAAATATAGATGTTTTTATTTTGCCAGTATTCTTCTGATGGTGTTGGCTGGTTTGTTTGGCGGCCCATCCCTTGGCCAGAATATTGGTGCGACAGACTTGTCTAACGTCCGTATTGATGACCTGACGGACGATCAGATTCGTGCCTATCTGAAACAGGCAGAAACCTCTGGGTTGAGTGAAAGCCAGATGGAAGCGATTGCGCGCGAGCGGGGGATGCCTTCCACCGAAATCCAGAAGCTTCGTGATCGTATAGCCAGCCTGGATGGAGCGGCAGCAGACCAGCGCACATCGACTGCATCATCGAAAGCGCGAAGTGAGCGAGAGGTAATTGATTCATTGCCTATACCTACGCCCACTGCACCACCGCCGGGAGATTCGGCACGTAATGGCGGCCTAAGGATTTTTGGTGCTAGTTTGTTTCAAGGGGCATCACCTGTTTTCGAACCGGATTTACGTATCGCGACACCCCGAAGCTATGTCATCGGCCCCGGCGATCAGATTCTGATCGATATTTATGGCAAATCGGAAGAAGACCATACCCTCTCAGTCAGTCCCGAGGGGACGATTAACATTCCGTACATCGGTATCGTCTCCGTGAGTGGGATGACCATTGATCAGGCTACGGCCCGTATTGAGTCCAAATTGGCTACGGTCTATTCAGCAATTCGAAGTGGAGATACAAAAGTAAGTGTAGCGCTGGGTGATATCAGAAGCATACAAGTTACAGTGACTGGCGAGGTAGTACAGCCGGGGTCTTACACACTGCCCTCGGTCGCGAACGCTTTTAATGCGCTCTATTTCTCGGGAGGCCCTAGTGAAAACGGGTCATTTAGGGATATTCGCGTGATTCGGAACGGAAAGGAAGTGGCGGTGCTGGATATTTACGACGTGCTGATGAATGGCTTTTTTTCGGCCAACATCCGACTGGAAGATCAGGATGTACTCATGGTACCTCCCTATCAAAATAGGGTTTCTATCATTGGAGAGGTGAAGCGTCCTGCAATTTTTGAATTGAAAGATGGTGAAACATTCGATAAACTGTTGACGTATGCGGGAGGTTTTACCGAAGATGCTTACCGTGCCCGCATCAAGGTGACCAGACGAACCGACAAAGAGCGACGTATTGAAGATCTGTTACAAACACAATATATGCACTATGCCCCTAAATTGGGCGATCGTTACGAGGTGGCGCCAATATTGACGCGGTTTGAGAACCGCGTACGGATTGAGGGCGCAGTGTTCCGGCCGGGCGACTATGAGTTGAGCCCAGGGCTGACGCTATCCATGTTAATAAAAAAAGCTGATGGGCTAAAAGAGGATGCCTTCCTGAACCGCGGATATATTCTTCGATTGCAAGATGACACACAGACTGAGCAGCTATCTTTCGATGTGGCGGGTATCGTCGCCGGAACAATGCCGGATGTAGTATTGAAACGTGAAGATGTTGTTACCATTGCTTCCATTTTTGACCTTCGGGAACAATATACGGTTGATATCGACGGTGAGGTGCGATCACCGGGGCAATTTTCGTTTGCGGAGGGGATGACCCTGCAAGATTTGATTGGTAAAGCGGGAGGTTTCCGTGAAAGTGCCACCAGTAGTCGGATAGAAGTGTCCCGGCGCGTGAAAAACGCTGATGCAT
>Ga0182739_1004370_pt1 | contig 11738 bp, 9 predicted proteins | sample eDN5th30CBELigBY_FD_128873 | JGI IMG/M metagenome (GOLD analysis project Ga0182739, IMG submission 128873) | Enriched backyard soil microbial communities from Emeryville, California, USA - eDNA 5th pass 30_C BE-Lig BY (version 2) (version 2) | ecosystem: Environmental > Terrestrial > Soil >... | reverse complement strand
GCTGGCCACCTATCTGCTGCTGGAAAAACTGCGTGTCCGCAGGACGCCCCGGCGGCGCGTGGTCGCGGTGTCCGGTCTCATCATGGACCAGTTGCACCGCAGCTATGGCGAACAGCTGCAGGTCGACATCATCGCGCCCGGCGTCAAGCTGCCTCCCCCTGACCGGGATGGCAGGCGGGCCGCGACGCGCGCGCGGCTCGGATGGGACGCCCACACCATCGGTTGCCTGCTGGTGGCGCGCAATCCCTTGCGCAAGGGCCTGCCGGCGTTGCTGGACGCGCTGGCGCAGCTTCCGCCGCACTACACCCTGCTGGTCGTGGGCGCGGACGCGTCCACCCGCGAGCGCGTCCGTGCCGCGGGTCCCGTCGCCGGTCGCGTCACGCTGATCGACCCCACGCCCGACGTGGCGCAATACTTCGATGCGGCCGACATCTATGCGCACCCGACGCTGAACGACAGCTATGGCATGGCGCCGCTCGAAGCGATGTCGCACGGCCTGCCCGTGGTCGTCAGTTCGCCGGTCTACTGCGGGTTTGCCCAATACCTGACGGACGGCCAGGACGCGTTCATCCTGCAGGATCCGCGCAACGGCGCGCAGTTGGCGCAGGCGCTGGAACGCCTGGGGTCGGATCCTCAACTGCGCGCGTCGCTCAAGACGCGCGGGCTGGAGATCGCCCGCGAACAGAGCTGGGAAACCGTGGCTTCGCGCTACGAGGCGCTGTACGAAAAGGTGCTGCGGGAACGCAATTGATGGCGGCGTGGCGCCGCCCCGGCGTCAGTGACCGGGTGCCGTCGCCCGTTCCAGGTCGGCCAGCCAATGGATCGCGTGCGCGCGGTCCGGCCCGCACATGTCGCGCTGGGGCTGCAGGCCGCCGCAGAAGTCCGGACGGGAAGGGTGGCCGAAAATCGCGCACCGCATGTCCGGCAGCAATTGAATACAGGGCACGCCGGCAGGCTTGCCCTGCGGCATGCCCCGAATGGGCCGCGTGATCGACGGCGCAATGCAACAGGCGCCGCATCCCGGCCGGCAGTCCAGCGCCGCGTCGGCCTGGCTCAGACCCATCCGCGCAACCAGTAGACGAACAGCCCGGCGTATTCCTTCAGGATCGAGCGGCTGGCGTCGAACGTGCGCTCGTCGGGCAGCCACAAGGGCAGGGAACCGTCCGCCGGCAGCACGATCTGCGGGGGCGCGGGGGCGGCGATGACTTCCACGCCCTGCTTGGAGAAGGCCGCCATGGCGCGGGGCATGTGCAGCGCGGAGGTCACGAGCAGGACCTTGCCGATCCCGCGCGCTTTGAGCTGGTCTTCGGTCAGCGTGGCATTCTCATAAGTGGTGCGGCTGGCGTTTTCCAGGATCAACGCCGATTCCGGCACGCCTTGCTGGCGGATCGCGTGCGCCATCCCGCGGGCTTCGCTGACGTCGCCTTCCAGCGCGCCGCCCGACAGCACCACCTTGGGCGCGCGTCCGGCCAGGTAAAGCTCGGCGGCGGCGTCCACCCGCACCACGGCCGTGTCCTTGTCATAGGGCAGGAACCAGTTGGCGCGGCCATTCGCGGTATTTCCGCCCAGCACCACGATCGCGTCGGCCGTCGGCATCTCGGCGGCGGGCTTGTGCGGATAGCGGTTTTCCAGCGCGCCGCCGGCCCACAGCGACGTGACCGGCAGGGACCAGGCCAATGCCCAGAGCAGGCCCGCGGCGACGAGCGTGAGGCCCGTCTTGCGCAGCCGGAGCAGCCCCAGCACCAGGCCGACGACCACCAGGGTGATGCACAAGTTGTAGGGAATGATCAGATTCGTGAGATAGCTGGAAAAGGTCATTTCAAGACAATCCTGTTTACTGCGTACCATCCAGCAGGCGGTTGGCCTGCCGTTCCACTTCTTCCGGCGATGGCCACGCCTGGTCGGTTCCGACGCACACGGCGCGGGGGGACCAGGGACCGGTCCGCTGCGGCTGCGTCACGCCGAACAGCGTGAGTTGCCGGGCCGATGCGGCGGCCGCCACGTGCGACACGCCGGAATCGTTACAAATCACCAGCGTCGCGCGGGCGGTCAAGGCCGCGAAGGCGCCCAGTCCCAGCGGGGGCAGCAATTGCGCCGTCGGGGCATTGCGGCGGGCTTCGTCGGTTTCGGCCGGAGGGGGGCACATTACCACGGTATGGCCGCGGGCCTGCAGGGCGCGCGTCAGTGTATCGAATCCCGGCCAGACCTTGATCCTGCCTTTGTGCAGGCCGGTCGCGGTCGGCGCGATCAGGACGAATGGCCGGCCTTCCAGCCCGGCCGCGGCCAGCGCCTCGTCAGCCGCGCGTTCGTGCGCCGCCGTCAGGGGCAGATCCAGCGTCGGCCCCGGCTTGGCCGGACCGCCGGTCAGGCCCCAGCGGTTCAGGGCTTCGCGGGTCAGGTGATGCCAGGATTCGACCGCGTGCAGCGGTTGGGCGGGTTTGGCGAACGGCCAGCGCAGCAGGAAGCTGCGGCCGTCGTCGCGGTAGCCCGCCGACGGCAGGCCGGCCAGCCGGAACACCAGCGCGCTGGACAGGGAGTCCGGCAGCAGCAGGCCCCGGGCGCGCCGGCCCTGTGCGCCCAGGCCGCGCCGGTGCGCGCTGACCGCCGCCCGGTCCGGTCCCACCTTGCCGCGCATCGGAATGAAATCCTGCTTGTCCACGCCATCGAGCAGGTCGCGGGCCCAGGGGCGTGCGCAGATCACCAAGGGAAGGCCGCTGGCCTGCAGGGTGCGCAGGCTGGGCAGGCTCATGCAGACATCGCCCACCCAATTGGGTAACCGGACGTACAAGCAACTGATATCGGACATGGGAGGGCGCAAAGGCGCGGCTAGGGCTAAGGGGCAGGGGACGGCGCGCACGCGCGCAGCCGGTACAATCCTGGGCACAATTGTATAAAAGCGAGTGATCCCTTTGAATTCTGCCGCACGCAATGCGCCAGCGGGTTCCCAACCCGTGAAATCCGAACTCTGGACCCGGATCTACAGCCGCGTGGGTTCCTACTGGAAAGGCTTGCTGGCGGCCGTCCTGCTGATGGCAGGCGCCGCCGCCACCCAGCCGGTGCTGGCGGTCATCATGAAGCCCCTGCTGGACGGCGGCTTCTCCGGCGCCAAACCCTATTACGTCTGGGCGCTGCCGCTGGCGGTCGTCGGGCTGATCCTGTTGCGGGGCATCTGCAACTTCTTCAGCGACTATCTGCTTGCCTGGGTGGCCAACAACGTGCTGCTGGGCATGCGCCGCGACATGTTCGAACGCCTGCTGGGCCTGCCGGACGCCGACTTCAAGCGCGGCGACACGGGGCGCCTGCTGAACCGCTTCACCATCGACGCCGGCAACGTCACGGGCTACGCCACCGATGTCATCACCGTCCTGGTCCGCGAAACCCTGGTGGTCCTGGCCCTGATCTGCGTGCTGCTGTACATGTCGTGGGTGCTGACGCTGATCATCCTGGTCATGCTGCCGGTGTCGGTCATGATCTCGCGCTTTTTCATCAAGCGCCTGCGCCGCATCAACCGCGAGACCGTCAACATGAACGCCGAGCTGACCCGCGTGGTCGGCGAGGGCATCGACGGCCAGCGCGTCATCAAGCTCTTCGACGGCTACGAAGTCGAACGCGGCCGCTTCGATTTCGTCAGCCGGCGCCTGCGGCGCTTCGCCATGCGCACGGCCACGGCCGACGCGGCGCTGACGCCGCTCACGCAGGTCTGCATTTCCATCTCCGTCGGCGCCGTGATCGCCGTGGCGCTCAGCCAGGCCAACAGCGGCTCGCTGACCGTGGGCAGTTTCGCGTCGTTCATGGCCGCGCTCGCCCAGATCTTCGATCCCATCAAGCGCCTCACCAACGTGGCCGCCCGCATGCAGAAGATGCTGGTGTCGGCCGAAAGCGTATTCACCCTGATCGACCAAGTGCCGGAAAACGACACCGGCACCAAGGAACTGCCCGAGCCCGTGCGCGGCAAGGTCGAATTCCGTAACGTGTCGCATCGCTTCCCCGACGCCGACCGCGACACGGTCAACGACATTTCCTTCGTGGTCGAGCCGGGCCAGACCGTCGCCCTGGTGGGCCGCTCGGGCAGCGGCAAGACCACGCTGGTCAACATGCTGCCTCGCTTTGTGCTGGCCGACAGCGGCGCCATCTTCGTGGACGACGTGCCGATCAACGACCTCACGCTGCGCAGCCTGCGCTCGCACCTGTCGCTGGTCAGCCAGGACGTGGTGCTGTTCGACGACACCATCGCCGCCAACGTCGGCTATGGCGCCCTGGGCAAGTCCAGTGAGCAGAAGGTGCGAGATGCCCTCGAAGCCGCCAACCTGCTCGAGTTCGTCGAGGGCCTGCCGCAAGGCATCAACACCCCGGTGGGCGAAAACGCCGCCCGCCTGTCCGGCGGCCAGCGCCAGCGCCTGGCGATCGCCCGCGCGCTCATCAAGAACGCGCCCATCCTGATCCTGGACGAAGCGACCTCCGCGCTCGACAACGAATCGGAACGCCAGGTGCAGGCCTCGCTGGAGCGCCTGATGAAGGGCCGCACCACCCTGGTCATCGCCCACCGGCTGTCCACCGTGCAGAATGCCGACCGCATCATCGTCCTGGACGCCGGCAAGATCGTCGAACAGGGCCCGCACGCCGACCTGCTGGCGGCCGACGGCCTGTACGCATCGCTCTACAAAATGCAGTTCCGGGAAGACTGAGCCGCCGCGCCCCGCTTTCTCCAGCCACCGCCCCTCGGGGCGGTTTTCATTGCCGAAGTTCCTGTTTGCCATTCCCGCGGATTGCCTGAAAATGGCCGCATCCCGCGCGTAGCGGGCGGGGCCGCGTCCCGGCGCTTCGGCCCGCCATGCAACCAGGAGCGCCCCATGGCCCTGCCTTCCGAAGGCAATCAAGTCCTCAACGTCGTCGTCCTGCTCGGCGCAGCGGTGATCGCCGTCCCTCTGTTCAAGCGCCTCGGGCTGGGGTCGGTCCTGGGGTATCTGGCGGCCGGGCTGGCCATCGGCCCGTTTGGCATCGGCTTTTTCTCCGATCCGAAATCCATCCTGCACGTGGCCGAACTGGGCGTCGTGATGTTTCTTTTCATCATCGGCCTCGAAATGCAGCCCTCGCGCCTCTGGAAGCTGCGCGGCGAAATCTTCGGACTGGGCGTTGCGCAGGTCGTGGCCTGCGGCGCGCTGCTCATGGGCGTGGGCCTGCTGGCGGGCATGTCGGGCGCCGCGGCGTTCATGGCCGCGATGGGCTTCGTCCTGTCGTCCACGGCCATCGTGATGCAGATCCTGGCCGAACGCGACGAAACCACCAGCGCGCAGGGGCAGCGCATCGTGTCCATCCTGCTCCTCGAAGACCTCGCCATCGTGCCGCTGCTGGCGCTGGCCGCCTTGCTGGCCCCCGCCGGCGCGGACAACCAGGGCGATCCCTGGCTGCAATCGGCCATTGCGGTCGGCTGCATCCTCGCGCTGCTGGCGGCGGGCCGCTGGCTGCTCAACCCGCTGTTCCGCCTGCTGGCCGCCGCGCGCGCCCGCGAAGTGATGACGGCGGCCGCCCTGCTGGTCGTGCTGGGCGCGGCCCTGCTGATGGAACTGGGCGGGCTGTCCATGGCCATGGGCGCCTTCCTCGCTGGCGTCCTGCTGTCCGAATCCACCTTCCGGCATCAGCTCGAAGCGGAGATCGAACCCTTTCGTGGCATCCTGCTCGGGCTTTTCTTCCTGGGCGTGGGCATGTCGCTGGACTTGTCGGCCGTGGCGCGCGAATGGCCGCTCATCCTGGCGGGCGTCGTGGTGTTCATGCTGGTGAAGTCCGTCGGGGTCTACGTCGTGGCGCGCATGCTGCGCGCCTCGCACGCCGAAGCCCTGACCCGCGCCGCGCTGCTGGCGCAGGGCGGCGAGTTCGCCTTCGTGCTGTACAGCGCCGCCGCCGACAAAGGCATCTTCGATGCGCATACCGGGGCGGTGCTGACCGCCATCGTCATCATCTCCATGGCGCTCACGCCGCTGTGCGTGCTGGCTTTGCGCTGGCTGCTCCCCAAGCCGGCGCCGTCCATGGATGGGGTGGACGTCGCCCGCGACCTGGACGGCTGCGCCCTGATCGTGGGGTTTGGCCGCTTCGGCCAGATCGTGACCCAGGCCATGCTGGCCCGCGGCGTCAAAGTGTCCATCCTGGATACCGACACCGACGCCATCCGCGCCGCGGCAAAGTGGGGCGTGAAGGTGTATTACGGGGACGGTACCCGTATCGACATGCTGCGTTCCGCGGGGGCGGAAAATGCCTGCGCCATTCTCATCTGCATCAATGACCCGCGCGCGGCCACGCACATGGTGCAGTTGATCAAGTCCGAATTTCCGCTCGTGCGTGTGGTGGTGCGGGCCTACGATCGCATTCATTCGCTGGCGCTGGCCAAGGAAGGCGTGGACTTCCAGGTCCGCGAAACCCTGGAGTCGGCCCTGGTCTTCGGCGAAGCGGCGCTGCGCACCATCGGCGTTCCCGCGGATGAGGCTGAAGAAGTCATCCAGGACGTTCGGCAGCGCGATTCCGAACGATTCGAGCTCGAAGTGGCGGGTGGCCTGTTCGCGGGACGTTCGCTGCTATACGGAAATATGACTAGCCAACCGGATGGCAGAAACGACCGCCCGGACCGCGAAACGGACGATGCGGCCCCCAGTCCATCCCCCTGACGGCCATTTTTGGCCCTGCATTTCCGTATCTTTGCATTACTTTACGCATCATTTCATGCGCAAACCCGAACGGCTAAGGTAGATTGATCTGCATCGACGCTTCATTCAGGAAGCGCATTTGCCAGGGGGCTGCCATGCTGCTAACGGACCGTAATACGACCACGTCGCACGCGATCGGAATCGAGCTTGCCCGGCGTCAGGCATTGACGCTTCGTTGCGGATTCTCGGGCGTGCTGACGCGCCAGTTGATGTCGCAAGCCGGCCGGGTAGGGCCGGCGTGGGCCATCGGCGCCCATCGCGAAACCGACAAGGCCCGCGGGGCGAAGGCCTTTCCCTTCCGTATCGCCGCCACCGCGGCGTCCTGACGCCCGGCCGGGCCCGCCGCGCCCGGCGCTCCATCCACCACGCCCGTCCGGCACGCCGGCGGACGCTGCACACCCAGACCCGCTTCGCCGCGATCGACCGCCGCCCGTGGCTTGCCGCCCCGGGCGGCGATGTCTTGCGCCTGGCATCGGACACCGGCATCATCGTGCTGGACCGGATCAGACCAAGCCACCCCGCCCGCCATCGCGAAGGAGCGCCGTATTGAATTCTCGTGGGATCGTGCACCGAACCCTGTATGCGCTGGCCTGCCTGGTCGGCATCGGTATCTGTGCGGCGGCGGTCGCATTGTTATGGATGGACCGCCGCGTCACCTGGGACTCGGCCTACGTCTCGGCGCGTAACCTGGCCAGCGTGCTTGCGGCGGACATCGGCAGGACGCTGCACGTCTACGACCTGTCGCTGCAGGGCGTGGTGGAACGCCTGCGCGAGCCCGGTATCGCCAGTCTCGACCCCGAAACCCGGCATCGTTTCCTCTTCGACCGCTCGGCCACGGCGGCCTACCTGGGCGCCATCGTCGTGCTCGACCCCGATGGCAACATCCTCTACCACTCGGGCGCCATCGCCCCGCCCGCGCTGAATTTCGCGGATCGGGATTACTTCCAGGTGCACCGCGACGCGGCCGACGTCGGCCTCTTCGTCAGCCGCTCATACCATAGCCGCCTGCGCGGCGGCGACGAAAGCATCGCCATCAGCCGGCGCATATCCAATCCGGATGGCAGTTTTGCGGGCGTGGTGGTCGGGTCTCTGCGCACGGCGTATTTCCGCGACCGCTTCGCGGAAGTGTCGATCGGTCCGCGCGACGCCATCACGGTGTTTCGCAACGATGGCGCCGTCCTGCTGCGCAATCCCTATTCGCTCGCCGACGCGGACAGCGAGGTCGACGTGCCGCCCGACTTCCAGCAATACCTGATCGGACGCGAAGGGGCGTTTGTCGGCATGCTGTCGCCCGACGGCGTCAATCGGCTGTATGCGTTCGATGCGATCGACGGCGCGCCGCTGGTGATCGATGTTGCGCTGGCCGTGGACGACCTCCTCGAACCCTGGGTGCGGCGCGTTGCACTGATCGTGCCCGTGACGCTGGCGCTGTTCGCGTCCGTGCTGGCGCAGATCGTCCTCTTCCGGCGCGAGATGCGCTGGAGGCAGGCGTTCGAAGCGCAGTTGGCGCTGCAGGCGCACACGGACGGACTGACTGGCATCGCCAATCGCCGCACCTTCGACGAGGCGCTGCAGACCGAGTGGGCCGCCGCGCGTCGCGACCGCACGCCGCTATCGCTGCTGTTCCTGGATGCCGATCACTTCAAGCGCTACAACGACCGATACGGACACCAGGAAGGCGACGTGCTGCTCAAGCGGCTGGCCCTTGCGGTCAAGGACAAGGCCCGCCGGCCCCGCGATCTGGCGGCTCGCTATGGGGGCGAGGAGTTCGTGGTGCTGCTGCCCAACACCAGCCACCAACGGGCAACGGCCATCGGCGAAAGCATCCGGCGCGCGGTCGCCGAGCAAGCCATTTTGCATGAGGACAACGAGGGAGGCGTCGTCACGGTCAGTATCGGCGTGGCCACCGCGATCCCGCAGAACGATGAATCGGCGGCGGGTCTCGTGGAGGCTGCCGACGCGGCGGTCTATCAGGCAAAGGAAGCCGGCCGCAATCGTGTCGCGGCAGCGCCGGCGTGAGCGCCGCGATGGCCGTCCGTTTCCTCGGCCCCAAAAGAACGCCCCGTCTCACGCTGGCGTGAGACGGGGCGGAGAGCAGTGTTGCGGAGTGGGGCTCAGCGGCCCAGCATCACGGCCTGCAGACGGGTCTGGGCCTGCTGCACCTGCTTTGCCTGCGTGTTCAGGTCTTGCAGAAGCTTGTTGAGCTCATCCTGCACCGCCGGGTCCTTCACCTTCACGATGGGGCCCGAAATCTCGATCTGCGACTTGTGCGCCTCGACGTAATCCGCGATCTTCAGGCTGCTGTCGAACGTGGCGTTGAGCTGCGGCAGCACGTCGCGGAACGTATCGGCGGGCAGGCTGACCGTTTTCTCGTAGGCCTTGTCGTAAACGGCCTTCAAGTCCTCCGGCTGCTTGAGCTGCGCGCGGGCCGCGTCGGCCTTGGCCTGCTGTTCCTTCAGCGAGGTGTTCATGTCGTTGAGCGCGGTCTGCACCGTCTTCAGATCGTCGCGCCGGCTCACGATATCGTTCAGCGAGCGCATCGCGCCCTTCTGCATGATGCCCGACAGCGGCTTGACCGATGCATCCATGCCCGCATTGAAGTCGGTGATCACGGCATACTGGGCAGCGTAGTCGCCAAAGGACTTCTTCTCTTCGTCCGTCAGTTTCGGCACACGCACGCCGGGCTTGTCGACGATGCGCGTCTGCAGGAACTGCGTGAACGCGGCGCGCTGTTCGGGCTCCTTGTCGCCGCATGCGGCAAGCACCAGCGGCAAGGCCGCGATCAGCGCCACGAACGGACGAAATAGGGACTTCATTGCAATGACCTCCGGAAAAGCTAGGGGAAAACGCCAGGACGGTCCTCGACCCGGCAAAGCGCCCGCAGCTTATCGGCATCGTTTCCGAGCCGCCATTGCTTTCAAACTTCATTTCAATCGAATCGTTACGTCACACAATCTATACAACTCGGGTTGATTGGCGGCCGGGAATCGAGTAGGCGTTTGCACGCCGAGGGTCGCGCGTGGCGCGTGCATCCGCACAGCCCGTGGGCCACATCTCGGGTCACACCCCGGGGCCACCGCGTGCAATGCCGGTTCCTCCATCCAGGGAGATCACACAAGGATGATGTCGTATTTTTCCTGCGAATACGTCGCTTCCACTTCCAGCGACACCCGCTTGCCCACAAAGTCCCCCAGCATCGCCAAGTGCTGGCTTTCCTCTTCCAGGAACAGGTCCACCACCTCCTGCGAAGCAAGAATGCGGAACTCCTTGGGGTTGAACTGCCGAGCCTCGCGCAGGATCTCGCGCAGGATTTCATAACAGACGGTGCGCGGCGTGCGCACATTGCCACGCGACTCGCACATGGGGCAGGGCTCGCAAAGCTGATGCGCCAGCGAATCGCGCGTGCGTTTGCGCGTCATTTCCACCAGGCCCAGTTGCGTGAATCCGTTGACCGTCATGCGGGTGCGATCTCGCGACAAGGCTTTCTTCAACTCCGCCAGCACGGTATCGCGATGTTCCTGTTCCTCCATGTCGATGAAGTCCAGGATCACGATCCCGCCCAGGTTGCGCAACCGGAGCTGCCGCGCAATGGCCTGCGCGGCTTCAAGGTTGGTCTTGAAGATCGTGTCGTCGAAATTGCGGCCGCCCACGAAGCCGCCGGTATTGACGTCAACCGTTGTCAAGGCTTCGGTCTGATCGATGATCAGATAGCCGCCCGACTTCAGGTCCACCCGGCGCGACAGCGCCCGCGCAATCTCGTCGTCCACGTTGGCCGTATCGAACAGGGGGCGTTCACCGCTGTAGTGCTGGATGCGGTCCACCACCGACGGCGTGTAAATGCGCGCCCATTCCAGCATGGCCGCCGTGGTCGTGCGCGAATCCACCAGAATCGATCCGGTCTCCGGCCCCACCATATCGCGCAGCACCCGCTGCGCGAGCGTCAGGTCCTGGTGCAACAGGGCAGGGGCGGGCTGCGTGCGGGCGGCGGCCTGGACGCTCGTCCACAGCTTGCGCAGATACTCCACGTCCGCCGTCAGTTCCGCATCATTGGCGCCCTCGGCCTGCGTGCGGACGATGAAGCCGCCTTTCTCGTCCGTGGGCATCAGGGCCTGCAGCCGCTCCCGCAACTGAATGCGCTCGGACTCGGAATCGATCTTCTGCGAAATGCCGATGTGCGGATCGTGGGGCAGATACACCAGCATGCGCCCCGCCATGCTGATCTGTGTGGAAAGCCGCGCGCCCTTGGTGCCCAGAGGATCCTTGACCACCTGCACCATCAGGGTCTGTCCCTCGAAAATCAGCTTCTCGATAGGGGTCGGCGTGAGTCCCTGGCTGCGCTCGGCACGATTCTCGCGGAGATCCGCAATATGGATGAACGCCGCGCGCTCCAATCCGATGTCGATGAAGGCGCTCTGCATGCCGGGCAGCACCCGCACGACCCGCCCCAGATAAATGTTGCCCACGTGGCCCCGCTGGATGCTTCGTTCCACATGCAGTTCCTGGACCGACCCCTGTTCCACCAGCGCGACGCGGGTCTCAAAAGGGGTGACGTTGATCAGGATGTCTTCGCTCAGGGCGATCGCGGGGGGCATAAGGGGTTCGTCTCCAATAAGCTGCGGCGTGCAGGCGAATAGTAAACGTACATACTAGTCTCCCGAGCAGGGGGCACGCGACGTCTATATATATAGGGAAGACGACAGGCGCGCCATTGCGCTCCCCAATCTTGGCGCGCCCGCGTCACGGCCCCGCCGCGCCAACAATGAATTTGCGACATGTGCATGACAGCCAGAAAATCTGTGCTATAGTCTCGCTCCTTCGCAGTTCACGCAGTTCTGAACCGCGAAGCCAAGCAAGTGCAACAGGCGGACGGGGCAACCCACCACCGCCTGCCGCGAAGGCAGTCAGCAATGAAAGCCAAGCGGTTATTGCAAGGATCGACGCAAATCAGGCAGAAGCCAGTTGCAAGATCTGCAAAAATTGTGCTATAGTTTCGGGCTTGGCAGTTGCCGAAAATTTAGGGTTTACCCTGATGTTTCGGTAGCT
>Ga0182739_1004369_pt1 | contig 11738 bp, 16 predicted proteins | sample eDN5th30CBELigBY_FD_128873 | JGI IMG/M metagenome (GOLD analysis project Ga0182739, IMG submission 128873) | Enriched backyard soil microbial communities from Emeryville, California, USA - eDNA 5th pass 30_C BE-Lig BY (version 2) (version 2) | ecosystem: Environmental > Terrestrial > Soil >... | reverse complement strand
GGCAACCGGCGCCCCAAAACGATTAACCCGCAGTAATCTGGTTGGCATAATACCATCATGAGCGGCAATCAGTAACCCCTTAGTGGGTCCAAAGCTCCAGGTTGAAACACTGCAAATTCCGCCTATCACAATGCACAAAGCGACTAAGGGCAAAGCCCAGCTCAAATGATAAGCCTGTAAAAATATGGCGAAGGCATCTATGACTCCAGCCACTAAACTCAGTTGTTTATTAGGCACCACTATCGCAATGGCTAAGGAACCTAATACCAAGCTTATAAAAATAATAATGGTAGAATAAAGCAAAGCCTTGGGATAATCTCGCTGCGGATGGCGCACTTCTTCTGCATGAACCGCAGACATCTCCATGCCAGCCAGACCAAATAATACAGCGGTTAAAAAGCCCAGGTTACTCCAATTAGTTAAATCGGGAAGTAGGGATTTTACAGACATTTCAATTTGTAGTGGCTGACCCTTAATTAACCAAATCAAACCTAGCAAAATAACAAGACCAATGGGTAATAAAGTGCCAAAGATAGCGCCTATCATACTCATCCAGCTTGCGGCCTTCATTCCCAGACAATTGATTAAAGTTGTAGCCCAGTAAATCACCAGCACGGCTACTAGCATGAAAGTTTGGTTATGAGCTAATGCGGGTTCTATAAGGTAAGCAAACGTTGCGGCAATAAAAGCCAGGATGGTTGGATACCAAACCACATTATAAATCCATTGCAACCAAATCGCTAAGAAAGCCAATTTTTTGCCAAAGGCTTCACGTACCCATACATAAACTCCGCCTTTTTGCGGCCAGCCCGTAGCTAACTCGGCAGCAATTAAAGCGCTGGGCACAAAAAATAATACCGAAGCCAGTAGATAATAAGATATTAGCGAAAAACCATACTGGGCACTAATGGGTAAGCTACGTAAGCTATTTACCGCAATCACATTGATCATGACTAAGCCAAAAATGCCTAGTACCTTACCGGAAGGTCTGGTTATACTCGCCACACAAAATCCTCAATAACCTGCTAATATACTTTATACCAAGAGTATTAAATCTCAGCAAAAAACTCAACCAACATACTAGCAGATCACTCAATCAAGTCACTATTTTGTACGTATAAATAAGAACCAGAGTCAATAACTGGCTTCGCTGTCCTGCGTCACCGGTTAATCGGCTAGTAACCGCAGGGTAAAGCTATTTTAAAGATTGGTATTAGGGGCTGTTTACAGTTTAATCAGTAAAATTTATAAATGGCTTGATAAACTACCAAGATGCTGCCCCATATGTACTACATCGCTAGCTTGTAAGTGTGAAACCCAATTCATCATATCGGGAGGAAATAATAAAATTACGGTCGATCCTAATTGGAAATGCCCCATCTCAGCGCCTCTTTGTAAAACGATGGCTTCGGTAGTGGAAGTGGGATATTGCCACGATTGTATTTCACGTTTTAATCCCGGTGTAACTTCACCCGCCCAAGCGGTATGAATGCTGGCGACTATCATAGCGCCTACTAATATCATGGCCATGGGGCCATATTCGGTGTTAAAGATACACACCACTCTTTCATTGCGACTAAATAAGCGTGGGATATTACAGGCTGTGGCGGTATTGACCGAAAATAATTGTCCAGGCACATAAACCATTTCATGTAAGGTGCCTGTCAATGGCATATGAATTCTATGATAATCTTTAGGCGCTAAATAAATGGTAGCAAACTGCCCATCCAGAAAAGGGGCTGCTCGCTGCTCTGAACCACCCAACAATTCATATAAGCTATAGTCAAACCCCTTAGCTTGAAACAGCCGGCCAGCTTTAATTTTACCAAACTGACTTACGGTTCCATCTACTGGACTGGCTAAGGTAAAAGCCTCTCTAACAATGGGCCTAGCATCGGGTTTTAGCGTACGGGTAAAAAAGGCATTAAAACTTTCATAGGCCAGGGGATCGGGCTGATTGGCCTGACTCATATCAACCTTAAAATATTTAACAAACTGTTTAATTAGCAAGTTTTTTAAGGGCCGAATACGGCTATTTGCAACCCCTCGCACTAAACGTGAAAGCAAGCGTTGCGGAAGGATATATTGTAAATATGCAAATAAGCGTTCTTGCCACATGATATTGAGATTACTTAAATAATTAACACGCACGCAATTTTAGCATTGATATGGCTAGAATTAATAGTTCTTTTTAGTTAAGGGGTAAACCATAGTTCAGCTTAAATTGTTTATCGGCATAGTTAATATTTGTTAATTCAATTCCTATTTATTTTGCTAAGTTAGTTTTGGGCTTTAATAATACCAATCCCGTTAAATAATTTACTCTAGTCAAGGTAAGCGTGAGCAGCGCTCATAATAAGCGCTTGGATTTATCAAATATAGCTCATTGAGTTTGAATAGAGCAAATTATGAGCTGGCGTTATGAAAAGGCTTTACTTACTAAAGTTCTTTACCATACATCTTTTCTAGCAAGGGGTTGATAGTTTGTTGATTTTTTAGCCTATCGGTTTGCTGGTTTGACTCTGTGGCGCTAATAAAATGTGAATCAAAAATTTCTGTAAATGACTCATTAGAAATAATCGGCTTTTGCTTTTGCTTATTCATAATCTTAATGTCCCTATCTAAAAATAAAAAATTACCTTTGTAGTTCTCTCCCTAAAACTACATGCTACCAAATATAGACCATCCTGTTTAATTCTGCCAGCAGCTATTACCGAAATCTTTGTAAGTATTTGACGAGCCCAAGGTTATAAAATTTAAATGGCGTTTAAATACAAAGTACAGCATATCATTTTCCACTATTTTGATTCAGGCCGATTGGCTTCTTGATGAGATAGAGGTTCCCTCATCATTTGTTGTCTCAATTTCTCAAAATCACGTTGGAACTCTTCATAACTTCGCATAGGCGGCTGCTCTTTTCTTTCTTTATCGAGCTTTTGCCAAATAGCATTAATTTGTTTACCTGTTTCTTCTATGCGCCTGTCTGTTTCATTAATATCAGAATCTACTGCTTTATCGAATTTGTTAGCCATTTCAGCCATCCGTTGCCGAGATTCTTGAATAGATTTATCGTGTTCCGCGATATTGTGTTGTACTTGATTAAATATGGACTTAGCTTCTTTCATAATAAGCCAAGAACGTATTTCACGACTTATAACAATAAGCCCTATGACTATAAGGGCAATAATAGCAATGGTTTTCCACGATAAATTAAATTGCATGGTTTGCTCTCTTTAAAGCACACAGCAGTTACGTTTGCGCCAAATTAAATGGTACATTACACATTAAAGCGAAAATGCATCACGTCGCCATCTTGCACAATATAGTCTTTACCTTCTAAGCGCCATTTACCCGCATCTTTAGCCCCTTGCTCTCCATTATATTGAATAAAATCCTGGTAAGCTATCACTTCGGCCCTAATAAAGCCTTTTTCAAAATCGGTATGAATACATCCCGCGGCTTGCGGTGCCGTTGCGCCCTTTAACACGGTCCAGGCTCTTACTTCCTTTACACCGGCGGTAAAATAAGTCTGTAGGCCTAGCAACTCATAGCCGGCGCGGATAACCCGATTCAACCCCGGCTCTTCTAAACCTAATTCGGCTAAAAACTCTAATTTTTCATGTTCCTCAAGCTCCATCAGTTCAGACTCAATGGCTGCACAGACGGGGACAAGAGCCGCTTTTTCTTTAACAGCCAGTTGCTTAACGCTGTCCAAATAGGGATTATCGGTAAAACCATCTTCCGCAACATTTGCGATATATAGCACGGGTTTTGCGGTTAATAAATTCAAGGGTTTAAGTATAGCTTGCTCTTCTGGACTTAACTCAAGGGTTCGTACCGCGCTTCCGGTATCTAAATGTTGTTTCACCCTGTCTAATAATGCCGTTTCAATTTGCGATGATTTATCACCCGTTTTCGCTTTTTTACTGACTTTTTGCCAGGCTCGTTCCACCGATTCTAAATCGGCCAAAGCCAATTCGGTGTTAATAGTTTCAATATCACCTAGGGGATCAACTTTTCCGGCTACATGCACGATGTCATCGTTCTCAAAACAACGTACTACATGAGCAATGGCTTCAGTTTCACGAATATTGGCTAAAAATTTATTACCTAAGCCCTCTCCCTTGGCAGCACCTGCCACTAGGCCTGCAATATCGACAAACTCCATGGTGGTAGGTAATACGCGCTGAGGTTTTACAATAGCGGCTAGCTTATCTAAACGCGGATCGGGCATGGCCACGATGCCTACATTAGGTTCTATTGTACAAAATGGATAATTAGCCGCTTCAATTCCGGCTTTAGTTAAGGCATTAAACAAGGTAGATTTTCCTACATTGGGTAATCCTACAATTCCGCACTTAAATCCCATTCACTCACCCTCATTCTCTCCTGCAGAAAGAGAAGAAAATTATTAATTTACTTAACAAAATAGCTTGAGATGTTTATTAATAAACGCTCCAGCTATTCTTAACCCTAATAAAAATTTTCACCCATGCAATACTCTCATGGCTTTTTGCTCGTCGCCCTTCACTAAATCGGGCAGGATCGCTAAGGCTTTTATCAAAGCCTTATCAATTTGCTCTCGCTCCGCTTTACCTGGATTATGTAACACATAATCAACCACCTCGTGGCGCTGGCCGGGATGACCTATCCCTATTCGTAATCGGTAAAAACCACTGGTTCCTAAATGAGCAATGGTATCTCGTAATCCGTTATGGCCACCGTGTCCACCATCCCATTTAATTTTAGCAATACCCGGAGGTAAATCTAACTCATCATGCACCAGTAAAATGGCTTCCGGCGGAATTTTATAAAATTGGGATAAGGCTCTGACCGCTTGACCGCTACGATTCATAAAAGTAGTGGGTAATAATAAATGGCATTCCTGCCCTTGTAATATTATACGAGTATGCAAGCCAGAAAATTTCTTTTGTTCAGAAAAATGAACGCCGGCTTGCTCGGCTAATTTTTCTATTAGCCAAGCGCCGGCGTTATGACGCGTATCTGCATATTGTGGGCCGGGATTACCTAAGCCCACAATCAGTTGAATAGCCATGATTACATACCCATCAAGAGTATGATATTAGCTCTTCGAAGCTTCAGTCGCTTCAGCCGTAGCCGCCTCTTCTGCCACCGCTGCACGTGGCAATTGAATATTAGCTACCGATAAATCGTGATCATGGCTTAATGCAACCAGTTCAACGCCTTTAGATAGCTTAAGATCGGATAAATGAATGGCTTGGTTAAGCTGTAAACCCGCTAAATCCACTTCAATATACTCGGGCAAATCGCTTGGCAAGCAAACCACCTCTACGTCGGTTAGCAAATGGTTGACTATACCACCACCGATTTTTACACCGGGAGCGAGATCTTCATTGATAAAGTGTAATGGAACATGCATATGCAGCTTGGATTTAGCCGAAACACGTTGAAAATCCATATGAGTAACTTTAGGTTTGAAAGCGTGGCGTTGCACATCTTTTAGTACCGCTTTTTCTGCTTTCCCATCAATTTTAATAGTTAAAATGTGAGAATAGAAAGCTTCATTTTCTAAAGCCTTTAATACCTGCTTATGTTCTAACGTAATTGCTATAGGCTCTTTTTCACCACCATACAGAATGCCAGGTATTTTATCTTGTAAGCGGCGTAGGCGGCGGCTCGCACCCTTGCCTATATCGGCGCGCTTTTCTGCATTTAATTCAAATATATCGGTCATGACTAATCTCCAAAAATCTATTAAAAAATCGCCGCTTTCGCGACCAAAAGTGGCGAACTGGGCATTTTACAATGAAAGCCGTAAAAAGTCTTGCTTTAGATATAAAATTTATTACATGACTCTAGCCGTTAAGGCGATTAAAACGGGAAAAACCTAAAAACTCTTGCCACCAAATTAAATTGAGCGCTATTCCCTCCCGCATTAAACCATAGAGGTAAGAAATACCAAACCAAGCCTCTGCGGGTATACCTATGGCCTTTATGCCAGAATGAGTGCAATAATAGAGTGAGCGAGGCAGATGATAACTTTGGGTGACTAAAACCGCAGCCTCAATGTGGTAAACTTGTTTTGCCCGTTGGCAGGTGCTATATGTATTTAAACCGAGTGGATCAAGCAGAATTACATTTTTAGGAACACCTAAAGCCACCGCTAGCTCTTGCATGGCATGAGGCTCATTATAGCTTGCGGCTTTACCATCTCCGCTAAATAAAAAACCATCTACTTTTCCTCTGCGATACAAATCAACCGTCGTATAAACGCGCGCTTTTAACGCCTCACTAGGCTTGCCATTTTTTAAACCGGCGCCAAAAACAATCGCCATTTGTTTTTTAGGAATGGTATTTAATGAATAGATATGGGTCAGATAAAGATGATAAATGTTAACTACTGGATAGCAAAATCCAATTAGCAGCGAAATACTAATGCTTACAATAAGGAATTTCATAAATGGGCAAAGTAGTAAATTTTTTTCTGCAATAGCTTGCAAACCCAATCTAAGGACTACGCCCTGCTAAGGCCTTTTTTATCTTTTGGTCCGTTGTATACTGACTTAAAGCATAAACCGACCAAATAGCAGCAGGCACCCAACCTATAACTGTTAATTGTAAGATAAGGCAGATAATACCCGCGAAAGGTTTACCTATGGTAAAAAATTGTAACCAAGGTAATAATAGAGCCAGTAACAAGCGCATAATTAACTCAGAATAAATAGTGGTAAGCTAAAATTACCTATAAACATGACTGTCTGTCAAAAACGACCTCAATAACTAACGGTATTTGAAAACTACTCACTAATAGTTAATCACAGTCTTTATAAAATGAATGAATGATTTTACTATATACATCGTCATCTTTAGCAGTCTGAAGTAAAGACTGAGTAGTTTTTCCAGCAATAACTTGCTCCAAATCTTCACTCGTAAGTTCCAAAACAGAGTCCGTATTTAATAGCCCAGATTTGTCCGGATCAGTTGCCATGAAGTGCCTCCCTTGATCTACCTTTGAGTATATCCAATTTACCCCTACAACGAAACTATAATAACTAGCTATTAGATAATATTAAACCTATATCATTTTCACTAAATTTCATTCATCCATAAGTGCCTGGGTTAATTTTTTGGTCGCTGTGTAAAAGTTACTAAAACAATAGCTATTAATATTAATCCCACCGCGGTAGCCGAATAAAGATTTAATCGCTCTCCAAAGATAAACCATCCCCAGAATAAACCGGTCATAACTACGATACCGCCTACCAAACTGTAATATACCGAGCCTGCGATACGCAGCAGTTCAAATAAAATAACATACCCTAAACTTGATAAACCAATTTCTAATAATATCGCTAAATCGGGCAGAGTCAGCGGCCAATGAAATAAATAAAAATCTTGCTTAGCATAAACCACGGGAATTAAAAATAAGCTAGAAGCCATCAGCATACCGGCCGATAACACTAAGGAAGAACTGTTGGCCGGCCGGTAACGATTAATGTAAATAGCACATAAGGCAAAACAAGCCGGCGTTAGCATTATTAATAACACCCAGGGAAGCATAGAAGCAGCAGGTAAGCTAATGCCCGGGGTTGCAATTAACATCAGGCCTAGTACTGCCGATATAACCCCCAAAAACCGCCAGATTTGAAACTTTTCTTCTTTTAAAGCCAGAGCCAATACATAGATCATAACCGGCACCGTATTGACGACTACGGCTAAAATGCCAGAGGGCACATGTGGGGCTGCGAAATACATATTAGTATTGGGTATAGCAATTCCTATGGCGCCACAAACAGCAAAATATCCTAAATGCCGGCGATTAAAACTCACGTCTAACCTACGAGCCCAACTAATCAAACTGACTAAAATGGCAGGACCTAAAGATTGCCAAAAGGAATAGCCTAAGGGTGGGACACCGTGTAAGGTCGCATAACGCGCTATCACATAGCCCGACCCCCAAATTACGCCTAGTAATATTAATAAAATCAAGGCTCTAGTTGGCACCTTATTCATGAGCATAACGCGCTCTTGCACCTCTTTCTATGGCAGCAGCGTGTAATAAATCGATATGCAGATGATTTCTTAGCATTTCTAACCAACGCAGTTCTTCCTGCCCCGCCTTGCCATCGGCGGCAACAACATCGCAAGCCAGCGCATAGGCTGTTTCATATAAGTGAGCAGGTAAAAACTTCTTCACTAAATTTAAAATAATATTAATGCCATTTTCGTCATCTAGCAGACTTAAGCAATCTGCCGTAGCCGCGTCCAATTGAGCAGGTAAGTAGTTTTTAAAAATAGGCAATGTTTTAGCAATTTCATTGATAGTCATGAGTTCGCTATCGCCTACGCGTCTATCGGCAACTGCAGTCACGACCATAACATAAATCAGAGCCGTTTGGGGGCTAAATTCGCGAGCCATTTTCATTTTCTCCATTGCTAATTAGTGATATTTTAACGAAAATAACCTTTGCTAGTCACTTATCGTTTTTTAAAGGAATTTAATATGCCTAAATTACTACAAAACACCTTAGTTGTGCTAGCACTATCGATTTCAATTATCATCCTCGCTTACTGGTATATTGATAAACCCATGGTTTATTGGGCATATACTCATCAATTTAAGCAATATCCTCTTTTTGATTGGTTTACTCGTATCCCAGAAATTTTAAGCTTTCTAGTCTTATTTATTTATCTCGGAGTAACGATTAGATTTTGTTATACCAAACTGGCTTTCATTGATAAGGTACTGCTAGCAATGGCTAATAGTATCGTCATTAGCGCGGCCTTATGCCGCAGCTTAAAAATTATTTTCGGCCGTTATTGGCCAGCAACTTGGATTAACCATAATCCATCCTTATTGCATGATAATGCTTACGGCTTTAATTGGTTTCAGCTGGGTAAAGCGTTTGAGTCATTTCCATCGGGCCATACCACGGTTATTTGTGCTGCGATGATTAGCTTAGGATTATTCGTACCTAAACTACGCTGGTTGACCGGTTTAATAATTAGTTTAGTTATGATGGGCTTAATAGTACTCTATTATCATTTTGTCAGTGACGTTATTGCAGGCGCTACCCTAGGTGGTTTAACCGCTTATTTTGTTAAAATTTACCATATGCCCATTAAAATGAAAGAAACGACTATTAACTCAAATTAAGCAAAATTTGATAGGCCCTAAAGATTTAGCAAAAAAATAATTAGGGCTATGGTACTCAACAGACTTCGAATTAAATGCAATTTATTCCATTTCTCTAACAGAAACCGCATGTTCTCGGTATGAGCTGCGATTTCTGGAGAAAGCAGGCGCTTATTGACAGGCATAATCGCCATGAAGGTATAAGGTACGACTAAACCTAATACTACCCCGCCTATTAACCACCAGATATTGGAACCGATAAGCCAAGCCATTAAGGAAAATATGAATCCCAAAATAGCGAGAGAGGCCTGCATAATAGTAGCTCTTTTATAACTGGGTATCCACTCAGCAAGGGCTAGTTTAATGCCACAAGCCATTCTTGCGGGATGTTCAACTAGATTAATGTAAATAGATGCGCCTGAAAAAATAGCGCAGGCAAAAGTAGCTAAAAATTGCAGATAAGTTTGCACGAGAGCCTCCTTAAAAAATTGAAATTGATTTCGCTCTATTTGATAAGTTTTATATAAAGAAAGCTTTATTTTTAGACAACTCAAAGCTAAATTATAACGAAATTTTAAGGTTTGCTAGAAAGTTAATTTTGCAACGCAATTTTCATTCAAAGGTAGTGAAAATGCGGCAATTTTATCCAAATATCAAGAAGCGGAGTAAACTAACGTGTATACCATCATTTATCATAATATACCTTCTCAAGAAATAATAGATAAATTAACTGCTGGCATTTCAGCTTATGCCCAAGAACAAAAAGGCTTAGCGGCTATCGAAAGTTTTGCCTTTTCAATTTCCGATGCCGATAATAAACTTTACGGCGGTTGTAATGGCTATATGTACTATGGTTGTTTATATATTGATCAAATTTGGGTAGAGGCTAGTATGCGTAATCAGGGGTGGGGTGCTAAATTAATGCAAGCTGCCGAAGAGTTGGGCAGCTTGCATCAGTGTTTATTCGCTTCGGTAAATACCATGGATTGGGAAGCCCTCGGCTTTTACCAAAAGTTAGGCTATGAAATTGAGTTTGTTAGAACAGGCTATTTAAATAACTCCAGACTGTATTTTTTACGTAAGGATTTTTGAACAGGTGGCTTTAGCAGGTCAGCTTAACTTGCGCCTCACCATCATAATCATCACCAACATGATTGAAAGACCCATAACTTCCTATGGGGTTTTCCTCATTAGCCAGCGAAGACCGATTAGGAGAAGTTAATACATACCGCTGATACACACTATCAATAAGCTGTCTGCAAAGACTGGTAATCGTCGCGCCTATTGGAATAGCGCAATAGACTGGCAAAGGAATATTAGGAGGTTGCTTTAAAATATCGTATTGTACCGTGGCATAAATAAAAAATATCATGGTGCTTAAAAATGCCGTGTCATTAACGGCGGAATTCAGGCCTAAAATTTTATCGGCTAATTTACCTATGGTTTGTACATATCTATCTGGTGATGCAGAATTTTCATTTAAGTCATCATTCGATCGTTTCGCATAATAATCCGCAGTCCCTACTAAACCTGCCCCAATAAGCGCGGTATTAAACTCCATAAGATTTATATAGTCCATGTACTTTTGATCTACTTTATCACTGAATATAGGATTGATAATTTGCAAAAAGTTATAAATTCCACTACAGGAGGCGGGAAGAGTCAGTAAACTACTCAGCTTATTATAAGTTTCCTCCGACAAATATTGTTTTTTAACCAATAAATCGCAGATCAAGCGCGAAATGAGGTAAATTAACATGGCTCCTGCCGTAACTCCAAATTTATAAACGGGCAAAATGGGCGCAAAGCCACCCACCGCAGTTCCTATTGCTACCGAATTATTGACGTAACCTAAAATATTATTGATTCGGCTATAGGAATTACGCGCGGTACTATTCTCCGCGGATTTAGGTACAACGCTTGCCTCTAAGGCCGTATATATTCCACTCATAACGCCTGTTGCTGCTGGAAACAAATAACCCTTAGGCCCAATATCCACCAAATAAGCGATTAATGAGCGATATAAGGAATCACCCAAGGCAGCCCCGGTCAGTGACGTCAGAATCAACCGGCCACCAATAATACTGGCTTTGATGCCAAATTGCTTAAGCACTTCACAACATGAGGTTACCGCCTCAGTTTCTTCCTGCGATTGGGAAATTTCAATGACTACTCGCGATTCATCTTTAACCAAGGGAATATTTTCATAAGGCATACTGATACCGTTAGTAATTAATTAGATTTATAGGTTAGCGGCTTTGCTATTAGCTTAATAATTCGGATTTATTTAATGGTAAAGCATTATTAATCAATAATAATTCCGCTCGAGAGCTATAATTAACTCTGGTCAGTTGCTTAAAATAATAGCCTTGATGAGTTGAAAGATCGATGGCAGGATAAACATCAAGGCTGCTTAAACAATAAGGATGACAAGGAACTGGCACATTCATGGTATAAGATTCATCTGCCGATACAACCTGTGCTAAGGCGAGAGTCGTTGATAAAATTAATAAACCCATTAATTTTTTCATTATAAATTTCCTATTTATGATAATTGATAAAATCAGAATACTTCTTTTAGCTTAAGGAAATATTAACAATTTATTTTTTAAGGTATTTT
>Ga0182739_1004368_pt1 | contig 11740 bp, 8 predicted proteins | sample eDN5th30CBELigBY_FD_128873 | JGI IMG/M metagenome (GOLD analysis project Ga0182739, IMG submission 128873) | Enriched backyard soil microbial communities from Emeryville, California, USA - eDNA 5th pass 30_C BE-Lig BY (version 2) (version 2) | ecosystem: Environmental > Terrestrial > Soil >... | reverse complement strand
TACCAGGCATCCTTGGGCGCGGGCACGGCAAACTCGAACTGGATGGGGTCACCCGTTTCAACCACCTGCGCGAAGGTGTCCAGAATCTGGCTGGGAACCCCGGGAATCATCTCGCGCAGCGTATGGCCCAGCGTGTCGCCTTCCTGCATGCCGCTTTGGCGTTCGAAGGCCGGATTGACCTCCAGGAAGCGGAAGTCGGTGACGCGGCCCGCGTCGTCGCGCAATGCCTCGGCCAGGAAAAACGCTTCCTGCATGCCGTCGAACATCGCCCGCCACCGTTCGCCGCTGTGCCGGAGCGCAAGATCCATCCGATGCCGTTCGATCGCCAGCGCGGCGCTGCGCGTGACGAGCGCGATCGCGTCGATGTCCTGGGCGGACGGCTGGCGGCATTCTTCGTAGTAGTTGGAGAAGACGCCAAGCAGCCGCCCGTCCGGCGACTTGATCGGCGTGGACCAGCAGGCGCGCAGGCCATGGGCCAGCGCAAGATCGCGCCACGTCGCCCACCGCGGATCGGTGGCGATGTCATCGACGTACACCGGGTTGCCCGCGTGCGCGGCCGCCCCCCACGATCCCGCCATCGGGCCGACCCGCACCCCGTCCACCGCGGCATTGAAAGCGTCGGGCAGGCTGGGCGCGGCGCCATGCCGCAGCACCATCCCCGGGTCGTCCGCCAGCGCGATGGCCGTGCGCAGTTTCACGCTGGACTGCGCCTCGATGGCGTGCAGCACGTGTTCAAGCACCTGCTGCAGCGGTACGCCAGCGGCGATGCGCTCCAGCATGATGCGTTCATCTTCCAGACGAGCAAGCGTGTCCGTCCAGGGGAGGGACACGCGGTCTTGCTTGGTCAACATGGTTCCCCCTATCGCAGATCAGACTGTACGCGATAGGGACCTACTTGGCGAAACCTCTGTAACGTCAGGCCGGACCGGCGACGCCGGCGGCGGCGTGCCGCCGGCCGGTGCGCCAGGCCAGCCCGGCGCTGATGGACAGCGCCACCGCCAGCAACCCGCCCGCCATCGCCGCCACGCCATCCCAGCCGGCGGCGGTCCAGAAATGTCCGCCCAGCGCCCCCAGCACGCTGGACCCCACGTAATAGACCAGCAGGTACAACGACGCCGCGAGCGCCTTGAAGCCGCGCGCCATCTGCCCGACCCAGCCGCTCGCGACCGCGTGGGCGGCGAAAAAGCCGAACGTGAAGACCACAATGCCCGCGATCAGCAGCGGCAGGGAATCCGACAGCGTCAGCAACAGGCCCGCCAAGGCCAGGCCCGTGGCCGCCGACAGCATCGCGCCGCGTCCGTGGCGGTCGGCCAGCCGGCCGAAAAAGGTCGAAGCGAAAATGCCGACCAGATAGACGACGAAGATGAAGCCGATAAAGGTCTGGCTGAGCGAGAACGGCGGCAGCAGGAGACGAAAGCCCACGTAGTTATAGACCGCCACAAAGGCGCCCATCAGGAGCCCGCCCATGGCGAACAGTCCGCACAACGGCCCGTTCTTCAAATGCGCGCCCGCGCCGGCCCGCACGTCGCGCCATACGCCCGCCCATCCCTGCCCGCGCCGCGGCGTGAAACGGCGCGATGCCGGCAGGAGCCACACGAACAGCATGGCCGCGACGATGCCCAGCAATCCGAGCGTGCCCATGGCCGCGCGCCAGCCGTAGTGGTCGGACACCAGTCCGGTGATGACGCGGCCCGACAGGCCGCCGAATGCGCTGCCGCTGATGTACAGGCCCATCGCCAAACCCAGCGTGCCGGGCTCGACCTCTTCGGCCAGATAGGCCATGGCCACGGCGGGCACCCCGCCCATCGCCACGCCCTGCAGCGCCCGCAACGCAAGCAGGCTGTGCCAGTCGGGCGCGACGGCGGCGATGGTGCCCAGGATGGCCGAGGCAAAGAGCGACAGCGCCATGATGGGCTTGCGCGGCAGGGCCGCCGAAAACAGGCCCACAAAAAATATCGCGATGGCCAGCAGGCCCGTGCACAGCGACAGCACCAGGCTGCTCTGGGCCGCCGAGACGTTGAACGCCCGGGTGTAGATCGGCATCAGCGGCTGCACGCAATACAGCAGGGAAAAGGTGGAAAAGCCGGCGGCGAACAAGGCCCACTGGGCGCGGCGCAGTCCGGGCGTGCCGCGCGCCAGATACGTCGACGGCGCGGCGTCGCGTTCGGTTGCGGGACTTGAGGAAGGGGTAGACATCAGGATTCTCGAATGACAACGGGCAGCAAGCCCGTAGCGACAAGGTAGACTCTTGCCCTGCATATGTCCAATATATGAAACTGCACCTGTGCATATTTAAAAACGATGGACTGTTGAAACGATGGAACTGCGCCACCTGAGATACTTCACCGCCGTCGCAGAGGAACTGCACTTCACGCGCGCCGCCGCCCGCCTGGGGATCGGCCAGCCCCCGCTGAGCCAGCAGATCCAGCAGTTGGAACGCGAGATCGGCACGGCGCTGTTCCTGCGCCTGCCGCGCGGCATCGCGCTGACCGAGGCCGGGGCGCAGTTCCTGGAAGACGCGCGCGCCATCCTGGCCAGCGCCGACCGCGCCGTGGACCTCGCGCGGCGGCTGGGTCGCGGCGAACGGGGCGCCATCACCGTGGGCTTTACCGCGTCGGCGGTGTTCCATCCTTACCTGCCGCGCGCGATCCGCGCCTTCCGCGACCGCTATCCGGACGTGCGCATCACCCTCACCGAAAGCAATACCCTGACGCTGCTGCGCGGCCTGCGCGCGGGCGAGGTGGATGTCGCCTTCGTGCGGCCGCCCTACGTGCTGGACGCCGAGTTCGAGTCCGAACGCGTCCTGGACGAGCCCATGCTGATCGCCCTGCCCCCCGACCACGCGCTCAGCCGCAAGCGCGCCATCCCGATCGCGGCGCTGGCGGCGGAAGACTTCGTGCTGTATCCCCGTCCCATTGGCGCCGGGCTGTATGACGCCATCCAGTCCGCCTGCCAGCGTGCGGGCTTTGCGCCGCGCGTCATCCAGGAGGCGCCGCAGATGGCGTCGATCGTGAGCCTGGTGGCGGCGGGCGTGGGCATCTCCATCGTGCCCGCCGCCATGCGCCACATGGGCGCGCAGGGCATCGAGTACCGCCCGATCAAGGGCGACGCGCCGCACGCGCTGCTCGACATGGCCTACCGCCGCCACGACCGCTCGGCCGCCGCGGAGAACGCCGTCCAAATGCTGCGGCGTCTGGCGCATCCGGAATCCGCCTGAACCGCGGTATCGCCCTGTCGCGTTTGTCATTTTCTGTAAACCGGCCGGACGGGGCCGGCGATAGACTCACGCGCTTGCCGCAATGCGTCCCCGTGGGGACGCTCCCGCCCCCCTCTTTTCCAAGGTGCTCCCGTGAGACGTACCCTCCTGGCCCTGGCTTTCGCAACCCTCCCCGGCCTCGGCGGCGCCGCCGCGCTGCCCTCCGCCATCGGCGCGGTCACCGTCTACCAGGACCGCGCGGTCGTCACCCGCGCCGCCAGCAGCGACCTCGCCGCGGGCGAACATGAACTCGTGCTGGAAAACCTGCCGGCGACGCTGCAGGACAACTCGCTGCAGGTATCGGCCCGCAGCACCGGCCAGGCCACGCTGCTGGACGTGAAGGTCCGGGACGCCTACCAGGCGGACGCCGCCAGCGAACGCGTCCGTCAGTTGGAAGCCCAGATCGAGAAACTGGAGGCCCGGCAGGCGGCGCTGGACGACGAAGCGGCCGTGCTGGACAACCAGCGCGAACTCATCCTGATGATGCAGCGCGGGGCGACCGAACCGGCCAAGGATGGCGCCCGCCTCACCCTGGACGAACTCAAGGCGATCCAGGCGCTCAGCGCCGAGACGCTGGGCACGACGCTGGCGGGCCTGCGCGGCGTGGCCGAAAAGCGGGCTGCGCTGGAGCGTGAACTGGCCGCCCTGCAAGCCCAGCTCGGCCAGGTGCGCGGGGCGGCCGGCCGGCGCAGCAAGACCGTCGTCCTGCGTGTCGACATGGCCCGAAGCGGCAAGCTGGACCTTGCGCTGTCCTATGCGGTCGCGGGCGCGCGCTGGACGCCGTCCTACGATGCGCGGCTGCGCCCGGCCGATCGCCACGTGGACCTGGGCTACTTCGGCGTCATCCGCCAGAACACGGGCGAGGACTGGAACAACGTGACGCTGACCCTGTCCACCGCGCGGCCGTCGCTGGGCGGTGGCGCGCCCACGCTGCGGCCGTGGATCATCGACGTGGCCGCCCCGCCGCCGCCCATGCCCGCTCCCGCGCCGGCTCCCGCCGCGGTTCAGGCGGAGATGCAGCCGGAGATGCAGGCCAAGCGCGCGCCCCGCGCCCGCGCCATGGCGGACGCGCAGATGGCGGCCGAACCGGCGCCCGAGGCGATCGACGTCGCCACCGCCCAGGTCCAGAACGCCGCGACCAGCGCATCCTTCCAGATCAAGAATCCGGCCACGCTGCCGTCCGACAACACGGCGCAGCGCGTCGCCATCGCCAGCGCCAGGCTGCCCGCCACCTTGCAGTACCAGTCCACGCCGGCGCTGCGCGAGGCCGCGTACCTGACGGCGCAGGCCAGCAACACCACGGCGTTCCCGTTCCTCGCGGGTCCTCTCAATACCTTCCTGGACGATGCCTTCGTCGCCTCGGGCGCCATGAAAGCCGTGATGCCCGGCGAAAAACTGGAACTGGCGCTGGGCGCCGACGACGGCATTTCGATCAAGCGGCAGCTCGTGAACCGCTACACCGAAAGCACCGGCTTCTCGGGCAGCGGCAAGCGCGTCACCTACGAATACAAGATCACGGTCAAGAACAATAAGACCACCCAGGAACAGGTGTCCTTCAAGGACCGCCTGCCGGTCTCGCGCAACGAGAAGATCGTGGTCAAGCTGCTATCGCCCGCCGACCGCGACATCAAGCGCGAAGAAGACGGCAAGGTGGCCTGGGACTGGACGCTCGAACCGGGCAAGTCGCGCGAGACGGTGTTCAAGTTCTCGGTGGATTACCCGGGCGACATCGACGTGTCCGGCCTGTGAACCGGCTAGCGCATCTGGAACGCTTCCTGGTGGAATAGCTGGCGCACCGGCATGCCGCGCCGGTGCAGGCCGTCTTTCAGCGCGTCGGCAAAACCGGTGGGACCGCAGAACCAGACGCTGGGCCAGGGTGCGCCGTCCGGCCGCTCGCGCGCCAGTTCCGCCGCGCTCAAGGGGCGCTGCTCGTCGCTGTAGCGCACGTTCAGCGTCACCTTGGGCACCCGCGCGCACAGCGCCCGCAGCCGGTCCGCGAATGGCGCATCGGCGGCGTTGCGAGCGCAGTAGTAGAGCGTGGTCTGCGGCGCGCTGTCCGGCGCCGCCTGCAAGGCTTCGAGCCAGGAAATGAACGGGGTGACGCCAATGCCCGCCCCGACCCAGATCTGGGGCCGGTCATCGCCCCGGCGGTAATCGAAACAGCCATAGGGACCCTCGACTGTCACGGGCTGTCCCGCCGCCAGGCTGGTTTGCAGGCGGCGCGTGTAATCGCCGAGCGCCTTGATGGAAAACTGCACCCTGCCGGTGCCATCGTCGGCGCCCGACACCGTGAACGGATGCGCGCCTTCCCGGCGATCCGTGGTCAGGAAGGCGAACTGGCCCGCGCGATGGTGCCAATCTCCCTCCACCCGACAGGTCACTCTCAGGATGTCATCCGACAGGTGCTGCACATCCAGCACCGTCGCCCGGTGCCGGCGCGCCTGGCCGACGCGGCCCGTCAGCGCCATCAGCGCGCACACCATGCCCACGCCGGTCGCAATCCCCACCAGCCACCCCGCAGGCTGCCCCCACCAAGCCGCGGGCGTCAGGACGACGCCGTGAAACGCCGCCACGAGGAAAATGACCGCCGCGATGCGATGCACCTGCCGCCACACGTGGTACGGAAACCTGCGCCACAACGTCAGCAGCACCATCGCCACGAGGATCCAGATGGCCCATTCGCCCACGTCCTTGGCCGAGCCCCGGAACACGTCGAGCATGGCGGCCGCGCGGGGCGTCTTGGGCACGGGGTCCACGAACGCCAGCAACAGCGGCTTGCCGAGCTTGATCAGGTAGTGCGCCGCCGCCAGTCCGGTCGCCAGAATGCCGCACCACTTATGCAGCCGGTACATCTTGTCCAGCCCGCCCAAGCGGCGCTCGAGCCACATCGGCCTCACGGAGAGCAGCATGATCAGCGCCATGACCGCATAAGCGGTCAGGCCCGTCAGCAGAATCAGTTGGTCCCGCCACACCCACACGTTGAGTGTGGCGGGCGGTTGCATCCAGAAGGCGGTCGTCCAGGCCAGCATGGAAACCACGAGGACCAAGGTGAGAAGTCTTTGGATCGGCATCGGCATCGCCCCCATTGAACGCCACGAACCCTGCCAAGCAGGCAAGGCTACCGGCCAACAATCGTAGTTTCGCCAACGAACGCCTTTCCTGCCAACCCACCCGATTTTTGACGTGAATCAAACTGCCCAGGCAAAAATGCCCGCGCACGGCCCGCTCAATGCGACCGGCAGAATTCGATGAACTCGTCGGGTTCCAGCGGCACCGAAATCCCGTAGCCCTGCGCGACGTCGCACCCCAGTTCGCGCAGCAGTTGCACGTCGCGCTCCTGCTCGACGCCTTCGGCCACCACGCGACGCCCGAGGACCCGCCCCATTTCGATCGCGGCCGCGACGACCGCGCGCGACGCGGCCTCGCGGTGCATGTGGACGATGAAGTCCCGGTCGATCTTCAGCTCATTGAATGGCATGGCCGAAAACAGCCGCATCGAGGCAATGCCGGCGCCGAAGTCATCCATCGCCAGTTCAAAGCCGCGCACGCGCAACAGATTCAGCGTGGACGAGAGCGCCAGCCAATCGGTCACGGGCTCGTCTTCCGTAAGCTCGACCTTGATCAGCCGGGCCGGCAGGCCGGCCTGCCCGACTTTCTGCTCCAGCAGGCCGGGCAGCTCGCGCGAGCACAGCGTGGACGCGGAGGCATTGATGGCGATCGGCACCGCGATGTCCTCGTCCTGCATCCGCCGCAGCACCTCGATCACCCGGTCCGCCACGCGGCTGAACAGCATCCGGTCCATGCCCAGCCGGTGCGCGGCCGGCACGAAATCGGCCGCGGGGATGGCGCCCAGCTTGGGGTGGACCCAGCGCGACAGCGCCTCGGCCGCGACCACGCGCCCGGTGGACAGGCTGATCTGCGGCTGCAGCACCACGTGCATGCCTTTGCCGGTCGCCAGCGCCTGGCTCAGCGCGGCTTCCATCACCTCGCGCCGCACCGACTTGGGCTTGTGCGGGGACGCCGATTCGTCGTCGATGCTGTGCAGGGCGTTCTTGATGGCCTGCTGCATGGCCGCGCGCGACACGGGCTTGGCCAGCGCCTGCGCCGACGGGCAGCCCGCCTGCAGGGCCAGCCGCACATGGGATTGCAGGAGTTCGTCGCTGAGGCTGCTGATCCAGATGATCGGCGGCATGCTCTTCAGGCGTCCCGCGTCCACCAGCCGGCGCAGGTCATTGGGCAGGCGCGTGCCATCGCCCTCGCCCATCACGATGTCGCTGATCAGGACGTCATAGTATTGGCGCGTCATCGCGCCCACGGCTTCGATGCTGCTTCCCAAGCCCGCCACGCGGCGGTAGCCCAACGCCAGCAGCATGTTCTGCAGATAGGCGCGTTCGACGGGGTGGTCTTCCACGAGAAGAAACCGTCGGGACGCTCCGGCATCGGGTTTGGGCATTGCTGACCGTCCTGGAACCTTTACACACGGAAAGAAGCCTCGATCGGCCCCAGCCTGCGCCTGCCGCAAGCCGGTGAGCCCGGCCCCTTGGGAGCACGGGTCAATGCTAAGGCATCCGCGCAAAGCGTGTCTTTATCGATAACGGGTTAATTCAGCCCGTCGCCGATAGTCGTAGGCGCTCGCGCATCCGCCGTCCGGTCCCGTTCCTTGGTGCCTGTCCCCGCCAACCCCGCATCCGCCCCAGCCCATCCGCCTCCACCGTCCGCGGGTGCGATAATGGCGGACTTTCCCGCATCTACGGCACGGAGCTTCCCTTGACCCGCATTGACGACCCCCTGCACGACCGCGAGGTCGGCGCGGCCGACGCCACCCAGGACAACACGCGCACCGACGACACCCGCATCAGCGCGGTGCGTCCGTTGATTTCACCGGCCCTGCTGCAAGACGAACTGCCCGTCTCGACCGAGATCCAGACGCTCGTCGAGCAAAGCCGCGCCGACATCGCCGACGTGCTGCACGGCCGCGACGACCGCCTGGTGCTGGTGGTGGGCCCCTGCTCCATCCACGACCATGCGCAGGCCATGGAATATGCGCGCCACTTGCGCGCCGCCGCCGACGCGCACAAGGACGACCTGCTGATCGTCATGCGCGTGTACTTCGAAAAGCCCCGCACCACCGTCGGCTGGAAGGGTTATATCAACGATCCGCGTCTGGACGGCAGCTTCCGCATCAACGAAGGGCTGCGCCGCGCGCGCGAGCTGCTGCTGGACATCAGCGGCCTGGGCCTGCCCATCGCCACCGAATTCCTGGATCTGCTCAGCCCGCAATACATCGCCGACCTGATCGCCTGGGGCGCCATCGGCGCACGCACCACCGAAAGCCCCAGCCATCGCCAGCTCAGCTCGGGCCTGAGCTGCCCCCTGGGCTTCAAGAACGGCACCGATGGCGGCGTCCAGATCGCGGCCGACGCCATGGTCGCGGCCAGCGCCAAGCACGCGTTCATGGGCATGACCAAGATGGGCATGGCCGCCATCTTCGAGACCCGCGGCAACCAGGACACCCACGTGATCCTGCGCGGCGGCAAGCAAGGGCCGAACTACGACGCGGCCAGCGTCGACGCCTGTTGCGCCGCGCTGCGCGCCGCGGGCCAGCGCGAGCAGGTCATGATCGACTGCTCGCACGCCAACTCCAACAAGTCGCACCTGCGCCAGATCGACGTGGCCAACGACATCGCGGCCCAGATCTCCCAAGGCGACAGCCGCATCACGGGCGTCATGATCGAAAGCCATCTCGAAGAAGGCCGCCAGGACCTCAAGCCCGGCCAGCCGCTGCGCCATGGCGTGTCCATCACCGACGCCTGCCTGGGCTGGGCCCAGACCGAACCGGTGCTCGCCGCGCTGGCGCAGGCCGTGCGCCAGCGCCGGCAGAAGCTCGCCGCGGTCGCCTGACGGGTACGCCGATACGTCGCTACGCCGGTCCGCCGATACGCCGGTGCACCGCCACGCCGCCTGGCGCGGGCGGCGCGCCGGCGGCAGGTCCTGGCTCGCCGCTTGTCATCGTCCTGCAAAGGTCGGGCCAGATCATCGGCGCTGACCGGCGTCAGCCCCGCGGCGGCATTGCTGCTGTTACAGCACGCTCTTGAAACAATTGGTATCATGCACGTGGTGTTCAAGTCGGAACCGAGCGACACGTTCGTTCCGCATCCTCCAGGGCCCCGCGCCCTTCCCGCAATTTTCCCGTCAGGTATGGAACGTTCTCGCCTCGTGCCGGCCGCGCCGGCTCAATCCGCCCGCGTGCGCCACAGCATTTTCATCTACACCGAAGAACAGCGCGGCAACCAGATGGTCGAGTCGCTGGTGCTCGGCATGCTGTCCGATATCTCCGGTTCGGAGAAACTCATCGTCGTGCAGGACCCGCATCACGGCTTCAAGTATGTCTACCGCATCGATCACGAAAGCAGCAATCTCGATGCGGCGGCCATCACCGAACTGGACCCGTCCGTGTTCAACGGCAAGTCCTCGACCGAAATCAACGCCATGTCGTATCGGTTGGGCACGCCCGAGAACGCCATGAAGCTGCTGCGCGGCAAGACCCACTGGATCCAGGACAAGGGCTCGGTGCTGTCGGTCCTGCTGCAGAATGCTGCGGCGCGCAAGACGCGCTTTGCGCCGCCCCGGATTGAACGCGAACGGATGCGCAAAGTGCCTGAGGGCGTGCCGGTCGAACTACTTCCCGCGTAGATCGGACGGTATCCGGGCGGTTTTTTCTTATCCACAGAATTTGTGGATAAGAAAAACCCAAACGCACGGCTGATGGCCTTTCGGGCGACACGAAACGGCCTGCTCAATTATTGACCAGCCCCTTTTTTTACACCATCCGGATGGCGTCCCCGTTCGATGCCGCGCCGCCGCAACGGCCGGGATGATATTCTGCGCGCAAGAACGCAAGCACATCAGACCGATCGCCGTATTGCTCCCGGGGTCCGCGCGCCGCGCGAGCCCGCCCCCTCTAAGAAACCGCAGCATGACCAGAACACACCTGTTCGCACAAGGAGCGCGAGAGCGCGCCGCGCCGTGACGATCATCGTCGTCGACGACCACGGGGACTGGCGCGACTCCATCGCCGAATACATCCAGGACCTGGGCCTGGACAAGGCCATCCTCACGGCCGGCTCCCTGGCCGAGCTGGACGACCTCCTGCTCACCGTCACCCCCGCCATCCTCGTGCTGGACGCCATGCTGCCGGATGGCGACGGGCTTGCGCGCGTCTCCCACCTGCGCACCACCTACCCGTCCATGGGCATCGTCATGCTGACGGGACGGCTCCTGAGCGAAGACAAGGTGTCCGGGCTGAGCCTGGGCGCCGACCATTACCTGACCAAGCCCGTCAACCTGGCCGAACTGGGCGCCACGCTGGTCTCGCTGTCGCGCCGCCTGCGCGTGGTGCCCGCCGCCGACCTCGACGATACGCAGTCCGGCGCGTGGCGCTTCGACCCGGCGCGCCGCACCCTGACATCGCCCGGCCAGGTCAGCGTCGACATCACCGACGCCGAAAGCCGCCTGATCGGCGCGCTGATCCAGGCGGCGCCCCTGCCGCTGACCCGCGCACGCCTCGTCGAAGCCCTGGGCGCCAGCGCGCAGGCCTACGACACGCACCGGCTGGACGCCCACATGCACCGGCTGCGCCGCAAGCTGCGCGCGCACACCGGCGAGGACATCGGCATCCGCACCGTGTATGGCGTGGGCTACGTCTGCACCTCGCCCGTCACCATCGTCGGCAGCCTCCCCAACCGCTGAGACCGCATCCATGAACGCCACCCTCCGCCCCCGCCGTTCCGTTCTCTACATGCCCGGCGCCAATGCGCGGGCGCTCGACAAGGCGCGCACGCTCGATGCGGACGCGCTGATCCTGGACCTTGAGGACGCCGTGGCGCCCGACGCCAAGGAACTGGCACGCGCGCAGGTGGCGTCGGCCTTGCGCGAGGGCGGTTTCGGACGGCGCGAGTGCATCGTGCGCGTCAATGCCCTGGACACCCCGTGGGGGCTGGACGACGTGCGCGCCATCGCGCAAGCCGGCGCCGATGCCGTGCTGCTGCCCAAGGTCGAATCGGCGGCGCAGCTTGCCGCGCTGGGCGAGGCGCTGGATGCCGCGGGTGCGCCGGCGGACCTGCCGCTGTGGGCCATGGCCGAGACCCCGATGGGTTTTCTGCGCCTGGACGCCATCGCCGGCGGCCATGCGCGCCTGGCCGCCATCGTCGTCGGCACCTCGGACCTGGTGAAGGACCTGCACGCCCGCCACACGCCCGCGCGCCACGAGACGCTGCTGGCGCGCTCGCTGGCGGTGATGGCGGCGCGCGCGCACGGCCTCGCGGTCCTGGACGGCGTGCACCTGGACCTGAACGACGACGCGGGCCTGCAGGATGCCTGCCGGCAGGGACGCGACCAGGGCTTTGACGGCAAGACCCTGATCCATCCGCGCCAGATCGCGGCGGCCAACGCCGCCTTTGCGCCGACACGCGAGGAACTCGACGG
>Ga0182739_1004367_pt1 | contig 11740 bp, 12 predicted proteins | sample eDN5th30CBELigBY_FD_128873 | JGI IMG/M metagenome (GOLD analysis project Ga0182739, IMG submission 128873) | Enriched backyard soil microbial communities from Emeryville, California, USA - eDNA 5th pass 30_C BE-Lig BY (version 2) (version 2) | ecosystem: Environmental > Terrestrial > Soil >... | reverse complement strand
AATCCGGATGTCGTAATTTTGCCAGGAACTAAAAATACAGTGGAAGATTTTTTATGGCTTCAGCAAACCGGGTTGATGCAAGGAATTTTACAATTAGCGAACCAAAATGTCCGCATCATAGGTATATGTGGAGGTTATCAAATGCTAGGTGAGATCATTCGTGATGAGCAGGCGGTTGAAAGCACTGGCGGAACGTATTTAACTTTAGGTTTGCTGCCGATTGAAACAACATTTATTAATAGTAAGCAAACGGTTCAAGTTTCTGGAAGAAGCTGTACAGGCCATGAGATTGAAGGTTATGAAATTCATCTAGGGCGCAGTATAGCGACTAAACCGTTGAAGCCTTTCATCCAATTTTATGACGGCCGGACAGATGGTGTGTATACGGAGCAAGTATTTGGTACATATGTACACGGGATTTTCCAAAATCGCCTATTCACACGTGATTATTTTAATACAATCCGTATACAAAAAGGGATGGAACCAATATCAGGAGATGTCTTATCTGATTTTGAACGTCGCGAACAAGCCTATGAAATGCTGGACCGCCATGTACGTGAGCATTTGGATATGGAGAAGATTTATTCGTTTATTTCGGAAACCACGGTTGAAAAGAGGTGAAGTTGATGGCTGTTTTACATGGGCCACTTGCGATTGATTTTGAGCAGCTCTGGAAGGAAGGGATGCTGGACTGGCATGGAAATATGCCGGAACGGATGAAAAATGATGCGTTGGAAGAAGCCTTTTGGGCACAATCGATGCAAAAAAAATCCTATAAACAAACGGATGCACATGCCGTTCCGATTTATGAAAAGATTCGTCAATACATACCACAGGGTGCAAGCTGTCTGGAAATGGGACCCGGTTGGGGGAATTATACATTTCCTTTAAGAGAAGATGTCGGAAAACTGACATTGGTTGATGGATCAAAAAGTGTTTTGGACTATCTGCAGCAGTATTTCATAGAAGACGATGCGGTACACTTTGTCCATGCAAAATGGGAAGAAGCCGATGTTGAACAACATGATATAGTGATCGGAGTCAATTGCTATTACCGAATATATGAGATGAATAAGGCATTGCTGAAAATGAATGATCGTGCAAAGAAAAGGGCGATTATCGGTTTAACAACAGGACCGATTCAACCGCATTATGATGTTTTAGCAAAAGAATATCATTATCAAATTAAATATCCTAGACGTGATTATATTGAAATTTTAAATATGCTGTATCAGCTCGGTATTTATGCTAATTGTGAGATGCTGCCATTAGAGCGTGTTTATTACTATGATAATTATGAAGCACTCTATGTGGCACAAAGTAAAAAGATACTATCGAATCCGTTTGATTCAGAGCATGTTAAAGAGGTACTTGCCCGATTCGTTACAAAGGAGGAAGGCAAGATTGTTTACCGACATAAATTTTATGCAGCCATCATTAGTTGGGAGCCGGTAAACTTCGATGAATAAGAAAAAATTTTGGCTATGGATACTTATTTTAATCATTGTGCTCGCAATATCGATTATTGGTGCGATAATGGTAGGTTCTGTAGGAATTACACCCCAGTTAATTATTGAGGTTTTACTTTTCAAAACAGGAATATTAAATGAAACAAACGCTTCAAATGCGCAGCAAATAATCATTTGGGAAATTCGGGTACCCCGCGTATTATTGGCACTTTTAGTTGGGGCTTCTTTAGCAATTTCGGGTGCCGCAATACAGGCTCTAGTAAAGAATTCCATTGCAGATCCATACATACTCGGTGTATCCTCGGGTGCTTCTGTCGGAGCAACTTCGGTAATTTTATTCGGTGCATTTAGCTTTTTCGGAGTGTTTGCTTTATCGCTTGCCGCTTTTTTGGGTGCGATAATAGCCGTATGGATTGTCTTTATGCTTGCGCGGGTGAGTGGGAAAACTTCAATGATTCGATTGTTGCTTTCGGGAATTGCGGTTTCCATGGTGTTAGGAGCGATGACCAACTTTATGTTAATGATTTCCAAAGAACAAGGCGGTGTTCAGGCCGTCATGTTTTGGATGCTTGGTAGTTTAGGTGGCGCAAAGTGGTCAAATCTCGGAATACCTTTTTTTACTTTTTGTATCGTATTCCCATTATTACTACTAAGCTATCGTCAATTGAACGCACTGTTGCTAGGTGAAGAAACAGCATCGACATTAGGGATTAATATTGAACGATTCAGGTTGTTCATTATTATCATTGTTTCATTATTAACCGGCGTCGTAGTTGCTGTAAGCGGGAGTATCGGATTTGTCGGTCTCATTGTCCCGCATATTGTGCGTATGATTGTCGGGTCCAATTATAAAGTAGTTTTACCGCTAAGTGCGTTGATTGGAGCCATTATTATTATATGGGCTGATATAGGTGCACGTATTGCCATTGCACCGGAAGAAATGCCGATTGGGATTATTACCGCATTATTCGGCAGTCCGTTCTTTATTTGGATGCTTCGTCGAGAGCGTTATGCATTTGGGGAAGGAGAATGAGATGTTCCAGCTACAACATGTTGAATATTCGGTGGATGATAAGGAGATTTTGAAAAATATTTCTTTGGAAATTATAGAAGGAAATTTTATAGGGATTATTGGTCCAAATGGAAGCGGGAAATCAACGATGCTTAAAATTTTATACCGTCATCTGAAACAATCATCGGGAAAAGTAACTTTACATGAACAGGAAGTTTGGGATATTTCCCCGAAAAAACTGGCTAGACAAATGGCTGTCGTTAGTCAGGAGTCCACTGTGTTATTTGATTTTACGGTAAGAGATTTAGTGATGATGGGGCGCACTCCTTATAAAGGCTGGCTCAGTTCTGATAACTCAGAAGATATGTCGATTGCGGACAGAAGCATGAAATTAGCCAATGTCGCCCATTTAGCTAATCGTGCATTAAGCAATTTATCAGGTGGCGAAAAAAAACGGGTAATGCTCGCACGTGCATTGGCACAGCAGGCGAGTATTCTCATATTGGATGAACCGACAAACCATTTAGATATTGAACACCAGCTCCATTTAATGGATCTAGTCAAAGAGTTACCGATAACGATTATTGCAGCGTTACATGATTTAAATTTAGCTGCAGCTTATTGTGATGAGTTAATCGTTATGAAAGACGGAATGTTACATATTCAGGGTTCACCTGAAAGCGTCTTAACAACAGAGATGTTAAAAGAAGTATTTAACATACTTGCAGGAGTTTCAAAAAATCCATTCACAGAAAAAATGCATTTATTTTTTTATACTAATACAGCTATGGATACAAGAGGAGAATATTAATGAAATTGCGAAAATATATTTTGGTACCAATTGCCCTGGCATCAGCACTGATTTTAGGTGCATGTTCAGATGATGAGCAAAATATTAAACAAGCAACAGCAGATTCAGAAGAGACGTCACAGGTAATAACAATCGAAAACGAAGGGGTATCCATTACATATGATGAAGCGCCCAAAAATGCGATTTCTATTAATCAGCATGTAACAGAAGTAATGCTTGCACTAGGGTTGGAGGATTCGATGGTAGGTACAGCTTACTTAGATGACCAGATTTATGCTCCATTACAAGATGCATATGACCAAGTTCCCGTACTGGCCGAACAATATCCTTCGAAAGAACAAGTTATCTCGACAGAAGCCGACTTTATTTACGGTGGTTGGGCAAGTGCATTTAATGAGAAAAACTTAATGTCACGCGAAGAATTAGAACAATTGGGAATCGGCAGTTACTTGCAGTCTTCCTCTGTAAAAGTTGCTCCGGAGTTAGAGGATATTTACACGGATATTCGTAATATCGCAAAGATCTTCCGTGTTGAAGAGCGCGGTGAAACGTTGATTGAAGAAATGAATTCAGATATTGAAAAGATTAAAGAAAAGGTCCCTACGGTGGACAAACCAATTGATGTTCTAGTATTTGATAGTGGTGATAAAGATGTATTTACAGCAACGCAAAACTTTATGAACACGCTCGTGAAAATGGCAGGAGCAAATAATATTTTTGGTGATATCGAAAAAAACTGGGCAACGGTTTCAAAAGAAGATGCCGTTGAGCGTAATCCTGAGGCCATCATTGTCATCGATTACGGTTCTACAACAGTTGAAGAAAAAATTAATTTTCTCAAAAATGATCCGGCACTGAGCCAAACATCGGCAGTACAAAATGAGCGTTTTGTTGTTTTACCATTATCGGCTGCTTCAGAAGGTGTTCGAGTGGCAGAAGCACTTGAAATTATCGTGAAAGGTCTATACCCTGATTCATTTTAACCTTTCAAAATCAAAGGAATTCGACCAGTCGCTACAAATACGCATTTGATGAATGGGAGCGGTGAATATATGCAAGAATATGCTAAGAAAAATTTTGAGAAGGCGTTGCAGCTGCCGATGCCGAACAAGACTTTTGCTAAATTTAAAGCAATGGATGACTATGTAGCATTAATTGTACGACCAGGTTTAATAAACAAACATTTAACAAGTGATCAGCTGATTGTGTTAGCGAATCTTGAAAAATCTGGCGCTGTAAAATATTCTGCCGGCCATAGTTTTATCGTTACGGTCCATCGTTCGAATGTTGAGCAGGCAATGGAAAAATTAACGGAAGTGAATTTGTATGTGGCTTCGCAAACACCAAGTGCTTTATTCAAATGTTGTGACTTTTGTGATGGGGATTTGTTAGACGGTTTCCCACTTGCAAAGGACTTACTGGAACAAGTTGAACAAATGCCATTAAAAAATAGAGTACGCATCGGCTTTAATGCATGTACTAAAGCATGCTATAACGCGGTACAGGATGACCTGGCACTCATTTTCCATAATGGCAAAGTTGATGTTTACGGAGGCGCAATTCCTATGGGAAGACGTGCCAGTTCCGGGCATCTATTGGTGAAAAAAGTACCGGAAAATCAAGTGATCGATCTTGTGAAAGACATATTAGGGAAGTACAATGCGTCATCAACTGAGAAGTTTGCCGCGTTCGTGCACAAAAATAAAGCTTATTTTGAACAACTACAAGAAGGAGGACTCTATGACAACTTGGAATTTAAACCAAATGCAGCGACATCTATTAATTTGTAACGGGGCTACTTGTATGGGTGCCGGTGCAGAAGAAGTAACACAGCAAATCCGGGATGAAATTCGAAAAAATCGTTTAGATGAAATGATTCATACATCACGTACTCGATGTAATGGGCGATGTAAAGATAAATGTGTTGTCATTGATTATCCGAAAGGGACATGGTATTCCGTTCAAAACCAGGAAACCTCGCGTGCCATTGTACAGGATACCGCTGAAGAATCATCCATTATTTATTCGGTGGAACACGGGGAAAGAATCCGTCATGAGAATCGAATAAAAGGGATTGATAAATATAAAAAAGGAAGAGGACCAATGAAAAAGGCAGTTCTATTTGTTGGACATGGAAGCAGAGTAGAAGCAGGAAATGAGGAGGTACGTCAGTTTGTCGAGCAGATGAAAACGTACATTGATCCAGCACTTCTTGTTGAGACTTGTTTTTTAGAGTTTGCTGTCCCGAATATAGAAGATGGAATTCAGCTATGTATTGAAAAGGGTGCGGATGAAGTTCATGTTATTCCGATCATTTTATTGCATGCAGGACATTCAAAACTGCATATTCCAGCCGAAATCGAACATGCTAGAGAGCATTTTCCGGATGTTCGGTTTACATATGGTCAAACAATTGGGATTCACGAAGAAATTTTTGAGATTCTTAAGTCTCGATTAGCTGAAGTCGGCTTCAATCCTGATGAAAAATATGAAGACACAGCTATTTTACTTATTGCGCGCGGCGGTAGTGACCCATATGCAAACGGTGATTTCTATAAAATTACCCGCTTGTTATGGGAAAAACTAGACGTTCCAATTGTAGAAAGCGCATTTATGGGCGTAACGACACCATCTGTGGAGCAAGGAATCGAGCGTTGTATCAGACTTGGAGCAAAAAAAGTTGTGATGCTTCCATACTTCTTGTTTACAGGAATTTTAATGGAGCGAATGGCAAAAATGGCCCAGCAGTTTACAGAGCAGTATGAAGATGTCGATTTTTTACTTGCAAATTATTTCGGCTACCATCCGAATTTAAAGAAAGTATTGCTGGAGCGCATGGAACAGGCCCTAGACGGTACATCAACAGGTATGATCGATTTAGAGAATTTCCGCAAATATGCAGAAGAACATGGATATGAACACCACCATCATCATTAATGTTAAAATTTATCCAGAGCATTGAATGTGCTCTGGAATTTTCATTTCATATCAAACGAAAATAAAGGAGCGAGGGGCACGATGTATTTTATTATTTGTGTAATCGCAGTGCTCATCGATTGCATTGTTGGGGATCCAAAAAAATGGACGCATCCCGTCATTTATATTGGCAACGTGATTTCGTTTTTTGAGAGGAAATGGAATAACGGCAGTAACTGTAGAAGACGGTTCAAAGGCTTTTTAACGGTTTTTCTCACGGTAAGTATTACAACCGGCTCGGTTTTTTTTATTGTCTTTCTTGCAATGAAAGTACATATTCTTCTTTGGCTTGCAGTTGAAATCTTTTTGATTAGTTTAGCCCTAGCCCAGAAATCTTTAAAAGAAGCGGCGATGCTCGTTTACGATAGCTTGAAAGCGAATGATTTACCCGAAGCAAGGAAATATTTAAGCTGGATCGTGGGACGTGATACGAATCATTTGGATGAAGCCGAAATTGTAAGAGGTGTCATTGAAACAGTCTCGGAAAATACGAGTGACGGTGTAACGGCTCCGCTTATGTATGCGTTATTTTTCGGGGCAACCGGTGCATGGTGCTATAAAGCGATTAATACACTGGACTCGATGATTGGATATAAAAACGAACGCTATGCGGATTTCGGATATGGTGCAGCTAAATTGGATGATGTTGCGAATTATGTGCCTAGCAGAATTTCCGGGTGGTTCCTTATAATATTTACAAAATGTCATACGGCACAACCATTCAAACACCGCTATAAAAACTGGCTAAAAGATGCTAAAAAACATCCAAGCCCGAATAGCGGATATTTGGAGGCAGCTACAGCCGTTCAGTTAGGAATCCGTTTAGGCGGGTTTAATCGTTATGGTGGGGTGGAATCATTTCGTGCTTATATGGGTGAACCTGACAATACGATGCAGAAAATACATATTAAAAAAGCGATCCGGCACATGTATGTTTGCACATGGTGTGTTGTGATAACAGGGGGAATATTGTATGCAATTGCCCGCACATGGGGCTAATGCAGCCGCGTTATATAAAGCGATGAATTTACATATGCCAGACAAAGTCATTGATGTAAGCGAAAATGTTAATCATCTCGGGTATCCGAAGCTAGTAAAGCAACAGTGGGCGAATTTGATAGAGAAAATAGCGGGGTATCCGCATGAACAAGCGGAACCGTTTCGCTCGCAAGCGGCGGATGTACACCAAGTGGCAGCACAACACGTTGTCGTTACAAACGGTGCAGCAGAAGGCTTAATGGCTTTGGCGCAGCTTTTCAATGGACAGGAGATTGCTCTGTTACAGCCTTCCTTTTCGGAGTATGCGAGAACATTAACACAGCAGGATTGTGTCATTCATTCTATTTTAGCTGAGAATATTGAAACATATAGGTTTAATGAAGAAATACTGGAGAAAAAGCTGAAAAATGTTCATGCCTGCTATATTTGTAATCCGAATAATCCTACAGGCGTATTATTGAAAAAACATTGGATTGAACAGTTGATAAAAAAATTTCCGCATTGTAATTTTGTTGTCGATGAAGCGTTCATGGACTGGACCGATGAATCGGAGAGTGTCGTTTCATTAGTGAACACTTATCCTAATTTATTTGTCGTACGTTCCATGACAAAAATGTATGCACTGGCAGGGGTTCGTCTCGGTTATGTCATCGGGCAACATGCAGAAAAAGTCCGTCATTACTTGCCGCACTGGAATGTGAGTGCGATTGCAAATGAAATCGGCTGTCTCTGTTTACAAGACAAGGATTTTGTGAAGGAATCTCGTGAAAAGAGCAGTAAATTACGAAGTCAGATGGTGAAGGACTTAAAATTAATTGATTGTAAAGTATCAAATAGTGCAGCGAATTTCTTATTGTTCCAATTACCGAAACAATATAATCCGGATGAATTTTTTAAATATTTATTAGAGCAGGGAATCGTTTTACGCCATACAAAAAACTATGTCGGCTTGGACGGCGCATGGTTTCGAATCGCTGTCAAAAGTGAAGAAATCTGGACAAAATGCAAGGATGAAATAACGAATTATGTCAAAAATCATTAACTACTACCGTCATGGTGAAACAGTGTGGAATAAAGTAGGGCGGCTGCAAGGATGGCTTGATTCGGATTTAACGACAAAAGGAGTTGAACAGGCAATGTCCGTTAACTGGAATCCTGAGATCGTATTCTCCAGTGACTTGAAGCGTGCAGTGCAAACAGCCCGTCTCATGTTTCCTGACCAAACCATTCATAAAAACGATAAATTGCGTGAAATCAACTTAGGGCATTGGCAAGGCAGCTACATTAAGGACCTTCAACAGAATGAACAGTATTGTTGCTATTTGAGTACACCGCATTTATTTATGAATACGACACAGGAATCCTTTGATGACGTAACGTACCGAATGATTGCATTTCACGAGTATTTGTTACAGTTACCGTATGAGAGAATCGCTGTCATTTCTCACGGTGTAGCCATTGCCTGTTTGATTACCGCGCTTCATAAACAGCCTTATAACCAGCTATGGGGTAATCTGTTGAATGGTGCTGCTTGTTTTTCGATAGAAGGGAAAAGTGAACAATTACATAAAGATATTTTTGTACAGTAATGATGGGGGAGAGCAATGATTTACGATGTTTGTGTAATCGGTGGTGGTCCTGCCGGGATGTTCAGTGCATTTTATAGTGCATCTAGAAGGATGAACACTGTATTAATTGAAGGTAATCATGAACTAGGCGGACGACTTAATTTATTTTTGGACTATAAAATTTATGATATTCCTGGTCAATTTGGTGTTTTAGCGCGTGATTATAAACAAGCGCTGATCGAACAGTTAAAAGTAAGTAAAGCTAATGTGTTACTTGGAGAAATTGTTGAGGAAATTGAAAATATTGACGAGTTGTTTTATGTAATGACAACACAGCAAACCATACTAGCTAAAACTATCATAGCGGCAACCGGCAATGGATTTAGTGAGGTAAAAAGAATCGAACATGCACATATCTCGAAAAAAATACAGTATGACCCGCCAGCTTTCCAACAATATGATGGACCTATTGCAGTAATCGGACATACACCGATGGCAGCGGATTGGGCAATTCGGTTAATGGGTTATGGTAATACGGTTACATTATATACGGACCAAGAGCTGAATTTACAGCCTATTTTAATGGATGGGCTTGCCAACAATAACATTCCAATTTATGAATTTGCGGAATTTAAAGACCAGACATATGAGGCTGTCTTTTGCCATATTGGTTCAAAAAAACGTACCATTGACTTCGAAGGACGCATAGCGCAAAGAGATAATGGTTTAACGAATTTCCGCGGATATTTTGTAGCAGGGGATGCCCGTTTTGAGCAAGGTAAACTGAAGCTCATACACGGCGCAACACATGACGCAATGCAAGCAGTTAATGCAGCCTTTCAATATATACATGAAGGGGCGACTTACCAACCGATTGTTTCAACTCATGAACCGATTTTTAAAGAATGGTTAAAATGAACATAATAAATAGGAAGAAACGCTATACCAGATTTTTGGTATAGCGTTTCTTTTAGAATTTAAACGTATCATCAGTAATCGGGGCCACTTTAGCAACTGCATAAGTAGCTCCTTTTTGGCTGAAGAAATCATAAGTCGAGCCTGTATTGGAAATGCCGTTCATAACAACCGGGTTCACTTCCTCGTCAGGGAACATCGTATCGAGCCCCAAGTTCATAAGTGCTTTATTCGCATTGTAGCGCACGTATTTTTTCACTTCCGGGGAAAGGCCCGTTTCTGCATATAAATCATCCGTATACTTCATTTCATTTTGATACAAATCAAGTAAATATTCATAGCCCCACAAAGTAAGCTCCTGCTGTTTTTCCGCTGAGAACGTTTTGAAAATGTTCTGGGCGAAAAAGCCGACCGCTACTCCGTGGATTGATTCGTCACGCAAGATTAAACTAATCACTTCCGCACTATTTCTCAGTACACCTTGTCCACCTAAATATAGAGGGTAGAAGAAGCCGGAATAGAATAAAAAGCTTTCCAGCATGACTGAAGCGAACATTGCTTTCCATAAGCTTTCCGGGTCATCTTCTTTTATAGCAGTGTATACTTCGCCAATACGGTTTGCCTTATATTGAAGAAACTCATTTTTTTGCACCCATTCGAAAACTTCGTCAATTTCTGTGTTTGTACACAGTGTTGTAAAAATATACGAATAAGACTTTGCATGGATTGCTTCAAACGATCCGAATACGGTTAACACTGCTTTCTCCTGAAAATCGGGTGTGTACTTGGCGATTTCATTCATGCCGATATTCGTTTGTACCGTATCAAGCAATGTCAGGCCGCCGAACACTTTTTTGTATGTATCCTGATGCTCGAATTCCTTCCATTGTTTAATGTCTTTACTGACTGCAATTTCTTCAGGGAACCAGATTTGTTTCCATTGCTGGTCCCAAAAAATACGAGCGAGTTCACTCGTAGGGGTATTCCAGTTGACCGCTTTATACGTTAAATTTGACATGCGACACACTCCTCAATTGTTAGTAAACGTTGGCGTACGTAATAAACGGTTTTAATGCCTTTCGTCCACGCATAAATATAAGCTTTTGCCAATTGTTCTGTGTTCCACTGATCCGTCACGTAAAGTGTCATGGATATCCCCTGGTCGACATGCTTTTGCGCGGCTGCGTAAAGGTCAATCAGTTCATACGGGTTTACTTCATAGGCTTCGGTATAAAGTTCTTGGTTATCATTCGTTAAAAATGGCATCGGATAAATTGTTCGACTGTCCGCATAATCACGAACTTCCACGCGTTCTGTAACAGGGGAGATGGAAGCCGTACAGCTGCGGATGTAGGAAATACTGCCTGTCGGAGCGATCGCCAATCTATACGAGTGGAATAATCCATGCTCCAATACATCAGCCTTCAACTGTTGCCACATATTTTTTGTAATAACCGGTGTACCCCCAAGTGCTTTAATCACTTCAGGTGTAAGTTCTTTTTCTTCTTTATTTATATAAGTTTCAAAGTAAACACCGCTCGCATATTCACTTTCCTCAAATCTATAAAACGTTTCGTTCTTTTGCTTCGCGATTTCCATTGATGCTTTTAATGAGTAATAGTTCAGTGCTTCCATAAATGCATCGATAAATTCAATCGAATCTTTGGAACCATAACGGATTCCACTTTGTACAAGGTGTCCATGCAAGTTCATAACGCCCAATCCGACAGAGTGCATCACTTTGTTCGCTTTCGATACAGAAGGGACGTTGACGATATCGGTCATCGTTGAGACATTAGTCAATAGACGCATTGCTGTATCGACAAGCTGTCCGAAATCCTGAACTTTCGTTGCTTCGTGAATGTCAATCGAACCTAAGTTACAAGAAACATCGAGACCATATTCATTCGGCTCGTTTTGGTCGGTGATAATACTTGTTTGTTGGTACTGTAAAATTTCTGTCCTCTATGTTCATTTAGAATCGCTACTT
>Ga0182739_1004366_pt1 | contig 11741 bp, 11 predicted proteins | sample eDN5th30CBELigBY_FD_128873 | JGI IMG/M metagenome (GOLD analysis project Ga0182739, IMG submission 128873) | Enriched backyard soil microbial communities from Emeryville, California, USA - eDNA 5th pass 30_C BE-Lig BY (version 2) (version 2) | ecosystem: Environmental > Terrestrial > Soil >... | reverse complement strand
GAGCTTCAAGGAGATCTGCGACGGCAAGTGGGACCACCTCCCCGAAGGGGCGTTCCTCTACGTGGGCTCGGTCGACCAGGCCGAAGAACAAGCCAAGAAGATGGCGCGCTAAGCGTCGACGACCCCGAGCCGAACTATCCAAGGAGCGTGCCGCGCGATGGCTACCCACGAGACGATGGAGCCGGTCAGCAAGACCGGCAAGAAACAGGGCGACCGGCTCCAGTGCGTGGTCGTCACCCCCGAACGCACCTTGTTTGATCAGCTCGTCGACTTCGTCGTCCTGCCGCTCTACGACGGCGAGCTCGGACTCCTCCCCGGCCGATCCCCCCTGATCGGCCGGCTCGGGTACGGCGAGCTCCGCACCAAGGCCGATGGCCAGACCGAACGCTACTTCGTCGACGGCGGCTTCGCCGAGGTCCGCGACAACGTCGTCACCGTCCTGACCAATCGCGCCATCCCAGCCTCGACGCTCGATACCGCCGCCGCGGCACGCGAGCTCGAGCAGGCGCAGGCGCAACGCCCCTCCAACGACTTCGAGCAGCTCGAGAAAGACAAGGCCATCGCCCGCGCCCGAGCCCAGCTCCACATCGGTGCGGCCAAGCGCTGAGCGCTCGTCTCGTCTTGTCTTGTCTCATCACGCCAAGCTCGCCGGCGGGCTTCCCCCCTGAAGCTCCGGACACCAAACGATCCTCGCAGCCTACCTTCCAATGAAGGCGGCTGCGAGGATCGTTCGTTTCACCCCACCGGTTCCGCTCGTCAACAGCGCCTTGATCGTCATGGCGCCGGGTCGAGCATCCAGCCCACGCCGTACAGCCGATGTTCCAACCTGGGGTCCTTCACCAAAGGCCGGGGACCAGCCGATAACGCACCCGTCGGGCATAGGCCGCGTAGCCCTCGAGTTCCCGCCCAAGCATCGCCTCCTCGTCGACGATGCGGAGCATCAAGAGCGGCACGTTGACCGCGGCGATAACCAGGCCCCAGTAGGAGCCAAGCGCCAACGGCACGCCAACGACCATCACGAGCACGCCGACATACATCGGGTGCCGCACCAGAGCGTACGGTCCGGTGGAGATCACGCTCTGCCCTTCCATCACCCGGACCGTCGAGGCCCCGTAGCTGTTCTCCCGGAAGACGAGAAGGTCGATCATCAGCCCCAGCGCCACCAGGACGTTGCCGAGCACCGCGGCCCAGGCCGGCACATTGGACCAGCCGAAGCGGTGGTCCAGCGCCGAGACGACCATGAGCGCGAGAAAGCTGGCATAGAAGAACGCCATCAAGGCCTTCTGCACCGACCTTGTCTCTGCCTGAGGTCCCACCTTCAAACGCCGCGCGAGCAAGGCCGGATCATTGAGCGCCAGGTACACACCGATGACATTGCTCGAGACCGTGAAGACGAGGATGTAAGCCCAGCCTTGCCAGTAGTCCAGCGTCCCGGCCGTGCCGAAGATCACAACGCCGAAGATGACGATCCCGACCACGGCGGTGACGAGCGTACGAAGGGCAAGCCTCATCGCGTCCTCCCTGGTTCCGCGGCGCCTGATTGGGCCGCTCCTTGGTACTGCATCGCCTTGATCCAGAGTTCGACGACCGCAGCCTCGGCGCGCGGCAGCGTGCCGGGAGATGTCCCCAGCACCCGCTCGATCGCGTCGACAAACGCCGCGTGGAGGGTGAGAACCTCGTTGATGAAGCGCGACTCGTCCGGGTCATTCGGAAAGGCGAGCATGAGCTTCGCATGCGCAACGCTCAGGGCGTTCGCCAGCGCCAGCACGAGCGTACCGGCCTGATCCGGAAAGGGAGTGGAAAACGCGCCCTCGCGCACGCCCTGGCGAGCGATCTCGGCGATCAAAGGCGCCCTCCAGGCGGTCGTCGCCGCCTCCACCTTCTGGCGGACGATGGCGTTGCTGTCGTCGTACCAGACCTGTAACAGCTCGAGCACCACCGCCTGGCGCTGGACCCGCATCTGATCGAGCGTCAGGAAGAAGCCGCTCAGCTTCTCGGCGGCCGACAGCGTGGGATCGCGGACCACCTTCAACAACGGCGCCCCGGATTCCTCCTTGATCCGCTCGACCAGCGCGTCCAGCACCTCCGGCTTGGACCCGAAATAGTGATAGAAGGCACCACTGGAGATCCTGAGCTCGGCGAGAATGTCCTGGATGGTCATCCGCTCGTAGCCCTTCGTGACGACAAGCCGCTGCGTGGCGTCGAGGATCTCCTTGCGCTTCGCCTCCCGCTCCTCAGGCTTCACAGTACGAGGCATCGACGAACCTCCGGAATAATAGACCGACTCTCGGTTTATTAACCTGGCGAGCCGGGGCTTGTCAAGCTCGCGCCTCGACGCGGGCGGTGGAGTCTCCCTTCGGCGACCGGGACGAGCTCCCCGACGCTCCGGCGCTGGGACTGGTCTCGCTCAACGTTTCTTGGGACGCGCGCCGCCGAGTTTGCGATAGCCCGGATGGATGCCGGGGGTCAGCTGCTGCTCGGCCGCGATTCGCCGGAGAAAGTCCACGAGCTGCGCCCGTTCCGACTCGTCGAGCGCGGCACAGAGGGCGTCCTGGTGCTCCCGCGCGATGGGTCCGATCCGCCCCAACGCCTCGCGTCCCGGCTCCGTCAAGTACAGCGCATGGGAACGGCGATCGGCCGGGTTGCTCCGCCGCTCGATTAATCCGCGCTGTTCGAGCTCGTCAAGCACCTGCACGAGCCGGCTCGGAAACATCCCGAGCCTCTCGCCCAGGGCCTGCTGACTGAGGCCGTCTCCCAGATCAACCGCCCGCAGAATACCTGCCTGGGGCGGCGTGAGGCCCAACGGCTCGAGTCGCTCCGCGAACCGCGCCGCTGCGTGAGCTCCCACCTGTGCGAGCAGAAAACCCAATCCGACGGTCGGTTCCAGAGGAGGATTCGTGACGCGAGACCGGCCCATTCGTTTCCTCAAAAAATTGTTATTGCCTGTAACGATTTACCGCAATAATATTGTCGCCGACCTTGCCACGTCCTTCAAGACGGCTTCCAAGTATCCCGCACGTGCCGGCGCGAGTGGTCGTCGACCCTCGCGGAATTTGGGCCTCGTCATAACGACCGAGGCTCGCTCTCTCAAAAGTCGAGTGCTGAGCGCCGAAAATCCAGCCCCCGCAAGGCGGGACGGTTCCGAAGCCATTGACCGAGGAGTACCAGGTATGACGGCGAAAACCGAACGGCTGTTCCTGCGCTGGGTCCACACGCTCCTGAGCCTCCCGATCCTCGGATTCATTTACGGTCCCGTGGCCGACAACCCGAGGGCCGCGTTCGCAACCCGATATGTTTTCGTCCCGGTCGTCGTGCTCTCCGGTTTCTGGATGTGGAAGGGGCATGTCGTCCGAAGACACCTTCTCCGTCCCCATCGCGCTCCGGCCTCGCAGGGGGCCGGGGGCCGCCTCGAGGGTTGATCGGGAGAAATGTTGTTGGCCCGGATTCGAGGCCCGGCCCCTTACAACTCGCTCGAGACGGAGGTGGCGGAGGAGATCGACGAGTGGAAGAAGCCGGGCGCCCGCGCGAGGTGGCGGGTCGCCCATTCCTCGCCGGTCCAGGCATGGTGGATGGCCGTCACGTCGTCGCCGGCCAGCTCGATCTGGAGGAACCCGGGAGGCCGAAGGCCGGTCCGATCGCGTAGGAGGGGAGCCCCCGCGTTCAGACAAAGCTGGTCGGGTAAGCCCTCGGGTACGAATGACCAGGCGGCATGGACGTGCCCACAGCAGTACAGATGCTTGCCCAGCGTCGCGAGCCAGTCTGCCACCACGGCGGCGTTCTCCAGTCGCTTGGGGCCGAGCTCCAGGGCATAGGGCCCCGGCGCGGCCACGGGGTAGTGGCAGGCCACGATCAAGCGCCTGGGCAAGCCTGCCAACCCGGTCGCGAGCTGGCGGGCCCGCGCCAGTTGCTCGGGGGGGAGGTAGCCTCGGGCCGAGAGGTGCGAACGGGTCGCGTCCAGGCCGAGAATCGCCGTCGTCTCATCGAGCCAGCGGAGCCAGGGATAAGGACCCGGCGGCGCGAACACCCCGAACCACTCCTCGAACGAGCGGTAACGCACCGAACCGCTCGTGTAGCGGTCGTGGTTGCCCGGGATCACCGTCACCCGCGCCGAGTCGAGCAGGAGATCGGCCAGCGCCGAGCGGGCCTCGCGAAACTCGTCGGCGAGGGCCGTCGTCGTTAAATCGCCGGTGATGAGAACATGATCAGGCGCAAGCCCGATCACGCGTTCCACGACATCGTGGAGCCGTTCCAGGCGAAACCGCCGGGCCCGACCCGCCAGCAGACTGAACATGCCGACGGCGCGCTTGTTCAGGAGTCGGATCGGATTGAACGCAAAGCGCCAAACGTGAATGTCGGAAAGGTGAATGATCCGCAAGCCGTCCCCCTTCCCGTCCGCGCCACTCCGCCCTGTTCGGTCGCTCCTCACCAAACCCAGGAGAGCGAATGAAGGGCAGAGTCATCGCGTAGAGATACGCCCATGGGACTCCGCTGGTGAGGTCCAGGTTCCCGAGGGCTGGAGTGATCCAAGCATCTGGTCGCGATGATATTGGAGTGGATCGCGTTGGGGTGGCTGATGGCTCGTCTTCGAGACCTCGGTGCCCAGGCCTTCACAGACGAGCCCTTAGCCATCCGAAAGACCAACGAACTCCAAAAAAGCCGTGTCCCACCGCCTAGAGATGCCAGCCGATCCAACCCACGAGCACATCATAAGCAGAATGGGTGCCAACGGCGATGCCGAATCCGCGGACGACGAAGACCCAGGCGAAGTAAACCCCGGCGAGCCAGCGGAAAATGAACGCGAACCAGGTGAACGCCTCACCGGGGTTGCCGGCGTGATGCGCCAGGGAAAAGAGCAAGGCCGAGGAGGTGACCGCAATCGAGCTGGCCAGCACCTGGGGCATCTGCAACAGGCGAAGCACGGCGAAGAACAACGGGACCAGCGCCAACCGGAACAGCGCCTCCTCATAGACCCCGGCGCCGAGGAAGCCGATCAAAGGCGCCGCAGGATGAGAGCTCTCCGGCGGGCCAGCCGCCATGGCCAGACGCGACGGATGCTCCAGCCAGGTAAAGCCGATATCGACCACCCGGCTCAGGCCCACCAGCGCCACCGCAAACAGGACGCTTTCAATGGCCATGCCGAAGAGCGAGCCCAGCGAAAACTTCGAGCTGCGCCGATCGACGACGTGCCAGACCAGCAACGCGACCAGCAGCGAAAACGGCAAGAACCATTGATCGGTGAGGCCCACCTCGGCCAAGGCCTGGCGCATCCAGGCATCGGCCCCCGTGCGATAGTAGGAGGCCGCCGAGCTCCCCCCTAGCCAGAGCACCCCGAACTCGTACGCCAGCAGAATCGGCGCGACGAACACCAGGCAGGGCAACGGCCGGCGCGTCACCGACCAGTACGAACGGCGCTCCACCACGTCGACCGGCGCGGCGGCTTCGCCCCACCAGTTGTGGTCGTAGCCGAAGCGAGACCGGTGCCGCCGTGGAGCGGGCGTCGTGGCTTGTGGAGTGGTCGTGGTACGCACATCATCAGAAAATCGGCAGTTCGGGCCCGAAAATCGATGGCCTCGGACCGCATTGCGCCTATTTCAAAACGAATGTAATTTCTGAAGAAACCGAAATCAACGAAATACCGCGGTCTCTTGTGGGGGGTCGGATTGACGGCTACGATAAGTGGATGGCCAGGGGCCATTGAGCTTTAGAATGATGGTAGGGACGTGGGTTCTGCGGAAGGCGTCCTCACCATCCAAATGCCGCCCTCACCGCTGGACACGAGCCTTCTCGGATGCGTCTTCGTGTCTGGCTCGGCCTGTTCCTGTTCTGAATCGAGCGGGAGACAATCCTTTCGAGCCGATCGGTTCGAGGGTCGTGGTGGTGGTACGGAATAGCCCGCGTAGGGAGGGTTGGCGCGTGACATCGCGGTTTCGTCTCGCTTGGCTCATCGCTTCGTTAACGCTGGCCGGTTGTGGTGGTGATTTCAACCCCGGTCCGTTGCAGTACGAAGAAACCGAGGCTCTGACCCGAGAGTTGGCGGATAAGACCAAGCCCAACCTCGCCGGTAAGCCCAAGCTTCAAGACGGGGTGCGCAAGGGGTTGGCCAAGCAGTTCGGGCCGAATCCCCAGGAGATTCATGTTCCGGCCGACTCCGGATTGCCGGGGGGGGGCCGCCAGTTGGCCAGCCGGATCGCAATCAGCTCCAATGGCGAGTCCACGACGAAGCAGATCTTCGTCAAGCGGCCCGCCACGATCGAGGGCGAGGAGCCCGTCGTCGAGCGGCAGGAAGGGGGCTTCGCCCTCTACCGCCGTCACTGCCTCCATTGTCATGGGGTTTCGGGGGCGGGGAACGGCCCGACGGCCGAGTTCCTCTATCCTCGCCCGCGCGATTATCGGCCGGGCAAGTTCAAGTTCACCTCGACCCCCAACGGGGCCAAGCCGACACGAGATGACCTCCGGCGCACGATCCGCGACGGTCTCCACGGCACCTCGATGCCGGCGTTCGACTCGCTGATGGACCCGACCGAGATCGAGCAGGTCCTCGACTACGTGATCTTCCTCAGCATGCGGGGGGAGACCGAGTTGGCGCTGATCGACGAGGCCTCGATCGCCGACCCCGATGATCCCGAGGCCCTCTCCGACGAAGTGGTCGACGGGGTCGTCAAGAACGTGATCAACAAGTGGACGTCGGTCGAAGCCCAGGTGTTCAACCCGCCGGTTCCCCGGACTCCGGCCACTCGGAAGAGCATCCTGCACGGCCGCGACCTGTTCCTGGGGCACAAGTCGCGCAAGGGGAACACCGTCGATTGCATTGGCTGCCACGGTCCCCAGGCGCTGGGGGATGGCCTCAGCTTCGTTGCGCAGGACGTGTTCAACGACGTCGTCTTCAACGGCGATCCGAGCCAGCAGGAGGAGCGGCTTCAGAAGTATCGCAAAGAGGTTCGGGAGCAGTGGAAGAACTCGCTTGACGACTGGGGCAACCCGCTCCGGCCCAACAACCTGAACCGTGGTGTGTACAAAGGGGGGCGTCGCCCGCTCGACCTCTACTGGCGGATCGCCAAGGGGATCACCGGGGCCAAGATGCCGGGCCACTATCCCACCCTCGAGGCCGATGAGGTCTGGGATCTTGTGAACTTCGTTCTCGCCCTGCCCTACGAGCCCGAGTTGCTCAAGGGGGCCGTCCCCGCCAACGCCGCGTCCGCCAAGCCGGCGGTCGCCCAACGTTGAGGTTGAGTCTGCGTGGTTCGGACGGGGTCGCGACCGGCCCAAACGTGGCGAGTTCGGCTCACACCCTGCGACTCGGAACGGACCAGATGGGTTTCAGGTCGATTCAGCGTTCTTGCTTGCCGAGGTCTGCCGTCGTGTTGTCGGGTCGTGCCCACGGTGCCATGACCGAAAGCTGCCCCGAAATCCACTGAATCCAGATCGTTTCGAGTCGGACGCAACCGCCGCTCTCCGACCTTTCGCACTCGAAGCTCGATCAAGGGAGCGTTTCCGTGCGTTACTGGAGTCTGCTTTTCGCTCTGGCCGCGCTGTTCTGCATCGGCGCATTTCTTTATGCCCCGTTTCATCCGGACTGGTGGCTGCCCAACAGTCCAAGCGAGCCGCACCACACGGTCTCGGCGTTCGGCCGCGAAATCGACAGCCTGTTCATCATCATCCTGGTGATCACGGGCGTCTCGTTCATCGGCACCCAGATCGCTCTGGTCTGGGTCACGTTCCGGTTCGTGGATCGGACCGATGCCCAGGGGATGCCGGTGCGGCCGGCGACCTACTTCCACGGCAGTCAGCGTCTGGAGGTGATCTGGACCATCATTCCGGCATCGATCCTGGTGTTCATCGCCCTCTACCAGATGGGGACCTGGGCCTCGATCAAGTTCCGCAGCGCCGCCCCCAAGGTCCAGCCCCTGGCCGAGGTCACCGCCCGGCAGTTCCAGTGGGTGATGCGCTACCCCGGGGCCGACGGCCGGCTCAACACCAGCGATGACGTCCATCTCGTCAACGACCTCCACTTCGTCAAGGGCCGGCAAGCCCTGATCTACCTGAAGTCGACGGACGTGCTCCACTCGTTCTTCTTGCCCCAGATGCGGATCAAGCAAGACGCCGTCCCCGGCCTGGTGATCCCCGTCTGGTTCGACTCCGACCGCGCGGGGAAATTCGACCTGGCCTGCGCCGAGCTCTGCGGCTGGGGGCACTACAAGATGCGGGGCAACGTCACCGTCCACGAGACGCAGTCCGAGTTTGACGACTGGATGAAACGAGCCACCGACGCGCAGAACGTCAGCCAGCTCGTCGCGGTTGGCGGCCCTCAGGGAGAGGTGAAACCACAATGAGCGCAGAACACGCCGCCAACGCCCACGAACATGGTCATGGTCATGGTCATGGGGACGACCACATTCACCCCGCCCCCAGCAACGTGCTGACCAAGTACATCTTCTCGACCGACCACAAGGTGATCGGGATTCAGTTCCTCTTCTCCGGGCTGCTGTTCTTCGTCCTCGGCGGTCTGCTGGCCATGGCGGTGCGCTGGCAACTGGCCTGGCCCTGGTCGCCGGTGCCGCTGTTGAGCAAGTCGCTCTGGTCCGACCCCGCGTTCGGCTACCGGATGCCGCCGGAGTTCTACAACAAGCTGTTCACGATGCACGCCACGATCATGATCTTCTTCGTGATCATCCCGCTCTTGACGGGGGCGTTCGGTAACTTCCTGATCCCCTTGATGATCGGCGCCCGGGACATGGCGTTCCCGAAGCTGAACATGTTTTCGTACTGGGCCATGCCGTTCGCGATGATCGCGATCCTCTATTCCTTCTACGTCGAAGGGGGAGCGCCCGAGGCGGGCTGGACGAGCTATCCGATCCTCTCGGTCGCCCACTCCTCCACCCCGGGCTCATTGAACGGGCAGACGTGGTGGCTAGTCGCGCTGCTGTTCGCCGGGATCTCGTCGTTGATGGGGTCGATCAACTACATCACGACCATCATCATGCTCCGCGCTCCGGGCATGAAGATGTTCCGGATGCCGATGTCCGTCTGGGCTCTGTTCATCACGGCGATCCTTCAGGCGTTCGCCCTGCCGGTGCTGACCTCGGCACTGGTGATGCAACTGCTGGATCGAACTGCCGGCACGAACTTCTTCAGCCCGGTGAACTGGAGCGTGGCCAACGCCCCGCCGGTCGTCGGCGGCGGCCAGACCTTGATGTGGCAGCACCTGTTCTGGTTCTACTCGCACCCGGCCGTCTACATCATGATCTTGCCGGCGATGGGCTTCGTCTCCGACGTCATCGCCACCTTCTCCCGCAAGCCTCTGTTCGGCTACAAGCCGATGGTCTTCGCGATCGCCGGGATCGCCGGCCTGGGCTTCATCGTCTGGGGTCACCACATGTTCCAGTCGGGCATGAACCCAGCCCTTGGGGCCACCTTCATGCTCTCGACGATGATGATCGCCCTGCCCTCGGCCGTGAAGGTGTTCAACTGGCTGGGCACGATGTGGGGGGGGCGGCTCCAGCTCACCTCGGCGATGCTCAACGCGATGGCGTTCGTTGCCATGTTCGTCATCGGCGGCCTGTCGGGGATCTTCATGGCAGCCACGCCGGTGGACATGCACATCCACGACACCTACTTCATCGTAGCGCACATCCACTACGTCCTCTTCGGTGGCAGCACCTTCGGCATCTTCGCGGCGATCTACTACTGGTTCCCCAAGATGTTCGGCCGGATGATGAACGAGCGCTGGGGCAAGATCCACTTCTTCCTCAGCTTCATCTTCTTCAACGGCACCTTCTTCCTGATGCACATCGTGGGGATGCACGGCATGCCGCGCCGGTATGCGGACTTCTCGATGTTCCCGTATCTGAACAATCCCAGCATGCGGACGATGAACATCGTCATGACCTATAGCGCCTTCGCGTTGGGGCTGTCCCAGATCCCGTTCGCGATCAACTTCTTCTACAGCATCGTGGCGGGTCCGAAGGCCGACGCCAACCCCTGGAAGGCGAACTCGCTGGAGTGGGCTACCCCCTCGCCGCCGCCGCACTACAACTTCGAGACGATTCCGACGGTGTTCCACCCGGCCTACGAGTACAGTGTCCCCGGCCTGGTCGACGACTACCTGCCGCAGACCATGCCACGACCGGCCGAAGCCGGGCCGCTCGACCCGGTGATGGCCTGAGCCGCCGGCCCTTGTTGACTTGACCGAAGGATCAATCGTTTCTGACCTGGATGTCGCCACGACTCGAATCCGGGGGACCTTGCCTGAACCGGCGAGGTCACCCGGTCCTTGACGCAACAGAGCTTCGGGAGCCCACCCGCTCCCACGATTTTGCTCTGATGCTCCGAACGCGAACCCGATCGATTCTCCATGGCGCACGATTCTGACCAACCGATTCGACCCGACTCCAGCAACGACTCCGCCCCCCCCCTCGAGCCGGCTTACAAGGCCGGGCCGCACTGGGTGGCGGTGGTTGCCGCGATCTTCACCTGGCCGCTGATCTTCGTCGGCGGTTCGGTCACCACCTACCGCGTCGGAATGGCCGTCCCCGACTGGCCGACGACGTTCGGCATCAACATGTTCCTCTACGACTTCTGGAACGCCCCCTTCGGGGTGCGGGTCGAGCACACCCACCGGCTCTACGGCGCCGCGGTCGGGCTGTCAACGATCATCCTGACCGTCTGGTTCCTGGCGTCCGAACCCCGGCGCCTGATGAAGTGGCTGGGGGTGCTCGCCCTGATCGCAGTGATTGGCCAGGGGATCCTGGGGGGGACCCGGGTCACCCGGAACTCGACCACGCTGGCGGCGGTCCACGGGGTCACCGGCCAGGCCTTTTTCGCCTTGATGGTCAGCCTCTGCGTCCTCACCGGCCGCGACTGGATCAAGGCCGGCCGCCCGACGACCGTCGACACGCAACACTTCCGCCGCCGCGCGGCGGTCACCACGGCCCTGGTGGCCGGCCAGATCGCCGCGGGGGCCTGGCTCCGTCACTTTCCCTCGCATAGCTCGCTGGGGACCCATGTGCTATTGGCGCTGGCGGTCTGGAGCCACGCGTTGATGCTTTGCTGGCGGGTCGAGCGCAGCCGGCGCGAGATCCCCTCGCTGGTGCCGTCGTCACGAGCGATGGCACTGGCGGTCATGATTCAGGTTGTGCTGGGGGTGGCCTCGTGGTGGATGCTCCGTCCGTTTGACGGAATCCCCCGAACGGTCACAATCATTCAGGCGATGGTCCGGACCGGACACCAGGCCAACGGGGCGTTGCTCCTGGCGGCCTCCGTGATCCTGACCTTCCGCGCGTTCCGTCATCTGGCTCCGGCCACCCCAGCGCCGGGGCCGGGGCATTCGAATCCGTCCGCACTCGATTTGGAGGCAGTCGCTTGAAGACCGCGGTGTCCTTGGCCCGACAGGGAATAGCCGAAACCGATGCCGAAACGGCCCTGGTCGATGCGCAAGGACGACTCAGCTTGTATGCGTCCCTGGCCAAACTCCGAGTGGCCGTCCTGGTCCTGGCCACGGTGGCGGCCGGCTTCGTGCTCGGCGCCCGGGGGGCGTCCCATCCGTCCACCTTGTTGTTGACGTTGCTTGGAACCGGTATGGTCGCCGCAGGGGCCAGCGCCTGGAACCAATATCTGGAACGAAACCGTGACAGCTTGATGAAGCGGACCGCCAAACGGCCGTTGCCCAGCGGCCAGATGGCCCCACGCGAGGCGGCCGTCTTCGGCACCGTCTTGGGCGTGGCCGGGGTCGCGGTCCTGGCCCT
>Ga0182739_1004363_pt1 | contig 11749 bp, 11 predicted proteins | sample eDN5th30CBELigBY_FD_128873 | JGI IMG/M metagenome (GOLD analysis project Ga0182739, IMG submission 128873) | Enriched backyard soil microbial communities from Emeryville, California, USA - eDNA 5th pass 30_C BE-Lig BY (version 2) (version 2) | ecosystem: Environmental > Terrestrial > Soil >... | reverse complement strand
CCATTCCAATCAATCTTGCAATATATCCGTTTCTTAATAAAGGGTTTCCTCTTATTTAACAATAATTCTACTTATGTCCCTGCCTATTATTTTACTTTTCATCAAATTAATCATCAAACCGGTCATCGTCTAAATCTTCTTCGTACTTAATAATATCGCCAGTTTTTGCATCGATTTCAAAATCATATTCCATTTTACCGTTTCGGATCTCGATCTCATAAATTAGACGGTTATCATCTTCATCCAGTTCAATATCTGTCACTGTTCCTTTTGCTTTTGCCTGAGCAATTTCAATTGCCTGCTCTTCAGTAATTACAGAAGAATTGTTCGCTGAATCTGTTGCTTTTACAGTACCATCTGTTTTTACCGGGTTTTCTGTTTTAATCGTACGAATGTTTTCACGTTCAGTGACAACCGCTTTTCCTGTATCTGCATCCACTTTAACTTCGATTTTTCCATTGTCTTTCAAAATATCGATTTCATAATGTGGTGTACGGTCATCTGCATCAAATTCAAAACCGATAATTTCACCGTCTAATTGTTTTAACGCAATTTTCTTTGCTTCACCAGCTGAAATACTTGGGTTGTTTACAGCTTGCACAAATAAATCAGATTGTGCAAATACAGCACCTCCACCAATTGCTATTAGTAATGCCGGGATTGCTATAATTTTTTTATTCATATTCACTCGCTCCTTTATTTGTTTGTAATGTTAGTATAACCAGCGAATATGAAAACGGTCTGAGAGAATTATTAGAAATTGATGAGAAAACTAATCATCATATTTAATCACAATAATCTCACCGGTAATGGCATGTACTTGCACAGTTACATCATCTTCCTGTTCTATCTCCACAAAATAAATGCCACCTTGTGCCGTTTTTACAAACTCTACAGAATCGACTTCACCGGGCACTTCCTTTAACGCAATGTCTACTGCTTGCTCTTTTGAAAGCAATGGCTTTGTAGCATTTTCATCTGCCTGATTTTGATTTGATGTATCAGGATTTGTTTGTTCAGCCTGTTTACTTTCATTTTTATAAATAAGCTTCAAATCGGAAAATTGACCTGTTACGGCATTTACATTCACTTCAAAAATCGAACCATCTTTATCGAAGGAAGCGACATAATAATTTTTTTGTTTGATCAATGTTTGGACTTCCGCATTATAAATATCTTTAATTTTCATTTCCAGTTCATTCGTGTTCAGTTCATGCGGTGTTGATAACTGCTTGACTGTCAGTGTAATGAAAAAACCGATGAGGAGAACGGCGATGCATAGTAAAATCCATTTAGCTTTCATGCTGTGCACCTCCTGAAAGTGGAACAATGAGTAAAATTGTCGTTCCTTTTCCTAGTTCACTGTCGATCGATATTTTGGCATTCAACCGATCGGCAAGTTCCTTAGCGATGGAGAGGCCAATGCCGGTGCCACCTGTTTTCCGGTTCCGGTCTTTATCAACCCGGTAAAAACGATGGAACAAATTCGGAAGATCTTCTTCAGGTATTCCCACGCCGCAATCCTGAATAGTGATATGCAAATCATTTTTCACAGAGGCGTGGATTTTAATGATATCGTCACTGTATTTTCGTGCATTATCGAGAAATATAAAGAGCAGCTGTTTTAATTTTGCTTCATCCGTTGTAATTTCAACATTAGGGATGTCCACGAGAATTTCCCGATGATAGGCAGTAATAATACTCTGCTCAATCTGCTCGATAAAAGGCTGTAATGGAAATGTTGATAAATTGATTTTCGTCATTTCATTCGTCTTAGCCAATGCGAGCATTTGTTCAATCATCGCTTTCATGTTGGTAGTTTCTTTTAATATTGCTTCCAATGCTTCTTCGGTAATTTGCGCGTCTTGGGTACCTCGGCGTTTTAACAGTTTCGTATAGCTTTCGATGACGGTTAACGGTGTTTTCAGTTCATGTGAAGCGTTGCCGACAAATTGCTGCTGTTTGTCATGAACATCTTCCAACTGTGCCATTAAATGATTGTACGTTAAGGCCATTTGCGCAATTTCATCGTTTGATTGCTTGCGGACCGGGATTTGCTCATAGCTGGACTGCTGAATATTTTTTTCCATCGTCGTTGTCAGCTGCTGAACCGGTTTTACGATCAGCCGAACAAACAATTGGCTCGCCAAATAAATCGGAATGAGTGCAACAAGGGTCATCAGGACTAATATTATAAGCAACCGGTTCATATTTTCGGTAATTGTCGGCAACGGCTGGATCAGCTTTGCCTCGACAATTTCATCATTCGGCAAAATGAGTGGTGTAACCAGCGCAATATGGGGGATGTCACGTATTGTTTTTTCTGTATAATGCTTTGACGGATCAAGTTTATAATCGATTTGCTCGGATGTTTTCTGAAGCCTTTTTATTGGATTTCCTGCGCTATCATAAACGATGATTGCTCCGTCAGTCGGGAGATAGGCGCCGTAAATCGAATCGATTCCATCAATTGTGTCCAGTGCGCTAATGGCAGTCGTCAATTCATTTGCCCGTGCCTGTAATTGTTCAGCCTCAGTTGAAAAGGCAAACTCTTGATACAAATAATAAATACCTGTAAAGCTGCCGATTAATATAACCGAAGTCAATAACATCGAAAACAGATTTACTTTCGTATTAAGTTTCATTTGTCGCTTCCTTTAACACATAGCCGACACCGCGAACAGTATGTAGGAGTGACGGTAGATTCAGATTTACTTCTAGTTTCTGACGCAAATAACGTACGTATACGTCAACTACATTTGTATCCCCGTAATAGTCAAATCCCCAAACCGCATTCAGCAGCTGTTCACGAGACTGCACAAGCTTTGCATGTTTCATAAAATGCAGCAGCAAGTCAAACTCACGTGGAGTCAGATCGATGTGCTGTTTGTTCCTTGTCACTTCCCGTGTTTGCTCATTTAATGATAGATCCTGAAATGTGTGGACAGACGATGAAGCTGGCTCTGGAACAGATTTATGTGAAAATCTTAAAGCCACACGAATACGTGCTAGCAGTTCATCGAATTCAAAAGGTTTAGTTATATAGTCATTTGCCCCGTAATCAAGCCCTGTAACTTTATCTTCAATATTACTTTTCGCGGTCAGTAAAAGGACCGGAACCGTTTCGTTATGTTTGCGGATTCGTTTCAGTACTTCCAGGCCGTTCAGCTCTGGAAGCATTACATCAAGCAGCACCAGATCATATTCGTCTTCATGGAATTTCAGTAAACCGTCCGTACCCGTATGGGCGATAGCTGTTTCATAGCCTTCAAATCCAAGCTCCAGCTGCAATACACGTGCAATCTGCTGTTCATCTTCCACGATTAAAATTTTCGACATACAAACACCTACTTCTATCTGTTTTGTCTTCATCGTATTGTAAAGGAGAGGGTATTGGCAATGGAGAAATGCTATTTGTAGAAAAATGATCGAAAAGGGGTAGCGATGCTTGGGATAAAACTTCCTTTTCATGTTAATCTAATTACAGGGGGTGTAAAATAATGGATTATATCGAATTGAAGAATTTTAAGCTGCGCTATTTTATACTTTTTGGGATTGTTATATTCATCGTAAGTTTTATCTTGTTTTTTATTACCGATAATCCGGCCAGTGAAGAGTGGATTACATTTTTAGTTTCGGTCAGCTTTTTATTGTACTTGATGTATCAAACAAAAAAATGGAACTTCATATATAATGAACAGCCGATGCATACGACGATGACAAAAGGGCGCTGGGCAAAATATTTATCGATTACAGCATGCTTCCAACTGATCACCGTTGTGTTTACAGCAATTTTGTTAACGATTGTCTATCTTGTTTTCGAAGAGCATATACGGGAACTGTTTTCCTTCTTTCCGATGACGGATGTGGAAGATGTGCGACCATCATTACTCGTTTACATCCTGTTTTTTATTAATATTTGCATCCTTGCGCCGATTTATGAGGAAATGTTATTCAGAGGGATCTTGCTTCGCCGTTTCACATTGAGATGGAGTCCGCAAAAGAGTATTATTGTTTCTTCTATTATATTTGGGATTATTCACCTCAACCCGATCAATGCCGTTTTTGCTTTTGCGTTAGGCTGTGTGCTTGGCTATGCGTACCTTAAGACTAAAAATATTGTGATACCGATCTTATTACATAGTTTTAATAATTTCCTGGCATATCTCCAGTTTGTATATACAAATCAAACGACCGAAATGGATTTACCGACAACAGAAGCAGCCAGACAAGGGTTATTGTTAAATGTGGCGTTCTTTTTCATACTGACGGCTGTCATTATTTTCTTATTCGTGAAATACTACAAAAACTTCCGTCAGTTAAAAAATCCGGCACCGAAGCTGGAGGAGTCTACGGATGTTGAAACGGTTTAACAGGTAAATAAAAAATCGCTCATCTTGCTGTAATAAGCAAAATGGGCGATTTTTATTTTCTCGTTATATTAATTTACACGTTAAGCATTTGTCCGAATACGCCTTGGCTTTCTATTAGGTCTTGGCGTTTTCCTTGTTCGATGATTTTCCCTTGATTTAGGACAATGACATAGTCGACTTTGCGGATTGTATTCAAACGATGGGCGATGATGAAACTTGTACGGTCCTCCATCAGCTTTTCAAGTGCTTCCTGAATATGCAGCTCTGTCACCGTGTCGATACTGCTTGTCGCTTCATCCAATAATAAAATTTTCGGGTCTGCCACAAAGGCACGGGCGATCGATAACAGCTGCTTTTGTCCTTGGGAGATCTGGCTGCCGTCAGCACTCAAGATTGTGTCATATTTATCAGGCAGCTTATCGATAAATGTATGGGCATTCGCTTTTTTCGCGGCCTCATAGATTTCCTCATCTGTTGCATCGAGCTTACCGTAGCGGATATTTTCTTTAATCGACATTTCAAATAGGAACGGGTCCTGCAGGACGAATGCCATTTGACTGCGCAGGCTCGCCTTTGAAATTTCTTCTATTTCCATATCATCAAATACAATTTTCCCGTCCGTTTTTTCATAAAGTCCTGTCAACAACTGCATGATCGTTGTTTTCCCGGCACCGGTTTGACCAATCAGTGCAACCGACTGCCCCGATTTCACTTCAAAGGATACGTTCGACAGGGTAGGGGAGGAAGCTTGTGTATCATACTGGAATGAAACATTTTGGAAACGGACATTGCCAAGCAGTTCCACATTTTCTCCGTCAATTTCATCTTCTTTTTCATCCATAATCAAGAAAACACGTTCCGCTCCGGCCAATGCGGATAGGACGGTATTGAACTGGTTCGCCAAATCATTTAGCGGACGGGTAAACTGTCGTGCATACTCCGTGAAAATAATAATCGTCCCGATTGAAATGTGACCGTAATAGGCAAATATACCACCGGCCAGCGCAACAATTGCGAAACTTAAACTGTTTAGTGTGTTCATTACTTTCGGTATGAATCCTGAATACGTTAACGCCCAGAAACCGACTGTGCGGATACGGGAATTTTTCTCGTCGAATTGACGCAGCATTTCCGTTTCCTGTGAAAAGGCCTTAACGACATGCTGACCGGTAATGGATTCTTCGATTAAACCATTCATTTCACCGATCGCGGCCTGCTGCTGTTTGAATAACAGGCTAGTGCGTTTTGTAATCCAGCGCATTCCGTAGAACATAAGTGGGACGATCAGCATTGTAATCAGTGTCAATAACGGGCTGAGCCAAAGCATAACGGCAACCGTACCTGTTAATGTCAAAATACTTGAGACAACTTGGATAAAGGCACTGTTTAATGTCGAGCTGATTGTTTCGATATCGTTCGTCGCACGGCTCATTAATTCCCCGTGTTTTCGTTTATCGAAAAAGCGGAGAGGGAGCTTGAAAAAGTGACCGTATAGCTGAGTGCGAATTCGAAATACAGTTTGCTGGGCGATGCCGACCATCCAATAGTTCTGGAAGTAGCTTGACAAACTGTAAAGTAAATAGACGACCGCAAGCACGTATAGCCAATATGAAAGCTGGCTAAGTGAACTGCCATCAATAAACTGGTCGATCATCCTTCCGATGATGAATGGTCCGATCAACGCGAACGCTGAGCTTAACACGACAAGCAGCAGAACGATAAACAGGAGCATTTTCTGTTCGGCTACAAAATCGAAAATACGCTTCAATGTATATGTCCAGTTTTGGGCGCGTTCACCTTTTTTCTTCTTGCCGCTTGTGTTTTTGATTTGTTCTTTTGTGATGATCGGTTCATAGTTGAAAAACTTCATTAGGCAAGCACCTCCTGCTGTGAAGCAACAATTTTCGCATACAGATCGTTCGTTGCCATTAATTGTTCATGTGTGCCAAACCCATGCAGTCGGCCTTCATCAATTAGTAATATACGATCGGCCGTTTGTGCCGTCTGAATTTTTTGGGTTACAACGAGCATTGTAATGGCCTCCTGATCGAGTGCCTCCCATAATTTCTGCTCTGTGGCGACATCGAGCGCTGAAGTACTGTCATCTAATATGAGCAATGATGCCGGTTTTAGCAGGGCGCGGGCAATCGCAAGACGCTGTTTTTGACCACCGGACAAGTTAATGCCGCGCTGTCCAATCGTCGTCTCATACTGTTCATCAAAGCTCTCGATCGAGTGATGAATTTGTGCTTTTTTCGTCGCGTCTATAATTTGCGCTAGTGATGCATCATTTTGACCCCAGCGTAAATTGTCCACAATCGTTCCTGAAAACAGAAGGGATTGCTGCGGAACATAGGAAATCGATTTGCGCAATTGCTGCAGCGGGATATCCTTTATATTTTGATCATTTATAAATATTTCACCGCTATTCGGTTCGTAAAAATGTTCAACCAATTGTAAAATAGTCGATTTTCCTGAACCGGTTGCCCCCATAATGGCAATTTTTTCACCACTTTCAATTGAAAATGACAAGTTTTGAAGGGTATACTGCTCCGTTGTCGGATAACGGAATGACACATTGTCAAAACGAATGGAGAAGTTTTCAAGGACAGGCGCTTTATTTTTCTGCACTTCCTCTAAGCCTTCTTCGACATTTAAAATCTCTTCGATACGCTCAGCAGACGCTTTCGCGCGGGCATAAGCAATAATGATAAATGAAAAAATAGAAAATGATGCCGTCATACGGAATGCATAGTTAATAATCGCGGCCAAGTCTCCGGCAAGAATATCATTGTCCCGAATCGCATCTGCACCGACCCAAATGACGATCAGCAAACTAATATTCATAACAAACTGAAGAACAGGCAATGCAATTTCCATGACACGTGTCGCTTTGATCGTATCGAATTTTAAGTTTTCCGCAACGGATAAAAAGCGGCTTTCTTCGTATTGACCACGCATGTAGGCTTTTATCAATCGGACAGCCTGCAGTCCTTCCTGAAGCTGTCGGTTTACAAAATCAAGCCGTTGCTGTACTTGTGCGAACAGCTTGATACCGACTGATACCATCCATACTAGGAAGATAAGGAGAAACGGAAAGCTGACACATAAAATAAGCGCAAGTTTCGCATTAATGACAAATGCCATGATAAGCGAACCAATCGTCATTAACGGTGCTTTCATCGCAATCCGCAGCATCATAAAGACAATGTTCATCGTTTGGGTAACATCGCTTGTCAGGCGCGTAATAAGCCCGGAAGTAGGGAACGTCAGATAGGTCGCCATTGTCAGCGATTGTATTTTGCTGTACAAAGCTTTGCGCAGATCAAAACCGAAGCTATGGGCGACATGCGCAGAGAAGAAGGAGTTGAGTACCCCGCTTATGAAAGAGAATAGGGCTAGGGCAAATAAACAGCCACCCCAAAACGCAACATTATGTAAATTTTCTTCAAGCAGTCCTTCATTGATCATCCTTGCCATGAAGAGCGGCTGTATTAAATCGCTCGCCAGTTCCAATAGCATTAGGAAAAAGGCGATTGCTGCAGGCCATTTATAGCGCCTGATAAATTGAAAAATCGTTTTCATTTGTTAACTCCTTATAATCAATTCACTGAATTTTAACTCTATTATGCCATTTCATCTATCGGAACTCAACGAAAATATTTCGAGACTCTAAATATATTTCGGACACTAAAAAGGAGAGTCATCGTAAAAGTAAATTCTCTTTTACGATAACTCCCCAAGTCTTTAATTAATCATGAACTAATGTTTGTGCAATAGCCGGATTTTTCTCGACTTCATGCAGTTTGTTGAAAGATGCGATTGCTACTTCCACCATCTCATCTTTTGGCTCTTTTGTTGTTAACAGTTGCAGCCACAATCCAGGATAACCTAGGAAACGTAAGCCTGGAATTTCTCGAACGGCATTTGTCGCCTGCAATACTTCAAATGAAATACCGATGACAACCGGGATTAATAAAATACGGCTGACAAGACGAACCCAAAGCGGATCAACAGGTACGAAGAAATATGTAAACATTCCTACAATTACAGTGAATAAAATAAAGCTTGAACCGCAACGATAATGAAGTCGTGATTGTTTTTGAACATTTTCGACCGTTAAGTCAAGACCTGCTTCATAGCAGTTAATTACTTTATGTTCGGCACCATGATACTGGAATACCCGTTTAATCAATGGCGTCATTGAAATAATTTGCAAATAGGCAAGAAGTAAAATTAATTTAAAGCCTGTTTCGATCAAAATCTGAACCGTTTTACCAGGGAACCAAGGTTTTAAAAATTCTGCCAAAAACATCGGCACCAATGTGAAGACAAACTTACCGAATAAAAACGACAGCACACCAATGACAGCTACACCTAAAATCATCATTAACTTCGATGGCTCTTCACCACTGTTTTCCTCTTCCTCACCCGGTGTAACATCATAGCGGTCAGAAGCAAATTGCAGATGGCGCGAACCAAAGCCTGCCGATTCGATTAATGCCACAACCCCACGTACGAAAGGAATTTTCTTCAGCTTCTGGAAAATAGGCTTTTTCTCTTTTTTTACATGAAAATAATCGATGGAATCGTCATTTCGACGGATTGCCGTTACCATATGATCTTGACCAGTGAACATAACACCTTCTAGAAGCGCTTGCCCACCATATACTGGCGCATTATTACTCACTTGCTCGACACCACTCTCTTATAAAATTTCAATCTATTTTTAGGAAGGAGCATGGAATCTATCCATCTCTTTTCTTTGTTATACCATCATATTGTACTAAATTTTGGAGAAAAGCACTATCCATTCGAATAGTTTTTTTACAATAGGTCATACTGAGTCAAAAAAAGGAGTTTTTGTCATGCATTTGTTTGTCACGGCATTATTTACATCATTTATTGTAACTGTAAGCTTAAAAGGCTTGCATTTATTTGATTTTATTAATTGGCATCCGGTTTCATTTCTGAAAAAATTGGAATGGTTCGAATGGACGGCTTTCGAACGATGGGTCATTTTATTTTTAATTATAGCCATTGTTGTATATTTATTGTTGATGGTAACACAGCTGCTCGTAATGGTACCGCCGTTCTTACTTTCACTTATTTTAGGAATTGTCCTTGCAGCGATATTGGAATGGCAAATTTTAAACCTTCCTATTGAATGGTCGTCATTCAAAAAATTCTCCATCCCATTTTTTGTTGTAGTTGTAACGTCGATGCGCTTAATCGTTGAAACAGCACGTTACCGTACAATGACATTATTTCGTTAGTCGAAAGTATTGATGTCTGAAAAGTCTGTGATAAAATAGGGACAGTATAAAAAGAAGCGTTCACAATGAAGCGGCTTTAAGTAAAGGTCCCTTTTTAACACATCCCAAAGTGATTAAAGGTCCTTAAAAATAGGAGTATTGCTTCGTGTGCCGCTAAAGATGCAGGACAAATTTGCAGATACGGCAATTAAATGACAAGCTGCAAGTTTTTACTACAAACAAAAGGGGAATGAAAACAAATGAAACTTACTAAATTACGTCAAGCACTAATCGAGAACAATGTCGAAGCAATACTCATTACGAATGAATACAACCGCCGTTATATGACAGGCTTCACTGGCTCATCAGGTGTTGCAGTTGTTTCACAGCAGGATGCGGTTTTTATCACAGATTTCCGCTATACAGAACAAGCATCAGAGCAAGTAAAGGAATTCCGTGTAGTTCAGCATAGCGGTCCAATCCATGAAGAAGTGGCAAAACAAGTGGCGGCAATGGGTGTAAAATCATTGGCATTCGAAAAAGATGCTATGCAATATGGTACATATGAAGTATACAATTCGGCAGTGAATGTTGATTTCGTGCCAGTTTCAGGTTTAATTGAAAAAATTCGCTTGATTAAGACCGAAGAAGAGATTAATATTATTAAGGTTGCATGTGAAATTGCAGACAATGCATTTACACATATTTTAAATTTCATCAAGCCAGGCATTACAGAGCTTGACGTATCGAATGAATTAGAATTTTTCATGCGTAAACAAGGTGCTACAAGTTCATCGTTCGATATTATTGTTGCAAGCGGATTACGCTCTGCATTGCCACACGGTGTTGCGACAAACAAGATTATTGAAACGGGCGATTTTGTAACACTTGATTTTGGTGCTTACTATAATGGTTACATTTCGGACATTACACGTACAATCGCTGTAGGCCAACCATCAGAGAAGTTGGTAGAAATGTACAATGCTGTGCTCGAGTCTCAGCTTCTTGCGCTTGAAAAAGTTGGTCCGGGTATGACAGGGATCGAAGCGGATGCTGTAGCACGAGATTATTTAAAATCAAAAGGCTTAGGCGAAGCATTCGGTCACTCGACTGGTCACGGTATCGGCCTTGAAGTACATGAAGGACCTGGGTTATCATTCCGTTCCAATACAGTGCTGGAGCCTAATATGGTTGTAACAATTGAACCGGGAGTATACCTTCCTGGAATTGGTGGCGTTCGAATTGAGGACGATATTTTAATCACAAAAACGGGTAATGAAGTACTAACACATTCGACTAAAGAATTAATCATTTTATAATTTGGAGGAAATAACTCATGATCTCAGTAAACGATTTCCGTACAGGTTTAACAATTATCGTTGACGGTAACTTATTCCGCGTACTAGAATTCCAACACGTAAAACCAGGTAAAGGTGCTGCATTCGTACGTTCTAAATTACGTAACCTACGTAACGGCAACGTAACAGAAAAAACTTTCCGTGCTGGTGAAAAAGTAGAAAAAGCAATGATCGAAAACCGCAAAATGCAATATTTATATGCACAAGGTGACGAGCACGTATTCATGGACTTAGAGTCATATGACCAAACAACATTAGCTGCTGCTCAAATCGAAGACGAACTTTACTACTTATTAGAGAACATGGAAGTTCATATCCAAACATATGCAGGTGAAATGTTAGGTCTTGAATTACCAAACACAGTAACATTAGAAGTTGCTGAAACAGAACCAGGCATCAAAGGCGATACAGCATCAGGCGGTTCAAAACCAGCTAAAATGGAAACAGGATTAATGGTAAACGTACCATTCTTCGTTAACCAAGGCGACAAATTAATCATCAACACAACTGAAGGTACTTACGTTTCACGCGCATAATCTTCAAAGAAAAATAAAAACATGCTGGGGCAATCCGCTTCAGCATGTTTTTTTGCGTTCAAATGTCAGGAAGTATAGGTTCTATATTATGAAGGTTGTATATCACAATAATATAGAACGAAATAGGCTCATCACCAAAACATGGGGCTGCCCTTTCGAATCCAGTTTTACTTGTTTGATGGGCGCACTACGGCAAAACAGGGATAAAGCCACATGATACGTGTCTT
>Ga0182739_1004359_pt1 | contig 11753 bp, 7 predicted proteins | sample eDN5th30CBELigBY_FD_128873 | JGI IMG/M metagenome (GOLD analysis project Ga0182739, IMG submission 128873) | Enriched backyard soil microbial communities from Emeryville, California, USA - eDNA 5th pass 30_C BE-Lig BY (version 2) (version 2) | ecosystem: Environmental > Terrestrial > Soil >... | reverse complement strand
GCACCCAGGATGTTCTGGGGTGGGGAGTGTTGGGAACAAGGGGAGCGCTCCTCTGGCTGGGAGGCTGGACCATGGCTGCCGTGGGGGGAGTGGTGGCATATCGCATGGCCTATTCCACGTTTTCCAGCCAGCGCGTCGTGGATCGATTTCTGCTGAACCTGCCAGTCGTGGGGCACTGTCTGCGGTCATTTGCCATTGCTCGTTTTGCCTGGGCGTTTCACCTCACTCAAGAAGCCGGCATGCCGATCGATGACAGTATTGAATCGAGCCTGCGCGCCACATCAAACGGGGCCTTTATCGCAGCCTCACCGGAAATGAATGCGAATATCCAGGCAGGGGACACGCTGACAGAAGCATTTCACAAAAGCGATCTTTTCCCAATTGAATTCATGGAGTTTGTGGCAGTGGCAGAACAGTCCGGGACCGTTCCGGAAGCGTTGGCCCGCATGGGACCGCAGTTCGAAGAAGATGCACGTCGCAGCCTGCAGGCCTTGGCGTCCGCCGTCGCCTGGGCGGTCTGGGCCGCCGTGGCAGGCTTTATCATCTTTGTGATTTTTGCGATTGTTCTCTGGTACATCCGGCTCCTGGGCCAATTCTCTTAGAGTCAGTCCGGAAAGGTCATGAATTGACTGGCGGAATCATGTCCCCCGTGCGAAGGGGGACATGGCCCGAAACCAGTCGAAAGTCAACGTCCACTGTCGACGCGGTCCCATTGAGACCTGGAGCAGCCCATGGCACGAACCGGTCAAGGCGGGTATGTCTTGGCCGACGTTTCGTTACTTCGCAGTGGCCCAAAGCATACCAGTCTGCAAGAGGTATCGATCAAGTAATGTTCGTTTGATTGTGACTTGAAAGTTGGCGGCTTCCAGTCGTTTCACAAGACGACGGTAATCATGCGAAGGGTGTAATTTATGAAACTCCAGGACGATTCTGGAAATGCGGCGAAGTGTGTCGTCACTCATGGAATCGAAGATTGCATATTCTCCCCCTTCGCAGTCCACCTTCAGGAAATCGATGTGAGAAATTTGCTCGCGCTTGAGGATTTCTTCCAGCGTCACACAGGGGACAGAGACCTTTCTGGACGGCTGTTGAGATTTTTTCCATAACAAGCTGATGAGCCGTTGTCCCCATTTGGAAGGTTCAAAATTCGTTGAGTGCGTGATCCCACAAAAGCCGGGATATTCAAGAAGTTCAAAGGTGCCACTGTGATCGGCAACGGCGACGCGGTGAATGGAAATATTGTTAAGACCGTTGGGTTCCAGGCTGCGGGCGAGGCATTCAATTGCTGCGGTGGGCTCGATGGTCACGACACGAGCCACCTGCGGAGCAGCCCACATCGCGAAAAGCCCGACATTTCCACCAATGTCAACGACCACGTCGGACGATCGGAACTCAAAGCCTGGCTGTCGATAAACTTCATTCTTGAAGATTTCCCGAGCAACAAATTTTGCACAGCTACGCTGATGCTGAGAGGTGAGAATCAGTTTCGCATCATTCGGCAAAGAGAGTGTCAACGACATCGTGAGGAGCCCTTGGAGTGAAATACTTGAGATTGACCTGGCTGCGGCCCATAGTTGGACAGCAAAGCCCAAACAGTTCATGGTCACATTTAATAATCGGATTCTGGACCTGAATGTGTAGTTTCTTTTCCAGTGGGAAAATTATGTGGAGAAAATGTTCCGGATTCACCGATTTTGACGCGCCGGAACAGTGCCTGTTTCTGGTTCCCCTTCCCGCGAGTTCGTCCAAGAAGTGAGACGCCCATTCATCACCTTGGGAGCCCGCCAGATCTTTCCAGCTCTCTCTCCGATGCCATTTGATCGATACTTGATCAATGTGAAAAAGCTCGGTTCGCTGTCAACGCAAATTGGACAGGCGCAGATCAACCAGGGCGTTTGAGCTCCCGCAAACGGAATTCCTGAAGGTTCATGTCACAGATGGATTGTTCAGTGGCATGACTCAGTGGCATGGCCCTGTGGGATGGCCCTGCGGGATGGTATTGAAAAAATTGCAAAATTCATGGACTGCAATGTCCTGCTCTCGTGACGAATGTGCTTAAAACATTCAACAAATCGAGTGAATTGCCGCGACGACATCAAAGATGCAACGGTTGCGACCGGTCTCATTAAATGACTGCAAGTTGTTTTGTTGCCGGGGTTAATATCTAAGTTTCGGCAGAATCAGGCAGGTTGGTGCGGCATTTTGGGCTCTCCACTTGAGTCCATCTTGACGAAAACGTGAATTTCTTGAAAATCCCAGCGCCCCGAGCGGTGTTACCGGAACTCGACTCGGCTCGAACAACTTCCTGCGAATGTTAAGGTTGTCTTTGTGAATCCTTCCTTTCTCTTCCTGCTGGCTGCGGCCTTGCCGGGTTCTGCTGGCCTGGATCACGGATCTCCCTTCGACCGCGCTCTGACAGAAGAGTCCGCCTGGGTTGTGCGGGCTCAGAGCCCCCAGGAAGGCGGCCCTCTCGTGGGCCCGCCGCAAGGCACAACCACTTACTACCCGCCGGCCTATCCGGTGCAGAACTTTGGCGGCACAGACCCCTATGCGAATCCCGCCTATCCCGCCCCCTTGCAAGATCCATTTTCTGCGGGTGGCGTCCAGCCCTATATCACTCCGGGGCCACAAGGAAACTATTACACGCGCGGCATCAATGGACCACAACCACAACGTTATGGATGGCGCGACAAATTAGACTTCACCTTTCTCCCCTCGGAAGGAACCTCTAACCCTAACGTTGGAAGCTTTAAAGTTTTTGGGATTGATGCAGAGATGCTGCATACCAAACCGATCTGGGGAAACTGGACATTTGGCGTGGGACCACAGTTCTCTTATCGCTCCTGGGAGGGGCCCAACTCGCCGGCATCAGACCTGCCGGGCGGAGCTTATCGATTCGGAATCGATCTCCTGTTGCGAACCCCGACCGTGAACAACTGGACCATTGAATTCGGCTTCGATCCCTCTATTGCAACAGATTTCAACAGCAGTATTGATCGGGATTCTGTACTGCTGGATGGCCATATCGTCGGATTCTGGCAGTGGACTCCGAATTTTACAGTTGCCCTGGGAGCGTTTTACTGGGACCGTGTGGATCACATCGTTCTGCCATATGCTGGGATTATCTGGAATCCAAATGATATCTGGGAGTTCCAGCTGGTCTTTCCCAAACCACGCGTGACTGCTTTTCTGGGGACTCCCTGGGGAGTTCCAACCTGGGTCTATGGCGGTGTCGAGTACCATGTGGAAGCGTTCGGAGTAAGACCCGAAAGCTTCAGCGACAGCACACGCGTGCAAATGGCGGACTGGCGTGCGCTGGGCGGAATTCGCTGGGAAACCGGCAGGTTGACCAGCTTTCTTGAAGCCGGTTATATCTTCGACCGTAAAGTCGAGTACAAAGGAATCGGTACCAATTTCGACGTCAATTCCGGATTCATAGGACGGGTGGGATTCCGCTATTAGAGCGTTTTCGTCGACTCTGAAATTGAGGGTTGCCCTGAACGCAAAGTCCGACAACAGAGGACGTTTTGCGCTCACGGATCCGAAATCCAAGCCCTGACAGGGCCCGAGCGCAACGCAATCGTCTTCGCCCCGTATCGATGGCCCTCTATCATCGATATGTGAGTTTTTCTAGACCAGTTTGGTCTATCATGTGCCCGCGTCGAGAGAGCTTCACTTGATGAAAGACTGAATGCCGCGAGGCAAGTTCGCCACAAGATTTACAAAAACGCTCTAAATCTAACGATTGTTTCGGTCGTGCGGAGACGTTGACCGATTACAGGGTGCATTTGGGCAACAGCCGCCTCCTTCTCCCCTCCTCTGCGCATCCTGCACTCCATAGTTAGGAAGATCTGGAAGCTTGGGAGAGATGTTCAGGAGAAGCAATCTCTTCCGGCGCGGGCTCCACTGGATCTGGCTGAATGTCTCGACACTCAACTGTTGCGTTGTAGACATTGCGCCGGTTATGGAGCACATAAGAACCATAAAAATAGCCTAATGCTTTGTTAACTTAAAAAGTCAGGGCAGGTCGAAACGCAAAGTCCGACAACAGAGGATGTTTTGCGATCACGTGCCCTCCAACCAAGCCCTGGCAGGGCGAGCAATGAAGTCACTGGTGTGCCGGCATACATCCTCTTTCTCTTTGCAAACGCGATGCTGTTTGTCCGACCGCAGGAAGTCTTTCCAGCGCTGGGCAATCTACAGGTCTATTTGCCGTGCATCGTAGGAGCGTTCCTTTTTTCCCTGCAAGATCTGCAAAATCAGATTCGTTGGAAAACCATGATGCAGCAGCCAGTCAACCTGTGCGTGCTGGGCATCGTCGTAGCGATTTTCACATCGCGTCTGGCAACGGGGAATTTTACCGATCTGGATGCCAGCCTGTTTGGCATGCTGAAAGTGGTGCTGTATTACATGGTGCTGGTTTCTGTCATCACGACACCGTTACGCTTGCGATATTTTCTGATGTCGGTGGCCATCTGTTCTACGTTGATGATTTCCTATAGCGTGATGGATTACCGGGCATTTCGAGATCACTGGACAGGTAATCCGGAATTTTATGAAGTCCTGGATCGGGAACGTGGCCTGGACCCGGCGGAACGGACCACTCTTCGGCATATTCCAGATCGTAGCGGGATCGACGTTTATGGAAATGAAATCTGGTTTTTCCGACTTTGCGGGCTGGGAATTTTTCATGATCCTAATGACATTTCTCTGTTAATTGTAGCGACAAGTATTATCTCGGTGTACTTTCTGGCCGACCCCAGGTTGGCGGGGCTGCGCTATCTCTGGATCATCCCATTGTTCGTGATGGCGATTGCGCTCTTTTATACTTATTCCCGGGGAGGCCTGCTGGCCCTGGGGGTGGGAGGCATGGCATGGCTGTGCTGCAAATATGGATCGAAAGTCGCCATGACCATTGGTGTGATGGCTGCTATGACCGTGCCGGTGATGCTGGGGCGCGCGGGCCAGATTGATATTTCTGAAGGAACCGGCCAGCAGCGTGTACAGATCTGGGCGGATGGCCTGACCGCAATTCGCAACAGCCGGATGTTGTTTGGCATCGGTGAAGGAGTTTATCCCGATGTTGCGGGCTACGTGGCCCATAACTCTTTCGTGCATGCTTTTGTCGAGTTGGGGTTCTTTGGGGGAACACTTTTTTTTGGATGCTTTTTTATCCCCGGGTTTACTTTCTATTTAATGAAACGGAATCATTTTCGAATTGAAAATCCGGAACTACAGAGAATGTTCCCATATGTCGCTGCGATTTTTGCCGAATGGTGCATGGGAATGTGCTCGTTGTCACGTTGTTATGTGCCGCCTACCTATATGATCTGCGGGATTGCGGCAGCCTTTATTAATCTGGTCGGTTTTTATCGACAACAACCAAGACCACTTTTGCGATTAACTCCCCGGGTGATGCAATCCTGGCTCACCTGCAGCGCCTGCCTGCTGGCCGGGGCTTATGTCTTTGTTCGAATCTTTGCCCGCTGGGGTTGAAATCGACAGCAGCGTGTTTCGAATCTGACCTCGGAATTTCATCGTCTGAATATGATTCTTAATTCGACCCATTCAACAATTTATCGAGTCCGAAGATCATGTTATTGCAGATGACAATATGGGAGGCATCCCAATGACCGTGCGAAAGAATATTCTCGCCGGCTGGGTGGCACATCTGCTGACGATGATTATTGGCTTTTTCATGATGCCGTACATCCTCGGCACCGTGGGGGAAGCTCAATATGGAGCCTGGGTCTTTATTAATGCCATCGCCGGCTATTCCACGATGATCTACTCCGGATTCGGGGCGACCATCTGTCGCTATGTCGCAGACAGTTGCTCCCGGAAAGAGTGGGGCAAACTCAATACGATTGTCAGCACGATTCAGACAGTCTATTTCGGGACAGCTTCTCTGGTCATCCTGTTTACCAGCTGTTGTGCCTGGTATGCACCCATGTTACAGAATTGGGGCACACTTCCGCTGGGCGAAATTCAGGGATCCATACTCATCGTCGGCGGGACCATCGGCCTGGGAATGATCGCCAGCGTTTATGGCGGTGTGCTGATTGGCACACAGCGTCTGGATGTGATTCGCGGAATCGAGATGGGCATGGGAATCCTGCGTCTGATACTGACGCTTGTCTGTCTGCATGAGCGTTTCGGATTAATTACTTTAGCACTCATTTTCTTTGTTGTGACTGTCGTCGAACATGGGATCAGCGCGTATTTTGCATATCGCCAGGTGCCTTCACTTTCCATTGCTCCATGGAAGGCAGAATATGAAACGTTAAAGGAATGCTTTGGTTTCAGTGCCTTCAATGCGATTTCTCTTTTCGCGGAATATCTGATCTTTTTTACAGATACCGTCGTCATCGGAATTGTGCTGGGACCACTGGCGGTGGTGCCCTATCAAATTGGTTTGCGAATCGCGCAAATGATCCGAGCCCCCATCGCCCAGATTGGCGATGTCATTTTGCCTAAGGCAGGTGAACTCCATGCCCGGAATGCAAAATTAGAATTGGGTCAACTGACTGCCAAAGCAATGGGACTGGCCTTTCTCCTTTCAGCAGGATTTTTAATTGGGGCTTATTACTTTGGAAACCTGCTGATCCACACGTGGATTGGGAAAGAATATACGGAGAGCTATCTGGTGCTGGTCTTGCTGATTGCTTCTCAACTGATCTCTTTGCCGATGGTTGTGGCCCGGAATGCACTTGTTGGAACGGGCCGGGTCCGGCGGCAGGCATTGATCGATCTTTCTGAAGCGGCACTCAACCTGGTTCTCTCCCTGATTCTCATTCGTTACTGGGGAATCATTGGTGTTGCCTGGGGAACCGTCATTCCTTTAATTGGAATCGAACTATTTGTTTTACTTCCTTATGCGATGCGGCAACTGGAGATTTCTCCTTCCACGCTCTGGCAGGAAGTTCTTGCTCCGCAAATTCCGGCCCATGTGGCATTAATCGTGTTTTGTGAAGTGGCCTCCGGATATGTTCCCGCAACGGGCTGGATTCCTTTAATAACGGTCACCCTGGGAGGGGGAGCAGTGTTAATTGCCGTACGCGGCCTGATGGAATTGTTGCGAAGCCGTTCGACCCCCAACCCGGTGCCTGGCGCCGCTTCAGAAGCACTTGCAGGATAGCTCGTGTCTGCGAACAGAACTCTCTCTGGCAGGGGAGATTTCCTGACCGTGAGCAAGTTCGCCGCCAGTTTTGATAGAGGTTTTAAAACATGCCTGTGACTTCAGCCGTTTTGTCCGTAGCGAGCTTCGCTCCAGCTCAAACTGGAGAGTTGAAATGTCGCGTGGTCGATCGCGATTGCGTCCATGCCGCCCTGGCTGTCTGGCGCGAATTGGATTGCCGTTTAGAGAATCAATCCATCGCGAATAGTGCCACCTGGGCGGAAAGCTGGATCCAGGTTTATGGCAGCACTGTTCCCTTCCGCTTCCTTATTGCAGAATCGAATGGCGTTGCCCGGGGGATCTGTCTGTTAACATCCGGTGTAGGGCAGAAGCTGGGCCCGTTCTCGATTCGCACGTTACATCTGGGGACTGCGGGAGAACCGCAACCTGGAAGCGTGTGCGTGGAGTACAATCGCCTGCTGGTCGAACCGGAATTTCGTGCCGAGTTGATTGCCCTCCTCGCCGAAGAAATTCATCACGATCAAAATTGGGAGCAGTTGCGGCTGGATGGGTTTTCATCGGCCGATCTGCAGCCGTGGCTGGCTCATTTTCCCGGTGCAGAAGTCCGTTCACGAGACAGTCGTTATTTCGATCTGGAAGCTGCCCGGGTTGCAGGAAAGCCGGTCATTGATCTGTTAGGACGAAGCACACGTTCCAATCTGCGCCGCAGACTCAAACAGTACGGCCATCTGGAATGTGAATGGGCGGAAACAATCGAACAGGCGGAAGAAATTCTGCAGGAATTGATCACGTTGCACCAGGCCCGCTGGGAGTCCGCAGGACAGCCAGGAGCATTCGCCAGTCCACATTTCCGGGACTTTCAACTGCTGGCGAATTTGAAACTGTTTTTAGAAAAGAAAGTTGTCTTGTTTCGTGTCCGCCATCAATCAGAAACTGTGGGGTGTCTGCTGTTGCTGGTGGATGAGAACAGGCTGCTGGATTATTTGTCCGGATTTGCCGATTTTAACCTTAAGCCCAGTCCTGGATTGACAACACATTATCTGTGCATGGAACAGGCGCTCCGGCGAGGTTATCAGGCGTATGACTTCTTAGTAGGTGAGAAGCGGCATAAAGAAAATCTTTCTAATGGGAGGAACCAGTTATGCTGGCTCAGCTGGTCCAGATCGTCGTGGAAGTTAAAAACTTTGGAGTGTCTGCGCACATGGAAGCAATGGATCGGCAAATTACGAAACATGAACAATCTGAAACAGAGTCCGGGTAACACGGGCCCAGAATAGCAAAGCTGGCCTCACTCCATCGCCCATGCAATTCATGCGGAATTGATGTCATACAACGGGAAGATCATGGTTATGTCAATGGCAATTACCTCCACTCCTTCGACAAGTTCCACGTTTCAGGCGTCACCAAAGTCTGCGGGGAAACGGTTGCGCGTCTGTCATCTGAGTATGACGCTGCGAACCGGTGGCCTGGAGCGGTTGCTGGTCGACCTGGGACGATTTCATGATCCGTCCCGATATGAACTTTCGTTTGTTGCACTCGGTTCCTTGGGGCAACCTGCGGAAGATCTGAAGGACGCGGGATTTCCGGTTCGTTCTCTGGAAGTTTCCGCACACGGAAAGGCGAAAACAATTCAGGAATTAAAGGACTATTTCAAATATCGACAGATCGACATTCTACACACGCATAACACTTATCCTCATTTTTATGGAGCAATGGCTGCCCGCTGGGCAGGTGTGAAGACGATTATTAACACTCAGCACGGGCGCGGTTGCGGCGCCGGTTGGAAAGCACTGTGGCAGTTTCGTCTGGCCAATCGCCTGTCTTCCCGGATTGTCGGGGTTTCGGAAGATGCACTGAAACTTTGCCAGAATCAAGACCCGCGAAGTGCTTCGCGCATGCAATGTATCTGGAACGGAATTGATCTTGATCGGTTTGCCTATTGCGGTCCGCAAAGTGCCCCTGTCGCCATGGCGGTCGGTCGGCTTTCACCAGAAAAGGATTTTCCGACCCTCCTGCGAGCAATCCGCAAGGTTGTCGTTGTGCATCCTGGTTTTAAATTAAAGCTGGTGGGAGATGGCAGCGAACGGGCACTGCTCGAAAAAATGGCCGCGGACCTGAAGATCGAGCGGCATGTGGAGTTTCTGGGAGAACGCAAAGACGTTCCCGCACTGCTGGAAACTGCCGGCTTCTATGTTTCTTCGTCGAAAACGGAAGGAATTTCACTCACATTGCTGGAGGCAATGGCAGTGGGGCTGCCAGTGGTGACCACCAGCGTGGGGGGCAATCCGGAAATCGTCATGCCGGGGATCAATGGCAGCCTGGTGCCGCCACTCAACCCTGATGCCCTGGCAGTCGCCATGATGAACATGATCGAGCAGCACGAGCACTGGTCGGACATGGCACAACTGGGCCGCCTGCGGATTGAACAGAACTTCAGTATCCGCAACATGGTTGCCCGGTATGAAGAACTGTATGCCGAATGCCATCAGGCTGTCTGCTCTCGGTGATCCGGAAATATGGCCTGAAGTGCTGTATTACGGAGGGGTTTTGAATTCAGAATGTTTGAGGAATGATACCTGCTTCAGAAAAAATTCGTGTGGCGGTGTTGGGGTGCGGTCAGATTGCTGATGCACATCTCTCGCAAATTCAGCGCATCAAATCCGCGGAGGTGGTGGCGGTCTGCGATATGCATCTGGACCTGGCCTGGCAGGCAGCCAGACGGTTTCAGGTTCCCCGGTTCGAGACCGGTTTTACCCGCATGGTCGAAGAGGCACGTCCCGATGTGGTTCATCTGACTACGCCCGCACAGACTCATGCCCCCCTGGCGATCGAACTGTTGCAGGCTGGGTGTCATGTCTTTGTGGAGAAGCCCTTCACGCTGGATGCACGCGCCGCACGTGACGTGCTTGCTGTCGCAGCGGCGAACGGGAAACTTGTCTGCGTCGGTCATGATCAATTGTACGATCCAGCCTGGCTCACCTGCAAAAAATGGGTGCTACAAGGTCTGATTGGCGAAGTACGACACATTGAATCGATTCTGGGTTATCCGATCGACGGCAAGTTTGGAGCACAGGTGTCTGGCAATCCTCAGCACTGGGTTCGCAGGTTACCGGGAGGACTGTTTCAAAACACGATTTCGCATCCGCTGTACCGCATCACCGATCTCATGAATGACGTTCAGCCGGAAATCATGGGGGGCTGGCGAACTCGACCCGGCATGAATTTTCCCACGGAAATGAGCATTTCACTGCAAGGCCGAAACCAAAGTGGCAGCCTGACGTTTTCCACCTTTCTCCCTCCACAACGCATGACGCGGGTCTATGGCACAACAGGGATGATCGATATCGATTTTGATACTCAGACGCTGCGTCTGAACCCGTTGACGAAACTTCCTGGAGCATTCGCCAAGCTGGAAGCCCCTTGGCGACAAGTCCGAAACAGCCTCTGGAATCTGGGGAATAATTTCTGGCGATTCGGCAGATCGGATATTCATTATTTCGCCGGAATGAAGCACCTGTTTCAAGCGTTTTATGACTCCATTCAGCATGGCGGTTCCCCCCCCATCGCGCCGGATGAGATCGAGCGTGTCACATATCTGATGGATCGCATCTTTGATCACTGTCGAAAACAGGAATTGCAAACCTGCCGGACAGAAGACACAGAGTCGATACAATTTCCCGGGCCGAAAGCCGAGGTCTCCGCATGTCTGTAATCGCATTTGTCACCGGAGGAACCGGGTTTCTGGGGCGCCGACTTTTGCAGACTCTTCTGGACCGAGATATCCATGTCCGTTGCCTGGCCCGCTCGCAAAACAGTATTGATGCTGCCTTGAGTGAATTGACTCCGGAGCAGCAGCGACGCCTGCAATTTGTGCGGGGAGACCTGGCAGATGCCGATACTCTGGAGGATCATCTGCAAGGGGTGGATGTGGTCTATCATCTGGCCGCTGCACTGAATGGCAGTTGTTCGACCATGTTTTTGAATACGGTGGTTCCTTCACGGGGGTTGATGCAGGCCGCGGCCCGGGCCGAAGTAGGCCGGTTCGTTCACATCAGTTCCCTGGGGGTTTATGGAACCGCGAGCCTGCGCCGTTGGGGAACGCTGGACGAGACCACTCCTGTCGATCCACAACCGGAGCAGCGAGATCCGTACACATTCAGCAAAATTCGACAGGAATCCATCGCCTGGGAACTGCGGGAGCAATTGGGATTGCCGCTGGTGGTGGTGCGTCCCGGGGTGATTTATGGTCCGGGGAGATCACTGCTGACGAGCCGTGTGGGTCTGTCACTGGGGCCGCTGCTATTGCGAATGGGCGGGGGACAACGGCTCCCCTATACATATGTCGAAAACTGTGCTGAGGCGATCTGCCTGGCGGGACTGACCCCTGGGATGGAAGGGGAGATCGTCAATGTTGTGGATGATGATCTACCGACGGGTTGCCGCATCCTTCGCATGCTCCGCAAAAATGGCAAAACTGTCCGGTCGCTATGGATTCCGCGTGCTGCAATTTCCCCTTTATCCGCACTCTATGCCCGGTACTCCCGCTGGTCGGAAGGACAACTTCCACCAGTCCTCTCCTGGCACAAAAGCGAAGCCATGTGGAAGCCGTTGCGAT
>Ga0182739_1004358_pt1 | contig 11755 bp, 10 predicted proteins | sample eDN5th30CBELigBY_FD_128873 | JGI IMG/M metagenome (GOLD analysis project Ga0182739, IMG submission 128873) | Enriched backyard soil microbial communities from Emeryville, California, USA - eDNA 5th pass 30_C BE-Lig BY (version 2) (version 2) | ecosystem: Environmental > Terrestrial > Soil >... | reverse complement strand
GACCGCCGACTGCCCGCCGAGGATCGAGGCATACAAGTTGAGCGATCCGAAAACGGCGGGCTTGACGATCAGGAACACCACGATCAACAGCGCCCATGCATAGAGCAGGCCGATCCTCTCATGGATGCCGCCGCCACCTTTATTCCTGTTTTCACTCATGCGCTCGCGCCTTCCGCTTCCTGCTTTTCCGTTCCGGTCGTCCCGAGGGTGGCGGCGACGATGGCGTCCTTGCTGATGGCGTCGCCGGCAAGCTCAGCGGAGATGCGCCCACCGGAAAAGATCAGGACGCGGTCGCAAATCTGATCCAGTTCACCGGCGTCGCTGCTGTAGCAAACCACCGCCGCGCCCTCGATCGCCGCATTCTCGATTGCGGCGTAGATCGACTGCCGGGAACCGACATCCACGCCCTGGGTCGGTTCCGACAGGGCGAGGATGCGGGGAGCCAAAGCAAGCCATTTGGCGATGAGCGCCTTTTGCTGATTGCCGCCGGAGAAGCTGCCGAGGTTCATGTACGGATCCGCCGGAATGGCCCCCGATTCATGTACGACCGTCTCCGCATGCCGCCGAAGGGGCTCCCGCAGCAGCCGCATCGCCCGCGTGAAACGCGGCATGGACGGCAGGGCAATGTTTTCGGCAAGCGTCAGTCCGCCGACGCCCGACTTGCGCAGGCGGTCGTCCGGCAAGAGGAACACGTTCAGCGCCATCAGGTCGCGCAGCGACGTCCGCGACAGCTCAAGTTCGATCGGTCCGTCCGCTCCACTACCGCGCAACGTACCACCGGCCGCCGGGCGAGCGCCGGTCATCAGCTCCGGCACGCCGGCGGCCCCGGAGCCGATCAATCCCGTCAGGCCGAGAATCTCTCCGGGCGCAACGGCAAAGCTGCACTCGGCGACACCGGCGCCCGAAAGGCCGTCGACCTGCCAGACCCCGCCGCGCCTCAGGCGACCGCTGTCGCCGCGCCGGACGTGGTGATGCTGGAGGGTCCGGCCGACGATCGCCGCGATGATCGCCCCGCGGTCCGTGTCACGCGTCTCGAATTCGGCCACCTTGCGGCCATCGCGCAGGACGACGATCCGGTCGGTGATCTCGCGCACCTCGTCGATATCGTGCGCGACGAAGATCACGCTTCCGCCCGCCCGGGCAAAACGGCGGATCAGGGCGAACAGCTTCTCCACGCCCGCCGCGGGGAGGAACGGTGTCGGCTCGTCCAGGACGAGGATCTTTCCTCCCGCATCGCCGCCCAATGTCTCGACGGCGCGCACGACGGCGACCAGGCATCGGTCGGCCTGGCTCAGGCTCTCGATCCTGTCATCGGGAGAGAAGTTGAGGCCGAAGCGCTGCAGGGCGCTTTCCACCGATGCCCGCAATGTCCGCCACGGGATCGAAACACCCGAAAGGGCGCGACGATCCGCCAGCAGGAAATTCTCCAGGATGGTGAGGCCGTGCACCAGTCCGAGGTCCTGATGGACGAATGCGAGGCGGCTGCCGGTTCCGTCCGCGTCGGCCGTCACGGCCTCGCCGTTCAATTCGAGCTTGCCGATACTGTCCGGCCGATGATAGCCGGCCAGACATTTGATGAGCGTCGACTTGCCCGATCCGTTGTGGCCGAGGAGGCCGAGAACCTCGCCCCTCGGTAAGTCCAGGGAGACGTCCTTGAGCACCGTGACCGACCCGAAGGCCTTGCGCATTGCTTCGATACGAAGCGCGGGGTCGCGGGTTACCGAGGACGTGCCAGTCGTCGTCACGGGGCAATTCCCCACAGCTTGGCGAAGCCGGCGATATGGGCATCGCCATAGCCGGCATCATACGTCGCAGGCACGCCCGCGCTTTCCACGTTCGATGCATCGAAGATATGGAGCGGCACGTTCAGCACGGGATTGGCCTCCACGCCGCACAGCACCCGCATGTCATAGTCGAGTGCAGCGCGCCCGATCCAGCCAACGCTTTCGCCGATATCCATCTCCACCTTGCCCGCACGCACCATGTCCAGCACGAAGGGCGTGCCGTTGAAGGAGGCGACCTTCACATCCGAACGTCCGGCAAGATCGATGGCCGGCAGCACGAACTGGCTCATTCCATCATAGAAGGGCACGACGTAATTGATCGTCGGATCGGCGAGCAGGGCTGACTGCACCGCCTGCGTCATGCGGGTGGACCAGTCGGCCAGCGGCACATTCAGGAAGGTGTACCTGCTCTCGGGTGCATAGGTCGCAAATGCCTTCTCGATCGCTTCCTTCGCATATTTGCCGGAGCTGACCTCATCGGAATGGACGAACAGGACGTTGGCCTTGCCCTCGGTCTTTGCAATCGTCCAGGCGGAGGCGAGCGTCATGGAGGCCGAGAACGGCGCAAGGGAGGCACCGTCGATGAAGGAGGGGACCGGTTCGTTGGCGTCGTACCAATGGGATACCGTAACCTTGACACCGGCTTCACGGGCGGCCTCGATCTGCGGCCGAAGCATTTCCGGAATCGGTGCCGTCGACAGGTCGACCAGATCATAGCCCTCGGCAACGGCAAGCTCGATGCCGCGGATCCATTGCTGGACATCGAACTGATTATCGAAGACGCGCAGTTCAAATCCGATCTCTTCGGAAGCTGCTTTCATCGCATTCGCGACGTTTGCACTGAAAGGATTGGCCTGCGTCATCGGTATGACAAGAATTTTCTTGCCGGCCATACAGGCCTTGGCATCATAAGCCGGGCCGGGAGCGACGAACTCTCCAGGTGACTGATGCTTGGCGACCAGCGCCTTCGCACCGTCGAGGCCCTGACCCTCAGCGAGGGCGGGACCGGCGCCCATTGCGAGAAATCCCGCAATTATAGACACAGATAATACTTGCGCCGAGTAGCGTGTTGACATGACTATTCCCCTCTAGGAATTGACGATTTTTGTTAATTAAAGGGGAACGTAGCGGGCTTTGAGACGGACCACAAATAGGCACAGCCTATTTATAATATAGTCGTCTCTCGGGTTATGGACGGGATGGAAGCATAAGGTTTGGAGGTATTTTAGTCTTGCCCGAAGTTACACACGGGCCAATTATGCAACGCCCCTCGCAGTCGACAATCCCACTCCTAGCACGGTGTCGAATTCGACGACCCCGTTCCCTACCCGGTCAAATGCCGTTGTGGTCGTTGAGATCAGGTTTTCGACATGCTCGCCGGGAATGCAGCTGGCCAAGTTCGTTTGCACGGTATCGACACCTTCATTGGCATTTTCGACGATGATGTCCCCGACATAGTCGACGACATATGTATCGTTGCCGAGGCCGCCGGCCATCGTGTCGGCGCCGGCGTCGTCATCGGCATCGGAGGACGGCAGCAGGCCGTCCTCGCCTGCGAGCGTGCCGGACTCGCCACGACGCTGATCACGGATTCGGCGACTGCCGCCTATATTCTCGACCATACGACGACGGACCGGCGCTGACGGGGCCTCATTCCGGCTAGATCTCCACCCTGTCGCCCGTCGCTCGGTCAAAGAGGTGCAGCTTGTCTGTCGCAAAATGGACGCTGACGTTCTCTCCGACATGATAGCCGGCGCTATCCGCAGTACGGGCGACGACGCGTCCCTCGGCGGTTGCTAGGAACCAGAGCTTTTCGTGCCCAAGGTTTTCGACACCCTCGACGGTGCCGGGGATGGACGGCCCATCGCCCGCCCCGAGGCGGACGTGCTCCGGGCGGATACCGACGGTCAGCGCGGAAGGAAGATGGCTGGCGCCTGGTAGGTTGAGTGTACCAACGCGAATGCTGCCGCCTTCCGCCCTCCCCTCGAAGAAGTTCATCGGCGGCGATCCGATGAATTTGGCGACGAAGAGGTTGGCGGGACGATGATAGACCTCCTCGGGCGTGCCGAACTGCATGAGGTTCGAGCGACCCGCCTGCTTCAGGGGTGCGAGCACGGCGATGCGGTCGCCCATCGTCATCGCCTCGACCTGATCGTGGGTGACGTAGATCATGGTCGAGCCGAGCTCGCGATGCAGCCTGCTCAGCTCGTAGCGCATGGCGGCGCGGAATTCGGCGTCGAGATTGGAGAGCGGCTCGTCGAACAGGAAGACGGCGGGCTTGCGCACGATGGCGCGGGCGAGCGCCACGCGCTGGCGCTGGCCGCCCGAGAGCGCGCCCGGCCGCTTGTGCAGGTGATCCTGCAGGCCGACCATGCGCGCCACGTCCGCGACGCTCGCCGCGATCTTCTCCTTCGCCTCGCCGCGCAGCCGCATACCGAAGGAGATGTTGTCGGCGACCGACATGTGCGGGAAGAGCGCATAGTTCTGGAATACCATCGCGACGTCGCGCTTGGCCGGATCGACATCGTTGACGACACGGCCGCCGATGGAGATCCTGCCGGACCGCCCCTCCTCCAATCCGGCGATCAGGCGCAGCGTCGTCGACTTGCCGCAGCCGGACGGGCCGACGAAAACGACGAACTCGCCCGACTTGATATCGAGATCGAGATTGCGAACGACATCGACGGAGCCGTAGGAGATGTCGATACTTTCCAGGGAAACGGCGGACATGGGATTTTTCCTTGATTGATCGTTGGCTTACTTGACCGCGCCGAGGCTGAGGCCCTGGACAATGCGCCGCTGCGCCAGAATGGCGAAGAGCGCCATGGGCAGGATGATGATGATGGAGGCGGCCGACATCGCGCCCCAGTCGATCGAGGCGTAGCCGCGGAAACTGGCGACGGCGAGCGTCACGGTCTGCGCCTTCTCGAAGGTCAGAGCGAGAGCAATCGTCAGCTCGTTCCACATCTTGATGGAGTTGAGGATGACGGTCGCGGCGATGCCGGGGGCGGCGATCGGCACGTAGATCGTCCAGACGATGCGGAAGGTGCTGGCGCCTTCAAGCCGCGCCGCCTCGGCCAGAGCTTCCGGAATATCGGCGAAGAAGGCGCGTAGCAGCCAGATCGTGAAGGGCAGCGTGAAGACCTGGTAGATCAGCGCCAGCCCGATCACCGTGTCGTAGAGCCCGATGGACTGGAAGAGCACATACATCGGCACGATGAACAGGAATTCCGGCAGCATGTAGGAAATGAGCAGCCAGATCAGGATCGTGCGGCGCCCCGGCACATGTTTCTTGTTGAGATAGTAGGCGGCGGGAATGCCGGCGGCGAGCGCCAGCACGTTGCCGATGGCGCAGACGATCAGGCTGTTGAAGAAGGCGCCGGAAAAGCCCGTCGAGGACCAGGCCTTGCCGAAATTCTCCCATACCGGCGTGAAGAACCAGACCGGCGGCATGGCGAAGGCATCGACCTGGGTCTTCAGCGCAATGGTCAGGATCCAGAAGATCGGGAACAGTGAGACCGCGACGGCGACGATGGCGACCGCATAGGGCCACAGCGCGCGGCGGGCGGAAGAAGACGCGGTCATGCCTTTTCTCCATCATCGGTATCGATCATCAGGTAGATGATGCAAAGCGTCAGGATGATCAGCGAGAAGACGACGGCGATGGCCGCGGACTCGCCGAACTTGTAAGATTTGAAGGCCGTCTGGTAGGCGAGCGTCTGCACGCTTTCGGTGGCCCTCAGCGGCCCGCCGCCGGTCGTGCCGAAGATGATGTCGAAGACCTTCAGCGTGTCGATGGTGCGGAAGATGATGATGGTGATCAGCACCGGCTTCAGCATCGGCAGAGTGACGTGACGAAAGGTCTGGAAGGGTGTGGCGCCCTCCAGCCGGGCGGCCTCGAAGGGCTCGGCCGGCAGGCTTTTCAATGCGGAGGAGAGAATGATGAACGTGAACGCCGTCTGCCACCAGGTATCGATCATGATGATCGAGGGCATGGCGGTCGGCACCGTGCCGAGCCAGGCGGGGCCAGCTATGCCAACGAGCGACAGCAGGTAATTGATGATGCCGAGCGTCGGATCGAGCATGACCTTCCAGATCAGCGACACGGCGATGCCGGAGACCATCAGGGGCAGGATCATCAGCGTGCGGATCAGTCCAGCGCCGATGCGGATGCGGTTGATGGCGAGCGCGAGGCCGAGGCCGAGAAAGGTCTCGATCACCACGGCGAAGACGGCGAAATAGAAGGTGTTGAACAGCGCCTTCGGGAAGCCGGTACCCGACAGAATGCGCGCGAAATTCCGCAGCCCGACGAATTTGGCCTCGGAGCCCCAGTTCCACTGGAGCAGCGAGAGATAGCCCGCATAGATGATCGGATAGAGCGTTCCGGCAGCCAGAAGCACCAGGGCCGGCGCGATCAGCCAGCGGATATGTTTGTCTCGGCGCATGGTCGATACGATCCTGCTTTGGTGAGAAGCGGGGCCGGCTTATCCGGCCCCGCGAAGTGACTGACTATTCGAGCGTGTCCTGGACGTTGGTCTGAAGTTCGGCCACCGCATCCTCGGGCGCCGTGCCCTGGTAGATCTGGTGGATGGCGTCGACGATCATGAGCACGACGTCGTTCCAGCCCTGGCGGAAGACCGATGTCGGACGGGTATGCTGCATCTGGGTCTTCACCGCGGCGACATAACCGGCATCCAGAGCCTTGACGTAATCCGGATCGGCCCAGGCGGAGTCGCGCGGCGCGCCGCCGGTTGCGACACCCAGCGCCGCCGTCATCTTCCTGTTCGTCGCCCACTGCACGAAGAGCCAGGCGGCGTCCTTCTTCGTCGAGTTCTTGGCGATCGAAATGCCCCAGGACCAATGGCCGCTATAGCCGATATCGCCCGTCGAGGCCGGCAGCGGCGCATAGCCGACCTTGCCGGCGATCGCCGAGGTCTTGGCATCCTCGAAGCCCGGACCGAAGACCGAGGCATCGACGAAGAAGGCGGCGTTGCCCTGCGAGAAGAAGCGGCTCGCATCTTCCCAGCCATAGGAGAGCGCACTCGGCGGACCGGCTTTCAGGAGGCCGGCATAGTAGGAAAGCCCCTTGGCGATGCGCGGATCGTTGAAGCGCGGCTTCGCCCAGTCGCCGTCGAACCAGATGTTGTAGGGAAGGTCCGCCGGCTCGTTGCCCCAGGCGTCGAGCACGATGCCCGTCATCGTATCGACCAGCTCTGCCGAGCGCTTGCCGCGCATCGAGGCGCCGAACACCTTGCCTTCGCCCTTGGCGCTGATCTCGTTGGCCGCCGCGATAAGCCCGTCCATCGTCGCCGGCACCTTGCCGCCGAGGTATTTTTCGACCAGTTCCTTGTTGTAGAAGAGCGTATAGGCCTCGAAGGAGATCGGGATCGCATAGAGCTGCGGATCGGGTTCGCCGACCGGGAAGGATGCGCCGGCGCGGAACCCTTCCGGGTAGTCGGCGAGATCGTAATCGGCATCCGTCTTGGCGGCATCGTTGAGATAAGGCGTCAGGGGCTCGACGGCGCCGGCCTCCCATTGCGTGTAGAGCGCCGAGTCCATCTGGATCATGTAGACGTCGGCGACGGAGTCCGCCGAACGGACGGCGAGGTTCATGCGGTCCGAATAAAGATCCTCCGCAAAGGCGTCGATCTTGACCTTGATGCCGGTCTCGGCCTCGAACTCGCCGACATGCTTGCGCAGTTCGGCCGTCCACGGATGCTCGCTGAGCAAGACCGTGATCTCCTGCCCGGATTGCTGCTTCCAATCGATGGCGAAAGCGCTCGTGGACAGGGCGGAGGCCGCGAGCACCGCCGCTAACGTGATGAATCCCCTTCGTTTCATGGTTCTGCTCCCAGTTGTTTTGACGACATGTAGCTAAGTTGACCGCTTGACAACTTGTTACTACATGTTAAACAGTAGCTAACACAGGCTTGCATCGCTGTCCAGCCCCTCCCCGGAAAGCCCTCGAAACGGCAAGGCGAACCAGGGCAGGATAGGACGCAAACCAGCCAGCACCGTTCGGAGACATTCATGCCGACCACATCCCAGGAATTCGATTATGTCATCGTCGGCGCCGGCTCGGCGGGTTGCGTGCTGGCCAACCGGCTGAGCGCGGACCCGGCCGTTTCCGTCTGCCTCGTCGAGGCCGGCCCGAGTGACCGCAGCATCTTCATCCAGATGCCCGCGGCCCTGACCTTCCCCATCGAAAGCGACCGCTACAACTGGAAATTCGAAAGCGAGCCGGAAACGGAACTGCATGGCCGCAGCATCGGCCAGGCGCGCGGGCGCGGCCTTGGCGGCAGTTCCTCGATCAACGGCATGGTCTTCGTGCGCGGCGCGAAAGAGGACTATGACGGCTGGCGCGAGCTCGGCGTCGAGGGCTGGGATTTCGAGGATTGCCTGCCTTTCTTCAAGAAGCTCGAAAGCTTCGAGGGCGGGCGCGATCCGATGCGTGGCGGCGACGGCCCGATCAGCGTCGTGCGCAGCAAGGCCGATCATCCGCTCTACCGCACGTTCCTCACGGCCGGCCAGGAATTCGGCCTTCGCGATGCCGGCGACTATAACAGCGGCGCGCAGGATGGCGTCCATATCACCCAGGCGACCATCCGCGACGGCGTACGCTGCAGCACGAGCCTCGCCTATCTGACGCCGGCAAAAAACCGCCCGAACCTCATCGTCATGACCGGCTGCCTTGTCGAAAAGATCCTGCTCGACGGCCGCACGGCCACGGGCGTGACGCTCGTCCAGCGCGGCGAGCGCAAGACGCTTCGCGCCGCCCGCGAAACCATCCTGTCGGCCGGCACGGTCGGCTCGCCGCATCTGCTCATGCTCTCCGGCATCGGCGACCGCGAAGCGCTGAAGGAATATGGTATCGTCAGCGCCGCTCATCTGCCCGGCGTCGGGGCCGATCTGCAGGACCACGTCGTCGCGCCGCTGCGTTTCACCTCGCCGGGCGGCGTCTCCATCCGCCGGCAGCTCAACATGGTCGGCCGGCTGAAGCTCGGCATCGAATGGCTGCTGTTCAAACGCGGCCTCGGCGCCACGAACTTCTTCGAGGTCGGCGCCTTCTTCAAGAGCGGCGAGAACCTGCCCTATTTCAACATGCAGCACGAGTTCCTGCCGTTCCTTGCCGATTTCCAGTCCGGCAAGGTGACGATCTCCGATGGTTTCCAGTATTTCGTCAGCCAGATGCGGCCCTACAGCCGCGGCCGGATCGCGCTCAAATCCGCAAATCCCGCCACAAAGCCGTCCATCCGCTTCAACTACCTCACCGACCGGCGCGACACGCTGGAAATGATCGACGGTGTTCGCAAGACACTGGAAATGGCTCACCAGCCGGCCTGGAGTCGCTATCGCGGCCAATCGGTCGATACGCCTGACATCAAGGCTTCGGATGCCGAGCTCGAGGCCTGGCTGCGCACCGTCGCCAATACCGAACACCATCCGACAAGCACCTGTCGCATGGGCACGGACGACCATGCCGTCACCGATTCCGCCGGCCGGGTGCACGGACTGGAGAAACTGCGCATCGTCGACGGCTCGATCCTGCCGCGCGTGCCCTCGGCCAACATCAACGGCCCGATCATCATGGCGGCGGAAAAGATCGCCGCAACCATGACGCGGCGCTGGCGGTGAAGGGAAACTCTTAATGGCGCGCTTGCCGACTTGTCTCGACATGTTAGAGACTACCGGTTTGACCGCCCTCAAGAGAAAGGAAGACCGATGACCGAGACATGGCTGAAGAAGAAACCGATCCGCAAGAGCGGCGCCGTCCCCATGTACATGCAGGTGGCCGAAATTCTCGATGACGAGGTGAAGGCACGCAACGGCGCGCACTTCGCCCTGCCTTCGGAAGGCGAGTTGTCGCGCGAATTCGGCGTCTCCCGTGTCACCATCCGCCAGGCTCTCAAGCAGCTCGAAACCCGCGGTGTCATCTATAGCGAGCATGGCCGCGGCTATTTCAGCACGGCCTCGCGCATGAAGGGTGTCTCCGGCTTCCACAGTTTCACGACGGAAGTGCGCAAGCTGGGCGCAGAACCCGGCTCGCTCATCGTCGCCTACGAAGAAGGCCAGGCCCTCTCGCCCGCCTTCCGCAAGCACCTCCAGACCGAAGGTGAAAGCGGCCCGGACTTTCTTTTCCTGCGCCGGGTACGCAGCATCGACGGCAATCCGGTCGCGCTGGAGGATGCCTACCTGCCGGCTGCGCTCTATCCCTCGGCAAGCCGGGCGATGTTCGAGGGCGGTTCGCTCTACGCCGAGATGGCGGCGACCTGGGGCATCGTGCCCACCTGGACGGACGCGCTGTTCGAGCCCGCGGCAGCGACTGCCGAGGAAGCGGCCCACCTGAAGATCGAACCCGGCGCGCCGGTGCTCACCGTCTGGCGCGTCACCGTGACCGACACCGACCAGGCCGTCGAATATGTGAAGTCCGTCTACAAGGGCGACGGTTTCATGCTCAACGTCAATCGCTATCGCCTCTAGGGGACGCTTCGTGTCGCAACAGGATTTCGCAATCGGCATCGATATCGGCGGCGGCAGCACGAAGATCGGGCTCGTCACCGGTCAGGGCGAGATCGTCGAACGCCGGCGCGTTGTCGTCGGCGATGCCGACGACGCCGAGACGATCGTCGCCCGGTATGCCGAAGCGATCCGCGATGTCATGGCTGCGCATCCTCAGGCGAAAGCGCTGGGCATCGGCATCGGCTTTCCAGGGCGCATCCATCCGGACAATCTTTCCGGCGACCTCGGAAACATCCCTGCCCTCGACGACTTCCCCCTTGCCGAACGCATCGGCAAACTGTTCTCCCTCCCCACCCGGATGGAAAACGACGGGACTGCCGCCGGGCTTGCCGAAGCAATGTTCGGCAAGGATCGGAAGGCTCGCCGCCTTCTGCTGATCGCGGCAGGAACCGGTATCGGGGTTGCGCTCACCGTCGACGGAAAACCCTTTCTCACCTCGGGCGGCGGCCTCGGGAATGCCGGGCAGCTCATCATTCACGGCAGCGATGGCCGCCCCTGCCGCCAGGGATGCGTCGGCTGCCTGGAATCGCTTGCCTCAGGGGATGCCCTGAACGGTATCGCACGCCGCTACTGTATCGAGGTCCCGCAAAGCCCGATGGCAAAAAGGGCGCGTGACCTTGGACGAGAGGCCGATGCCTCCGACGTTATCGTGACGGCCCTCGAAGGCGATGCTGCTGCAAGGGCGATGCTTGCCGATGTCGGGCGCTGGCTCGGTCGTGGTGCTGCGACCTGGGCGCAGATTTTTGCCCCGGATGTCATCCTGCTTGGCGGCGGCTTGAGCGCTGCCGGCGACCTGTTGCTCGAGCCGCTCGAACGGGAAGCAAGGCTCTGCGGTCTTGATATGTATCTCGCACCTATCCGTTTCTCGCTCGCCTCTCTCGGCAACGATGCCGGCATCATCGGCGCGGCAGCGCAAATCTTTCTCACCCCCAAGCCCTGATGGAGTTTCCGTGTCTCAATCCTATCTCGACGAAATCGCCGAACAGCCGGCGGCCATCCGCAAGCTCGGCCGTCTCATCACGCCGACCCTTGTCTCCGAAGCAAGCGCGATCCGCGCCGCGATCGACAGGGGGGATGTGCGGCACATCATCCTGACCGGCATGGGCGGCTCGCTGTTTTCCGCCTATGGCACCTGGCAGCGGCTCAGCCAGGCGTTGCCGGTTCCGGTATCGCTTTGGGATACGTCCGAGCTGATCCAGCAGGCGCCGGCGCTGCTGCGCCCCGGCGCCATGGTCGTCGCCATCTCGCAGTCGGGTGAGAGCGTTGAGCTTCGCCGCATGACCGAACTGGACGCCGGCGCCACCATCAAGGTTGCGATCACCAATACCCGCGACAATACGCTGGCGCGCTGGGCTTCGCTGGCGCTGGCGACGGAAGTCGGCCCTGAGCAGACCGTCTCGACCAAGACCTACACCGCGGGCCTTGCCGCCCTCTATGTTCTGGAGCGCCTG
>Ga0182739_1004357_pt1 | contig 11756 bp, 9 predicted proteins | sample eDN5th30CBELigBY_FD_128873 | JGI IMG/M metagenome (GOLD analysis project Ga0182739, IMG submission 128873) | Enriched backyard soil microbial communities from Emeryville, California, USA - eDNA 5th pass 30_C BE-Lig BY (version 2) (version 2) | ecosystem: Environmental > Terrestrial > Soil >... | reverse complement strand
GCGAAGGCGTGCCGGCGACCGCGATCGCGGTGGTTGGCCGTGGCGAGCAGGGCCTGCTGGTCCAGACTGGCCCGAACGTCCGCGAGCCGCAGAACCGCCGCGTCGAAATCGTCATCCAGTAAGCTGGACGACCCAAAACCAGGAAAAGGCGGCCCATCGGGCCGCCTTTTTCTTTGGCAGTGCGTCGGCGGTTTTTTGCCAGCCCGCCTGCGGCGTTGCGAACATTTTTGCAGTGGCGGCCCGGCGCCCACCCCTGTACTGGCAATGAACCGGAAGCCAGAATTATTGCTTTCAAAATGCGATAATCATGCGATGAACTGGTTGACCCACCTGATATTCACTGCCCATGGCCTCCACGCTCGCTAATCCGCATCGCAACGCCCCGCGCCTCGACTACTCGATGCTGCGGCGGGCAGCGTTCGGATTCGGGCTGGTCTTTCTGCTGATTGCGCCTGCCTCTCCCGACCCACTGGCTCTCGGTGTCGGTGCGTTCACGCCTTGGCTCCTCCTTCGGCTGATAGGCAGGCCGACCATGCCTCTGGCGATCGTCTACTACCTTCTCTCTCAATGGCTGCAGGTGTTTGCGCGCGCCTTCCTCGCCCTCATCGATGGCGAGGCGATGGCACAGAGCATTTTCGGACCGTGGGTCTTGAACGCCTACTGGTACATGCTGGCGTCCACGGTGACGCTGGCCGTCGCCTGCAGGATGGTCTTGGGAAGCATTTCGCCGCCGACCCAGCAGAACTTCTCGGCCCACCTGGCCTGGCGCCCGATCGACGTGTTTCTGGTTTACCTCGGGGCGAACGTGGTGGCCCAGGTGGGCGCTCTGACCTTGGGTGGTGGACTGTTCCAGTTCTTCGAGTCCGTCGCGCGGTTCAAGATCGTCGCCGCTTTCCTGCTGTTCACGTCGGTCATGCAGACGGGACGCGGATGGAGTTTCCTGTTGGCGATCGTCATGGTCGAGATCGGGTCCGGAATGACCGGCTTGCTCGGCGATTTCCGGGGCGTCTTCGTTTTCCTCGGCACCGCAGCGCTCGCTGCACAAATCAGATGGACGCCTCGCACGAGCGCCTCTGCAGTTCTGGCAGGCTTTGCCCTGGTGTTCCTGGCGCTGTTCTGGACATCGGTAAAAACCGAGTATCGCGAATACGCCACCGGGGGCTCGGAATCGCAGGCCCTTCAGCTCTCCTTGTCCGATCGGGCCGAGTACATGCTCGGGCGGGTCGCCGGGATTGGCGACATCAACTGGGCGCTGACCTCGAAGGCCCTTTTGGAGCGGCTTGCATATGTCGACATCACCGGTCTCGTCATCAACGTCGACCAGGCCGGTTCCGAGCCCTCCTCGATGCGACAGTGGCGCGATGCCCTCAGTCACGTCCTCCGTCCCCGCTTCTTGTTTCCCAACAAGGAGGCCCTTTCGGATACCGAAGTCTATATTCGTCTGACCAAGGCCGACCTTCTCGAGAATATGCGCGGCGGCACGTCGATCAGCGTCGGCTACATGGCCGAAAATTACGTCGATCTGGGATTTCCAGGGATGCTGGCCGGCGTCTTTGCGGTCGGCTTGATCGTCGCCTTCGTCATCCGGTTTTTCTTCTCATTCGATGTCCCCTGGATGGTGCAGCAGGGTTCGGCACTCGCCTACGTCTACGCAATCTGTGCCAGCGGTCTGGAAGTGTCCCTTCCGAAGCTTCTCGGGAGCTCCCTGACCTTTGCTGTGGCCTACGGGCTGATCCTGAAATTTGCCTTTCCCATCGGTCAAAGGTGGCTCGATCGTCGCGCACGTCAGGCGGTGCCTGCTGCTGGAAGACAGACAGGCTTCCCTCGACGTGGCAGGGGACGCCCGAACTAAACCGCCGGCAACCGCAGGGTCCATATTGGCGCTCAGCGGCGACGAGCGACCACCCGAACGAGCGCTTTTGTCGTGCCCTCCAGACTGCGGCCGGCCGCGGCGGGCAATACGCCCTTTTCGAACGCCGCAATCACGGACCCATGGACATAGCTCTTGCGGCAGACCGTTGGCGTGTTGGCCAGCTGTTCGGCCGCCGCTGCGATGGCATCACGCAGCTGAGCACGACGGGCACGCTCGTTCGCAGCGGGAGGAGCTGCGGCAAGGGCCCGCATGACGCCGGCAGATGCCACGAGGGTACGGAAGTCCTTGAGCGAGATACGAGCGCCCGAGACGTCCCGGAGAAAGGCATTCACGTCGGAGGCTCGCACGAGATGAAGCGCGCCGTCCGTCCCTCGATACTGGAAGAGGCGCCGGCCGGGCAGCTCGAACAGACTCCGGCAGGTGGTCGCGAGGATCCGGTCGCGAACCTCCCGCGCGACGATCTTGGCGCCTTTCCCCCGGAAGTGTAGGCGCACGAACTCTCCATCGATCCGCACGTTCGACTTGAGAAGGGTGGTCGCCCCCCGCGTTCCGCGTTCGCGTGCATAGGCGTCACTACCGGCCCGCAGCGCTGTTTTAGAAACGAGATAGACGACCGCCGCGGCGACCTGACGGACATCGGCCTTGTCAGATCGCAGGCAACGGCGAACCGCCCGACTGATGACCGGAAGAGACTTGGCGAGGTTCTCAAGCTTCCGGGCCTTGAGACTCTCGCGCACCTGCAGCCAGTCGGGATGATATCGATATTGAAGTCGACCGGCGGCATCTTCGCCGACTGCCTGGAGGTGCATCGCTGGGTCCGCGGCGTAGCGGACGTTCGCATAGGCGGGGGGCATCGCGAGGGATTTAAGGCGGACGATGATGCCAGGGTCCTTTATCGTTCCGCCGTCGGCGTCCACGAAGCGAAAGCCCTTACCGCAGCGCTGTCGTCGGAGGAGCAGCATCTCCGGCGTTCCGCGGGTCAGGCCATTCTCGCGCATAAGGCGCGCCGTCGACGAAATTCGAGGCATGACCGGCAAACGGCTGGATGCCGTTGTCGTTGCGGCAACCGAACTGAGGCTGCTTCCGTTGCATCACTGCTGCATTTGTAGTGCTGACGGGGCGGAGGACATAAATGGACGGTTCCGGCGTACACGACGTGCCGAGCGGTACGCTCGACAAAGACGCGCGTGGTGCCGAATCCGCGACAGGGCACGGCCCGCGGGTGTTGCCTCACGTCACTGTCGATACTTACAACGAGGAGCTTCGCGACGAAGAAGGGTTTGTCGGAGATCGTGCATCCGGCCGCGCGTTCAGTGCGATCCTCGACGACTGGCGCGAGCGTGTTGCTGCGACGCTCGATGAGGATCCGTTCGGCGACACGCCCACGCGCAGCATATCGAAGGCCACCCTCGACGAGCTCTTGACCGGCGACGACACGGTCGCCGCAGGCCTGGTTCTGACCGCGATCGAGGAGTTCGCGCATGAACTCGCCACGGTGGTCCGGCGGTTCCTTCGCCTCGACGGCTGGCGGGACACCCAGCGAATCGTAATCGGTGGCGGCCTGAGTTCGAGCCAGATCGGACAGTTGGCGATGGGCCGGGCCCAGGTTCTGCTGGCAGGCGAAGGCACGCCCCTGGAACTGCTGCCAGTTCGCAGCCATCCCGACGAAGCCGGTCTCATCGGGGCGGCAGAACTTGCCCCCGCAGCGGTGCTGGCCAGCCATGACGCAATCGTTGCTGCAGACATTGGCGGCACCAATCTGAGAGTGGGCATCGTTCAAATCGCAAATGGCAGCGTCTCGAAAGGTGCGGTTTGGAAGATGGAACATTGGTGTCATCGCAACGACAATCCCACTCGCGATCAAGCCGTGCGCCGCCTGGCTGAAATGACGACCAAGCTGGTTGAAAGATCAGTTGCCGCAAACCTGGATCTGGCGCCTTTCATGGGGATCGGCTGTCCGGGCCTGATCGATGAGCAAGGCACGATTCTCAATGGTGGACAGAACCTCCCCGGCAACTGGCAGGAGGACGGCTTCAACCTGGTTTCCGCATTGTCGGGCTCGCTGCCGCTTATCGGTGGCCGGAAGCCGCTCGTCGTCATTCACAACGACGCCGTCGTTCAGGGATTGAGCGAGGTCGCCGAGATGACAGATGTCGAGCGGTGGGGTGTGCTCACGATTGGAACGGGGCTGGGTAATGCACGCTTCACGAACCGGCGGTCGGAATAACGATCGTCATTCGAGCCCGCCAATGATGCGGTGCGTCTTTTCCCGCAGCGCGCCCACACATTCACAGGCGCCTCGCTCGAGGCCGGCGCGGTCGAGGATCGTGATCTTTCCCCGCTGGTAGCGGATCAAGCCCGCCTGCTGCAGGCCATAGGCGATCAGGCTGACGGTCGGGCGGCGGACGGCGAGCATCTGCGCGAGAAAATCATGAGTGAGGCGGATTACATCATCGTCGATGCGGTCTCGGACTTGCACGATCCAGCGACACAACCGACGGTCTGCCGTGTGAAGTGCATTGCACGCCGCTGTCTGCTGCATCTGCGCCAGCGTGAGTTCGCTGCTCAACAAGGCCGTTTTGCGGAGGAGCGGGCTCTGCCCGATGGCGGTTCGAAAGTCTGCCACCGTCATCCGCCACGCGGTCGCGTCGATCTGCACGATCGCCCGGGTGCCCGCAGTATGGTTGCCGAGCGCGGAAAGCGATCCGAGAATGGCCTCGCGCCCGAGCGTGGCGGTCTCGATCTCGGCACCGTCCTGCATCATCGCGACCAACGAGATCATGCCGCTTTCGAGAAAGTAGACGTGCTCGATGCGCTGCTCGGGTTCCTGGAGGATCGTGCCCTGTGCCATCCGATGGAAGGCCAGATGGGGGCGGAGCCGGTTTTGCTCGGCGGCGGGAAGGGCAGACAGGAACAGATTCTTCGGCTCGAACACGGATGTCACGTCAGTTTCCTCGTTCGCCGGGACACTGCGGTGACTCTCTCGAGCAGCCTGTGGGTCGGGCTTTGGAAGTTCCCGACTGTATGCACGCACCTCTTTGCCGGTCTGTTCCGTAGCGAACGAAGAAGCAGGTCGTGTGGACATGAATTACCTGTTCAAAAGGGGAGCGCCCGGCCATGAGGCATCCGGCGACCGAGCCGGTCGCGTTTGACCGCAGGGTCGTTGTCGGCCCGGGCCTTGGATTCGACGTCGGTCACCGCAGATTCAGCATGCCGACGTCCCAAGGGGGTGAGACGCGGACCGTTCGGTCCGTCATGGAGAAGGCCCAAAAGCTCCAGGCGCAGGCGGTGGGAGGAAGGAAGCGTCACGGTTTGGCCGACGGACAACGCCCTGAGAAGACGCTGCTCCTCTGCGCTGATCCGCATTTGCGCGGTCGGCATGACTCACGGCTCCTTGGATCCGGGTTGGAGATGTCCGGCCCCTCAGGCACCGGCTGGACATGCAACGGGTCCCATAGGAGGGGGTTCCGCCCCCGACCTGTCGGCCTTGAGCCGTAGCGGAAATCAGTCCCGGTGGATTTCGGCCGCTTTTATCTGCAGGGCGAGATACTTGGAGTATATGCGGCACTGGGCGAAGGAACCGCCCTGGAACCACAGGCCCGGTTGCGCCGTGGGCATCCACATGTTGCGCAGCTCCTGGGTGCGTTCGTCGAAACCCCAGACGGGACCGACCATGTGAGCGATTTCCGCCCCGAAGAGCTGTTCGACGAGGTGATCCTGTCCCTTGTAGCCGGTGGCCAGCACGATCAGATCGGCGGTGCGATCACTGTCGTCCTTCATCGTGAAGCCGGTCGCGGTGAAGCAGGCGATGTCGTCGTACTGGATCAGTCCGATCTCGCCCTTCGCCACCAGGTCGGAAGCGCCGACGTTGAAGTAGTAACCGCCGCCCCGGCCGCGATACTTGAGCGGCCAGCCGGTGCCATCTTCCCCGAACTCGAGCCGGAAGCCGACGCGCTCCAGCGCGTCGAGCAAGGGCGCGTCGTGAGCCCGGGCCTGGTCGGTGAGGATGCGGTGCGCCGTCTTCATCACCCGCAGCGGAACCGACGCGTTGACGAGGTCGCGGTCTTCGAGCGTCGGCCCCTTCCCGTAGTAGATTCCGTCATAGAGCTGGGCGCCGGGTTCGACGTTGACGATCAGCGTCGGGCTGCGCTGGACGAGGGTGACGTGGGCACCGTTACCATGCAGGTCCTGGGCAATGTCATGCGCGCTGGTGCCGGTACCGAAAACATAGACCGGCCGGCCCTTCCAGTCTGCGCCGCTGGCAAACTTGCTTGAATGGACGACCGTGCCCTCGAAGCGGTCGAGTGTCGGTATCTCGGGAATGTTCGGCGTCCCGCTCACGCTGGTCGCCATGATGATGTGCCGCGGATGCAGCGTGCGGTGAACGCCGCCGGCCACGTCCATGTCCAGTTCGGCCATCCAGCGCCTTTCGCCGGCGTCCCACGTCGCTCCCTTGAAGCTCGTCCCCGTCCAGAAGTCGATTTCCATCGTCTCGACATAGGACTCGAGCCAGTTCGCGATCTTGTCCTTGGGAATGTACTTCGGCCATGTCTTGGGGAAGGGCAGGTAGGGAAAGTGGTTGGAGTGCTTCTGGTTGTGCAGCTTCAGCCCGTGATAGCGCTTGCGCCAGTTGTCCCCGATTCGGGCCATCCGGTCGACGACCAACGCGTCGATGCCCAATGCCTTGAGGCGGGCCGCCGCCGTGATGCCGGCATGGCCTCCCCCAACGATCAGCACAGTGGGGTCGTGATCGGCGTAACGTGAGGATTCCTGCCGGCGGTCGAGCCAGTTCGGTCCGTGAAAGTCGCGATCGAAGGCCGGCTCCTCGGCCGCGGCCTGGACCGTCTCTTCGTCGTGGCCGTGCAGTGACTCGAGCGAGGTCAGCAGCGTCCATGCCGCTGCGTCCCCGGCGCGGCAATCGTCACGCTTCAGCCGCAGGACGCCTGCACCGGTCCCGACTGCCGTCGTAAAAGTGAGGATCGCTTCGATGCACGCCTCGCCGGCGCGTTCGACATCGCGGGGTGGCCAGCGGTCCGGATCGATGGCGAAGTTTCGGGCGCTGGTTGCGGAAGCAGCTTCGACCAGTCGTCCGGCGATCGCGGCGCGATCGCTGACGGTCTCGATCGAGCCCGTGAGCGCGACGATATCCCGCCAGTCGGCATCCGAGCGGAACAGCGGTGCCAGACGCTGCGAGTCGCGCGCATCGAGCGCGGCGTTCAGATCGGCGAGCCAGCCTCTGACGATGAGTTCCGCATCACGGTTGAGTTCGATATCCATTCCCCGAACTTGTCGAATGGCGGCGCGGTGCACAACCGGCAAGAGGGTGATTTCAACGGAACGGAAGATCGGTTGGACGTTAGGGGACTGAGATCAGGGAAGGCGCCTTCAGCGTCGAAATGGTGCCGGTGACCGTCAGTTCCTGAACGAAGCGCTCGGGCTGGCTCCGGCGCGACGGCAAGGGACTACGTCCATGATCGTCCTCGGAAAGGCCGGCATCCAGACCGCACCGCCCACGCGCCCGCTTGTCCGCCTCTTTCAGCTTGGCGCCGCGCCCACGTGCTTGAGCAAGTGGTCCGTCAGGCGCTGACACGGTCGACGCGGTAGAGTCTCAGGGTAAGGACAAGGGCGCGGCCGAGCATGGCACCCGCACAGACCATGGCAACGAGGGCGCCTCCCAGGCGAAAGGCCTCAAGGGCCGGATTGCCAGAAAATGCGCCCACGCATTCGATGGCGACCGCGACGCCCACCGCGACCGCCACCCACAGAAGCATGAGTTTGGACCTGTGGGTGAGGTTGACTTGCGGCCGGTACATGTCGTGCTGGATGCCGATCATCATGGCGCGCACGGAGCCAACCACGAATCCGCCGGCGAGCGCCGCTCCGAACCACCAGGCCGCCAGCGGTGCACGCTCGCCAAGTTGCAGAAGCGAAAGGATGCCCCCGACGACAAGCGCGAGCAACGCCGGAGCGAACAGGCGCCAGATCGAAATGTAGCGCCGCCGCACCTCTCGAAGGGAAAGGTAAATGCAGCCGCCTGCCGCAGCGATCAGGAGGAAATGGACTGAGTTCAAATTGTTAATCACGCGCCAAGCCTACACTACGAGTGTGCCACTCTCGCCGCCGGCTATTAAGTCCGACGGCTCGAACTTGGTCCTGAAACTGGGCCTTATCTGGGCGACGCCGTCAACGGGACGTGGGCAATCCGGAGCGGACTACTCATCCGACAAATTACAAGAAAATCAGGTGGTCAATTTCGCGCCATGCGCAGCCAGGCTCGCCCAACCGGTTCCGATTCGCGAAGCCGAGTTTCGAAAAGGCGCTGGATTGCGCGTGTTGCCTGATACCGGAAGTCGTGGTTTGTTCCGCGCCGAGTTCGGGGAGTGGAAACGAACCATAGGGAGCTTCATCATGAAAAGACGTCAATTCATCGCCGCTGGCTCGGCCGCGGGCGCATTCGGTATGGCCGGCTTGTCTCTGCCAGCTGCCGCGCAGACCCAGTTCTCGATCGCAACAGGCACCACGGGCGCGGTCTACTATCCGCTCGGCGGCGCGATGGCGAATATCCTGAGCAAGAAAGTCCCGGGCTGGGCCGTCACCGCCGAGGCGACGGCGGGCTCGGTCGCCAACATGCACATGATCCGGGACGGCAAGGCGCAGATGGCGCTGACGCAGTGCGACACCGCCTATGACGCCATCAAGGGGCTCGACAAGTTCAAGGGCAAGCCCGTGGAGTCGCGCACCTTGGCCGTCGTGTACCCCAATCTGGTGCACTTCGTGACGATGGAAGGCACCGGCATCAACAAGCTGTCGGACATCAAGGGCAAGCGCATCTCGACCAGCGCGCCGGTGAGCGGTTCCGAGGTGATGGCGTTGCGCATCATCGACGAACTCGGCCTGAAGCTCAGCGACATCAAGCGCGAGCGTCTGTCGCCGGCCGAGAGCACAAATGCCATGAAGGACGGCAAGCTCGACGGCTACTTCTTCAACGGCGGCCCGCCGGTTGCGGCGATCACCGATCTCGCGGCGACCCAGGGCGTCAAGATCAAGCTGATCTCGACGGCCGACCTGGTGCCGGCGCTGAACAAGAAATACGGTCCGGTCTTTGCCGCCAGCCAGATTCCGGCCAAGGCTTATCCAAACCAGGATGCGGCGGTTCCGGTAATCGCCATCTGGAACATCCTCGTCGTGCCGGCGTCGATGAGCGACGATCAGGCCTACACCATCACCAAGACCCTGTGGGAAAACCACGGCGACCTCATCGCCACCCACAAGGCGTCGACCGACATGACGGCTGAGAATCAGAAGACGGCGAATTCGTCGGTGCCTTTCCATCCGGGCGCGCTGAAGTATTTCGCCGAGAAGGGCATCAAGCTGTCGTAGAGACAGCGACACTGGCGGGGCCCTCCAGCAAGAGAGGGCCCCGTTTCCATTTTTGGGGATGGGAAGAACGATGACGGTCCAGGCCGAACTGCTGAGCGACGAGGAAAAGCGCAAGATCGAGGAGCTCGTCGAGCAGGAAGAAGGCGGCATCCACAGATTCGTGGGCTGGTGGGGCACGTTCCTCACCTTCATCGCCTTCACCATGACCATCTTCCATCTCTATGCTGCCGCATCGACGGTCGACACGCAGTCGCTGCGCGAGATTCATGTCGCCTATGCGCTGTCGCTGGTCTTCCTGCTGTTCCCGGCGGTGAAGAGCTGGCGCAACCGGGTCGCCCCCTGGGACATCGTGGCGGCCGGCCTGGTGATCGTCGTCATCTGGTACATGATGACGGGTGGCAGCTGGACGTCCCTGGCCGATTCCGACGATTTCCTCGATCGCTACGTTTCGCCGACACAGACCGACCTGGTGATCGGAGGCCTGCTGATCCTGCTGGTTCTCGAATCGACCCGTCGGGCAACCGGGTGGATCATGCCGATCCTGTCCCTCGTGTTCTTTGCCTATGCGCTGTGGGGCAACTACCTGCCCGCCCCGTGGACGCACAAGGGCTATCCACTGTCCGACATGATCGCCGAAGAATACATGACCCTGAACGGCATCTTCGGCTCGGCCATCGACGTCTCGGCCACGCTGATCATCCTGTTCACGATCTTCGGCGCCATCCTGCAGGCTTCCGGCGCAGGACGCTTCTTCATCGACTTCTCGCTGCGCGCCATGAAGGGCCAGCCCAACGCGGCCGGCCGTGCGGTCGTGCTGTCGTCGTTCCTGCTGGGCGGGCCCTCGGGCTCGGGCGTCGCCACCACGGTGACTATCGGTACCGTCGCCTGGCCGATCATGAAGGAGGCGGGCTACGGCAAGTCGGCGGCCGGCGGCCTGCTGGCGGCGGGTGGCCTCGGCGCCATCCTGTCGCCGCCGGTGCTCGGGGCCGCGGCCTTCCTGATCGCCGAATACCTGAAGATGTCCTACCTGGACATCGTGCGGATGGCCCTCATTCCGACCTGCCTCTACTACTTCGGCCTGCTGATGATGACCGAGATTGATTCGCGCAAGTACGGGCTGCGCGCCGTCGATCCGACGGTCGATCTGACGATGAAGCAGCTGATGACGCGCTACGGCTTCCATTTCACGTCACTGATCTCCGTGGTCGTGCTGATGGTGTGGGGTTTTTCGGCGACCTATGCCGTGTTCTGGTCGATCCTGCTCGCCATCCTGGTGAGCTACATGCGCGCCGACACGGCGCTCTGGCCCCGCCGGCTGTTCCAGGCGCTGGCCGACGGGTCGATCCAGGCGCTGGGAGTCGCTGCGACCTGCGCTTGCGCCGGCCTCATCGTCGGCGTCATCACCAAGACCGGCCTGGCGCTGAAATTCTCGTCGATCGTCATCGACCTGGCCGGCGGCTCCGTCTTCTGGACGGCGATGTACACCGCCCTGATCGTCTGGGTGGTCGGCCTCGCCGTTCCCGTGACGGCTTCCTACATCATGTGTGCCGTGATCGCGGCGCCCGCGCTGATCAAGCTCGGCATCCCCGACTACGCCGCGCACATGTTCATCTTCTACTACGCCGTGCTCTCCGAAGTGTCGCCGCCGACTGCGCTGGCACCCTTCGCCGCCGCCACGATCACACGCGCCGATCCCTACGTGACCACGCTGCAGAGCTGGAAATATGCCCTGCCGGCCTTCCTCGTGCCGTTCATCTTCGTACTCGACCCGATCGGAACCGGCCTGCTGCTCGAGACACCGAAGAACATGAGCTGGCTGTGGATCCCCTGGGTGACGCTGGGCGCTGCGGGCGGCATCGTTGCCCTCGCGGTGGCGGCGCAGGGCCATCTGTGGCGGCCCCTCGGCATCGGCATGCGCGTCGTTTGCGGTGTGGCCGGGATCGCGCTCACCTTCCCGGGCATCATCGACGACTGGGTGGGAGGCACGGTTGCCGCGCGGGCCATCGGACTGGCCATTCTCGCGGCCGCGCTGCTCTACGAGTACAGGAGTCCGCGGCCTCAGGTCGCTTGACGGCCGCCCTGCCTACTGGAAGACCACCCGGGCTTCCCGGCCCAGCATCTGTGGAATGCTCTGCGGATCGTCGGGCCGGATCTCGACCTCGAGAAGGCGCGCGTTGGATTCGCCGAGGTCGGCCTCCGACCTCTTGGTGCGCTTCACGGTCAGCGGCGTCCGGATGATCGTGCCGATGTGCACGGTGCGGCTACCCTGGAAGGTGAACTCGACCTTGCCGCCCGGCTTCAGGGTGCGCAGATGGATCTCGTCGACATCGGCAAAAATGCGGATCTGGCTGAGGTCGACGATCTTGGCGATGCCTCGGAACGAGATCCGCTCACCCTGGCGCGTGTAGATGTCGACCACGACCCCGTCGAGCGGCGAACGGACCATCGCCAGCTCGCGTTCGATCTTGGCTCCGTCCAGCTTGGCTTCGTAGATGGCGATGTC
>Ga0182739_1004356_pt1 | contig 11757 bp, 11 predicted proteins | sample eDN5th30CBELigBY_FD_128873 | JGI IMG/M metagenome (GOLD analysis project Ga0182739, IMG submission 128873) | Enriched backyard soil microbial communities from Emeryville, California, USA - eDNA 5th pass 30_C BE-Lig BY (version 2) (version 2) | ecosystem: Environmental > Terrestrial > Soil >... | reverse complement strand
GGTCATCAATACGGTCGTGTCGCTGGGCGTGGCGCTGCCGGCCGCCTACGCCTTCTCGCGCTACCGCTTCATCGGCGACAAGCACGTGTTCTTCTGGCTGCTCACCAACCGCATGACGCCGCCCGCCGTGTTCCTCTTGCCGTTCTTCCAGCTCTACAGTTCGCTCGGGCTGATGGACACGCACCTGGCGGTGGCGCTGGCGCATCTGGTGTTCAACGTGCCGCTGGCGGTGTGGATCCTGGAGGGCTTCATGTCCGGCGTGCCGCGCGAGATCGACGAGACCGCCTATGTCGATGGCTACTCGTTTCCGCGTTTCTTCCTGACGATCTTCCTGCCGCTGATCAAGTCCGGCGTGGGCGTGGCGGCGTTTTTCTGCTTTATGTTCAGCTGGGTGGAGCTGCTGCTCGCCCGCACGCTGACCTCGGTCAACGCCAAGCCCATCGTCGCCACCATGACGCGCACCGTGTCGGCCTCCGGCATGGATTGGGGCGTGCTGGCGGCGGCGGGCGTGCTGACCATCGTGCCGGGCGGCATCGTCATCTGGTTCGTGCGGCACTACATCGCGAAGGGTTTCGCGATGGGCCGCGTGTAGGAGGGGGGCGCCATGTTCAGCTGGATGGTGTGGACCACCCCGGTCGCCGTGTTTTTCACCTGCATCGTCCTGATGCTGATCGGCATGACGATCTGGGAACTGAAGTCGCCCACCCAGGAGCGCAAGGGGTTCCTGCCCCTGCCCACCACGCGCGGCGACCGCCTGTTCATCGGCCTGATGGCCGCGGCCTGGGTCAATCTGGCGTTTCTGGGTCTGGGCCAGAAGGCGATGGCGTGGTTTTCGCTGGACCAGCCGCCATCGGTGTGGATCAGCTTCGTGGTGTCCATGCTGTTGCTGGCGTTCATCATGAAAAAAGGGTGAAAAAGGGGCGAAAAAAGGTGAAAGAGGGGCGCAGACCCCTCGTCCAATTCGGGCAGTCAGAAAGGACTATCGGCCAGCGTCTTCCCCGGCCCGCGGTCCGCAGCACGATAGGGGAAGACTCATCGAGGAGACAGGTCATGAAATTGCGCATGCACGCCATGGCGGCCGCCATCGCCCTGATCGGAACGTCAGGGGCTTGGGCCGGCGAGCCGGAGGCAAAGAAATGGGTCGATTCGGAGTTCCAGCCCTCGTCGCTGTCCAAGGACCAGCAGATGGCCGAAATGAAATGGTTCATCGACGCCGCGGCCAAGCTCAAGGCCAAGGGCGTGAATGAAGTCAGCGTGGTGTCCGAAACCATCACCACGCACGAGTACGAGTCCAAGGTGCTGGCCAAGGCCTTTGCCGACATCACGGGCATCAAGGTCAATCACGACCTCATCCAGGAAGGCGACGTCGTCGAAAAACTGCAGACGTCCATGCAGTCCGGCAAGTCCATCTATGACGGCTGGATCTCCGATTCCGACCTGATCGGCACGCACTATCGCTACGGCGCCATCCTGCCGCTGTCGGACTACATGGCCGGGGCCGGCAAGGAATGGACCAATCCGCAACTGGATCTGAAGGATTTCATCGGCACCAAGTTCACCACGGCGCCGGACGGCAAGCTGTACCAGTTGCCGGACCAGCAGTTCGCCAACGTGTACTGGTTCCGCGCCGACTGGTTCGCCCGCCCGGACCTGAAGGAAAAGTTCAAGGCCAAATACGGCTATGAACTGGGCGTGCCGACGAACTGGTCCGCCTATGAAGACATTGCCGCGTTCTTCTCCGATGACGTCAAGGAGATCGACGGCAAGCGCGTCTACGGCCATATGGACTACGGCAAGAAGGACCCGTCGCTGGGATGGCGCTTCACCGATGCGTGGCTGTCCATGGCGGGCGCGGCCGACAAGGGCCTGCCCAACGGCATGCCGGTGGACGAATGGGGCATCCGCGTCGCCGACGACAAATGCACGCCGGTCGGCGCGTCGGTATCGCGCGGCGGGGCCACCAACAGCCCGGCCGCGGTGTACGCGCTGACCAAGTACATCGACTGGATGAAGAAGTTCGCGCCGCAGCAGGCCATGGGCATGACGTTCTCCGAAGCCGGTCCGGTGCCCGCCCAGGGCCAGATCGCGCAGCAGATCTTCTGGTACACGGCCTTCACGGCCGACATGACCAAGAAGGGCCTGCCGGTCGTGAACGACGACGGCACGCCGAAGTGGCGCATGGCCCCGTCGCCCTACGGCCCCTACTGGAAGGACGGCATGCAGAACGGCTACCAGGACGTGGGCTCGTGGACGTTCTTCAAGTCCACCAATCCGGACAAGATGGCGGCGGCATGGCTGTACGCGCAGTTCGTCACGTCCAAGACGGTGTCGCTCAAGAAGTCGATCACGGGTCTTACCTTTATCCGCGACAGCGACATCAACAGCGAGTTCTTCACCAAGAACGCGGCCAACTACGGCGGCCTGATCGAGTTCTACCGCAGCCCGGCGCGGGTGGCGTGGACCCCGACCGGCACCAACGTGCCGGATTATCCGAAGCTGGCGCAGCTCTGGTGGAAGAACGTGGCCACCGCCGTCACGGGCGAAAAGACCCCGCAGGCGGCGATGGACAACCTGGCCAACGAAATGGATCAGGTCATGGCGCGGCTGGAGCGCGCGGGCATGGCGCAGTGCGCGCCCAAGCTCAATCCCAAGAGCGATCCCGGCAAGTGGCTGTCCGACCAGCACGCGCCGTGGAAGAAGTTGGCCAACGAGAAGCCCAAGGGGGAGACGATTCCCTACGAACAGCTGCTGTCGGCCTGGAAGGAAGGGAAGGTGAGGTAACGCGCGCGCCGGCAGGGAACGAACGCCACAGGTTGACTGTGGCGTTTGTTTTGGCGGGCGCGCGGAGGGCGGGCGGATGGAGCGCCTGCCGCGGGGGGCGGCGGCGCACATGTCACAATCACGCTCGCCGCTGGCCGCACGCCTCTTGCCGCGCGCCGCTTCCCCGCCACCTTCCGTTTTCCCCCTCCCGCATGACCTTATTTTCCAAACGCCTGTTGTCCCTGGTGCCCGCCGCCCTGGCGCTGTCCGTCAGCCTGTGCCATGCCGCCGGTTTCCAGCGGCTGAACCTGCCGATGGACCAGAACGGCCCGGGTCTGCAAGGGGCGGTCTGGACGCCCTGCGCCGAGCCAGCGGGTGAGATCAAGGTGGGGCGCAGCGTCATCGCGGGCGTGCAGGGTTGCAAGATGCCCGCCGGCCGCTACCCGCTCATCGTCATGTCCCATGGATCGGGCGGCTCATACCTCAGCCACCATGACACCGCGGCGGCGCTGGCCGACGCGGGCTTCGTGGTGGCGGCGATCAACCACGTGGGCGACAACGCGCAGGACCGGTCGCGCCAGGGGTATCTGTCCATCTTCTCGACGCGGCCCCGGGAGATGCGGCGGCTGATCGACTACATGACGGTCGCCTGGCCGGACCGGGCGGGACTGGATGCGGAAAAGATCGGCCTTTTCGGTTTTTCGCGCGGCGGCTACACCGGGCTGGTGCTGGCCGGCGCCGTGCCGGATCTGCGCGCGGGCCTGGCGACCTGCGCCGACTCGCCCTCGCTGCCGATGTGCCGCGACATCGCGGCGGGGAAGGTGCCGCAGCAGCCGTACCCCGCGGATGCGCGCATCAAGGCGGCGGTGATCGCCGATCCGCTCAATGTGTTTCCCGGCGACGCGCTCAAGCGCGTGGCCTTGCCGATCCAGCTGTGGGCCTCGGCGCAGGGCGGTGACGGCGTCAGCCCGGCCAGCGTGGAATCGGTGCGCCAGGGACTGGGCGCCGCGCCGGATTACCAGGTCGCCGCGGGCGCGGGGCATTTCGCGTTCCTGGCGCCGTGCTCGACCGACCAGGCCTCATCGCTGCCCGGGATCTGCCGCGATGGCGAGGGATTCGATCGCCAGGCTTTTCACCGCGACCTGAACGCCCGCATCGTGGGGTTCTTCAAGGCTCAACTGCGATGAACGCCTGACCGCGCCTCAATGGATGGTGCGCGCCGCGCGGCGCGCGTGCTTGATCTCATACATGCGCGCGTCGGCCAGCTGGACGGCGGCCTCGGCGTCCAGGCCGGCGGGGTCCAGCGCCACGACGCCGGCGCTGGCGCCTTCGTAGGCGACCGAGGCTTCGCCCAGCGCATAGCGGCCCAGCGTCGCGGACAGGACGCGTTCTTCCATGGCGCGCGCGGCTTCCTCGGCTTCGGCGTGGTGCGTCACGCCGCCCGCTTCCGCGTGCTTGCGAGGCAGCGCCGGCCCCGGGCCGATCAGCACGAACTCGTCGCCGCCCAGCCGCCCCAGCATGTCCGACGAGCGCAGCGCCGCGGCAATCCGGCGCGAGACTTCCTGCAGGAAAACGTCGCCGGCCTGGTGTCCATGGGTGTCGTTGATGCCCTTGAATCCGTCCAGGTCGATCACGCCCACCAGCACGCTGCCGTGCTCGCGCACGGCGCGCGCCATCAGGCGGTCCAGCGCTTCGTAGAGCGCGCGGCGGTTGGGCAGGCCCGTCAGCGTATCGGTCAGCGCGTACGACATGAGCCGGACGTTGGCGGCATGCAGCTGCTCGACCAGCATCTCGCGCTCGATGAAGCTGGCGATCACGCTGGAAAAGAGCTTGAGCACCGACTCTGCCTGCGGATCGATGTCGTGCCGCCTGGCGCTGGCTGCGCACAGGGTCCCGTACAGGACGCCGTCCTCGGCGCGCACCGGCGCGCTGACGTAGGTCTGTATGCCAAGCTGCCGCGCCGCGTCGGAATCGGGCCAGCATCGCGCAACGTCGCTGGTGCACATGCGGCCTTCGTCCAGCGCGCGCTTGCAGAGTGTGTCGCCCCACTGCACGGACAGCCCTTCGGGTATCTGCAGCTGGCCCACGTTGCGCGCGTAGCGCACGTGCTGCAGGTCGGCCTGCAGGTCGATCGAGGTCAGGTACGTCGACTCAAGTCCGGTGACGGCGCCCAGCATGTCCAGCAGGGGGCGGGTCAATTGCTCGACCGACTTGGCGGCGGGCAGGGTCGTCGACAGTTCGGCGAGGATGGGATCCAGCACGGCTGCTCCTGGATGCATGGTCGGATGAACTTTCGGCCCGGACTCTGCAAGCAGAGCGGGCCGGCCATCCGGCATTATGCACGCGCGCGGGCCGTGCCAGGGCGCTAGGCCATCACGAGCGAACGGTGCGCGCAGATGCCCGCCATCACGCCCGAGGCGCTGGCCAGCGTGGCGTTGGACATCGGCGTGGCCGCGTCGCCCGCGGCGAAGACGCCCGGCACCGTGGTCTGCTTGAGCTCGTCCACGCGGATCACGGGTCCCAGCGGCCCCTCGTCGAACGCGCACCCGAGTTGCCCGGCGAGCGGGCTGGCCATGTGCGTCCTGCTCGCCACGAAAAGCGCGTGGACCGGCACCTGACGGCCGTCGGCCAGCGCCACGCCGCGCAGCGCGGGCGCTTCGCCCAGCAGGCGCACGACCGGCGTGCGTTCCAGCCGGACGCCGCGCGCGGCCAGGTGCCGCGCTTCTTCCGGCGAGGGTTCGTATTGGCCCTGCGTGAAGTAGGTGGTCGGCCCCCAGTCGGGCAGCAGCAAGGCCTGGTGCGCGGACATTGGATGCGCGGCCAGGACGCCCAGCGGTTCTCCCGCCACTTCATAGCCGTGGCAATACGGGCAATGCAGCACCGTCTGCCCCCAGCGTTCCTGCAGGCCGGACAAGGACGGCAATTCGTCGCGCATGCCCGTGGCCAGGATGAGGCGCGCGCCGCGCACGCGCTGGCCGGCGGCCAGGACAAGCTCGAACCCGCCGTCCACGGGCGCGGCCTGGAGCGCCTCGTCGTCCAGGAATGCGACGGTCGGATACCGGGCAAGCTGCTCGCGGGCGCGCGCCACGATCTCCTGCGGCGGCACGCCGTCCTGCCCGAGGAAGCCGTGGGCGTGCGCGGCGTAGCGGTTGCGGGGGCGCGCGGCGTCGACCAGCAAAACCTGCCGGCGCGCGCGCGCCAGTTGCAGGGCGGCGGAAAGGCCGGCGAAGCTGCCGCCGACGATGATGACGTCGTATTGCATGGGGGGTCCTTTCAAGGTAGGGGGGGGTCTCGATACTTTATAAGTTGCATGATAGGCAGCCTCGGCGTTTTACGCAACTTATGATGTTTCATATACATGCATTGCGCATATCTAACGCATGTCTTGCCGCGCCCATGCCGCTCTCCGGGAACGCCGCTTGCTCGAACGAGCGCCAGCGGCGGGCGGGTTGCGCCGGCCCCCGGGCCAGGACTACCCTGGAACCCTCTACACCGGCGGCCGACCCCAAGAGCCGGCCGCCAAGGAGACTGGCATGCAGCAGACGACTGGGTTACGCGGCCGGGTGGCCGTGGTGACGGGAGCGTCCTCCGGCATCGGACGGGCCACGGCGATCGGCCTGGCGCAGGCGGGGGCGCGGGTGGTGGTGAATCACCGCGCGGGCGGCGATTCCCAGGCCCGCGGCGCGGCGGTGGTGGAAGCGATCCAGCGCGACGGCGGCACGGCGGTGGCCGCGGCGGCCGACATCAGCCGCGAAGCCGACGTCGATCATCTGTTCGCGCAGGCGGTGCAGCACTTCGGCCGGGTGGACATCCTGGTCAACAACGCCGGCGTCGAGCATCCGTCGCCGATCGCCGACATGACGCTGGCCGACTGGCAGCGGGTCATCGACGTGAACCTCACCGGCCATTTCCTGTGCGCCCGCGCGGCAGCCCGCGCCTTCAAGTCGCAGCCGCCGGACCCGGCGCGGCAGAACCTCTCGGTGGGCAACATCCTGTTCATCAGCTCGGTGCATGAAGTGATCCCGTGGGCGTTCCAGGTGAACTACGCGGCGTCCAAGGGCGGCATTTCGCTGCTGATGAAGTCGCTGGCGCAAGAGCTGGCGCCGGACCGCATCCGCGTCAATTCCATCGCGCCCGGCGCCATCCGCACCGCCATCAACCAGCCGGCGTGGGACACGCCGCAAGCCTTGGCCAAGCTGCTGGAACTCATTCCCTATGGCCGGATCGGCGAACCGGAGGACATTGCGCAGGCGGCCGTCTGGCTGGCCGGCGATGCGTCCGATTACGTGACCGGCACGACGCTCTTCGTGGATGGCGGCATGACGCTGTACCCCGAATTCCGCGGCGCGGGCTGAGGCCGGCATGTCCAAACCTCTGGAAGACTACGGGCTCATCGGCAACATGCTGTCCGCCGCGCTGGTGGCGCGCGACGGGTCGATCGACTGGCTGTGCCTGCCGCATTTCGATTCGCCGGCGTGCTTTGCCGCGCTGCTGGGCGACCAGAATCACGGGCGCTGGCTCATCGCGCCGCACGGCAAGGTCCGGGCGACCTCGCGCCGTTACGTGCCCGACACGGCGGTCCTGGAAACGCGCTTCGAGACCCGGACAGGCTCGGTGCTGCTGTACGACTTCATGCCCCTCAGCGACGACGACGAGCGCGCGGATGTCGTGCGCATCGTGCGCGGCGAATCCGGGCACGTGCAGATGGACATGGAGCTCATCCTGCGCTTTAACTACGGCCAGAGCGTGCCCTGGGTCCGGCGGCGGGACTACGGCCTGAATGCCATCGCCGGGCCGGACGCGATCGAGCTGCACACCCCCGTCGAGCTCGAAGGCCACGACATGAAGACGACGGCGCGCTTTTCCGTGCACCCGGGACGCGTCGTGCCGTTCACCCTGTCGTATCACCGCTCGCACCGCACCCCCCGATTCGTGCCGGACCGCGTCGAAAGCATGGACCGCACGGTCTCGTGGTGGCAGGAGTGGTCCAAGCGCTGCCACTGGGAAGGCGCGCTGGACGGACGCCGCGATGCCGTGGTGCGCTCGCTCATCACCCTGAAGCTGCTGACCTTCCACCCGACCGGCGGCATCATCGCGGCGCCGACGACCTCGCTGCCCGAATTGCTGGGCGGCAGCCGCAACTGGGATTACCGCCATTGCTGGCTGCGCGATTCGGCCCTGACGCTGTACGCCTTGCTCAACGCCGGCTATCGCGAAGAGGCGGAGGCCTGGCGCCAATGGCTGCTGCGTGCGGTGGCCGGGCATCCGGACCAGTTGCAGATCATGTACGGCATCGCGGGCGAGCGCTGGCTCCCCGAGCTGGAGATTCCCTGGTTGCCCGGCTATGAGGGCAGCCGGCCGGTGCGCCGGGGCAACGGCGCAGCGGGGCAGAGCCAGCTCGACATTTATGGCGAACTCATCGAAACCCTGTATGCCGCCCGCGTGGCGGACCTGGCGCCGCTGGCCGAGGCCTGGCGCCTGCAGAACGTGCTGCTCAAGCCGCTGGAAACGCGCTGGCGCGAACTGGACCACGGCATCTGGGAAGTCAGGGGCGAGCGGCGCGCCTTCACCCATTCCCGGCTCATGTGCTGGGTGGCGTTCGACCGGGCGGTGAAAGCCTGCGAGCGATGGGGCCTGAAAGGCCCGGTGGACGACTGGCGGCGGCTGCGCGAGCGGATCCGCAAGGACATCTGCGACCGCGGTTACGACCGTGCGCGGGGCTGCTTCGTGCAAAGCTATGGTTCGCCCGCGCTGGACGCGAGCCTGCTGCTGATCCCGCAGGTGGGGTTCCTGCCGCCCAACGACCCGCGCGTGGCGGGCACCGTGCACGCCATCGAAAGCGAGCTCATGCATGGCGGGCTGCTGCGCCGGTACTCGGTCGAGCACACCGACGACGGGCTGGAGGGCGAGGAGGGCGTGTTTCTTGCGTGCAGTTTCTGGCTGGCGGACGCCTACGTGATGCTGGGCCGGCTGGGCGATGCGGAAAGGCTGTTCGACCGGCTGCTGTCGCTGCGCAACGATCTGGGCCTGTTGTCGGAAGAGTACGACGTCGTGCGGCGGCGATTGATCGGCAACTTTCCGCAGGGCTTCTCGCACATCGGCCTGGTGAACACCGCCTACAACCTGAGCCGCGCCATGGGGCCCGCGCAACAACGGGCCGAGCAGGACGCGCCGCGCGCGTAGCCGGATCCGGGCCGGTGTATTCTGGCAATCGGGCGGCCCGGTCGGTTCATCGCCGCCCGCACACAACATCGAGAGACCGCCGCGGCGCCCGCCGCGCGCCGGCCCCTGCACCAGGAGAGACAAGCATGCTTTTGACCGATGAACTGCAAAGCGTCCAGGAGATGGCGCGCCGGTTCGCGCAGGAGCGCCTCGCGCCCAATGCCGAGCGCTGGGATCGCGAGCACCACTATCCGGCCGACGCCATCGCCGAGATGGCGCAACTGGGCTTTTTCGGCATGCTGGTGCCCGAGGCGTGGGATGGCAACGACAGCGGCTACCTCGCGTACGCGGTGGCGCTGGAAGAGATCGCCGCGGGCAGCGGCGCCTGCTCCACCATCATGAGCGTGCACAACTCGGTGGGCTGCATGCCCATCCTGAAATTCGGCAATGACGCGCAGAAGGCGCAGTTCCTGCGCCCGCTGGCGCGGGGCGAGCATATCGGCGCATTTGCGCTGACCGAGCCGCAGGCGGGCTCCGACGCCAGCAGCCTGCACACCCGCGCCCGGCGCGACGGCGACGACTACATCCTCAATGGCGCCAAGCAGTTCATCACCTCCGGGCGCAACGGGCAGACGGTGATCGTCTTCGCGGTGACCGATCCCGACGCGGGCAAGCGCGGCATTTCCGCCTTCATCGTGCCTACCGATACCCCGGGCTACAAGGTGCTTCGGGTCGAGGACAAGCTGGGCCAGCATGCGTCCGACACCTGCCAGATCGCGTTCGAAGACATGCGAATTCCCGCCGCCTGGCGCCTGGGCGAAGAGGGCGAGGGCTACAAGATCGCGCTTTCCAACCTGGAGGGCGGGCGTATCGGCATCGCCGCGCAATCGGTGGGCATGGCGCGCGCCGCCTTCGAGTGCGCGCGCGACTACGCCCGCGACCGCCAGGCCTTCGGCAAGCCCATCATCGAGCACCAGGCGGTGTCGTTCAGGCTGGCGGACATGGCCACGCAGATCCATGCGGCGCGCCAGATGGTGTTGCATGCCGCTGCCCTGCGCGAAGCCGGCCGGCCCGCGTTGACGGAAGCTTCCATGGCCAAGCTGTTTGCCTCGGAGATGGCCGAGAAGGTCTGCTCGGCGGCGATCCAGACCCTGGGCGGCTATGGCTACCTGAAGGATTTCCCGGTTGAGCGCATTTACCGGGACGTGCGCGTCTGCCAGATCTATGAAGGCACCAGCGACATCCAGCGCCTGGTGATCGCGCGCAACCTGTAGGCAGGGCCGGGCGGGGCGGCTCGGCGGGCGCTACCTGCGCGCCGCGGCCGCCGCGTGCCGGGCGCCGGCCCGCCGGCGGGCCCACACGGCGTACACCACGATATTGCCCACGATCAGCAACGCGGCCAGCAGCATCTGCGTGGTCCGGGTGATGCCCTCGGGGTAGATGATGCCCAGCAGGTAGTGCTCGATGAAGCCGCCCGCATAGCCTTCCTGTCCCGCGCGTTCGCGCAGCGACACTTCCAGCGGCGTCAGCGGACAGATCCAGCCCATGCCGATCACCAGCGCGCCCCAGGCCAGCGCCGGCAGATGCCAATAGGCGGCCCGCGGCTTCCACAGGGCCAGCAGGCCGCCGAACACCACGAATGCGACAAAGAGGCCATGCACGACCAGCACCAGGTCGGCAAGGATGCGATAGATCATCGGGAAAAACGCCCAGGGTTCGGTGAGGGAGATCCAGGCCCCGGCCGGGCCGTCAGGTTTTCAGGTCCCGCAGGAGCTTGGTCAGTTCGGGCGCCGTCATCAGCGACACGCCCTGGGCCTTGGCATATTGCAGGGCATTGTCGGACACGTCGCCCAGCGCGATGTAGATGGCTTCGCGGGCGCCGCGCCGCTCGCGCACGGCCTGCAGCTCGCGCAGCGGCTCCACGCCATGCCTGGCGGCTTTCCAGCGCTTGGCGCCGACGATGGCCACATGGCCGTCCTTGCTCAGCGCGAAATCGGCGCCGGGCGCCTGGATGCGCTCGACCTCGCAGCCATCGCGCCGGAATCCCGCTTCGACGACCCGCGAAAACTCCGCCCACGACATCGCGGCGACGGCCTGGGTCACGGCCTGCACGCGGGCGCCGGACGGCGCGCGCAGCTGCTTGTAGGCCGCCATGATGGCGATCACGGCAAACGGCACGGCGGCGAAGACGCCCATGGCGGCGTACTCCAGCGGCAACGCGGCAAAGCCGCCCGCGCTCAGCAGCACGGCCACGCCGGCGGCCATCCACCACGGCGAGCGCAGCAGCACGGCGAAGATGGAGTTCTGGGACATCTTGAGTTTCATGGCGGCTCGCGGCGTGTCAGGTTCAACGGGAAATCAAGCTTGGCCGCCGGCGTCGGGCGCGCGCACCACGATGCGCACGTCGCCGCAGGTCACGATCTGGCCGTCGCGGATCTTGGCCGTCTTGCGCGTTTCGACCTCGCCGCCAACGCGGACCTGGCCGTCGGCCACGAGCATCTTGCCCGCGCCGCCGCTGTCGCAAACGCCCGTGGCCTTCAGGAGCTGGTTGATTTCAATATAGGGGCTGCCGGCGGCAAGCGTGAATTCGATGATGCGCATACTGGGTGAATCCGTGGGGGCGAGGGGTCAAACGGGACCGCTGCCCGGGGCGCCGGGGTTGGCGGGGTTGGCGGAACTGGCCGGATTGGCGGGATTGGCGGTATCTGCGGTATCGGCGGTATTGGCCGCGCTGGCCGCATTGGCTGCATTGGCCGGATGGGCGGCCTCGGCCGGCGGCTGGGCGGCGGGCGCCGGCGGTCCGGCGGGCGGCACCGGACGGCCGTTGCCGGTTTC
>Ga0182739_1004355_pt1 | contig 11758 bp, 6 predicted proteins | sample eDN5th30CBELigBY_FD_128873 | JGI IMG/M metagenome (GOLD analysis project Ga0182739, IMG submission 128873) | Enriched backyard soil microbial communities from Emeryville, California, USA - eDNA 5th pass 30_C BE-Lig BY (version 2) (version 2) | ecosystem: Environmental > Terrestrial > Soil >... | reverse complement strand
GCGACCGCGACGGCGGCGCGCTCGACGTCGCGGTCCAGCAGATCGGCGGACCGCGACCAGACCGGCGCGATCACCGCCCAGGCGCGCCTGACCGCGGCGCTCGCCGAGCGCTCGGTGGCCGCCGAGGAGGTGGGGTCCGTCACCTCCGTCCTCAACGCCGTCGTCGTCGACGTGCCGGCGTCGCAGGTCGGCGATCTGTCGAGGGCCCCCGGCGTCGAGCGGGTCACGCGGGATGAGCGGGTGCACGCGCTCACCGCCGACAGCGTCCCCTCCACGGGAGCCCCGGATGTCTGGGCGGGACGCACCGCGTCCGGCCGGCCGCTGCGCGGCGAGGGCGTCGTCGTCGCCGTCATCGACACGGGCGTGGACTACACGCTCCCCGACCTCGGGGCCGGTTTCGGCGAGGGGCACCGCGTCGTCGGCGGATACGACTTCGTCAACTTCGACGACGACCCCATGGACGACAACCTGCACGGCACCCACGTCGCGAGCATCATCGCCGGCGACGGATCGGAGACCGTGACGGGGGTGGCCCCCGCTGCCACCATCACCGCGTACAAGGCGCTCGACGAGGGGGGCTCCGGCTCGATGGCGGCCCTCCTGCTGGCGCTCGACGCGGCCGTCGACCCCCTCGGCGCGCACCCCGCGGACGTGGTGAACATGAGCCTCGGAATGGCCGGCGACGGCTCCGACCCGCTGGGTCGCGCGGCTGCAGCGGCCGTGCAGTCCGGCACGGTCGTCGTCGCGGCCGCCGGCAACGCCGGCCCCGGTGAGCAGACGGTCTCCACCCCGGCCGCCGCCGAGGGCGTGCTCGCCGTCGGTGCGTCGAGCACCGGCATCCGCACGCCCGAGCTCCGCCTGCACGGCGTCGACACCCCGCCGACCTGGCGCGTGGCCATGTCGGCGAACCCCGGCACGACCTCGAAGCCGCTGCGCGTCGTCGACGTCGGTGACGGCACCCCCGAGGACTACGAGCGTGCCGGAGACGTCCGCGGCGCCATGGTCGTCTACCGGGGCGCGCCGTCGGCGGACCTCGGCGCGGTCGGCGAGGACGACCTCCGACAGGCCGTCCTCGCGGAGGAGCACGGCGCCGCCGCGGCCCTCGTCTACACCCCGCGCGGCACCGACCCCGCCGACGACGCGGGCGTGTTCGGCGCAGCGCCCCGCACCGACGCCCTGCGCGCGGGGAGCGGCTTCGACCTCCGTCGCGACGACCTCGTCATGCTCGGCATGACCTCCGGGGACTACGCCCGCATCCGCTCGGCCGTGCGCGCCGGGAAGGTGACGGCCACGATCGGCGGGACCGACGCGACCGACCTCATCGCCTCGTTCAGCTCGCGCGGACCGAGTGACACCATGACGCTCAAGCCGGAGATCGTCGCCCCGGGCGTCGAGATCCGGGCCTCCATCCCCGCCGCGTTCGGGGTCGAGGGGAATGCATACCGGCTCTCCGGCACGTCGATGGCGGCGCCGCACGTCGCGGGAGCAGCGGCGCTCGTGCGCCAGGCACACCCCCACGAGGATGCCGCCACGATCCGCGCGCGCCTCATCGGCGGCTCGCGCGCGCTCGCGGGCGACGCGGCGACGCTGTCCCCCGCCGACCAGGGCGCCGGCGCACTCAGCGTCCCCGGCGCGGTCGACGCGCCCGTCGTGGCGAGCCCCGATGCCGTCTCCTTCGGCGTCGCCCCGCTCGCGGACCCGGGCACGCTCACGCAGGACGTGACGCTGCACAACCTCTCCGACGCCGATCGCGAGCTGACTCTCTCGCTGACCCCGTCGCAGCACAGCGTCGGCACCGCCCAGCTGTCCCGCACGAAGGTGCGCGTCCCCGCCGGTGGCGCCGCCTCCGTCACGGTCTCGGTGACGCGCCCCTCCTCGGTCGTCGAAGGCGAGATCTCCGGCGTGCTGACCGGGCGCGCCTCCGACGGATCGACGGTGCGCGTGCCCTACGCCGCCTTACTGCGCCCCCTCACGGTCATCGCCACCCCCGATCCGGCCGACACGGCCTCCGAGGTCTTCGTGTACTCGGGCGTGCGGGTGGACGGCACCGTGACGGTGGACGTCGTGGCCCCCTCCGGCGCGCGCAGCACCGTCGCTCTGGACGCCGACGCGGCGCACAGCGGCTGGTTCCGCGGCGCGATCGCGCTGAAGGAGCGCGGGCTCCACACCCTGACGGCGCACGCCGCCTCCGACAAGCGCGCGCTCACCGGCACGGGCACCGTGCTGTCGGCGGCCGCGGACACCGTGGGCGGATGGGAGGCCGTCGGTCCGAACGGCGGCGGCGAGATCACCGTGGTGTCCCCGGGTGCGCGCGGCACGGCGCTGCAGTTCACCGCGGCCGGCGCCGCGCCGTATGCGACGACCGATCGCGGAAAGACGTGGGTGCGACGCGACCTGCCCTTCTCCGGCGGCAATCCTCTCCCCGCGGCGGACACGGACAAGCCCGGCGGCTTCTACGTCGCGATGAACGGCAGCCTCGGGCTGCGGGCACCGGACAACTCCTACGAGGGGCGGATCCTGCGCACGCGCGACGCCGGGGCGAGCTGGGAGATCCTGCCCTTCCCCGACACCGCCGTCCACGCGTTCGCGGCGCAGGGGAAGACCCTCGCGGCGGTCACCGGCGACGGGGTGCGGATCAGCAATGACGCCGGCGCGACGTGGCGTCTCATCTCCCGTGCGTGGGGCGAGATCGTCCCCCGTGCCGTCTTCGCCGGTGACGACCTCCTGATCGGGACGTTCGAGACCGTCTGGCGGGTGGCCGACGCCACCTCCGGCGGCACGTCGCTGGCACCGGTGCTCACCGCCGAGGACGGCGCCCTGGTCGCGGGGCTCACCGCCGACGGCGCGACGGCCGTCGCGATCGACGTCGACGAGCGTCTGTGGACGAGTGAGGACGCCGGCGCGACCTGGACGAAGGGGAGCACCGTTCCCATCGACGTCCCGCAGGGCGTGCAGCTCCACGGAGGCACCCTCTACATCGCGGGCATCTGGGCTCTCGGCCGGAGCGACGACCTCGGGCGCACGATCACGGAGGTGCCCCTTCCCATGGCGGGGGTCGTGCTGGACGTCGACCGCTGGCCGGGTGCCGGTGCGGACGACCTGCTCGTGACCCTCGAGGGGCCCGGCCTGCTCACCACGACGGATGCCGGAAAGACCTGGAACCGGGCGCAGACGTCCGGCATCCCCATCGCGGGCATCGTGGTGGGCGCCGACCAGGACGGCGACGAGCGCGTCTGGGTCGCGGACCGGATCGGCCTGCGGGACCGCGCGCTCGCCGACGTCGGGCCGGGCAAGGCATCCGAGTGGGGCATGTCCGCGCGCGAGGGCGGCTACGGGTTGGATGTCGTCGACCTCGCCCGCTCGCCGCTCGGCGACCATGACCTCTGGTACGTGCGCGCCGACGGATTCGGCGAGACATCCGTCGTCCGTGAGCGCCTGGGCGCAGACCCGGAGACCCTCGGCCCGGTGTGGTCGGGCGTGCGGGACATCGCCCTCTCCCCGCACGACCCGGAGACCGTCGCGGTCTCGTTCGGGAACCTCGCGGAGTCGGGCTACCTCGTGTCCACGGACGGGATGGCGACGTGGCAGAGCTTCCCCAGAGGCCTGGACATCGCCGGCATGGCGTTCGACACCGCGCGGGCGGACCGACTCTGGATCGCCGCCGCGGACGGCGTCTACCGCGCCGACGATCTCGGCCGGAAGCTGACGAAGGTCGCCGATGCGGAGGCGACCACCGTATGGGCCGACCCCGAGGACGCCGACCGGATCCTCGTGGGGACCCGCACCGGCATCCTCGTCTCCCACGACGCCGGCGCGACCTTCACCGCCGCGCAGACACCGTCGCCCCGTGCCGCAGCCTCGTCCTTCGCGGCGGCGACCGGGCCCGGTGGGGCGCGCATCCTCATCGCCGGGACGTCCCGCTGGTACGCCTCGGGTCTCACCGCCGGCGGAGTCGGGGTGGTCGTGAGCGTCGACGGCGGGAAGACGTGGACGACGGCCTCCGCGGGCCTGTCGGCACGCTCGGTGACCTCCGTGGCCGTGAGTGAGGACGGCTCGCAGGTCTTCGCCGGCACGAGTGACGGCGGTCTCTTCCGCACCTCCGCGGCGGCGCTCGTCGGCAAGCCGGGCACGCCCGGCGGCCCGGGGCACCCCGGTGGTCCGGGGCAGCCCGGTGGTCCGGGGAAGCCGGGGGAGCCGGGAGGACCGGGCAAGCCCGGCGGTCCCGGCACGCCCGGGGCGCCGGGGGGTCCCGGCAAGCCCGCGGATCCAGGCACGCCCGGGGGTCCCGGCAAGCCCGACAAGCCGGGCAAGCCCGGTGGGCCGGGCAAGGGCGGACCGCCCGTCGCCGGATGAGGGAAGACGCGTGTTCCCGGTCCGTCCCGCAGGAGGGGACGGACCGAAACACGCGTGCAACGCGGTGGCGATTAGGCTCATCGCATGGGTGACCTGTTCGACGGCTACGGCTCCACACTGGCGCCCCGGAAGACGCCGTCGGGGATCCCGGCGTTCGACGAGATGTTCGGCACACCCGAGCATCCCGGTGCCGCCGCCGAGTCCCGTGAGGCGTACCGCGAGCTCTACCGCACGCTCGCGCAGATGACCCAGGAGGAGCTGCGCGGGCGGACCGAGTCCCTCGCCAGCTCGTATCTCGCGCAGGGCGTCACGTTCGACTTCGCGGGGGAGGAGCGGCCCTTCCCGCTCGACGCCGTGCCCCGCATCATCACCTACGACGAGTGGTCGCACATCGAGGCGGGCGTCAAGCAGCGCGTGCGGGCTCTCGAGGCCTTCCTCGATGACGCCTACGGGCGCCAGCACTGCGTCCGCGACGGCATCCTCCCGGCGGGGCTCATCGCGTCCTCGCAGTACTTCTACCGGCAGGCCGCCGGCATCCACAGCGCCAACGGCGTGCGCATCCAGGTCGCCGGCATCGACCTCATCCGCGACGAGCACGGCGAGATGCGGGTGCTCGAGGACAACGTGCGGGTTCCCTCGGGCGTCAGCTACGTCATCTCGAACCGCCGGGTCATGGCGCAGACCCTTCCCGAGCTCTTCGTGTCGATGCGCGTGCGGCCCGTCGGCGACTACCCGAACAAGCTCCTGGCCGCCCTGCGCGCCTCGGCCCCGCCCGGCATCGACGACCCCAACGTCGTCGTCCTCACGCCCGGCGTCTACAACTCCGCCTACTTCGAGCACACGCTGCTCGCCCGGCTCATGGGCGTCGAGCTCGTCGAGGGGCGCGACCTGCTGTGCGTGGGCGGCAAGGTCTTCATGCGCACGACGCGCGGCCCCCGCCGGGTCGACGTCATCTACCGCCGCGTCGACGACGACTTCCTCGATCCGCTGCAGTTCCGCGCCGACTCGATGCTCGGCGCACCGGGCCTCATGCTCGCGGCGCGGCTGGGCAACGTCACGATCGCGAACGCCGTCGGCAACGGCGTCGCCGACGACAAGCTGCTCTACACGTATGTGCCCGACCTCATCCGCTACTACCTCGCGGAGGAGCCGATCCTCAAGAACGTCGACACGTGGCGCCTCGAGGATCCCGAGGCGCTCGAAGAGGTCCTCGATCGTCTCGACGAGCTCGTCGTCAAGCCCGTCGACGGCTCCGGCGGCAAGGGTCTCGTCGTCGGCCCGGACGCCTCGCGCGAAGAGCTCGACCGCCTGCGCGCCCGCCTCACCGCGGATCCGCGCGGATGGATCGCGCAGCCCGTCGTGATGCTCTCGACCATCCCGACGCTCGTCGAGGACGGCATGCGCCCGCGGCACGCCGACCTCCGCCCGTTCGCGGTCAACGACGGCGACGACGTGTGGGTGCTGCCCGGCGGGCTCACCCGCGTCGCCCTCCCGGAGGGACAGCTCGTGGTCAACTCGAGCCAGGGCGGCGGCTCGAAGGACACCTGGGTGGTCGGCGGCTCGGCGCCCGCGCACGTCGAGTACGGTCAGGGCCAGGGGCTCGCGGGACTCGTCGCCGATCAGGCCGCGACGGTGACCGCCGCCATCCCGATCATCTACGACGGACAGCCCGAGCCCCCGCACTCGCCGCAGGACCGGCCGCGCAGCCGCGTCGAGCAGCAGGAGCAGCAGCAACAGGCCCAGGCGCAGCCGGCCCCGGCGGAGGAGACGCCTCCGATCGTGGAGACCGGGGAGACAGACGGAGGTGCCGCATGCTGAGCCGCATCGCCGAGTCCCTCTTCTGGATCGGCCGCTACATCGAGCGCAGCGACGGCACCGCGCGCATCCTCGACGTGCACCTGCAGCTCCTCCTCGAGGACCCGTGGATCGACGAGGACACCGCCTGCCGGTCGCTCCTGAGCGTCATGGGGTCGATGCTCCCCGAGGAGGTCGACTCCGTGCGCCGGGGGGACGTGCTGGCGCGCCTCGCCGTCGACCGCATGAACCCGTCGAGCATCGCGTACGCGCTCACCGCCGCCCGCGAGAACGCCCGTCGCGCGCGCGAGATCGTCAGCACCGAGCTGTGGGAGTGCCTCAACACGACGAGCACCCGCATGCCGCGGCGCCTGCAGACCGACAAGGTGCACGAGTTCTTCACGTGGGTGCGCGAGCGGGCGGCGCTCGCCGTCGGCATCGTCGACTCCTCGACGAGCCGCGACGAGGCCTGGCAGTTCTTCACGCTCGGCCGCAGCATCGAGCGCGCCGACATGACCGCACGCCTGCTCGCGACCCGCTCGCTCACCGAGGCATCCGGTCCGTCGTGGACGACCATCCTGCGCTCGTGCGGCGCCTACGAGGCGTACCTGCGCACCTACCGCGGGATGCCGAGCGCGCGCAACGCCGCCGAGTTCCTCCTGCTCGACCGCCTCTTCCCGCGCTCGATCATCTACTCGATCCAGCGCGCCGAGGAGTGCATGAGCGCGATCGACCCGCGCGAGGACCGCGTGGGGCACTCGAACCAGGTGCTGCGGGCGCTCGGCCGCATCCGCAACGACCTCGAGTACCGCCCGATCGTCGAGATCCTCGCCGAGCTGCCCCTGCACATGGACCGCGTCCAGCAGGTGACGCGCGAGGCGTCCGAGGCGATCCGCCAGCGCTTCTTCCCGACGCAGGCCGAGCCGAGCTGGATCGGAGAGATCTCATGAAGAGACTGCGCATCGAGCACGCCACCGGCTTCTCGTACCAGGGCGACGTCTCGGCGTCGTACAACGAGGCGCGCATGCTCCCGTCGACGACGGACAGCCAGTTCGTGCTCAGCTCGTCGCTGGACATCGAGCCCTCGACATCCGTCAACTCGTACCTCGACTACTTCGGGACGAGGGTGAGCGCGTTCGACGTGCTCTCGCCGCACGCCGACCTCAAGATCACCGCCCGCAGCCTCGTGGAGGTGCGTGCGCAGCCGATCGACCACGTCGACATGACGTGGGAGCGTCTCGCGGAGGAGGCCGACCGCTCGGTGCAGACCGTCGAGCAGCTCGTGCAGACGCCTCGTACCGCCCCGCACCCCGACGTCAGGGAGATCGCGGAGTCGATCGCGGCGCAGCACGAGAACCCCGGCGCGGCCGCCCACGCGATCGCGATGGCGATCGGCGACGCCGTCGAGTACATGCACGGCATCACCGGCGTGCACTCGACCGCGAGCGAGGCGTGGGAGGCGCGCAAGGGCGTGTGCCAGGACATCGCGCACATCACGCTCGGCGCCCTGCGGCACGTGGGGATCCCGGCGCGCTACCTGTCCGGGTACCTGCACCCGCGCCCGGATGCCGAGGTCGGCGTCCCGGTGACCGGCGAGTCGCACGCGTGGGTCGAGTGGTTCGCGGGTCGCTGGCAGGGCTTCGATCCCACCAACAACATCGAGATCGGTGACCGACACGTCCTCGTCGGCCGCGGCCGTGACTACGGCGACGTCCCGCCCTTGCGCGGCGTGTACGCGGGTCCGTTCAAGTCGAGCCTGCACGTGCAGGTCACGATCACGCGCGAAGCCTGAGCGGGGTCAGCGCGGCACTCCCGCGGCGAGCTCCGCGAACACGTCGTCGACGTCGTCGGCGCGGGCCAGCGGGGCCCCCTGCCCCGCCCACAGCGACTGCAGGTCGCCGAGCCCGCGCCGCAGGGCCTCGGCGCGCACGGGCCCGAGCAGCCACCCCTGCGCGGGGAACGGCAGGATCTCGCCGGCCTCTTCGACGAGCCGCACGAGCCGGTTGGGGATGCCGCGGGCGAGCCGCCCCGTGACGGCCCGCGTGAGCACCGTGCCGGTGTCGGTCGCGGCGTCGATCGCGGCGCGGTGCGCGTCGGATGCCGCGGACTGACGGGTGCGCAGGAACGCCGTCCCGACCTGCACGCCGTCGGCGCCGAGCGCGAAGGCGGCGGCCACCCCGCGCCGGTCCGCGATGCCGCCCGCCGCGATCACCGGGATGCCGACGGCGTCGACGACCTGCGGCACGAGCGCGATCGATCCGATGAGCGAGTCCTCGGCGGCGCGGTCGAACGAGACGCGATGCCCGCCCGCCTCCAGACCCGTCGCGACGACGGCATCCGCTCCGGCCTCCGCGATGCGGACGGCTTCGCGCACGGTCGTCGCCGTGCCCACCACGAGGATGCCGCGCTCGTGCAGGGCAGTGATGCCGGCACGGTCCGGGAGGCCGAACACAAAGCTTGCGACGGCCGGACGCGCGTCGAGCACCGCCGCGAGCTGGGCGTCGAAGTCGACGAGGAACGCGGCCGGAGGCTCGGGCAGGTCGAGGCCCAGCCCCGCGTAGAGCGGCGCGACGACCTCCCGCGCGGCGGCGATGTCGACCTCCCCAGGACGGACCTCGTCGCCCACCGGCGCCCACAGGTTGAGGGCGAACGGTCGGTCCGTCGCGTCGCGCAGCTCGGCTGCGGTGCGGGCGATGCGCTCGGGGGAGTAGCCGTACAGGCCGTAGGACCCGAGGCCGCCGGCCCGGCTCACCGCGGCGGTCAGGGCGACGGAGGACATGCCGCCGAACGGTCCGAGGACGATCGGCGTCTCGATCCCGAAGAGGGCGCGCAACGTGGGGGGCATGTCTCCAGCATGCTCCCCCGGCGCGGGCGACGGTGCGGTGTTACGCGCGCGACGCGGCGGATGCCGCGCGACCTGCTCCGTCGCGCTCCGGCGACGGCAGCGGGATGGGTGTCGTCGCGGCGACCTCGTCGCTGTACTCCTCGGGGGTGTCGACGACGCGGATCGGCACCGTCTCGTCCAGGGTGAAGCGGAACCGCTTCGTCTCATCGCGGTGCAGGCGCCCCGAGGTGAGCATCCACGTCGCTCCGATGGCGCACGCGAGGAGCCCCGCGACGGCGCCGACCTGGATGGCCGTGCGCGGCCCGAACGCGGTCGCCACCCATCCGATGATGGGGGCCCCGACGGGCGTCGCACCCATGAGGATCGCCATGTAGAGGGCGAGCACGCGGCCGCGCAGGGCGGGATCGGTCATGGTCTGCACGTATCCGTTGGCGGTGGTCAGCAGCGACACCGTGCAGAAGCCGACGAAGACGAGCGTCACGGCGTAGAGGCTGTACAGCGGCATGACCGAGGACACCAGAGACGCCACGCCGAACCCGCCCGCCGAGTACACCACGACGCGGATGCGCGCGCGGTCCCGGCGTGCGGCCAGGAGCGCGCCGGCGAGTGAGCCGATCGCGAGGACCGAGCTGAGGACGCCGTAGCCGCCGGCGTTCTCGCCGAACTCGACCGCCATCGTCGACGCGAAGATGGGGAAGTTCATGCCGAACGCGCCGAGCAGGAACACCATGATGAACGTCACGAGCAGGTCGGGGCGCCGCGCCACGTAGCGGAAGCCGTCCGCGAGCCGACCCGACCCGGTCGAGCGCGTGCGGGGGATGAGTTCGTCGCGGCGGATGAGCCGCAGCGCCACGAGCATCGCGAGGAAGGTGGCCGCGTTGACGATGAACACCCATCCGGTGCCGACGAGGACGATGAGGAAGCCGCCGAGCGCCGGGCCGATGAGCCGCGCCATGTTGAAGGACGCCGCGTTGAGCGCGACGGCGTTCGAGGCGTTCTCGCGCGCCACGACGTCGGAGACGAAGGCCTGTCGGGCAGGGGCGTCGAACGCGTTGGTGATGCCGAACCCGAGTGCGAAGGCCCACATGAGCGGCAGGGTCATGACTCCGGTGAGCAGCAGGACGCCGACGGCGATGGCCAGGAGCATGAGCGTCGACTGCGTCACCATGAGGAGATGGCGCCGGTCGAAGCGGTCGGCGACCCAGCCGGTGAGGCTCACGAGCAGCAGCGGCGGCCCGAACTGGAGCGCCATCGTGACGCCCATCGCCGTCGCGTCGTTGTTGGTCAGCTCCGTGAGCACCACCCAGTCCTGCGCGGTGGCCTGCATCCAGCCGCCGATGTTGGACACGAGCGCGCCGATGAGCCAGACGCGGAAGTTGAAGAGGGACAGCGAGCGGAACATGCCGCCCGACGAACGGGATGCCGTGCGGGTCATCGGTCGGCCACCGCCCGCATGATCACGGCGGCGGCGCCCAGCACGGCGCGCTCCTCGGTGGTCAGTGCGGCCAGGGCGTCCTCGAGCCACGCGTCGCGACGACGGGTGGTCTCGTCGACGATCGCGCGGCCCTCGGCGGTGAGCGCGATGTTGACCTTGCGGCGGTCCTGGTCGTCGGTCGTCCGTGTGAGCCATCCCTCCTCTTCGAGGCAGTTGACGGTGCGGTTCATCGACGGAGCCGTGACGCGCTCGCGCTCGGCGAGCTCGCCGAGGGTGTGGGGGCCGTGGATCTTGAGCGCGGCGAGGACGGCGAACTGGCCGTCGCTCATCGTGTCGATGGCGCGCTGCGCGCGCAGGCGGCGAGCCAGGCGGAAGGTCGCCATGCGGAGGTCGGAGGCCTCCGTCGCGAGTGTGGAATCGAGCGTGGAGGAGTCTGCCATGAGATTACTTAGCATAGCTCATTAGTTGTGCTAAGTAAATTCCGGGAGCGGTTGTCGCCGCGCCGCGCGCCGCGTCGTGGCTCCGCCTCGCCTCTTCCCCGCCGCTGAGACGCACCTTCTGCGCCGAGACGCACGCGCAGTGCACGTGCCTCGGCGCAGAAGGTGCGTCTCGTCGAAGACGCCGGGCGCGGGCGCGGGGGCGGCGGGGCGACGCGCGTCGGCGGCGCGCCGACGACGCGCGGGTCAGGGCTCGCGGTGCGCCCGGTAGTACTCCAGGAGGGCACGCGTCGAGGCATCCTGCGCCGCCAGCGCGTCCGTGTCGCCCTCGATCGCCGGGGCGATCTGCAGCGCCAGCTGCTTGCCGAGCTCGACGCCCCACTGGTCGAACGAGTTGATGCCCCACACCGTGCCCTGCGTGAACACGATGTGCTCGTACAGGGCGATGAGCTCGCCGAGCACGCGCGGCGTGAGCGTGGGCGCGAAGATCGACGTCGTCGGGCGGTTCCCCGGGAAGGTGCGCGCGGCGACGAGGGCTCCGGTGGATCCCTCGGCCTCGACCTCGGCGGCCGTCTTTCCGAACGCCAGCGCCTTCGTCTGCGCGAGGAAGTTCGCGAGGAACAGGCTGTGCACGTCGCGTCCGCCGTCCGTCAGCGGATACGCCGGATTGACGAAGGCGATGAAGTCGGCCGGGATGAGGCGTGTGCCCTGATGGATGAGCTGATAGAACGCGTGCTGTCCGTTCGTGCCGGGCTCGCCCCAGAACACCTCGCCGGTGTCGGTCGTGACCGGCGAGCCGTCCCAGCGCACCGACTTGCCGTTGGACTCCATCGTGAGCTGCTGCAGGTAGGCGGGGAAGCGGTGCAGCTGCTGCGCGTAGGGGAGGACGGCGTG
>Ga0182739_1004354_pt1 | contig 11758 bp, 12 predicted proteins | sample eDN5th30CBELigBY_FD_128873 | JGI IMG/M metagenome (GOLD analysis project Ga0182739, IMG submission 128873) | Enriched backyard soil microbial communities from Emeryville, California, USA - eDNA 5th pass 30_C BE-Lig BY (version 2) (version 2) | ecosystem: Environmental > Terrestrial > Soil >... | reverse complement strand
CGCCACCGCATCGGCGCACACGGCATTACCTCCAAAAAAAGCAGCGGCGCATCGGCCGCTGCTTTGTCTTTTCGAAGGTTCAACAGGCGCGGGGTAGTCCCTACCCCACCGCCGCCGTGATCGCGTCGCCCATCTCAACCGTGCTGGCCTTGCCGCCCAGATCGCCGGTGAGATGCTTGCCGTCGGCGATCACCTTGTCGACCGCCTTGAGCATGAGGCTCGCAGCCTCCACGGCCTTCGTCTCGTTGTGCTTGCGGCCGAGCCAGGCCATCAGCATCTGGCCGGACATGATCATCGCATAGGGGTTGGCGATATTGCGGCCGGCTATGTCGGGCGCCGAGCCATGGGTCGCCTGCGCCATCGCCTGCTTCTCGCCGATGCACAGGCCAGGTGCGAGGCCGAGACCGCCGACGAGCCCCGCGCCGATGTCGGTGAGGATGTCGCCGAACTGGTTGGTCGTGACGACGACGTCGTATTGCTGCGGGTTCATCACCAGCTTCATCGAGATGGTGTCGATCATCGCCTCCTCGAACGTCACGTCCGGGAATTCCTTGGCGACCTTGCGGCACTCCTCGGCAAACATGCCGCAGGCGAGCCGGTAGACCGGCTCCTTGTGGGCGGCGGTGAGCTTCTTGCGCGGGCGCGTGCGGGCGAATTCGAACGCTTCGCGGGCGACGCGGTTCGAACCCTTGCGGGTGATGACGCGGGTCGCGATGGTGATGTCGTCGTTCGGGCGCAGCTCCGCCGAGCCGGCCACCACCGTCTCGGAATAGAGCATGCCCTCGGTCAGTTCACGGAAGAAGGCGATGTCGACGTTCTTGTGAATCGACGGGATGCTCGGATGCGAGCGCGACGGCCGCAGCGCGGTGAACAGTTCATACTTCTTGCGGATCGGCGGCATCACCCAGGTCGCGTCGTTGCGCGGATAGGCGGCGTGCCCGATCGGCCCCATGATCCAGCCGTCGAGCGTATGCAGCGTCTTTTCGGTGATCGCGGGCAGCGTATTGCCGTGCTCTTCATGGCCGGCCTTGCCGAGCGGCAGCGGCGTCCAGTCGATCTCAAGGCCGGTGCGGGCCGCGGCGGCCTTCATCACCTTGACGCATTCCGGCACGACCTCGAGCCCGATGTCGTCACCGAGCATGATTCCGATCTTCAGCATTACCTGTTTCCTCTGCAGTCCCGCGAATGCGCCTGTTCTCGTTTCTCATGCGCGCGTTTGCCGGCGGCTGACAAGCCCGTGCCGGACCGATGCCCGCTGCGCGGACATCCGCGCTTTATGAGAGCATCGCCATGCCGCCGTTGATGTGCAGCGTCTGGCCGGTGACGTAGGCCGCTTCGTCGGAGGCGAGATAGAGCACGGCCGCAGCGACTTCCTCCGGCGTGCCAAGGCGTCCGGCCGGCACACGCGTCAGGATCGCCTCGCGCTGCTTCTCGTTGAGCTTGTCGGTCATCGGTGTTCCGATGAAGCCTGGCGCGACGCAATTCGCGGTGACGTTGCGGCGGGCGTATTCCTGCGCGACGGATTTGACGAGCCCGGTGAGTCCGGCCTTGGAGGCGACGTAGTTCGCCTGCCCCGGATTGCCGGTCGCACCGACCACTGACGTGATCGCGACGATGCGTCCGAAGCGGCGGCGCATCATGTTCTTCACCGCTGCGCGCGTCAGCCGGAAGGTCGCCGTGAGGTTGACCGCGATCACGTCGTCCCATTCCTCGTCGCGCAGAGCGACGAAGAGGTTGTCGCGGGTGACACCGGCATTCGCCACGAGAATGTCGAGCCCGCCCATCGCCTGCTCGGCCTGAGGGATCAGTGCGTCAACTTCCGCCTTGTCGGCCAGATTGCACGGCAGGGCATGCGCCCGCTCGCCGAGCTCCCCGGCAAGCTGGTCGAGCACCTCGCGGCGCGTCCCCGACACGCCCACCGTCGCGCCCCGCGCATGCAGCGTGCGGGCAATGGCAGCGCCGATACCGCCGCTCGCGCCGGTCACCAGCGCCTTCCGTCCGGTCAGATCAAACATGGAAACTCCCTTACGCTGCCGACTGGCGCGCCGCGACGAATGCCGCCACGTCTTCCGGCGTGCCGATTGCCATGGCGCTCGAGCCCTCGGCAATGCGCCGCACCAGACCGGACAGCACCTTCCCCGCGCCCACTTCGTAAAACGCGGTCACACCTTCGGCCGCCATGAACGCCACCGACTCGCGCCAGCGGACGGTCGCAGTCACCTGCTCGACGAGGTTCTGCACGATCTCCTGCGGATCGGAAACCGCAGCCGCCCGGACGTTCGCGACCACCGGAACCTTGGGCTTGCTAACCGCGATGCGCGCCAGTGCCTCGCCCATGGCGTCGGCCGCCGGACGCATCAACGCGCAATGGAAGGGCGCGGAGACCGGCAGCATCATCGCGCGCTTGGCGCCCCTGCCCTTGGCGATCTCCACCGCGCGCTCGACGGCGGCCTTCGAACCCGAGATCACCACCTGCCCGCCGCCATTGTCGTTGGCGGCCTGGCAGACCTCGCCCTGCGCGGCCTCCGCAGCGACCGCCGCCGCCGCCTCGTATTCCAGCCCGAGCAGCGCCGCCATCGCGCCAGCGCCCACCGGCACCGCCTTCTGCATGGCCAGTCCGCGGATGCGCAGGAGCCGCGCCGTATCGGCGATGGTCAGCGCGCCGGCGGCCGCCAGTGCAGAATATTCACCCAGAGAATGTCCGGCGACGAAGGCCGCATCGCGACCGAGGTCGAGCCCGGCCTCCGCTTCCAGCACGCGCATCGCCGCCAGTGACGTCGCCATCAAAGCGGGCTGCGCGTTCTCGGTGAGGGTCAGCTGGTCGGCCGGGCCTTCCCAGATCACCCGCGTCAGCTTCTGCTCAAGCGCGTCGTCGACCTCTTCGAATACCATCCGCGCGGCCGGAAACGCCTCTGCGAGCGCTTTTCCCATGCCGACCGACTGGCTTCCCTGTCCCGGAAATATGAATGCAGCGGACATTTCCCCTCGGCTGATTATTGCATTTCTGCGCTAAAATCGGACGTTTGGCGCGAAAAATACCCGGAACACCACAATGTCAAGCAACCGCGGACCAAAATGCCACATTGCCCCCAAGCGCGATTTCCGGCGCGCGCGGCGGGCGGTTGGCAGAGCCACCTCGGCGGGCCAGATTAGGGGCAATCGACCGAATCCGAATGCAAGGAGTTGAAGCCATGGACGTCCGCGCCGCTGTAGCCTTCGAGGCGGGCAAGCCGCTCGAGATCGCCACCGTTCAGCTTGAGGGCCCGAAGGCCGGCGAAGTGCTCGTGGAGGTCAAGGCGACCGGCATCTGCCACACTGACGAGTTCACGCTGTCGGGCGCCGATCCAGAGGGCCTGTTCCCGGCGATCCTCGGTCACGAGGGCGCGGGCATCGTGGTCGATGTCGGGCCCGGCGTGACCTCGGTGAAGAAGGGCGACCACGTCATCCCGCTCTACACGCCGGAATGCCGGCAGTGCCCCTCCTGCCTCTCGCGCAAGACCAACCTCTGCACCGCGATCCGCTCGACGCAGGGCCAGGGCCTGATGCCGGACGGGACCTCCCGCTTCTCGCTCGATGGCAAGCCGATCCACCACTACATGGGTTGCTCGACCTTCGCGAACTTCACGGTGCTGCCGGAGATCGCGGTCGCGAAGATCCGCGAGGACGCGCCGTTCGACAAGGTCTGCTACATCGGCTGCGGCGTCACCACCGGCATCGGCGCGGTCATCAATACCGCGCAGGTCGAGCCGGGCGCCAAGGCGATCGTCTTCGGCCTCGGCGGCATTGGCCTCAACGTGATCCAGGGCCTGCGCCTCGCGAGCGCCGACATGATCATCGGCGTCGATCTCAACAACGACAAGAAGGAATGGGGCGAGCGCTTCGGCATGACGCACTTCGTCAATCCGAAGGAGATCGGCAAGGACCTCGTGCCCTATCTCGTCGACATGACCAAGACCCCGGCCGACCAGATCGGCGGCGCCGACTATACCTTCGACTGCACCGGCAACGTGACCGTGATGCGCCAGGCGCTGGAGGCGTGCCACCGCGGCTGGGGCGTGAGCGTCATCATCGGCGTTGCGCCGGCCGGCGCGGAGATCTCGACGCGGCCATTCCAGCTTGTCACCGGCCGGGTCTGGAGGGGCACGGCCTTCGGAGGCGCCCGCGGCCGCACCGATGTGCCGAAGATCGTCGACTGGTACATGCAGGGCAAGATCGAGATCGACCCGATGATCACCCACACGATGCCGCTCGACGACATCAACAAGGGCTTCGACCTGATGCACTCCGGCGAAAGCATCCGCAGCGTCGTGGTCTATTGACGAGAGCGGCTGCGCCGGCCAGATGACCTCCGGGCCGCCCGCATCGCGGACGGCCCAAACCATCGGCTTGCCTGCAACCCCTCCGTATGGTGGTTTCCGCCCCGCTCCTCACGGCGGCCGCGTGGTCCGCCCTCCCCTTACGTCCGACTATTCAGGTAACCACCGTTCATGGCGATCAAGACCGACGGCAGCGTCGATCCGGCACATCTCAAGCGGTTCGAAGAGAACCCGCATCGCTTCTTCCGCCTCATCGGCGCCCGGATGACGTATATTTCGAAGGATCGGCTGGAGGCCGAACTGCCGGTACACGAGGAAATCGTCAACCGCGGCGGAAACCTGCACGGCGGCGCCTTCATGGCTTTCGCGGACCATATCGGCGGGGCCGCCACCATCGTGAACCTGCCGCCCGGCGCCCGGACCACCACGATCGAGAGCAAGAGCAACTTCTTCGCCCCGGTGATGGGGGGAGATGTAGCGAAAGCCGAATGCACGCCGCTGCATCGCGGCCGCACCACCATGGTCTGGCAGACCCGCATCACGCGCGGCGACGGCAAACTCGTCGCGATCGTCACCCAGACGCAGATGGTGCTGATGAAGGCGGAGTAGTCGGTTTCCACCGGACATCCGGTTCCCGCCAAGCCTTACAAAGCCCTACCCGCTTCCCGTTTCCCGAGGTTCGCCATGCGCATGCCCGCCGATCAACAACCGCCGTTCGCCGCCTATGTCGGCATCAAGATCACGCTGCTCACGCCCGAACGGGTCGAGGGCGAACTGGAAATCCGGCCGGAACTTGGAAACCGCAACGGCGTTGCCCATGGCGGCGCCATCATGACCTTCACGGACAATCTTGCTGGCACGGCGTCGACCGCAAGTTTGCCGGAGGACAAGTCGGTCACGACGGTCGAAAGCAAGATCAACTTTTTCTCGGCGGTCGCGGTCGGCGAGATCGCGCGCGGCGAGGCTATACCGCTGCATCGCGGCCGTACGACACAGGTATGGCAGACGCGCATCACGCGGCCGGATGGCCGGCTCGCCGCGATCGCCATTCACACGCAGTTGATCATTCCCGCCGTGCCCGCAAAACGCTGAGAATACCTGCGAGGCGAAGCGACCGCCGCGTGGGACGCCGCTTGAATGGGCCGGGCAGATTTGGCGCGCCCGGCCCCTGCGTAGTATCGTGATGGCGCGGCCACGCCATACGCCAGGCTGCGATATAGGCGGCTGTCCCAACCGGGCAGACCTTGAGGGTGGCCCCGCAGGCGGAAATGCCGGCGGCCGGGCCCGGATTTTGGCAGTTTTTTCTACAACCAGCCCGTAAGGAGCGCGTTTCCAGTATGTCTTCCGCCGGCGATAAGCTTCCCGTCAGCGTGCAGCCGAGAAAGGAGGACTACGCCTACGACCTCGAGCGTGCGCTGGAGGCAGTAGTCGGCGTCCATTCGATCATTCCTGGCGACGCTTTCACGGCCGAGACGCTCGGGACCGAGCGCGCGGGCAATGGCGTGCTGATCCGCGGCGACGGGCTGGTGCTGACCATCGGCTATCTCATCACCGAAGCGGAGTCCGTCTGGCTCCACCTGTCGAACGGGACGCCCGTGCAGGGACACGTCCTCGGCTACGATCAGGAGACGGGGTTCGGGCTGGTACAGGCGCTCGCGCGGCTGGACCTGCCGGTCCTGCCGCTGGGCAATTCGAGCGCGCTCAAGGTCGACGACAGCGTCGTGGTCGCAGGTGCCGGAGGGCGGCAGCGATCGGTCGCTGCGCACGTGGTCGCGCTGCAGGAGTTCGCGGGCTATTGGGAATACGTCCTCGACGAGGCGATCTTCACCGCGCCTTCGCATCCGAACTGGGGCGGCACAGCGGTCATCAATGCGGCCGGCGAACTCGTCGGCATCGGCTCCCTGCAACTGCAGCAATCGACCGCGCGCGGCACCACCGAGAACCTGAACATGGTCGTCCCCATCGACCTGCTCAAGCCGGTCCTCAACGACCTGCAGATGTTCGGCCGCCGCAACCGGCCGCCGCGCCCGTGGCTCGGGCTCTACGCGACCGAAGTTGATGACAAGGTAGTGATTGCGGGCCTGTCGGGCACCGGACCGGCAAGTCAGGCCGACCTCCAGATCGGGGACATCCTGCTCGCAGTAGGCCCCGAAGAAGTGCACGACCTTGCGGGGTTCTTCCGCCAGATCTGGGCTCTCGGCAATGCCGGCGTCTCGGTGCCGCTGCTGCTGCACCGAGACGGACGCACCTTCGAGACCAGCATCAAGTCCGCGGACCGGCAGCAATTCCTCAAGGCGCCGCGCCTGCACTGAGGCGGGAGGTGCAATTCGGCGACGTCATTCCGGGGCCGGCCGAAGGCCGGAGCCCGGAATCCATAAACACAGACAGGGGTTATGGATTCCGGACTTGCCGCTTAGCGGCAATCCGGAATGACCGGCGAGAAGGCTGAAGTGATCGGCACACTTCGTCTCAGACCGCGCCGCGGCGCGTGCCGAACTGCGCCAGCGCCGCCTGCTTTCCGAAATCCTGCTGGGCCTGATCGGTGAACTCCGCGCCGACCTCATGGCCCAGCCGCCACACGACGCGGCACCGGCGCCGCTGCACGTTGTCGGGCGTCAGCCAGATGTGGAAGTCATCCGGCACCTGCAGGCCCTCGGCATACAGCCGCACGCCGCCATCGGAAATGTCGGTCAACCGGCAATCCTTGACCGGACCGCCGATGGTGCTCTGGATATGGACAACCCCGTTGGTGGCGTAGCGGACGGTTCGCCGCCGGTCAGCCGCCATGAGTTCGGTCGCGCGCCACATACTGCTCGTGTCCCGCCGCTGGCGGGCCCCCCGATATGTCTGCCATAAGACTAGGCACAGGTTACCAGCGGCGCATTGCCGACGCGCTAAACGATCATTTCGACTTTAATGGATATTGCATCGATCGGCCGACTTGCTGCTTGACGGCGGTATGCCCCTGCCAGTATAGGCCCGCGCGATGATCAACCAAGCGACCATAAGCGCTACGCGCCGCCGCCGTCCCGAAAGGGCGGCCGGGCGTGATCGCATCTGATCATCGACCCCGTGCCGCCGGAGACGCTCCGCGGCACCATGCTCCAAACATAGGCTGTGGCGGTTTCTTCGGCGGTTCTCTGAACCGGAGCCATCGCGATGTATACGCCCCCTGCCTTCCAAGCGGACCGAAGCGCCAGCCTGGCCTTTGCCGCTGCCCGCGGTTTCGGGCTGGTGATTGCCGGCGACGGCAGCCGCATCGCGGCGTCGCCCCTGCCCTTTCACCTGAGCTATTCCACTGACGGCACGCCTCTCGTCGCCTTCCACGTCGCGCGCGCCAATCCGCTCGCGGCGCTCGCCGCCGGCCGCGGCGACTGGCTGATCACGGTGATGGGGCCGGACGCCTATGTCTCGCCCGACTGGTATGCGAGCCCGGAACAGGTGCCGACATGGCTCTACCAATCGGTGCAGCTTGCCGGGCCGGTCCGGCCACTGCCCGACACCGAACTGAACGCACACCTCGATGCGCTCAGCGACACGTTCGAGGCCCGGCTCGCGCCGAAGCCGGTCTGGACCAGCGACAAGGTATCGCCTGCCCGCATGAAGAAACTGCTGAAGGCGATCATGGCGATAGAGATGCGCGTCGAGACCGTGCAGGGGAGCTTCAAGCTCAACCAGCACAAGAGCGACGCCGATCATCTGGCCATCGTGGAGCATCTCGGGACGCGCCCCGAACCGGCCGCCCAAATGATCGCAAGCGCGATGGTCGCCACACGACCGCAACTGAACTATGAAACCGTGAACGCGGCGGCCTGAGAGCCGAGATCAAGGAATTCTGCCATGACGACCAAGGCCAAGATCGCGGTGCTCGGCGCCTCCGGCTACACCGGTTCGGAACTGCTTCGGCTGCTGCTCCGTCACCCGCATGTCGACATCGCTTTGCTGACGGCAGACCGACGCGCCGGCCAGGCAGTGCGCGACGTCTTTCCGCAGTTCGCACCGTTCGCGCTGCCCGATCTGGTCGCCATCGACGGCGTCGACTGGGCGGCGGCGAAGCTCGATCTCGTGTTCTGCGCGCTGCCGCACGCCACGACGCAGAAGGTCATCAAATCGCTGATGGAGGCTGCGCCCTCAACGCGCATCGTTGACCTCTCGGCCGACTTCCGGCTCGCCGACACGGCGGCCTATGCCAAGTGGTACGGCCATGAACATCATGCCCCCGACCTGCAGCGGCAGGCCGTCTACGGCCTCACGGAAGTTTACCGCGAGGACGTGAAGCGCGCGCAACTCGTCGCCAATCCCGGCTGCTACACGACCTGCGCCCAGCTTCCGCTGATCCCGCTGATCAAGGCCGGGGCGGTCGAACTCGACGGCATCATCGTCGATGCGAAGTCGGGCATGACGGGCGCCGGCCGCTCCGCGCGCGAGTCCATGCTGTTCTCGGAAGTCTCGGAAGGCTTCAACGCCTATGGCGTAGGCCACCATCGCCACATGGCCGAACTCGATCAGGAGTTCTCGAAGGCTGCCGGGCGCGAGGTGATCGTCAGCTTCACCCCGCACCTCCTGCCCATGAACCGCGGCATTCTCTCCACGATCTATGTGCAGGGACGCGGCGGGAAGAAACCGCAGGACCTTCACGCGCTCCTCGCCGGCGCCTATGGCGCCGAGCCGTTCGTGCATGTGCTGCCCTATGGGGAGACACCGCATACGCGCCATGTGCGCGGCTCGAACATGACGTTCATCGGCGTCGCCGCCGACCGCGTGCCCGGCCGCGCGATCATCGTGTCTGTCCTCGACAACCTCGTGAAGGGCGCGTCGGGTCAGGCGATCCAGAACATGAACGTGATGCTCGGCTATCCGGAAGCGACCGGTATCGATCAGATCGCGCTGTTCCCGTAGGGGCACGACGGGCGAAGTCCAACGCTGACAATATATCGAATTGCTATAACGATATATTTATCGGCAAGGTTGTAGCGTCGGTGCGTTAAACCACTACTGCTGAGGAATTCGCCATGTCATCGTTCATTTCGCGCCGCGGATTGTTCCGCGGTCTCGCTTGCGGCTGCGCAGCGCTGCCCGCTGGTTTTCTGGCCCAACCGGTTCACGCCCAATATGGCGCCAAGACGGCCTATAGCGCCGATCAGGCGCTTGCGATGCTGAAGGAAGGCAATGCGGCCTTCGTGAAGGGCGGCTCCTGCGTGCCCGCAGGCGGCCCGACGCGCATCGCCGAGCTTGCGCGCGGTCAGGCGCCGTTTGCCGCGATCGTGACCTGCGCCGACTCGCGGACGCCGCCCGAACATCTGTTCGGCCGCGGGCTGGGCGAACTCTTCGTCGTGCGCGTCGCCGGCAACACCGTGGATACATCGGCGCTCGGCTCGCTCGAATTCAGCGTCGCCGTGCTCGGATCGCCGCTGGTGGTCGTGCTCGGCCATTCGCGCTGCGGGGCGGTCGAGGCCGCAACCAAGATCGTCACCGAGGACGCCAAGTTTCCGGGTTCGATCGGCAAGATGGTAGAGCCCATCGTCCCCGCGGTGCGGCGGGCGCAGAAGGCCGGCGGCAATCTGCTCGACAGTTCCATCCGCGAGAACGTCAAGGGCGTGAGCGCGAGCCTGACCGGCGCATCGACGATGCTCGCGGACGCGCAACGCGGCGGAAAGGTCAAGATCGTCGGCGGCGTCTATGACCTGGAAAGCGGCCGGGTGGATTTCCTGAGCTGATGTTTGCTGTCCCCTCGTCCCCGCGAGAGGGGCGACAATGCAAATGACTCTCGCCAAGCGTCATTGCGAGCGCAGCGAAGCAATCCAGACTGTTGAAGTAACTGGATTGCTTCGTCGCTGCGCTCCTCGCAATGACGGATTCCCGCTTGCGCGGGAATGAGCGGAGAATTGTTCGGCCGGGTCTGTATCAGGCGAATTCCAGGATCACCGCATCGACCGCCAGCGTCTCGCCGGGCTTGGCGTGGATCTTCTTGACCACGCCATCCCGCTCGGCGCGCAGGATGTTTTCCATCTTCATCGCCTCGACGATGGCCAGCGTCTCGCCGGCCTTCACGTCCTGCCCTTCGCTGACGGCGATCGAGACGACGAGGCCCGGCATCGGACACAACACCCGCTTGCCGCTGTCGGACGACTTCTTCTCCGGCATCAGCCTCGCCGCGGCGGCCTCGGCCTCCGTATAGACGTGGGCCGTGACGATGGCGCCGCGGTGACCGAGCACGAAACCGTTCGGAACGGGGCGCACCTGCACGGTCGCGGCGACGCCGTCGATCGTCCCGCACCAGACCGGTATCCCGGGTGCCCAGGCCGACCGAACCTCGTGTGGCTCCTGCGCCATCCCATCGTCTGACAGAAATGAAACCTCGAGCGCTTCGGGGCTTTCATGGGTCCAGACGCGGTATTCGAGATCGTCGAGACGCACCACGCGCCGTTGGTCGAACGTGACCTTGCGTCCTTCCATCTGGCCGCCGATGCGCCGCTTGCGCGCATTGCCGACGTGATCGATAGCAGCCGCCACCAGCGCAAGCCGGCCCGCTACCGCAGCCTCGGGAAGCGAGGCGTGGAATCCTTCCGGATATTCCTCGGCGATGAAGCCGGTGGACAATTGGCCGGCGCGCCATCGCGGATGCTGCATGAGCGCGGCGAGAAACGGGATGTTGTGCTGCACGCCGTCGATGACGAAGGCATCGAGCGCATCGGACTGCGCCTCGATCGCCGCATCGCGCGTGCGCGCATGGGTGACGAGCTTGGCGATCATCGGGTCGTAGTGCAGCGAAATCTCGCCGCCCTCGTAGACCCCGGTGTCGTTGCGCACGGTCACGCCGGCCGCACTTGTCTCGGCCGGAGGGCGATAGCGCACCAGCCGGCCGATCGACGGCAGGAAGTTGCGGAACGGATCCTCGGCATAGATGCGGCTTTCCACCGCCCAGCCCTTGAGTTCGACGTCCTCCTGGCGGATCGCCAGTCGCTCGCCGGCAGCGACGCGGATCATCTGCTCGACGAGGTCAATGCCCGTCACCAGTTCGGTGACCGGGTGCTCGACCTGCAGCCGCGTGTTCATCTCCAGGAAGTAGAAGCTCTTGTCCTGCCCGGCCACGAACTCGACCGTGCCCGCCGAGTCGTAGCCGACCGCCTTGGCCAGCGCGACGGCCTGCGCACCCATGAGCGCGCGCGTTTCCGGATCGAGCAGCGGCGACGGCGCTTCCTCGATCACCTTCTGGTTCCGGCGCTGGATCGAGCATTCGCGCTCGCCGAGGTGGATCACGTTGCCGTGCTTGTCGCCCAGCACCTGGATCTCGACATGGCGCGGATCGGTGATGAACTTCTCGATGAAGACGCGGTCGTCGCCGAACGACGATTTCGCCTCCGAGCGCGCGCGGTCGAACCCTTCGGCGACCTCGCTTGCCGCATAGGCGATGCGCATCCCCTTCCCGCCTCCGCCGGCGG
>Ga0182739_1004352_pt1 | contig 11760 bp, 11 predicted proteins | sample eDN5th30CBELigBY_FD_128873 | JGI IMG/M metagenome (GOLD analysis project Ga0182739, IMG submission 128873) | Enriched backyard soil microbial communities from Emeryville, California, USA - eDNA 5th pass 30_C BE-Lig BY (version 2) (version 2) | ecosystem: Environmental > Terrestrial > Soil >... | reverse complement strand
TGAGCGTCGCGGTGCGGATCTCGCCGGGCAGCGACCGCTGATCCGCCACCGAGAACGCCCGGATCTGATCGACCTCGTCGCCGAAGAACTCGATGCGCAGCGGGTGGTCCGCGACCGGAGGGAACACGTCGAGGATGCCGCCGCGCACCGCGAACTCGCCGCGGCGAGACACCATGTCCACGCGGTGGTAGGCGAGCTCCACGAGCCGCCGGACGACGGCGTCGAGCTCGTGCCCGCGCTCCCCGACGGCGAGCTCGATCGCCCCGGCCTCCGTCAGGCCCGCTGCGATCGGCTGGAGCGCACTGCGCACCGAGGCGACGACGACGAGCGGCGACGCGCCGTCCCACGCCTCCACGCGGCGCAGGACGTCGAGCCGGCGGCCGACCGTCTCGGGGCTCGGGCTGAGTCGCTCGTGGGGCAGGGTCTCCCAGGCGGGGAAGTGCAGCACGTCGGCACCGGGTACGAGGGCCGCGAGGGCCGCTCCGACGCTCTCGGCCCGCCTCCCGGTGGGGGCGATCACGAGCAGGGATGCCGGTTCCCCCGCCGCCTGACGCGCCTCGATCAGCCCCGCCAGCAGGGGGGCGTCGAGCCCCGAGACCACCGAGAAGTCGATGTCGGTCCGAGCGTGGGCCAGGGCGTCTGCGAAGGATTCCGACTGCGTGAGGGCGCGCGCGATCCCGGCGACTGTCATCCCTCCAGTCTATGTCCGGGGCGGCGTGCGCGACGCGGTCGCCGAGAGGTCCGCCCCCGGATACCCCGCATCCGCCGCGCGTTCACGTCCCCGTCATGCGGGGTGCTTAACGTCGCGCTGTCCCTTTGATCCGCCGGCGCTCGCCGGTGCACTCATCCCGAAAGGCAACTCATGCGCATGCGCACCAAGACTCGGACGAAGGCCCTCGGCGCCGTCGTGGCAGGCCTCGCTCTCGTCACGGCTCTCGCGGGCTGCTCCGGCACGACCGAACCCGCCGCCAACGCGAACGCCGGCGACGCGGGCGACACCTCCGCAGAAGGCACGTTCGCGTCGGGCGACTCCGACGTCCTCGTGTTCGCGGTCCTCCCCGACCACGAGGGCGCCGACCAGGACGCTCAGCCCATCGCCGACTGGATCGCCGAGATCACCGGCAAGCAGGTCCGCTTCTTCGAGGCGACCGACTACACGGCCGTCGTCCAGGGCCTCGCCTCCGACCAGATCGACATCGCGCAGATCTCCGGATTCACGTACTACCAGTCGCAGGCGGCGGGCGCCGACATCGTGCCGATCGGCGCGCAGATCACGGCCGAGGGCGCGGAGCCCGGCTACTACTCCGTCGCGATCAAGAACCCGGCCTCGTCTGCCGCGTCGCTCGCCGACTACGCGGGCCAGCCGGTCTGCTTCGTCAACCCGACCTCGACCTCCGGAAACCTCGTCCCGACGAGCCAGCTGAAGGCTGCAGGCGTCGAGGTGAGCGACGACCTCCGCGTGTACGGCGAGGAGCACGACCTCACCGCGGCGCTGGTCGCCGAGGGCGAGCAGTGCCAGGTCGGCTTCGCACAGGACATCGACGCCGACCCGCTCATCGCATCGGGAGCCGTCGAGGAGATCGACCGATTCCTCGTCCCCGCCGCGCCGATCGTGATGCAGTCCGCACTGCCCGCCGACCTGCAGGCCCAGCTCACCACCGCCCTCGCCGACAGCACCCAGGCGTCGCTGACGGATGCCGGCATCGAGCTCAACGAGTTCCTGTCGTCGGGCTGGTTCGGCTTCGGCGCGGTCGACGACGCGTACTACGACGCCATCCGGACGCTCTGCGAGGAGCTCCCCGAGGTCGAGGCCTGCCAGGCCTGATCGCCGAGAGGAAGACACGGAGATGACAGACAGCGGCACCCCCGTCGTGCAGATCACGGACCTGGGCAAGACCTACCCCGGGGCGGGCACACCCGCCCTGTCGGGGGTGTCGCTGGATGTCCTCCGCGGCGAGATCGTCGTGCTCCTCGGGCTCTCGGGCTCGGGGAAGTCGACGCTCCTGCGCCACGTCAACGGCCTCGAGACCCCCACGGGCGGTGAGGTCGTCTCGCTCGGCGAGCGCGTCTCCGGCCTGCGGGGCCGCGCGCTGCGCTCGCTCCGCGGTCGCGTGGGCTTCATCTTCCAGCAGTTCGAGATCGTCGGCCCCCTGACGGTCCTCGAGAACGTGCTGACGGGTGCACTGTCCACGCTGCGCGGTCCCCGCGTCGGCACGTGGACCTATCCGAAGCGGCTGCGGCTGCGCGCACTCGGCCACCTCGACCGGGTGGGCCTCCTCGACCGCGCCTATCAGCGGGCCGACACGCTCTCCGGCGGCCAGCAGCAGCGGGTCGCGATCGCGCGCGCCCTCATGCAGGACCCCGAGATCCTGCTGGCCGACGAGCCGGTGGCCTCGCTCGACCCCGAGTCGAGCAGCCAGGTCATGGGACTCATCCGCGAGATCGCCGCCGAGCGAGGTCTCACCGTCATCTGCTCGCTTCACCAGGTCGACCTCGCCCTCGGCTGGGGCGATCGCATCGTGGGCCTGCGCGCGGGCGAGGTCGTGCTCGACACCTCCACCGACGGACTGAGCCGCGAGCAGGTCATGGAGATCTACGGGCGCGTGGCCACCACGACCGCCGAGCTGCACGCGATCGAGACCGAGCTGGCCGAGACGCGCGAGGCTCTGGCGAGCGAAGAGGACCGTGAAGCCGCCCGGCACCGCTTCGAGGCCGACCTCATCGACCGGGAGCCCTCATGACCACGGTCCACTCCCCCGCCCCGCCCCGCCTGGACTCCCCCTCCGCGGCGGCCCTGGCCCAGCGCATCGCCGACGTCCCCCGGCCTGCGCCGAGGCTCGCGAGCGTCATCTCGTACGGCGTCATCGTGGCGATCGTCGCGCTCGGGATCTGGTCCATCATCGCGCTGGACTACAGCCTCAAGAGCATCGAGGGCACCTGGGCCAACCTCAGCCGCTTCATCGCGATGGCGACGCCGTTGCAGTGGCCCGGCTGGAACGTCGTCGGCACGCGCCAGGAGGACGGAACGACCACCTACGTGACGGAGTGGGTGGGCCTGGAGCCGGTGTGGGAGATGGGCGGCGCGATCCTCATCACGCTGGCGCTCGTGATCGCCGGCACGGCGCTGGCGACCGTCCTGTCCGTCCCCGTCGCCTACGGCGCCGCCCGCAACACGTCCCCCCATCCCGCCGTCGTCGTCCTGTGCCGCGGCATCGGCGTCGTCGCGCGCGCGATCCCCGACGTCGCGTTCGTCGTGTTCCTCGCGTTCCTCTGGTTCGGGTCGGGCACGCTGCCGGCCATCGTCGCGATCGGACTGCACTCCGTCGGGATGATCTCGAAGATGATGGCCGACGCCATCGAGCAGATCGACGAGGGACCGCGCACGGCGATCAGGTCCGCGGGCGGCTCGAAGACGCAGGAGTTCTGGTCGGGGGTCGTCCCCCAGGCCCTCCCCGCGTGGGTCGCGGTGTCGCTGCACCGCGCCGACATCAACCTGCGCGGCACCGTCATCCTCGGCGTCGTCGGCGTCGCCGGGCTCGGGTACGAGCTCGACGAGGCGCTGCACGCCGGCCCGTCGGGGATGCGCCGCGTGATCCCGATCGTCGTCATCATCATCGTCCTGTGCATCCTGTTCGAGATCCTCTCGTCGGCGCTGCGGTCGCGGCTGCTGGGCGTGCGCCCTGCCGGGCGAGGGGTGGGCGACACGATCGTGCGCGCCCTCTCCCGCCGGCCCGCGGCCGGGACGCCTGCGCCCGCCTCTGCGGGAGCCGCGGATCGCGGCGCCCGGATCGAAGCCGCGCTGCACAGGCCATGGGACCGCAACCGGCTGACGACCAATCTGTGGATCTGGGGAGCGATCGCTGCCGTCGTGTGGGCGTTCGCGTACGCGGACCCCGATGTGTCCCGCCTCGTGAGCGGCTGGCGCTTCGACCAGGTGTCCAACCCCGACCTCGACCGGGCCGTCTGGCCGCCGAACTTCGGCAGCCGCGATGCCGACGACGTGCTCGCGGCGGTGCTGACCACCGTGCAGATCGCGTTCGCCGCGACGTTCATCAGCGCCGTCATCTCCGCCGTCGCGGGACCGCTGTCCGCCCGCAACGTCGCCCCCAACGGACTCGTGCGCAACGGCTTCCGCGGCTTCGCCCTCGTGCTGCGCGCGATCCCGGATCTCGTCGTGGCGATCCTCTTCATCATCGCGACGGGGTTCGGCCCCCAGGCCGGTGCCCTCGCGCTCGGGATCGGCGGCGTCGGCCTGCTCGCCAAGCTCATCGGCGATTCGATGGAGGAGGTCCCGCGTGGACCGGAGCGCGCGCTCGCGTCCTCCGGCGGCACGCGCACACAGGTCTTCTTCTCCTCGACCGTTCCGCTGTCGGTCCCCGCGCTGGTCAGTCACCTGATGTACCTGCTGGAGCAGAACATCCGCTCGGCGACGCTCCTCGGCGTCGTGGGCGCGGGCGGAATCGGCTTCCTGCTGCTCAACGCGCTGCAGGGGCGCCACTTCGATCAGGTCATCGCGTTCCTGCTGGTCATCATCGCCCTCGTGTTCGTCGTCGAGACCGCCTCGGTGCTCGTGCGCCGGGCCCTGCGGTAGGAGACGGAGGATGCCTGACGCCTACCCGTCCCCGTCGTCGGACGCCGTCGACCTCGCCGTCGTCGGCGCCGGAATCGTCGGCCTCGCCCACGCGGCCGCCGCCCGCGAGCGCGGCCTCTCGGTGGCCGTCGTCGAGCGTGGCACCGCCATCACCGGCGCCAGCGTCCGCAACTTCGGCCACCTCGGCTTCTCGGCGCACGCGGGCCAGGCGCACGAGTACGCCCTGCGCTCGCGCGAGCTGTGGCAGCGCTGGTCGGAGCGCGCGGGATTCTGGCTGGCCTCCCCCGGCACCCTCGTGGTCGCCCGGCACGAGGACGAGCTGGCGATGCTGCACGAGGCGGACGCGTCGGGACTCCTGACGGCCGCGGAGGTGTCGGCGCTCGCACCGGTCGTCGGCGCCGTCGGCGGCGCGCTGCGCTCCGGCGACGCGCAGGTCGACCCGCGCGAGGCCGCACCGGCGATCGCCGCCTGGCTCGCCGCCGACGGAGTCGACTTCCACTGGCGCACGAGCGCGGTCGGAGCCGAGCCGGGGATCCTGCACACCTCCCGCGGGCAGATCCGCGCGGAGGCGATCGTGTTCGCCACGGGACACGACGTCGATCAGCTCTTCCCCGACGTCGCCGAGGCGCACGGCGTCGAGCGCTGCGGCCTCGACATGCTCCTCGCCTCCGGCGTCGGCCTCGGGATCCCGGTGCTCACCGGCTCGTCGATGCTGCGGTACTCGGCCTTCTCCGCGACGCCCTCGGCGGCCGCCGTCCGCGCCCGCTACGCCGCAGAGGAGCCCGACGTGCTCGCCTTCGACGTCAACCAGATGTACACCGAGAGACCCGACGGCACGCTGCTCGTCGGCGACACCCACGCCGTGTCGCCTGCGATCGCACCGTTCCAGCGGGAAGCGTCGTTCCGGCTCCTTGAGCGGCTCGGCGCGGGCATGTTCGGGCAGCCGCTCGAGGTCCGCGAACGGTGGCAGGGCGTCTACGCCAAGGCGCCGCAGGACTTCCTGCGGGTCGCGCCGGGCGACGGCATCCGGATCGTCGCGGTGACGACCGGCATCGGCATGACGACGGGACCGGGGCTCGCGCACCACGTCGTCGAGGAACTGTGGGGAGCAGCATGAGCACGCGCATCGAGACGGTGGTCCTGGACATGGCGGGCACGACCGTCGTCGACGACGGACTCGTGGTCGACGCCTTCACGCGGGCGTGGGACCGGCACGAGGACGGCACGGAGGCCGAGCGCTCGGAGGCCGTGCGATGGGTGCGCGAGACGATGGGACGTTCCAAGATCGAGGTCTTCCGCCACCTCCTTCCCGAGGACCGCGCGCAGAGCCTCAACACGGAGTTCGAGGCCGCGTACGACGAGCTCGTCCGCGAGGGACGCTCGGCGGCGATCCCCGGCGCGGAGCAGGCGATCGCCGCACTGCGCGGCGAAGGACGCCGCGTCGTGCTCACGACCGGCTTCGCGCGACGCACAGCCGACGCGATCGTCGCGTCGCTGGGCTGGCAGGACGCGGTCGACCTCGTGCTGACGCCGGCCGACGCGGGACGGGGTCGTCCCCTTCCCGACCTCAACCTGCTGGCCCTGCTGCGCACGGGCGCGTCATCGGTCGAGGCGATCGCCGTCGTCGGCGACACGCCCTCCGACATCGGCAGCGGTCGTGCCGCCGGCGCCGGCGTCGTCGCCGGCGTCCTCACGGGCGCCACGACGCGGGCCGAGTTCGACGCCGCGGGTGCGGACGTCGTGCTCGACTCGGTGGCCCAGCTGCCTGCCCTGCTGCGGGAGCTCGGGCGATGAGCAGGCGCACGACGCTGCCGACGCCGACGGGCGTGCGGGTGACGCTCGACCCGGCGGCCGAGGCGTACGCGTTCGTCGGACCCGGCCAGCCCCTGGAGCGCATCGCGGTGACGGAGGTCACGCTGCGGGAGGGCGAGGTGCTCGTCGAGGTCGAGCTGGCGACCGTGTGCGGCTCCGATCTGCACACGGCCCTCGGCCACCGCGCCGTCCCGACCCCCCAGGTGCTCGGTCACGAGCAGGTCGGTCGGGTCGTGGCGCTCGGTTCCGGCGACCCGGCCGTGACCCTCGACGGCATCCCGCTCAGCGTGGGAGACCGGATCGTATGGGGCGTCGTGATCGACTGCGGCGACTGCGCGATGTGCGCACGAGGGCTTCCGAACAAGTGCGAGCGACTGCAGAAGTACGGCCACGAGCGCGTCCGGCGCGGCTGGGAGCTCTCGGGCGGCATCGCCACTCACGTCCACCTCCTCGCCCGCACCTGGATCGTCCGCGCCCGCGACTGGATCCCCGCCGCTGTCCTGGCCCCCGCGTCGTGCGCGACGGCGACGGTCGCCGCCGTCGTCGAGGCCGCCGAGCAGATCCGACCGTTCGCGGGCGAGACGGTGCTCGTCTCGGGCTGCGGGATGCTGGGCCTCACGGCCGTCGCGATGGCGACGGAGCGCGGTGCGCACGTGGTCGCCGTCGACGGCGACCCGCGGCGACGCGCCCTCGCGAGGGAGTTCGGCGCCGTCTCCGCTCACTCGCCGGGCCGTGCACCCGCGGGTCATGGCGTCGCGCTGGAGCTCTCCGGCGCGAGCAGCGCCGTGGCCGACGTGATCGCCGGTGCCGGTGTCGGCGGGGTCGTCGTGCTCGCCGGGAGCGTGTTCGATGCTCCCCCCGTCGCCGTCGAGGCGGAGTCGGTCGTGCGGCGCCTGCTGACGATCCGCGGAGTGCACAACTACCGTCCCCCGCACCTGCAGGATGCCGTGCGGTTCCTCGAACGCGCCGACCACGACCTGTTCGCCCGGCTCGTGGGCGAGACGGTGCCGTTCGCCGAGGCGCCGCGTGCGCTCACGACCGCGGCCGTCGTCGGGGTCCGCACCGCCGTGCGACCCTGATCCCGACCTTGTCGGTCGGGGCGTGGGCGTCGGGTGCGGGAGCTTGCGCGCGCCATCCTGTTCGGGCCGTGGTTCACGGCGCTGTCCGTGTTCTCGCTGGTCAGAGCGTGGACTTCGCGGTGGTGTACGCAGGCGAGTACTTCACCTTGCCGACTTTGAAGTAGTACCTGCCGCCGGCGGCGAGCTTGTGCGACGCCTTCACCGTGAGCGTCGTCTTCGAGCCGGTCTGGTACGCACGGTCGAACTTCGCCGTCGCGACCTTCTTGTATTTCGACGCCCCCTTCGCCTTGTAGTACATCGCGACTGTCGCACCACGCTGATAGTCGGGTCCCCGGAGCTGGAAGGTCCCCGCACCGCTGGCCTTGACCTTTCCGGAGATCAACCAGGTCGAGTATCTCGACTGGCCTTTGTAAGGCTTGACGAAGACAGTGGCCGTGAGCTTCCACGTCTCGTTCGGAGTCACGTCGGTGCGAGTGACGGGGATCGTCACCTTGTACGCGCCGGGGGTGTTCCCCGGCGAAAGGTCCATGAACCAGAACTTGTGCTTGTGTGCCGCGCTGATCCCATAGTTCGGTGTCGTGAATCGCGGCACCGAGGGCTTCTTCACCCCCTTGCTCACGGTGACCTTCACCGTGGGCACGCCCAAGGAGTAGACGGCATCGGCAGCTCCGACGAGTGTGGCTTGATGGGAGGTCACCCGGTTGGCTGCGGGCGTGTAGCTCGCTTTCACCTTCAGAGTCGGCTTGACGACCTTGACGGCTGCCGCGATCGCCGGCGGCGCAGAGAAGACCGGCGAGGTCCCGCTCAGTACCAGCGCAGCGGCCGCTACGACGACCGCAGCGCTCGTCGACATACGGCGAATCAAGATTCTGCGAGCCATGAGGTCCCCATCTCACTCAGACAGATCTCCCGGGTCCCCAGCGACTCCCGGTCGAACCGATGCTACCCGGGCACGCCCCGCGGCACTACACGCGCGGTGCGTGCCAGCGCTGCTGCGCCGCGAGCAGCCCCTCGGCGACGAGCTGCTCCACGGCATCCGCCGCGTCGCCGACGAGGTTCGGCAGCTGCGAGCGCTCGGCGGACGAGAACGGGTCGAGCACCCAGTCGGCGGCGTCCTGACGTCCGGGCGGGCGACCGATGCCGACGCGCACCCGCGGGAAGTCGGCCGTGCCGAGGGCCTTGGCGATGTCGCGCACGCCGTTGTGGCCGCCGTGTCCGCCGCCGACCTTGAGCTTCACGGTGTCGAACGGGATGTCGAGCTCGTCGTGGACGACCACGACCCGCTCTGCCGGGACGCCGTAGAACTTCGCGAGCGAAGAGACGGGGCCTCCCGACACGTTCATGAACGAGTTGGGCATCGCGAGGATGAGCTTGGGCCCGCCGGGTCGCAGCCAGGTCTCGGCCACGCGCGCGTTCGCCTTGTGCGCACGGAGCGTCTCGGACCGTCGTGCCGCGAGCTCTCCGACGACCAGCTGCCCCGCGTTGTGACGCGTCAGCTCGTACCGGGGGCCGGGGTTGCCCAGCCCGACGACCAGCCAGCTGTCCGCCATGAGTTCCCCCTCCGACGACGAAGCCCGCCACCACCAACGGCGGCGACGGGCTTCGCGGAATGCGATTACTCGGCCTCTTCTGCGGCCGACTCGGCGCCGGCTTCCTCGCCCGCGGCGGCGGAGGCGGCATCGGCGGCCTCGTCGTCGGCGGTCGGGGCGGCGGGAGTCGTGATCGCGACGATGAGGGTCTCCGCGTCGGTCACGAGCGCAGCGCCCTTCGGGAGCTTCAGGTCGGCCGCCGTGATGTGCGCGCCCTCCTCGAGACCCTCGACATCGACCTCGACGTGCTCGGGGATGTGGGTGGCCTCGACCTCGAGCGACACGGTCGTGTTGTCGAGGTTGACGATCGTTCCGGAGAAGGACTCGCCCACGACGACGATGGGGACGTCGACCTGGATCTTCTCGCCCTTCTTGACCACGAGCAGGTCGATGTGCTCGATGATCTGGTGCACGGGGTCCTTCTGCACGTCCTTGACGAGCGTCAGCTGCTCCTTGCCGTCGAGCTGCAGCTCGAGCACTGCGTTGGCGCGGCGGATCAGCAGCGACACCTGGTGTCCGGGCAGGGCGACGTGCACGGGGGTGGTGCCGTGGCCGTAGATGACGGCGGGGATCTTGCCGGCGGCGCGCAGGCGGCGGGCGAAGCCCTTGCCGAAGCTCTCGCGGGCCTCGGCGATGACCTTGGTGTCGGTCTCGGTCGACATGATGATTCTCCTTGCGGGCGTGCGCCCTGGTGTGGGGTCTGTGGATTCGACTCGAACGCCCGCGCGTGAGGAAAGCCACCGGAGGGCCGTATGGCTGGATCTCCGTGCCGATTCACCGCGTCGATCACGGATGCCGGAGCATCCCTCGCCGAAGTACGCCCTCAGTCTACCAGCGCCCCCGCTACGATGAGAACGACCCCTGCGCCCACCCGAGGAGGACCCATGGACTACGGCTGGATGTCACACGCGCTCATGTGGCTGATCGGCCTCATGTCGGTCTGCGCGACCCTCGGCGCCCTCGGCGCGCTGTGGGCGATGGGGCGCGCCGGCTACCGCAAGGACTGAGCCTCCCGCACCGCCGCGATCCGGCCGACCACCGACTCGAGATCGGCGTCGTTCGCGACCCGGGCGCCCGCCTCGTCGGTCGCGAGCGGCTCCCACGCCGCCAGCTGGGAGTCCAGCAGCGACGCGGGCATGAAGTGGTCGCGCCGCGACATCCGCCGGCGCAGCGTCACGGGCGGCACGACGAGCTCGACGAACCACGCGTCGGCGCACGTCGCCCTGATCCGATCGCGATAGGACCGCCGCAGCGCGGAGCACGCGACGACGACAGGAGCCTGACGCACGAGCACGAGGGCGACGGCGTCCAGCCACGGCTCCCGGTCGCTGTCGTCGAGGGGCTTTCCCGAGGCCATCTTCGAGATGTTGGCGCGCGGGTGCAGATCGTCCCCGTCGACGAACCGCGCACCCCAGCGCGCAGCCAGGGCCGCCCCGACGAGCGACTTGCCCGATCCGCTCGGTCCCATCACGACGATCCGGCTCACGTGTCCCCCTCCGACGTCCTCCCTCGACGATACGGCCGCCCGCGCCCGATCGCGGCTGCCGACACCGCGTGCCCGCCACGTCATCCGGCGGCGCGGCTGACCGCATCCGACTACGCTGGAGTCGAATCCCCTGCCCGCTTCTCCGAGGAGTCTTCTGTGTCAGAGTCTGTGCCGATCACCCCCACCACCGATACCCCCGCCGCGAACATCGGGGTTGTGGGTCTTGCGGTGATGGGGTCGAATCTGGCGCGGAATCTCGCGTCGCGGGAGGGGAACACGGTTGCGGTGTTCAACCGGAGTCGTTCCAAGACCGATGAGCTGGTCGCGGAGCATCCGGAGGCGGGGTTCGTGCCCGCGTTCAGCTATGAGGAGTTCGCGGCGTCGCTGCAGGTGCCGCGGACGGCGATCATCATGGTCAAGGCCGGTGGCCCGACCGATGCGGTGATCGAGTCGCTGATGGGGGTGTTCGAGCCCGGGGACATCATCATCGACGGGGGCAACAGCCTGTTCACCGACACGATCCGCCGGGAGAAGGCGGTCGGTGAGGCCGGGTTCAACTTCGTGGGGATGGGTGTCTCCGGCGGGGAGGAGGGCGCCCTGCTGGGTCCGTCGCTGATGCCCGGTGGTCCCGACGAGGCGTGGACCACCCTGGGCCCGATCCTCCGGTCGATCGCGGCGGTCGCCGAGGGCGAGCCGTGCGTGACCCACGTGGGTCACGACGGGGCGGGCCATTTCGTGAAGATGGTCCACAACGGCATCGAGTACGCCGACATGCAGCTGATCGCCGAGGCGTACGACCTGATCCGCCGCGGCACCGGGAAGACTCCCGCGCAGATCGCGGACATCTTCACCGACTGGAACCGGGGCGAGCTGGAGTCCTACCTGATCGAGATCACCGCCGAAGTCCTCCGCCAGACCGACACCGCCACCGGCCTGCCCCTGGTCGATGTGATCGTCGACGAGGCCGGCGCGAAGGGCACCGGCGCCTGGACGGTGCAGACCGCCCTGGACCTCGGCGTCCCGGTGTCGGGGATCGCCGAAGCCACCTTCGCCCGCTCCCTGTCCAGCCACCGCGAACAACGCGACGTCGCCGGCACCCTCCCCGGCCCCGCGACAAGCACGGGGACCGACACGGGATTCACCGTCACCGACCCCGACGCGTTCGTCGAACAGGTGCGCCTGGCCCTGTACGCGTCGAAGATC
>Ga0182739_1004351_pt1 | contig 11760 bp, 9 predicted proteins | sample eDN5th30CBELigBY_FD_128873 | JGI IMG/M metagenome (GOLD analysis project Ga0182739, IMG submission 128873) | Enriched backyard soil microbial communities from Emeryville, California, USA - eDNA 5th pass 30_C BE-Lig BY (version 2) (version 2) | ecosystem: Environmental > Terrestrial > Soil >... | reverse complement strand
CTCGGCCAGCCACATCCCCGCCCACTCCCATTCCCACCACGGCCTCGATTGCGGCTGCGGCCATGCGCATGTGCCGGCGCCGGAGCAGGTTGCCGGGCCGCTGAACTGGCGCCGCGCGGGGTCGGCCATCCTGGCGGTGGGTCTGCGGCCCTGCAGCGGGGCGCTGATCGTGCTGGTGTTCGCGCTGTCGCAGGGGTTTTTCGCGGCGGGCGTGGCCTCGGCGTTGGCGATGGGCCTGGGCACCGGGTTGACGGTGGCGGCGCTGGCCTGCCTGGCCGTGGCGGCGGGCGGCGTGGCCACGCGCCTGGGCGGCCGCCTGTCCGGCGCGGGCGCGGCGCGGCTGCGCTATGCCATCGAGGCGCTGGCGGCGCTGGCGGTGCTGTTGCTGGGGGTGATGCTGCTGGGCGGCATGGTGGCCGCCGGCGGCTGAGCGCGGTACGTCGCGGACCCGTCCGTTCGTACACAAGGTTCGCGCGGGTCCCGGCCGCGCCGCCGGGCGGCCGTCAGCCCTTCAGGACTTGCGGCCGGCGCGCGGATGCGCCTGGTCGTAGGCCTTGGCCAGATGCTGGAAATCGAGCCGCGTGTAGATCTGGGTCGTCGAGATATTGGCGTGGCCGAGCATCTCCTGCACCGCGCGCAGGTCCTGCGCCGACTGCAGCACGTGGCTGGCGAAGCTGTGGCGCAGCACGTGCGGATGCACGTGGGTGGGCACGCCGGCCGTCTGGGCGATGCGCGCGAGCTGCAGCTGCACCACGCGCGGCGAAATCCGGCGTCCGCGCGCGCCCAGGAACAGCGCGGCCGCATCCTCGGGCGGCGGCGCCGGCAGGGCAAGCTGCGGGCGGGCTTCGATCCACTTGCGCAGGGCCGCCAGGGCCTGCTGGCCGACCGGCACCGACCGGCGCTTGCCGCCCTTGCCCAGCACCACGACCTCGGCCTCATCCAGGTTGAGCCAGCCCCGCGATTCGTAGCCGGCGGCGCGTTCATAGCGCAGGTCCAGGCCCACCAGTTCCGACAGTCGCAGCCCGCTGGAATACAGCAGTTCGAGCATGGCCTGGTCGCGCAGCGCGGCCGGTTCGGTGGCGACCTGCGCCGGCGCGCGGTCCAGCAGGGCCTGGGTCTGCTCCACGGACAGGGCCTTGGGCAGGCCGCGGGGCGCCTTGGGGGCGCGCACGCCCGCGACGGGGTTGCCGGCCAGTTCCGCCGCCGGCGCCCACCATTGGTAAAAGCCGCGCCAGGCCGCCAGGGTGCGCGCCAGGCTGCGCGGGCCGCGGCCCTGCGCGTGCAGGCGCGCCACGAACTGGCGGATATGGCCGTTGCTGAGCTTGTCCAGCGGCAGGCCGGACTTGTCGGCCAGTTCGCGCAGGAATTGCAGCTCGCGCCGGTAGCCGTCCAGCGTATGGGGCGAATAGCGGCGGTGGGTTTCCAGATGGCGCAGCCAGGCGCGCATCGGGTCGGGCAGGGCGACGGGGGGCGAGTGGGCGTCGTGCGCGTCGCTGGGCATGGCGTGGTCCTTGTCCGCCCCGTCCGGCCTAGACCTTGGGCGAGGCCGGATTCAGCCGGTGCAGGGCCGCGGACGCGAGCTGGCCGACGGACTCCAGGAACGTCGTGCCCATTTCGGGCGTGAAACGTTCGGGGTCGTCGGAACCCAGCACCAGCAGGCCCACGGCCGGACCGTCTGCCTCCAGGCGCAGGGGCACCAGCGCCAGCGACTTGGGTTTGGCGTCCAGCCAGGCCACCGCCTCGAAAGCCGTGTCGGTGCCGCAGTACGGCGTCTTCAGGCTGTCAGTGAAGGTGCGCACGTCTTCGGACACGGGTTGGCCGTAGCCGTGGTCGGGCAGGTCGGACAGGTTCCAGAGGCGCAGCGCCACGTGGTTGAGCTCGAACTGTTCGGCCAGGCCCAGCGCGATTTCGCCCGGCACCAGTTGCGGATCGCATTCGGACAGCAGGCGGCAGCACCACTTGGCCACATGCGAGCCGATGGTCTCGTTGGCGGTGGCGTTGCGCACCAGTTCGTTCAGGCGCCATTCGAGTTCGCGGGTGCGTTCGCGCAGCGTGAGGATCTGGCGTTCGCCCAGCGAAATGGCGCGCGACCCGTGCGGATGCGGCACCTGCAGGGTGGCGAAGACGTCGGCGTGCTCGTCGAAGAAGCCGGGGTTCTCTTGCAGGAAGGCTGCGATGTCCTGGGCGGTGAAAGCGGTATCGGTCATAGGGTTATCGGTTCAGCGCCATGGAGAAGACGAGCTTGTCGATGTCGACCTGGCCCGTGAAGACGGATTCGGCGGGGCCGGTCATGCGGAGCTGTTCGCCGTTCCAGGCGACGGTCAGGACGCCGCCGCGGGTCTGCACGCGCACGGGCGAATCGAGCAGGCCGCGGCGGATGCCGGCCGCGACGGCGGCGCAGGCGCCCGTGCCGCAGGCCAGGGTTTCGCCGGCGCCGCGTTCGAAGACGCGCAGGCGGATGTTGTGACGGTCGACGACCTGCATGAAGCCGGCGTTGACGCGGCGCGCAAAGCGCGGGTGGTGCTCGATGAGCGGACCCAGCACGGCGACGGGCGCGGTGTCGACGTCATCGACGACCTGAACCGCGTGCGGATTGGAGATGGCGACGGCGGAGATGGCAACCGTGCGCGGCATGCCGGCGGGCGCGTCCAGGTCCAGTTCCCAGATCGTGTCCTGGCCCTGCGTGCGCGAAGGCAGGCCGGCCGGATCGAAGGGCAGGGCGGCGGGGTCGAAGCGGGTGCTGCCCATTTCCACGGTGACCTGCTCGTCGTCGCCTTCGTCCAGGACCAGGATGCCCGTGGCGATCTCGGCGCGCAGCGGGTTGCGGTCGGACAGGCCCTGTTCGTGCACGAACCGCACGAAGCAGCGGGCGCCGTTGCCGCAGTGTTCGACCTCGCTGCCATCGGAATTGAAAATGCGGTAGCGGAAGTCCGCGTCCGGCCGCGTGGCGCGTTCGACCAGCAGGATCTGGTCGGCGCCGATGCCGAAATGGCGGTCGCCCAGCGCGCGCGCGCGTTCGGGCGTCATGTCGATGGCTTGGCGGACCCCGTCGAGCACAACGAAATCGTTGCCCGCGCCATGCATTTTGGTGAAGTTCCAGTTCATCACGGGATTATCGCCCATTATCGTGGCGCGGCGGGCGCGCGCCCGGCGTCAGTACAGCTTGGCTTCGCCCTGCGGCCGCGTCTTGAAGCGGCGGTGGACCCAGTAGTACTGGCTGGGGCAGCGCCGCACCCAGGCTTCCAGTTCGCGGTTCAGGCGGGCGGTGGCGGCTTCCAGGCCGTCGTCGCCCGGGAAGTCCTCGAGCGGCGGCAGGACGTCGACGTGGTACTTGCCGGTGTCCGGATTCCAGAAACCCACGATCGGCAGCACGGCGGCGTTCCACTTCTGCGCGAGCTGGGCGGTGGCGAGCAGCGTGGCGGCCGGGACGCCGAAGAACGGCACGAAGACCGAGCCCTGGCGGCCGAAGTCCATGTCGGGCAGGTAGTAGACCGGGCGGGGCGCGCGCAGGTGGCGGATCAGCTCGCGCACGCCATCCTTGCGGCTGACCAGGAAGACTTCGTTGAAGCGCGCGCGGCCGGCGGCCACGACGGCGTCGATGTGCGGATCGCTCTGCGGGGTGTACATGGTGGCCGCGCTGGGCACTTCCATGGTGAGGCGGGTGGCGGCGGCGTCCAGCGCGATGAAGTGCGGCGCCAGCAGGATCACGGAACGGCCCTCGGCCGTCAGGGCATTGATGCGCTCGGCGCCCGTCTGCGTGACCATCTCCCGGATGGCCTCGGGCGTGCCGTACCAGAGGACGCCGCGGTCGACGATGGATTGCGCCAGCGCGCGGAAGTGGTCGGCCACCCATTGTTCGCGCACGGCCGCCGGCTGGTCGGGAAAGCACAGTTCCAGGTTGCGGCGCACGATGCGCGCGCGCGACTTGGCCAGGCGGGGCGCCAGCCAGCCCAGGCAGGCGCCGATGCGCAGGCGCGTCGCCGGCTTGATGCGGCCGAACCATTTCAACAGGGAGACCAGCGTGCGCGTTTTTCTATCGTTCATGGATGTGGAATGAGACCGGGCGGCGGGATCGGCGGGGCGTCAGGCGGCCGGGGGCGCCGGTTCGGCGTCGGGCGCCGGGGGGGCGCCGCGCGGGGTCTTGTAGCGGTTGTAGCTCCAGAGGTACTGCTCGGGGCAGCGGCGGATCAGCGTTTCCATCGCGGCGTTGATGAGGGCGGCCTGGCCCTCCGGATCGGCGGGCAGCGGCTCGGGGACCCGGACGTAGTGGATGCGCCAGCCGCGGCCCTTGGGCAGGCGCTCGCCGGCGGTCAGGATGATGGGCACGTTCGTCTGGGTCGCCAGCTTGCCCGGCAGGGTCATGGTGTAGGCCAGGCGGCCGAAGAACGGCACCCAGACGCCGTCGCCCACGCTGGGCGCCTGGTCGGGCAGCATGCCGACGGATTCGCCGCGGCGCAGGGCGCGCACGAATTCCCGCACGCCCTGCATGGTGGCGGGCACGGCATTGACCGCCGAGCTGTTGCGCGCCGTTTCCAGCAAGGGCGCCAGCACGTCCTTGCGCGGGGGGCGGAACATCACCGTCATGGGCATCTGCCGCGCCAGGTAGCGCGCCGTGATCTCGAAGCAGCCCAGGTGCGGGGTGAGGAACAGGATGCCGCGGTTTTCGGCGCGCGCGGCCGCGACCACGTGGTCATCGTCGGACACCACCTGCGCCAGGCTCTCCTGGTTGCGGAACCAGACGCGGGGATTCTCCAGGATCATGGCGCCGGCTTCGGCCGCCGCGCGGCGCGCGAACGCCGCGCCGGGATAGCCGGCCTGGGCCGCGTTGGCCTGCAGGCGGCGCCGGTACTTGCCCGGCCAGGCATAGACGGCGCGCCCGGCAAGCCGCCCGACGGCATGCGCGACGGGGAGCGGCAGGGCGGCAAATAGTCGAAACAGAGGCAGCAGCATGCGTCAAAAGGAGGAAATCGGGCCGGGTCGTGCCGCTGCTCGGGGTATATGCATACACCCTCGCCGCAAGCATAAGAACGGCATTTTCGCTTAAAATCCGACCAGTCGCCGAGTTAACCGACAACTTGCGGGGCGACGGCAAAGGTGCGGCGTTCTGCGCGGCCATTGCCAAATCCGCTAAAGCGTCGCGCCCAGTTGGCATTCGCAGTGCAGACCGGGGTGCAGCGCGCCTCGTGAACCTATGTGCCGGGAATCCCGGACAAGCAAGGACGCATCTGTGGCCAACAACGATTTTCTCTTCACTTCCGAATCCGTCTCCGAAGGGCACCCCGACAAGGTTGCCGATCAGATCTCCGATTCGATCCTCGACGCCATCTTCACGCAAGACCCGAACGCGCGTGTCGCAGCCGAAACGCTGTGCAACACGGGCCTGGTCGTGCTGGCTGGCGAAATCACCACCACCGCCAACGTCGACTACATCCAGGTCGCGCGCGACACGATCCGCCGTATCGGCTACGACAACACCGAATACGGCATCGACTACAAGGGTTGCGCGGTGCTCGTCGCCTACGACAAGCAATCGCCCGACATCGCGCAGGGCGTGGACCGCAGCTCGGAAGACTACCTGAACCAGGGCGCGGGCGACCAGGGCCTGATGTTCGGCTACGCCTGCGACGAAACCCCCGACCTGATGCCGGCCCCGATCTGGTACGCGCACCGCCTGGTGCAGCGCCAGAGCGAGCTGCGCAAGGATGGCCGCCTCGCGTGGCTGCGTCCCGACGCCAAGTCGCAGGTGACGTTCCGCTACATCGACGGCCGTCCCGCCGAAGTCGACACCGTCGTGCTGTCGACCCAGCATTCGCCCGAGGTTTCGCAAGAGACCATCCGCGAAGCGGTCATCGAAGACATCATCAAGCCCAGCTTCCCCGAAGGCCTGATCACGCCTAAGACCAAGTTCCTGGTCAACCCGACCGGCCGCTTCGTCATCGGCGGCCCGCAAGGCGATTGCGGCCTGACCGGCCGCAAGATCATCGTCGACACCTACGGCGGCGCATGCCCGCACGGCGGCGGCGCGTTCTCGGGCAAGGATCCGTCCAAGGTCGACCGCTCGGCGGCCTACGCCGCCCGCTACGTGGCCAAGAACATCGTGGCCGCGGGCCTGGCGCGCCAGTGCCAGGTGCAGGTCAGCTACGCAATCGGCGTGGCCGAGCCCATCAACATCACCGTGTACACCGAAGGCACGGGCGTCATCCCCGACGACCAGATCGCCAAGCTGGTGCGCGAGCACTTCGATCTGCGTCCGAAGGGCATCGTGAACATGCTGGACCTGCTGCGCCCGATCTACACCAAGACCGCCGCGTACGGCCACTTTGGCCGCTCGGAGCCGGAGTTCTCGTGGGAAGCCACGGACAAGGTGCAGGAACTGAAGAAGTCCGCCTGACGCCGGATCATCCCTGCCCGGTTCAACGAAAAGCGCCCCGACGGGGCGCTTTTTTTTCGTGCGGACGCAGGGTGTCAGGTGAGGCGTGCGCGCGGGGCGCGCGGTTCAGGGGCACGCGATTCAAAGACCCCAGGCCGACAGGTCGGGGCGATGCGCGACCGGGGACAGCACGCTTTCCAACGCCGCCGCGCAGTCCAGCAGCGCCGCGTCGCCGCCCGCGGGCGACAGCAACTGCACGGCGCATGGCATGCCATCCGCATCCAGGCCCGCCGGCAGCGCAATCGCCGCCGCGCCCAGGAAATTGGCCGGCCGCAACAGCTTGCCCAGGCCGGCGTGGCGCGTGTCCTGCGGGTCCAGTTCCTGCGCGGCCTGGTCGCAGGCGGGCATGAGCAGAGCGTCCACGCCCCGCATGGCCTGCGCGAAGTTCGCCATGTCGGCATGGCGGCGCCGCAGCGCGGCCTCGTAGCTCGCCTGCGTGATCCGGCCGCCCGCGGCGATGCGCGCGCGCACCACGTCCCACAGCGGTTGCGCGGGGTCGTCGGCCAGCGCGCCGTAGTAGCGGAAAGCCTCGTACGCCAGCACCACCGAATTGTCGTCGGCCATGCGGGCAAAGGACAGGGACGCGGGCGGGTGCCAGGCCGTGGGCGTGTAGCCGGCCTGCGCGAGCCGGCCCTGCGCTTCATGCCAGGCCTGCAGCGCCTCGTCGGTGAGCGGGGCGGGCCAGGCTTGCGGCGCCAGCACGGCGACGGCGCCCGGCTTGCGCGTCTGCGCGTTGCGCAGCGCCGTGACGCAGGCGGCGGGCAGGCCGAGCGTGGCCGGGTCGTCGACGTCGGGCCCGGCCAGCAGTTGGGTCAAGAGGCGGGCGTCGGCGACGGTGCGCGTGATCGGGCCCAGCACGTCCAGCGTGTCGGACAGCGGCAGGCAGCCCGCGCGGCTGATGAGGCCGGACGAGGGCTTGTAGCCGACCACGCCGTTCAGCGCCGCGGGGGCGCGCACGGAGCCGCCGGTGTCGCCGCCCAGCGCCAGCGGTGCGAGGCCCGCCGCGACGGCGACGCCCGAGCCGCTGGACGAGCCGCCCGGCGCGCGCGCCGTGCTGGCGTCCCAGGGATTGCGCGCGGTGCCCTGGGTCGGGTTCTGGCCCGACAGGCCGAACGCGAATTCCGTCATGCGCGTCTTGCCCAGGATGACCATGCCCTGCGCCGTGAGCCGCTGCGCCGCGGCCGCGGTCTGCGCGCTGACAACCTCCGCGCGCGTCTGCGAGCCGCCGGTGGCCAGCGTGCCCGCCCATTGGATGCTGTCCTTCATCGCCACCGGCACGCCATGCAGCGGTCCCAGGCAGATGCCCGCGTCCAGCAGCCGGTCCGCCGCGTCGGCCTGCGCCAGCGCGCGTTCGGCGGTGACCACGCTGTAGGCGGCCAGCGCCCCGCCGCGCTCGATGCGGTCCAGGAAATGCAGGGTGAGCGCGCGCGAGCGGATCTTGCGTTCGCGGATGGCGCGGGCCAACTGGCCGGCGTCTTGGAAGTGCAGGGGAGTGGCTTGGGCGGGCATGGCGTCTTCTCGAAATGAAAAAGCCTTCCGGTCCATTGCGGGACCGGAAAGCGTTCGGGGCGGGGTGCGTCCTGCGATGGCTATTTCAGGACCTGGCCCCGGGTTTCGGGCATGCGGATGAAGGTGACCAGCGTGATGACGGCGCCCGCCAGCACGTAATAGAAGAACCAGCGCTCCATGCCCTTGCTTTGCAGCCAGGTCAGCAGATAGGGCGTGGTGCCGCCCAGCAGCGCGACGACCAGGTTGTAGGGCGTGCCGATGCCGACGGCGCGCACGCTGGTGGGGAATTGCTCGGACATGATGGCCGGCGCGATCGAGGTGTACATCGCGTACAGCACCAGCCCGAAGAGCTCCACCGCCAGGATCGACCCGAACGACGGACCCAGCGTGGTCATGAGCGGATAGAAAAAGAGCAGGTAGCCGGCCGCAAAGAAGATGAGCTGCGGCTTGCGGCCGATGCGGTCGGACAGCATGCCGAAAAGGGGCTGCACCAGCATGAAGACGATCAGCGCGACGGTATTGGCGGCGAACGCGGTCTTGGGGTCGGCGCCGACCTGGCGGATGGCGTAGGTGGGCACGTAGGCCACGAAGATGTAGAACGCGAAGGTCGTCAGGACCGAAAAACCCACGATGCGCAGCACTTCGCGCGGATGGTCGCGCAGCAGGGTGCGCAGGGGCTGCTTTTCGACGCCGGCCTTCTTGGCGTGCGAGAAGGCTTCGGTCTCCGGGATGGCGCGGCGGATCCACATGCCGGCCAGGCCGCCCAGCGCGCCCAGCAGGAAGGGAATGCGCCAGCCCCAGGCCGCCATGTCGGCCTTGGTCAGGACGGTAGTCAAGACCCAGCCGACGGCGGAGGCGGCCAGGATGCCGACCGCGGCGCTGAAGAACACGAAGCTGGAATAGAAGCCGCGCTTGTTGGGCGGCGCCATTTCCGCCAGGAAGGTCGTGGCCGAGGCATACTCTCCGCCCAGCGACAGGCCTTGCAGGAGGCGCGCCGCGGTCAGCAGCAGGGGCGCGGCAATGCCGATGGCGGCGTAGGTGGGCGTGATCGCGATGATGAGCGAACCGCCCGCCATCATCAGGATCGTCAGGCCCAGCGCGGCTTTGCGGCCATAGCGGTCGGAGAAGATGCCCAGTACCCATCCGCCCACCGGACGCATGAAAAAGCCCACCGCGAAAATGCCGAAGGACGCCAGCAGCGCGGTAGTCTCGTTGCCCGGGGGAAAGAACTGGCTGGAAAAGAAGATGGCGAACGACGCGTAGATGGTCCAATCGAACCATTCCACCGCATTGCCTACACTACCGGCCAGAATCGTGCGACCGCGCGAAACGGGCGGGGCGCTTGCCCCTTGCGCCTGGCGCAAGGTTGCGGATGTGCTGCTCATGACGTCCTCAAAGTGGTTTTATTTTTGGTCAAATAGACCAGATAAATTTGTGTTTTTATCAATGCGCGAACGTTAGATTAATGGATATGGTCACGTCAAGTAAGGGTAACCCCCTAATCGCCGAGCTCGACGACACGGATCTCGCGTGCCTGGTCGCGCTGCAGGCCCAGCCCCGCGCCTCGTGGCGCGAACTGGGGGCGGCCACGGGCATTGCCGAGCGGACCGTGGCGCGGCGCATCAAGCGGCTGATGGACGCGGACGCGCTGCGCGTCATTGCCGAACCGGACCCGCTGGCCACCGGCCGCGGGGTGGTGCTGCATGCGTGGGTGCGCTGCCGGTCGGGCCGGGTGCCGGACGTGGCCGAACGGCTGGCGCGGCTGGACATCAGCCAGCTCATCGTGACGCTGGCCGGGTCGGCCGACCTGATGGCCGAGCTGACGCTGGCAGATGCCGCGGATATGCCGGACGTCGTGACGCGGGTGCTGCCGTCGATCGACGGCGTGGAACACGTGGAGGCGCGGCTGGTGCTGCGGCCGTTCCGGCGCGCGGGCCAGTGGCGCATCCAGCCCCAGCCCGTCGGCGGTGCGGACGCGCCGGCGCCGCCGCCGCCGTCGGCGCTGTCGGATGCCGAACAGCGCATGGTCGCCCATCTGATGCGGGACGGGCGCGCCAGCCTGGCCGAATTGGCCGAACGCGCCGGCGTGAGCGAGCCCACGGCGCATCGGCTGCTGCAGAACCTGGTGGAGCGCCGGGCGCTGAGCTTTCGGGTGGAAGTCGAGCCGGCGCTGGTCGGCTTTCCGGTGGAGGCGGTGATTTCGGTGCAGGTGCGTCCGCAGGCGGTGGACGCGCTGGCCGCGCACCTGGCGCTCGATCCGCACACGCGCTGCCTGTTCGGCACGAGCGGCGCGTCGCAGCTCTTCTGGCACGTGCTGTGCCGTGACAGCCTGCATCTGTGGGAAGTGGTGACGCGGCGCCTGGGCGAGCTGGACGGCGTGCTGAACAGCGACGTCGGGGTGGTGATGCGCGCGCACAAGCGTTGCGGCATCGTGCGCGCCGGGACGCGGCTGGGACCCGAAGCCGACTCGGGTCCGTCTGGCACGTGATGTCAGGCAAGACATGCCGGGCAAGAAATGTCAGGCAAGTAATGTCAGGCAAGTAATGCCAGTCCCATAACGCACACGAAGGCCGCCCCGGCCGCTCCGGCCGCCACGCGGCCGGAGCGCGCAGGCTAGGCCCCCAGGTACGCGCGCGCCAGCGCCCCATCCTGCGCAATGTCGGCCGCCGCGCCATGCGCCGCGACCCGGCCGGATTCCAGCACGTACGCCCGGTCGGCCAGCGACAGCGCCAGCGCCGCCATCTGGTCCACGAGCAGGATGGTCATCGATTCCTGGCGCAGCCGGTCCAGGGCCTCGAACAGTTCGTCGATGATCTTGGGCGCGAGGCCCAGCGACGGCTCGTCCAGGAGCAGGATCACGGGCCTGGACATCAGGCCGCGCGCAATCGCCAGCATCTGCTGTTCGCCGCCCGACAACAGGCCGGCGCGCTGGTGCAGCCGTTCGCGCAGCCGCGGAAACCGCGTGAGCATTTCCTCGACCCGCGCCTCGCGGTCTTGCGGATGCAGGAAGGCGCCCAGCCGGATGTTGTCCAGCACGCTCAACCCGGGAAACACCTGGCGGCCTTCGGGCACCAGCACCAGGCCGCGCGCCACGATCCGGTCGGCGGACAGGCCCTGCAGTTCCTGGCCCTGCAGATGCATGCCGCCCTGCGCGGGCCGGTGCAACCCGGCCAGCGTGCGCATCAGCGTGGACTTGCCCGCGCCGTTCGCGCCCAGGAGCGCCACCATCTCGCCCTGCCGGACCTGCAGGTCGATGCCATGCAGCACCGGATTGGCGCCGTACCCCGTCGTCAGACTGCCCACGCCCAGCACTTCGGGCGGCAGGGTCTCGCCCGCCGGCCGGCGCCGCGCGGCGGGCGCCCGGCGGGCCGCCTCGTCGCCCAGGTAGGCCTGGCGCACTTCCGGGGACTGCTGGATCTCGGCGACGCTGCCCTGCGCCAGCTCGCGCCCGGCGTCGATCGCCACGATGTGGTCGGACACGCCCATTACCAGCGTCATGTCGTGCTCGACCAGCAGCACGCCCGCGCCCGCTTCGGCAATGCGGCGCAGCAATCCGGCCAGCCGCGTCTTGTCTTCGCGCGAGAGTCCCGCCGCCGGTTCGTCCATCAAGAGGATGTCGGCGTCGGTGGCGAGCGCGCGGGCGATCTCCACCAGCCGGCGGTCCACGTGGGGCAGGTCGGCCGCCGCGATGTCCAGCGCCCCTTCGTAGCCGCAGAACGCCAGCAGGGCGCGGGCGCGTTCGCGCGCGTCGGCGGCCAGGTAGCGGCGCGAGGCCAGCAGCCCGCCCAGGCGCCCGCGCAGCAGGCCCAGCGCGACGTTGT
>Ga0182739_1004350_pt1 | contig 11767 bp, 10 predicted proteins | sample eDN5th30CBELigBY_FD_128873 | JGI IMG/M metagenome (GOLD analysis project Ga0182739, IMG submission 128873) | Enriched backyard soil microbial communities from Emeryville, California, USA - eDNA 5th pass 30_C BE-Lig BY (version 2) (version 2) | ecosystem: Environmental > Terrestrial > Soil >... | reverse complement strand
GACGCCGACGGGGTCGCCCTGCAGAAGGACTGCGTCCTGCCCATCTCCCGCGGCGGCAGATACACCCTCGACAACGTTGTTCCCGCCTGCCGGTCGTGCAACGCGAGCAAGTGCAACGAGGAGGTCACCCTCTGGATGCGGCGCCGGCGCCTCGACGAGCCGGCGTTCCTCGTGCGGTGGTATCAGATCACCGCCGCGCTCCGCGCGCCCGCCGCCGAGCCGGCCGCGCCCGGTCCGGTGGCAGATACAGGCTGAACCGGAGCCGTCGACTCCATCTGCCGATGCCAGGGTCGATCGAGCCTGTATTCGCGACACCCGGCGGATCAGCCCGGGGAGGGATCAGCCCGCGACAGGGCGCCCATACTCCTCCAGCCACCGCAGCCAGACCTCGCTGACGGTCGGGTACGCGGGCACCGCGTGCCACAGCCGCGACAGCGGGACCTCCCCGACGATCGCGACGGTGGCCGCGTGCAGCAGCTCGGCGACGTCCGGCCCGACGAAGGTCGCCCCGATCAGCACGCCCCGCTCCTGGTCGACGACGGCACGCGCCGTGCCCTCGTAGCGGCTCGACACCGTACTCGCACCCGCGATCCACGAGAGGTCGTAGTCGAGCACGCGCACCGAGACGCCGGCGGCCCGGGCCGCATCGGCGGTCGGACCCACAGCGGCGACCTCCGGCTCGGTGAACACGACCTGAGGGACCACGTCGTGGTCGGCCGTCGCGACGTGCACGCCCCAGGGCGCGTCGTCCACCGCGGCCCCCGCGGCGCGGGCCGCGATGACGTCGCCCGCGGCACGCGCCTGATACTTGCCCTGGTGCGTCAGGAGGGCGCGGTGGTTGACGTCGCCGACCGCGTACAGCCAGTCGGTGCCGCGCACGCGCATCGTGTCATCGACGTCGAGCCAGGCGCCGGGCTCGAGTCCGACCGCCTCCAGACCGAGATCGCCGGTGCGGGGCACGCGCCCCGTCGCGACCAGTCCCTCGGCCGCCCGCACGGTTCCGCCGTCACGGAGCGTGACCACGACGTCGGCGCCCTCACGCGCCACCGACGCGATGTCCGCCCCGGTGCGCACATCCACGCCGGCCGACCGCAGTCCCGCCGCGACGCGGTCGCCCGCGAAGGGCTCCATGCCGCGCAGCAGGCTCGAGCGCGCGAGCACCGTCACGCGCGTGCCGAACGAGGCGAACGCCATCGCCATCTCGCACGCGACGACGCCGCCGCCGATCACGACGAGGGATGCCGGGACGTCGCGGACGCCCGTCGCCTCGCGGCTGGTCCACAGCGCCGCGTCGGCGAGGCCGGGGACGTCGGGAAGGAGCGAGGCGGACCCTGTGCACACCGCGACGGCGTGCCGCGCGCGCAGGACGCGCCCGTCGACGCTCACCTCGCGCTCGCCGGTCAGTCTGCCGTGGCCGCGCACGAGCTCGATCCCCGCCCCGGCGAGCCACTGCACCTGACCGCTGTCGTCCCACTCGTGCACGATCTCGTCGCGCCGCCGGAGCACCGCGGCGACATCGACGCCGCCCGCGATCGCCTCCGCCGCGCCCGGCGCGTCGCGCGCCGCACGAAGGGCGGCCCCGGCCCGCAGCAGCGCCTTCGACGGCATACACGCCCAGTAGGAGCACTCACCGCCCACCAGCTCGCTCTCGACGATCACCGCCGACAGCCCGCCCTGCACGGCACGGTCGGCGACGTTCTCGCCCACCGGTCCCGCGCCGATCACGATGAGGTCGTACTCTTCGGCATCCACCCGTCCACCCATACCCGACTGTGACGTTGTGTGCCACCCCCTGGTGACCATGTCGGGGGTCTGTGGTTGGGTGAAGAACCGGAGTACCGACCCGAGCCGGAGGCGACATGTCGATCGAGTTCCGCGCCGTCACCAAGCGATTCGCCGACGGCACCGTGGCTGTCGACGACTTCAGCCTGGTCATCCCGGCGCACAAGACGACCGTGTTCGTCGGCTCCTCGGGTTGTGGCAAGACGACCCTCCTCCGCATGATCAACCGGCTCGTCGAGCCGACCGGCGGCGAGATCGCGATCGACGGCGAGAGCATCCTCACCCGCGATCCGGTGCAGCTCAGGCGCGGCATCGGGTACGTGCTGCAGAATGCGGGGCTGCTCCCCCACTTCACGGTCGCCGACAACATCGCGACCGTTCCCGTGCTGAGCGGCACCCCCAGGAAGCAGGCGCGGCAGCGCGCGCTCGAACTGCTCGACATCGTGGGGCTCGACCGAGGGCTCGCCGACCGCTATCCGCGGCAGCTGTCGGGCGGGCAGCAGCAGCGCGTCGGCGTCGCGCGGGGCCTCGCGGCCGATCCCAACATCCTGCTGATGGACGAACCGTTCGGCGCCGTCGATCCCATCGTCCGCAAAGAGCTGCAGGCCGAGACGCGCCGGTTGCAGCGCGACCTCGACAAGACGGTCGTGTTCGTCACGCACGACATCGACGAGGCGTTCCTGCTGGGCGATCAGGTCGTCATCCTCGAGAAGGGCGCGAAGATCGCACAGGTCGGCAGCCCCGACGAGATCATCGAGAACCCCGCGACCGAGTTCGTCGCCGAGTTCGTGGGCGTCGAGCGCGGCGCCCGCGAGCTGCGCGCCAAGCGGACGCCGCGAGGCACGGTGCTCGTCGATGCGGCGGGTCGCACGCAGGGCGTGCTCGTGGATGCCGGCCGAGCCGTCGCCGACGGGCGGGCGACGGGTGCGGGCGGCGCTCCCGACCCCGGGGGCCGCCCGTGAACTGGGTCCTCGACAATCTCGACCTCATCTGGAGCCTGACGCTCGTGCACCTGCGTCAGAGCATCATCCCGATCGTCCTGTCGTTCCTGATCGCGCTGCCGCTGGGCTGGCTCGCCTGGCGCTACACGCCGTTCCGCGGTGCGGCGCTCACCACGATCGGGCTGCTCTACACGATTCCCTCGCTGGGTCTGTTCGCCCTGCTGGGCGCGTTCGGCCTGGGCTTCGGGGAGCCCTCGCTCATCATCGCGCTGACGATCTACGGAGTCGCGATCATGACACGCTCCGTGACCGACGGGCTCGACGCCGTCGAGCCGGCGACCCGGTCGGCGGCGGTCGCCGTCGGCTACGGTCCGTGGCGGCGCTTCTGGGCCGTCGACTTCCCACTGTCGGGCCCCGTCCTCCTGGCCGGCCTCCGAGTGACGGCGACCTCGACCATCTCGCTCGCGACCGTCGGCATCCTCATCGGGGTCCAGAACCTCGGCTACCTGTTCACCAACGGGTATCAGCGGCGCATCGTCGAAGAGGTCCTCGCCGGCGTCGTGGCCGTCGTCGTCATCGCACTCGTGATCGACCTGCTGCTCGTGCTCGCCGGACGCGCCCTCATGCCGTGGCTGCCGCGCCGCAACGAGGACAGGGCACGCGCCCGCCGCCTCCTCGTGGAGGCGACGTCATGAACCTCTTCCTCGACGCGTTCGCGTGGATCTTCTCGCCCGAGCGCCTGACCGGGTCGCTCCCGCTGCCGCTGGCGATCTGGCAGCACCTCGCGTTCACGTTCGGCTCGGTCGCGATCGCCGCCGTGATCGCGATCCCCCTCGGCTGGCTCATCGGACACACCGGACGCGGCAGGGAGATCGCCGTCGCCCTGTCCGGGGCGGCACGCGCGCTCCCCTCGCTGGGTCTGCTGCTGCTGCTCATCCTGCTCATCGGGGTGGTCCACAAGACCGAGGCAGCCGTCGTCTCGTTCGTGCTGCTCGCGATGCCCTCGATCCTCGCCGGCGCCTACGCCGGGTTCGAGGCGATCGACCGCTCGGTCATCGACGCGGGGCGCGCCGTCGGCATGACGCCGTGGCAGATCCTGTGGAAGATCGAGGTCCCTCTGGGACTGCCCCTGCTGATCGGCGGACTGAGGTCCGCGACGCTCCAGGTCGTCGCGACGGTCACGATCGCCGCGTACGCCGGTCTGGGCGGGCTCGGCTTCTACTTCGTCCAGGGGATCTCGCTGCGCCGCTTCGACCAGGTGCTCGGAGGGTCGATCGTCGTGATCGCCCTGGCCCTCCTGCTCGACGGTCTGTTCGCCCTGCTCCAGCGCGTCGTCGTCCCGCGAGGGGTCACCGCCCGTGCCGGCGCCGCGGGTCGGGCGCCCTTCGCGCGCCGCACGCCCGTCGCCGACGCACCGGTCTGACCCCTCCTCCCCGTCTTCCCCTCGCACAGCACCCCACATCAGAAAGGTCCGCACATGACCCGCATCCGCACCCGCCTCGCCGCCACCCTCGGCGTGGCAGCCGTCGCAGCCCTGACCCTCGCCGGCTGCGCCTCCTCCGACCCGCTCGGCGGCGACCCCAGCAGCGCCCCGCCCGCATCCGGCTCCTCGACCATCGTGGTCGGCTCGCAGGCGTACTACTCGAACGAGATCATCGCCGAGATCTACGCGCAGGCGCTGGAGAACGCCGGCTTCACGGTCGAACGCAAGTTCCAGATCGGCCAGCGCGACGTCTACATCCCGTCGCTGGAGGACGGCAGCGTGCAGCTGTTCCCGGAGTACACCGGCAACCTGCTGCAGTTCTTCGACGCCGACACGACGGCCACGACGTCGGAGGACGTCTACGCCGCCCTGGCCGATGCGCTGCCTGAGGGCCTCACGGTCCTCGACCAGTCCTCGGCGACCGATCAGGACTCCTACAACGTGACGGCGGACTTCGCCGCGGAGCACAACCTCACCGAGATCGGCGACCTCGCCGGCATCGAGGGGCTCACGCTCGGCGGCGCGCCCGAGCTCGAAGAGCGCCCGTACGGCCCGAAGGGGCTGAAGTCGGTCTACGGCGTCGACGTCGCCTTCTCCGGCACGGCCGACACGACCGTCGACGAGCTGGTCGCGGGCAACATCCAGGTCGCGAACGTCTACAGCGCCGACCCGCTGATCCAGACCAACGATCTGGTGACGCTCGCCGACCCGAAGGGCCTGTTCCTCGCATCGAACGTCGTGCCGCTGGTGAACGCCTCGATCGCCGACGAGATCGCCGACGTGATCAACCCCGTCAGCGCAGCGCTCACGCCCGAGGGTCTCGTGGCGCTGAACGTCGAGTCGACCGAGGGCAAGCGCTCCTCCGCCGACATCGCGACCGACTGGCTCGCCGCCAACGGCCTCGACTGACACGCCGACGGAGCGCCCCGGGGTCTCGACCCCGGGGCGCTCCGTCGTTCCCGGCGTCCCTCCCCCTGCAGCGCACACTTCTCAGGAACAACCCCGCGGGCCGAGCCCGCAGGGGGCGAGATTCCGCGCCGCCCGTTCCGGATGGCCGGCTGCGTTCCTGAGAAATGCACCGATGACCGGGAGCATCCCGGAGGCGCGGAGGGGGCAGACAGCCGGACTCAGACGCCCGGGCCTCGCCGCGGGCTGGCTCCGCCATTGGCGGTGGTCAACCCGGACGGCGCGCACTTCTCAGGAACCGCTGCACGCGGCGAGCCCGGGCCCCGCGCGATCCCGCGCCATGGGAGCGGAGCCGCCAGCTGCGTTCCTGAGAAATGCACCAACGAGCGGGAGAGTCACCGGGGTGCGTGGGAGGTGGAGGGACGGGGGCAGGAAGCTCCGAGGGATGGGGCGGGAAGCTCCGAGGGGGCGGACGGCGGCGTCAGAACGACCGGAGGGCCGCGTGCAGGCCGCCGTCGATCCGGTCGCGGCGCAGGATGCCGCGGCGGCGCAGCACCGGGACGAGCTCGTCGAGGGTGCGGTGCAGCGTGACGGGGTGCAGATCGCCCCACAGCAGGACGCCGTCGTTGCCCCACTCCCCGAGCTCCTCGATGAGGTCGGCGAACTCCTCCGCCGTCCCCACGAAACCCGTGCGATCGGAGATGCGCCCCAGACGGGCGAGGGATGCCAGGTGCACCCGCAGCGGCGTCGAGGCCAGCTCCCGATCGCCCGTGAGCCTGCGGATGCTGCCCTGCGAGACGTGCTCGCCGAAGATCGACGGATCCAGCGGCGCGTCGAGGTCGAGGGTCGTGAGGTCGGTCTCGAGGTCGCTGGACTGCCGCTGCGCGATCAGGCGCAGCGCGGCGTCGTCGGGGGCGGCGGCCGCGGCGACGACGCGGTCGGCCTCCTCGGCGCTCGCGACGATCGTCGGCTGGATGGCGAAGAGGATCTTGATGTCCTCCGGCCTCCTCCCCCGTTCGACGGCCGCCGCGTGGATGCGGGCGCGGTACTCGCGCACGCTCTGCTCGTGCAGCGGAGCGAGCGCCAGCTGGATGTCGGAGTTCGCCCCCGCGAACGCGAGCCCCCTCCCCGAGCCGCCGGGCGACGCGATGACGGGCTCACCGTGCTCGAACGGCACGGCGTTCAGGGGCCCGTCGAACGCGAAGTACTCGCCGCGGTGGCGCACCGGGTCCAGGCGGCCGCCGTCGGCGTACACGCCCGAGACGGGATCGGCGACGAGGGCGCCTTCACCCCAGCTGCGCCACAGATCGCGGATGCCGGCGAGCCACTCCTCGGCGCGGTCGTAGGCCGCGTCGTGCGCGAGCGGCGGGGCGTCGCCGAAGTGCCGGGCGCTGCCCGTGTCGGTCACGACGTTGAGGCCGAGCCGGTGTCCGCTGAGGTGCTGCAGCGTCGCGAACTGACGCGCCGCCGTGTACGGCAGGTAGGCGGCGGGGTTGACGGTCGGGATGACGCCGAGGCTGGTCGTCGCCTGGAACAGGTACGGGGCCAGTAGCAGCGGGTCGTGCTTGGGGCCGCCGAACGCGTGCCGCACCCGGAGGTCGATGGTCTCCGCCGATCCGAGCGAGGGCGCGTCCTCGATCAGCACGAAGTCGAAGCCGGCCTGTTCGAGCTCGCGTGCGGACTGCTGGTAGAGCTCGGGGGAGGTCCAGCGCCAGTCCCAGTCGAGGGCGGGGCTCCCCCACCCGTGCGGCCCGAAGCCGCGGGCGAGGAACCAGCCGAAGTGCTGGAGCCGGCTCACGCGGGCACCTGGGCTTCCGTCGCGGTGACGGGTTCGGCGACGGCCACCCCCGCCAGCGCGCGGGCGAGATCGTCGATCAGGTCGTCCACGTCCTCGATGCCGATCGAGACGCGGAGGGTGCCGGGGTGGACGCCCAGGGCGGCGCGCTCCTGCGCGCTCAGCAGCACGTGGCTCGTCGAGGCCGGGTGCAGGACGAGCGAACGGACATCACCCAGATGCGTCATATGGGTGAACACGTCGAGGGCTTCGACGACGCCGCGGGCGTCGTCGGCGGTGCCGGCGACCGTGAAGGTGAACACGGATCCGTAGCCGTCGGGGAGCAGCTCCACCGCCCGGGCGTGGTCGCGGTGTGTCGGCAGGCCGGCGTAGTCGACCGAGGCGATCGCCGGATGGGCGTCGAGCCACCGGGCGACGGCGAGCGCGTTGGCCGACTGACGCTCGACGCGCAGGCTGAGCGTCTCGATGCCCTGGCCGATGAGGAAGGCGTTCAGCGGCGACGGGGTCGGGCCGAGGCGGGGTGCGATGCTCTCACGGGCATACGCGATGCGGGCGTCGCCGCCGGTGCGCTCGGCGAGGCTCGGGCCGCCGCCGCGGCCGGGCGCGACCAGGTGCGGGAACAGCGCGCCCGACGCGACCGCGTCGAAGCGGCCGCTGTCGACGATCGCGCCGCCGATCACGGCGCCCTGGCCCGCGAGGAACTTGCTCGCCGAGTGCACGACGACATCCGCACCGTGCTCGATCGGGCGCAGGAGGTACGGGGTGGCGAAGGTGTTGTCGACGATGAGGGGGATGCCGTGACGGTGTGCGACGGCAGCGACGGCAGCGATGTCGAGGATGCGGTTGGTGGCGTTGGAGATCGACTCGGCGAACAGGGCGCGCGTGTTCGGGCGGATCGCTGCCTCCCACGCGGCGACGTCGTCGATCTCGTCGACGAAGTCGGAGGAGATGCCCCAGCGCGACAGGTTGTCGACGAGCAGGCCGCGTGTGCCCTCGTAGACGTGGCGCGACGAGACGATGTGGTCGCCGGCAGCCGCGAGCGAGAGGAGGGCGACCGACGTGGCCGCCTGTCCGCTGGCCAGCAGCAGCGCCTGCGAGCCGCCTTCGAGCGAGGCGAGCGCCCCCTCGACGGCGTCGATCGTCGGGTTGCCGATGCGGGTGTAGGCGTACCCCTCGCCGGCCCCGAAGTGCGCTGCGGCGTCGTCGTACTCGTCGAAGCTGAAGCCCGCCGTCAGATAGATCGGCGTCGCACGCGGCGACGACGCACCCGTCCGGCCGCGCTCATGCACCTGCCGCGTCGTGAATCCCTTGCCGCCCATGACGTCCCTTCCGTCCCCGACAGCAATACTGAGGCGGAGCGGCGCACGCGCCTAGTCGCGGCGTCATCGTGTTACGGCGTCCCATCGGCGCAGGGCGCGCTCGGCGAGGAAAGTCACCCACTTCGACGGCTGCCCCGGTTCGACGTCGTGGGCGATCCACGTGTCGCCGCCGAACTTCCAGCCCTGCAGCCAGCGACCGTCGTCCTGCCGAGCCTCACCGAGGCGCTCGACGGCTTCGGCCGCCCGGGAGTCGGGTCGCACTCCGTCCCACTGTGCGGCGTCGGTGACGTGGTCGACCGCCTTGAGCAGCGTGAACGGGGCGCGGTACGGGTGGACGATCAGGTCGGTCCACGGACCCACGCGCTCGCCCGTCGACAGCCGGTAGCGGAGGCGCCGCCTCAGCAGATACTCCTCGCCGCTGTGCCGGGCGTCGCGGGCGCTCGTGTCGCCCGTGAGCTTCTCGTAGGCGAGGAGGCCCCGGACGGCGTTGAGCGTCGAGTGGAACGACGAGTGGACGGAGCCCTCGACCCACTCGCAGTCCCACCCGCCGTCGGAGACCACGTGCGCGGGGAACCAGGCGGCGAGCTGCGACATGTCCTCGCCGAGCCACGCGCCGTTGGCGAGCGTCATCGCATTGATGCACACGTCGACCTCGCCGTCCCAGTAGGGCAGATCGTCGTACTCCCAGCGGGAGTTCCGCCGCAGCTTCTCGGCCGTTCCCGCGAGCACGGCGGCGTCGAGCCCCCACTCCCGCAGGCTCGTCAGCGTCCACGTCGTCGCCGTGTAGGGCTGCTCGTTCTGCGGCGGCTGCTCCGTCATGTCGCCGGGGAAGAAGGCGCCGCCCGCCCACTGCCCGTCCGGATCCTGATGGCTCAGCAGCGCCGCCCCGTCGCCCTCCGTCGCGATGCGGGCCCGCGTCGCGCGCCAGACCTCCTCGGGCGCACCCGCGAGGTCGCGCTCCACCTGCCATCGCAGCGTGGGGTCGGAGTCCAGCAGCCAGTCCAGGACGTCGTCGTCGATCGTGTCGGGCGCGGTCATGGCCACACGCTACGCCCGGCATCCGACACCGTCAGCCCGTCAGGCGACCTTCTTCGTCTTCTTCGAGCTCTTGATGACGGTCGCGTAGCCGGACTTCTTGCCCGTCACGTGCACCGTGACCGTCTTGCCCTTCTGCGCCGCCTTCAGCGTGTACGTCGACTTCGTCGCCTTGCCGATCGGCGTGCCGTTCGCGAACCACTGGTAGGTGAACTTCGTGCCGCTCGTCCACGTGCCGGGCTTGGCCGTCAGCTTCTTGCCGACCTTGGCCGTCCCCGTGATCTTCGGCGTCGCGATCGTCGCGACCTTCGCCGACCTGGCCGACTTCTCCGACGTGCTCGTGTAGCCGGACTTCTTGCCGATCACCTTCGCGACGATCTTCTTGCCCTTCTGGGCCTTCGTCAGGGTGAGGGAGGATGCGGTCGCCTTCGGGATGAGCGTGCCGTTCGCGTACCAGCGGTAGGTGAACGTCGTTCCCGACGTCCACGTCCCCTTCTTGACGGTCAGCTTCGATCCCACCGCGTACTTGCCGCTGATCTTGGGCGTCGCCGTCTTCAGCACGCCCTTGGCGACCTTCGCGGTCTCGGGTGACGCCTTCTGGTCCCACGGCACATCGGCGGAGTGCGGCTCGGGATCGAGCTTCCCCGCGACGAACACGCGCAGCTTCTTGCCCACGAGCGCGGCGGTGACCGTGAGGGTGGGCGAGGCCGCGCCCTCGATCTCCTTGCCGTCGGCGAACCACTGGTACAGCAGAGGCACGCCCGCGGGCCACACTCCCGGAGAGGCGGTCAGCGTCGCGCCGACGCGCGCGGTGCCCGAGATCGACGGGTACGAGGGGAGTCCGCCGACGGTGTCGAGGTCGGCGTCCACGCCCGTCCTCGACTGCGCCGCTGCGAGCGTGATCGCCTCCGCCTTCGTGCGGTCGGCCTGGTCGTCCCACCACTCGCGCCACGGACCGTAGAGGATCTCGTTCTCGTCGTAGCCGTAGGCCGTGGAGTCGCTGAAGGAGATGCGGTACGTGCCTGCCGGCAGCCCGTCGATCTCGTAGGAGCCGTTCGTCGCGATCGGGGCGTACGACTCCGCCTCCCACGTGTCCGGGCCGCTCAGCCGGTAGGCCGTGGCCCTGCCGTCGCCGAGGGCGATGCCCGCGCCCGTGACGGTGCCGGAGACGGACGCGCCGTCCTCGGGCGGTGCGGCGTTCGCGGGTGCCGCCCCGAGGGCGAGAGCGGATGCGACGAGCCCCGTCGTCGCCAGTCGCGCGATCCACGCTCGCGAGCGTGCGGATGGGCGTGCGGTCATGGAGTCCTCCCCGGCGTGGCGCTCCCGGGCTCTGCATCCGAGAGCCGCACTCACTCCGAACCTAGGCCAGGGGCGCGCGGGACCACAAGGCGACCGGCGCCGCGGCGGCCGTCATCCCTCGCGGAAGTCGTCGGGATCGACGTCTTCGAGGAACCGCTGGAACTCCGCCAGGCGCTCCTCCTGATCGGACTCGACGACGACGCCGGGCACCCCCGCCTCGCCGAGCACCTCATCGGCGACGAACACGGGAGCGGACGCCCGCGAGGCGAGCGCGACGGCATCCGAGGGACGCGCGTCGACGACGACGGCTGCGTCCGAGCCGGTCCGCAGCGTCACCTCGGCGAAGAACGTGCCGTCGTCGATGCGGGTCACCTCGACCCGCTCGACGGTCGCGCCCAGCGCGTCGAGCATCGACGTCATGAGGTCGTGCGCGAGCGGGCGCGGGGCGACGGCGCCTTCCACGGCGATCAGGATGGAGGTCGCCTCCTGCGCCCCGATCCAGATCGGCAGGATCCGCCCCTCTCCCGGCAGCTCGTCGATCGGCTTGAGCAGGATGACGTGCTGACCGGCGCTGTCGAGCGCCACGCCTGCGACACGGACCTGGACCATCGGACACCTCCGATCCTTCCCCCGCCATCGTAGGCAGGCGCGGACGCCGCCGTCAGCCCGGTCGGTGCGCGGACCGCCCCGCGTCAGCTCCTCGGCGCAGGGGCGGAGTCCGGATCGGCGCCCGCCTGCCCGCGCCGCTCCCGCAGGAACCGGCGCAGCGCGCTCCAGCCGGAGGGGGTCGCGGCGGGCGGGCCGACCAGGACCGCGCCCGGCTGGACATCGCCGCGCACGACGGCGCCCGCACCGATGACCGCCCCGTCGCCGATGACGACCGGGCGCTCGGCCGTCCCGTTGCCGACGACGGCGCCGGCGCCGACCCACACCTCACGCCCGATCCGGACGTGCCCGAGGACGGTGCTGCCGACGGCGAGCGTGCTGAACTCCCCCACCACGACGTCGTGGGCGACGAGGTCGGCGAGGGCGATCACTCCCCGTCCGAGGCGGGCCAGAGGCCCCACGCGGGTCGTCGAGCTCACGATGACTCCCTCCGCCAGCTCGGCGGACGGATGCCGCAGCTGCGCCGACCCGTCGGCGCCGACGATGGGGATCCCACGTGCCGTGAGCCGATCGAAGATGCGGCGCCGGCCCGCCGGCGAAT
>Ga0182739_1004349_pt1 | contig 11769 bp, 8 predicted proteins | sample eDN5th30CBELigBY_FD_128873 | JGI IMG/M metagenome (GOLD analysis project Ga0182739, IMG submission 128873) | Enriched backyard soil microbial communities from Emeryville, California, USA - eDNA 5th pass 30_C BE-Lig BY (version 2) (version 2) | ecosystem: Environmental > Terrestrial > Soil >... | reverse complement strand
TCGCCGCCACCGCGGGCGCGGACGCCGCGTAGGTGCGCGGCAGCCAGAAGCCCAGCGGCCACATCGCGGTCTTGATCAGGAACGCCACGCCGAGGATCGCCGCACCGGCGTGCAGCAGGGTGCGGGTGTTCTCCGGCACGGTCGGGATCAACTCCGCCAGCGCCGCCATGTTGAGGGTGCCGGTGACCCCGAAGATCAGGCTGACGCCGAGCAGGAACAGCATCGAGGCGGTCAGGTTGACCGCGATGTAATGCAGCCCGGCGCTGACCCGGCGCGCGCCCGAACCATGCAGCGCAAGCCCGTAGGACGCCGCCAGCAGCACCTCGAAGAACACGAACAGGTTGAACAGGTCGCCGGTCAGGAACGCCCCGTTCAAGCCCATCAGCAGGAACTGGAACAGCGGCTGGAAATAGTGGCCGCGATGTTGCCAGCGCGCCAGCGCGGCCGGCAGCACCGCCAGCGCCAGCACGGCGGCCAGCAGCAGCATCAGCGCCGACAGCCGGTCGGCCACCAGCACGATGCCGAAACGCGCCGGCCAGTCGCCGATGCGATAGACCGCCGCCAGCGCGCCGTCGCCGCCCTGCTGCGCGGTAGCCAGCAGCAGCATCGTCGCCAGCGCCACCAGTGCCAGGCACGAGGCCAGGCTCAGTGCCACCGCCAGGCGCTGGCGGCGTTCGCCGGCCAGCAGCTGCAGCGCAGCCACCAGCAGCGGCAGCACGATCGGCGCGACGAGCAGGTGCGGGCTCACGGCGTGCCGTCCCCGCCGTCGACGTGGTCGTTGCCGGTCAGGCCGCGCGACGTCAGCAGCACCACCAGGAACAGCGCGGTGGTGGCGAAGCCGATCACGATCGCGGTCAACACCAGCGCCTGCGGCAGCGGATCGGTGTACTGCTCGATCCTGCCGGCGGCTTCACGCAGCACCGGATCGGCGCCGGTGCGCAGGCCGCCGATGGAGAAGATGAACAGGTTCACCGCGTAGGAGATCAGGGTCAGCCCGATGATCACCTGGAAGGTGCGTGGCCGCAGCAGCAGCCACACCCCGGACGCGACCAGGACCCCGATGGCGATGGCCAGCACCAGTTCCATCAGCCCGCGCCCTCCGGTTCGATCGTCCCGTCCGCGGCCACCACCGTCGACACGCGCGGCCGGCGCAGCGACTGGTGCGCCAGCGCGATCAGCATCAGCGTGGTCGCGCCGACCACCAGGCAGAACACGCCCAGGTCGAACAGCACCGCCGAGGCGAGCGGGATTTTTCCGAGCAGCGGCAGCTCCAGGTACTGGAAGTGCGAGGTCAGGAACGGATGGCCGAACAGCAGCGAGCCCAGGCCGGTGCCGACGGCCAGCAGCAGGCCGGTGCCGATCCAGCGTACCGGCAGCACGCGCAGGTGCGTTTCGACCCAGCGCGCACCACGCGCCATGTACAGCAGGATCAGCGCCACCGACACGGTGATGCCGGCGGCGAACCCGCCGCCGGGCAGGTCGTGCCCGCGCAGGAACAGGTGCACGCCGAACAGCAGGATCACCGGGAACATCAGCTGCACGGTCAGGCCCGGGATCATCAGGTAATCGGCCAGCGACTGGTCGATCACGCGATCCGACCCGGCCGGGTCCTGCACCGAGTTGCGGCGCTGCCGACGCAGCGCGGTGATACTCTCCGCCGCCGGCCGGAAGCGGCGCAGCAGCACGAACACCGTCAGCGCCACGATCGCCAGCACGCTGATTTCGCCCAGCGTGTCGAAGCCGCGGAAGTCGACCAGGATCACGTTCACCACGTTGCGGCCGCCGCCTTCCAGGTACGCGCGCTCGAGGAAGAAGCGCGAGATGGAGTCCGACACCGGATGCATCATCGCCGCGTAGGCCAGGCTGGCAACCCCGGCGCCGACGACCAGCGCGACCAGCGCATCGCGCCAGCGCTTCAGGCGCGTGAGCGGACCATCCGGCGATACGCCCTGGATGCGCTTGGGCAGCCAGCGCAGGCCGAGCAGGATCAGGATCGTGGTCACCACTTCCACCAGCAGCTGGGTGGCCGCGAGATCCGGCGCGGACAGCCACACGAAGCTGACGCACGACACCAGGCCCGCGCCGCCGGTGAGGATCAGCGCGGCCAGGCGGTGGAACTTGGCCTGGGTGGCGGCGCCGATCGCGCACGCCGTGCCCAGCAGCCACAGCAGGGCGAAGGCCGGGTCGATGCCCGACCAGCGCGGCGGCGGCGCGTCGAACGGCGCGGTGGTCGCGGCCATGCTGCCGGCAAGCAGTGCAACCAGCACGATCAGGAGCAACTGCGGCTGCAGCCGCCTGGCCGGGAAGAAGCGCGCCAGCCAGCCCGGCAGGTCCGCCGCGAAGATCGCCAGCGCGCGCTCGAAGGTCCGCTTGCCGCTGAGCCGCCCGATCAGCGGCGTGCGCCCGCAGCGCCTGAAGTACGCCAGCAGCGCCACGTACAGCAGGCAGCCGGTGATGAAGGCGATGACGCTCATCTGCAGCGGTGCGGTCCAGCCGTGCCAGACGGCCAGGCTGTAGGCCGGCGTCTGCGCGCCGAGCACCGAATGCGCGGCCGCCGCGAGCGACGGTCCAATCACCTGCGCCGGCAGGATGCCGACCAGCAGGCAGGCCAGCGCCAGCAGGCCGATCGGCACGCGCATCCAGCGCGGCGGCTCGTGCGGCTGGCGCGGCAGCCGGGTAGACACCGGGCCGAAGAACACGCCGCGCACGAAGCGCAGCGAGTAGACCACGCCGAACGCGCTGGCCGCGATCGCCAGCAGCACCGGGACCATGCCGGTGAGCATGCCGCGCTGCGCCGCCAGCGTTTCGGCGAAGAACATCTCCTTCGACAGGAAGCCGTTGAGCAGCGGCACGCCCGCCATCGCCGCGCCCGCGACCACCGCAAGGGTCGCGGTGATCGGCATGAAGTGGCGCAGGCCGCCGAGCTCGCGCAGGTCGCGCGTGCCGGTCTCGTGGTCGACCGCGCCGGCGGCCATGAACAGCGACGCCTTGAAGGTGGCATGGTTGACGATGTGGAAGATCGCCGCGACCACGCCCAGTGCGCTCCCCAGCCCGACCAGCATCGTGATCAGGCCCAGGTGGCTGATCGTCGAATACGCCAGCACGGCCTTGAGGTCCTGCTGGAACATCGCCGCATACGCACCCAGTACCAGCGTGATCAATCCGGCGCCGCCGACGATCCAGAACCACTGCTCGGTGCCCGCGAGCACCGGCCAGAACCGCACCAGCAGGAACACGCCCGCCTTCACCATCGTCGCCGAATGCAGGTACGCCGAGACCGGCGTCGGCGCCGACATCGCCTGCGGCAGCCAGAAGTGGAACGGGAACTGCGCGCTCTTGGTCAGCGCGCCCAGCAGCACCAGGACCAGCGTCGGCGTATACAGCGCGTGCCCGCGAACGATGTCGCCCGCGGCGAGGATCGCATCCAGGTCGTAGCTGCCCACGATCTGGCCGAGCAGCAGCACGCCCGCCAGCAGGCACAGCCCGCCGCCGGAGGTGACGATCAGCGCCATCCGCGCAGCGTCGCGTGCCGACGCGCCGTTGTGCCAGTAGCCGATCAGCAGGAACGAGAACAGGCTGGTCAGTTCCCAGAAGAACACCAGCTGGACCACGTTGCCGGACATCACGATGCCGAGCATCGCGCCCATGAACGCCAGCAACAGTGCGAACAGGCGCGACAGCGGGTCGTCCGCCGGCATGTAGTAGCGCGCGTAGACACCCACCAGCATGCCGATGCCGCAGACCAGCAGCATGAACAGCCAGCTGAAGCCGTCCACCCGCAGGGTGAAGTCCAGGCCCAGCGACGGCGCCCATTCGAACACGTGCCGCAATACGGCCCCGCCCGCGATCGCCGGATACAGCGACAGTGTCAGCGCGAGGCAGGCCAGCGCCGTGCAGGTCATCAACCAGGCGGCGACGTTGCGGCCGCGGCCGCGAAGGACAAACACCACCAGGCTCGCCGCGAACGGCAGCCAGAGGATGGCGCTTGGCACGACGTGGTCAGGCATCAATCAAGGGCTCGAAGGAAGGGCATGCTGACCGCTGGCCGGGCCGCGCCGGCCGCACGCACGTGGCGGCGGCATGCTGCCACGCGCACGTTGCAGGATGGTGGCGATACCTCGGACAAGCAGGCTCCGGTGTCGGGGTGGAAAAACGGGGGCGTCATTGCAGCCGTGCCTGCGGGCGAGCGCAGTACCGCACCGGCAGGCATTGGGTCGTGCAGGGGGCGGCCGGCGCAGCGCAAATCGATCGATCCTGCGCGAGGCGTGGCTGGTGCCCGATTCTATACGGCAACTCCCTGCGGCAACCGTCGCCACCGACCGGCGATTGTGCAATGGTGGGTTGCAATCCTGGCCTGGAGCAGCCACCGCTGCGGGGAGATCAAGCATGAGCAACGCCAGTCCGGTCCCGGGCCGGCTGCAGGGAATCCTGGTGGCCACCGACCTCAGCGCCCGCTGCGACCGCGCGCTGGATCGCGCCGTGCAGCTGTCCACGCAGTGGCAGGTGCCGTTGCACGTGGTCCATGTGGCGCCGCGCGACGCAATCGGGGCATGGTCGGCAGTGGACACGCCGGCATCGGTCCGGCAGCGCATCGAGCGCGACGTGCAAGGCGATGTCGCCGATGCCCGAATCCACGTGGAGCAGGGCGAGCCGGCCGAGGTGATCCTCGACGTGGCCAGGCGCCAGCGCTGCGACCTGGTCGTGCTGGGCGATGCAAGCGAAACGTCGGGGCGTCGCCTGCTCGGCAGTACGGTCGAAATCGTGGTGCGCAGTTCGCCGGCCTCGGTGCTGGTCGTCAAGCAGCGGCCGCGTGGCGCCTATCGGCGCGTGCTGGTGGGCACGGACCTCACTCCCGAGTCACGCCATGGCCTGGACACTGCCGCCTCGCTGTTCCCGGATGCCGCGCTCACGCTGCTGCACGCGCTCGACATCCCCTACGAATCACTCTGGCTCGACCCGGCACGCCGCGCCGACCTTGTCCGCCTGGAGATGGCCACGATCGAGGAATTCGTGGCACAGGCGCAGCTGCCCGCGGACCTGCGCCGGCGCATGCAGCGGCTGGTCGAGCACGGCCATCCCGAAAGCATGCTGCGCAAGCATGCGCTGGAGCACGACAGCGACCTCACCGTGATCGGCGCGTTCCGTCGCGGCCTCGCCTTCCACCTGCTGGTTGGCGGTACCACGCGCCGGATCGTGCAGGTGGCGCCGAACGACGTGCTGGTGGTGCGCGCGCCTGCGCAGCCCGGTTCCCGTCGACCGGAAGACACCGGCCTCGCCTGAGGGCGACGCGACCGCGAGCCCGGTGCTCGTCCGGCGCGATTGTCGGGGCAAGGGCCGGACCCTGACGCATTGGCGGGCGCAATCCCGACGCCACGCCGCGCAGCGCCGGGGTTTTTGTTTGCGCGCGATCCCGGCATCCTTGTGCGATGCCGGTTTCTTCCGCCGCCGCGTCGCCCGATCCTGCCCACGCCCCGCTGACCGGCCTGCCGGGCGTCGGTCCGCGCGTGGCGGAAAAGCTCGCCGCGCGCGGGATGACGACCTTGCAGGACCTCTGGCTACAACTGCCGCGCCAGTACGAAGACCGCACCCGCCTGAGCCCGATCCGCGGCCTGCAGGCGGGCGTGGCGGCGCAGGTGGAGGGCGTGGTCGAGGCGGTCGAGCGCGGCTTCCGCTACCGGCCGATGCTGCGGGTGGCGATCGGCGACGACTCGCAGGCCACGCTGGTGCTGCGCTTCTTCCATTTCCGCGCCGCGCAGGTCGCGCAGTTCGCACCGGGCACGCGCGTGCGCTGCTACGGCACCCCGCGGCTCGGCCAGCACGGGCTGGAAATCGTGCATCCCAGCTACCGCGTCGTCGGCGAACACGAGGCCGGAAAACTCGGCGACAGCCTCGATCCGGTCTACCCCGCGATCGAAGGCATCGGCCAGGCGACACTGCGCAAGCTGATCGGCCAGGCGCTCGACCGCCTGCCGGACGCGGCGGCGCTGGAACTGCTGCCGCGCGACTGGCTGGCCGCCGGCCTGCCGGGACTGCGCGAGGCGCTGCTGACCATGCATCGCCCGCCGCAGGGCGCGGATGTCGCCGCGCTCATTGCCGGCACCCATCCCGCGCAGCGCCGGCTGGCACTGGAGGAACTGCTCGCCCACCACCTGAGCCTGCGCCGCCAGCGCATCGCCCTGCAGGCGCACGCCGCGCCGGTGCTGGAAGACCAGGCGTTGGCCGAGCGCCTGCGCGCGTCGCTGCCGTTCGCGCTGACCGGGGCGCAGCAGCGGGTGTTCGCGCAGGTCCGCGAAGACCTCGGCAAGCCGGTGCCGATGCTGCGGCTGGTGCAGGGCGACGTCGGCAGCGGCAAGACCGTGGTCGCCGCGCTGGCCGCCATGCTCGCCGTGGAAAGCGGGCGGCAGGCCGCGTTGATGGCGCCGACCGAACTGCTCGCCGAGCAGCACCTGTCCAACCTGCGCACGTGGCTGGAACCGCTCGGCGTGCGCATCGCATGGCTCGCCGGCAAGGTCACCGGCCGCGCGCGCGCCGCCGCGCTGCAACAGGTCGCCGATGGCAGCGCGCAGCTTGTTGTCGGCACGCATGCGCTGATGCAGGAAGGCGTCGTGTTCCACGACCTCGCGCTGGCAATCATCGACGAACAGCACCGTTTCGGCGTGCACCAGCGCCTGGCGCTGCGCGACAAGGGCGGCGAGGGCGGGCGCGTGCCGCACCAGCTGGTGATGACCGCCACGCCCATCCCGCGCACCCTGGCGATGGCCGCCTACGCCGACCTCGACGTCTCGGCGATCGACGAACTGCCGCCCGGCCGCACGCCCGTGCAGACCGTGGTGCTCAGTGCGGGGCGGCGCCCGGAGCTGGTCGAACGCATCCGCGCCGCGTGTGCGCAGGGCCGGCAGGCGTACTGGGTGTGCACGATCATCGACGAGTCCGACGAGATCGTCGCGCAGGCCGCGCAGAGCACGTTCGAACTGCTCTCCGGCGCATTGCCGGAGCTGCGCGTGGGCTTCGTGCACGGACGCATGAAGGCGGGCGACAAGCAGGCTGCGATGCGCGCGTTCAAGGCCGGCGAGCTCGACCTGCTGGTCGCGACCACGGTGATCGAGGTCGGCGTCGACGTCCCCAACGCCTCGCTGATGATCGTCGAGAACGCCGAGCGCCTCGGGCTTGCGCAGCTGCACCAGCTGCGCGGGCGCGTGGGGCGCGGCAGCGCGGCGTCGAGCTGCGTGCTGCTGTACCAGTCGCCGCTGTCGCAGATGGCGCGGCAGCGCCTGGAAACCATGCGCGATACCAGCGACGGTTTCGTCATCGCCGAAAAGGACCTCGAGCTGCGCGGCCCCGGCGAACTGCTCGGCACCAGGCAGACCGGCCTGGCCGCGTTCCGCGTCGCCGACCTGGCCCGCGACGCCGACCTGCTGCCGCTGGCGCAGCGCATCGGCGAGCGCCTGCAGAGCGAGGCGCCGGAGGTCGCGGACAGGCTGGTCGAGCGCTGGATCGGCGGCGCGGCAAGGTATGCTGCAGCGTGATGCAACGCCACGCACCGTAGCAGCGCCCCATGGGCGCGATGAGACTTTCCGCTCATGCATCGCGCCCATGGGGCGCTCCTACGGCACATTGATTTCGATTCCCGACAACCCGATTCCCAGATGACCGAACGGATCCCGCTGCTGATCGATACCGACCCCGGCGTCGACGATGCGCTTGCGCTTTTGATGGCTTTCGCCGACACCCGCCACGACGTGGTCGGGCTCACCATTGCCGCCGGCAACGTCGGCCTGCACCACACCGTCGCCAACGCGCTGAAGCTGTGCGAGGTGGCCGGGCGCGGCGACATCCCGGTGTACGCAGGCTGCGAGGCGCCGCTGCTGCATCCGTCGCCCGATGCCGGCAACGTGCACGGCCTGGACGGGTTCGGTGACGTCGGCTACGAAGCCGCCGTGCGGCTGCCGGAAACCGAGCACGCCGCGCAGGCGATCCTGCGCCTGTCGCACCGGCATGCGGGGAAACTGCTGCTGGTCGCGCTCGGTCCGCTGACCAACCTCGCGCTGGCGCTGAAGCTCGACCCCACCCTGCCCGAGCGCGTCGCGCGTCTGGTGGTGATGGGCGGCGCGGTGACTTGCCGCGGCAACATCACCCCGGCGGCGGAGTTCAACGTCTATTTCGACCCCGAGGCCGCGCGCATCGTGTTCGCGGCCTTCCCGCATTTCGACCTCGCCGACTGGGAGGCGACCGTCGCCCACGGCCTGCACCACGACTCGGTGGTGGAGTGGCTGCGCGGCGGCGGCGATGTCGCCGCGTTCTACGAGCGCATCTCGCGCAAGACCCGCGAATGGTCGGCCGACCGCCGGGGCGACCACTGGCATTCCGCCGACGGGCTGGCGATGGCCTATGCGCTGCACCCGGACGGTGCGCTGGAGACGGCCGAGCGACCGCTGGACGTGGCGCTGGAAGGCCCGCACGCCCGCGGCGCCACCCTGGTCGACTGGCAGCGCCAGACCGGCCGGCCGGACCGGGCGCGGATCCTGCTGCGCTACGACCAGGCCCGGTTCGAGGCCCTGGTCCGGGGCGCGGTGGGCGCCGCCTGAGGTGGCTTGCGCCCGCCGGGGCCCGCGGGCTAAAATGCCGCTCTTGTCCACAGCAGAACCGGTGCCGCCATGAAGGCCGACATCCACCCCCAATACAACGAAGTCGTGTTCCAGGACGTGACTTCCGATTTCAAGTTCCTGACCCGCTCGACCCTTGGCAGCAAGGAGACGATCAAGTGGGAGGACGGCAACGAGTATCCGTTGATCAAGGTCGAAATCTCGTCTGCGACCCACCCGTTCTACACGGGCCAGAACAAGATCATGGATACCAGCGGCCGCGTGGACAAGTTCCGCAAGCGTTACGCGAAGTAAGACGCGCGACGGCGCCGCACAGGCGCATGCCGACGGCCGCCATCGTGCGGCCGTCTTCGTTTCCGGGAGGGCGGTTCGCACGCCATGCCCGCAACGCTGCATCCGGCCGCCGGGGCCGGATGGACGGCGGGGCCGAGTCCCGGCTCCAGTGCGCTGTGCGATAATTGGTGCATCGCGGCATGCCGCGGATTCCATCCATCCCGTGCCGGGACGCCAGCGGCGTCCGGACGGGCCACGAGGAGTGCATCAGTGTCCGAACCATCCGCAATCGATCAAGTCACGCTCAACGCCGGCGACAAGGCAGTCACGCTGCCGGTCGCGCGCGGCACGCTGGGTGCCCCCTGCATCGAGATCGCGAAGCTGCCGAAGGAAACCGGCTGCTTCACCTACGACCCGGGCTTCACCGCCACCGCGGCGTGCCGGTCGGCGATCACCTACATCGACGGCGACGCCGGCGTGCTGCTGTATCGCGGCTATCCGATCGAGCAGCTGGCCAAGGATTCCAGTTTCCTCGAAGTTGCCTACCTGCTGATGAATGGTGAGCTGCCGGACAAGCAGGCGTTCACCAGCTTCGAACACGATGTCACCCACCACACGATGCTGCACGAAGCCTTCAAGGGCTTCCTTGACGGTTTCCGCCACGATGCGCACCCGATGTCGATGCTGGTGGGGATGCTGGGTTCGATGGCCAGCTTCTACCACAACGACCTGGACTACGACGATCCGCAGCAGCGCCGCCTCGCGGCGATCCGCCTGATCGCCAAGCTGCCGACCATCGCCGCCGCATGCCACCGTCATTCGGTAGGCTGGCCGCTGCGCTACCCGCGCAACAACCTGGAGTACGTGAACCGCTTCCTGCACATGATGTTCGAGGTGCCGAGCGGTCCGCTGGAGATCAACCCGGTCGCGGCCAAGGCGCTGGACCTGCTGTTCATCCTGCACGCCGACCACGAGCAGAACGCCAGCACCTCCACGGTGCGCCTGGTCGGTTCCACCGGCGCCAACCCGTACGCGTGCATCGCCGCCGGCGTGGCCGCGCTGTGGGGCCCGGCGCATGGCGGCGCCAACGAGGCGGTGCTGAAGATGCTGGCCGAGATCGGCGACGCGAAGCACGTGCAGTCGGCGGTCGACAGGGCCAAGGACAAGGAGTCGGGCTTCCGCCTGATGGGCTTCGGCCACCGCGTCTACAAGAACTTCGACCCGCGCGCCAAGATCATCCGCGAGATGTGCCACCAGGTGCTCGAGGAGCTCGGCGTCAACGACCCGCTGCTGGAAGTGGCGATGAAGCTGGAGGAAGCCGCGCTCAAGGATGACTACTTCGTGCAGCGCAAGCTGTATCCGAACGTCGACTTCTATTCCGGCATCATCTACAAGGCGCTGGGCATCCCGACCGAGATGTTCACGGTGATGTTCGCCATCGCGCGCACCGCCGGCTGGGTCGCGCACTGGCTGGAACAGCAGGAAGATCCGGAGTTCAAGATCGGCCGCCCGCGCCAGATCTACACCGGCCACGACGTGCGCGACTACGTGCCGGTCGCCAAGCGCTGATCCCGGCCGCAATCGCGCCACGGCAGAACGCCCCGCATCGCGGGGCGTTTTCGTTTTCGGTCTGACTCTTCTTCCGACCAGCAAGTTGTTCGATTACGTGCTTCGCGGCTACCTGGCGGGCCCGACGCGGCCGGCAGCCCTCCGGGGCGAATGTCCTCCGGCATTCGCCTGGCGGCGAACGCATCCCCCTTGATTTCGTCCCGAATGGCTGCCGACCGCGACAGGCTGTCGGATCGCAGGCCTACGAACGGCAAGGCTCCTTAGCTTTTCTCTTGCAAGGCCACCGCATAGGTTGGAAAGCCCGGTGTGAGCGTCCTTGGGGGCGAAATGAAGGAAGATGCGTCGGCCATGGGCAGGCGCCCGGGGACATTCGCCCCGAGGGCACTCACACCGGGCGCACTTCATCACGGGCGCAGTGCTCGTAGATCGGTGAACCTTCGCGCAGATGCGCTCGTTCAGCCCTGCCAAGACTCGTAACCGTCGATCTCGTCCTGGGCCAGCAACTCGCGCAGCTGCGACGCCGAGGCGCGCTTCATCGGCTTCTCGTCGATGCCCGACAGCGGCGCCTGGCGCAGCGCGTCGGCCGGGAGTACGGTCAGGTCGAAGGTCAGCTCCTCGGCGCTGAAAATCCAGACCGGGAAATCGCCTTCGCGCGCGCGGTCCAGGCGCAGGTGGCGGCTGCGGGCATCTGCGGGGATGCGGTGCTCGTCGAGGAAGCGCGGCACCGCGTCGGCGTCATCGGTGTAGAGCTGCAGGGCGACCGGGGTGTTGTCGTCCGCGGTGCCGTCGAGCACCGGGCCGACCAGGCGAGCGTCGAAGCCGGCGAGGAACTCCAGCGCGCGCAGCGCGGCCTCGCGACGCAGGCGCAGGGCGGCACGGTGGCTGTCGCCGAGGAACAGGCGCTGGTACTCGCGCAGTGCATCCTCGATCTCGCGATTGCGCGGCAGCGAGGCGTCATCAAGGATTCCCAGCCGGGTCGCGGCTTTCAGCTTGGCCTGGTGGTAGTCGCGGATGCCGCCTTCGGCCATCAGTTTCGCGGCTTCGTGGGCGAGGCGGTGCCGGCGTTCGCGCGTGCGCGTTTCGGCGTGCTGGCGGGCGCGGTGCATGTTGTCTCCCGGCAGGAGCGACGCGCCGACTTTACAGGATGCCGCGAGGAAGTCGATCCACGGGCGGGGGCGACCGGGCGGTGATCGCCGCCCGGCGGACGAGGTGTGAACCGTGTCCGCGCGGCCCCGGCTGGCCGTGCGGGCGCGCGTGGTCAGAAGATGTCGAATGCTTCCTCGTCCAGCGAATCGTCGCTGTTGTAGTCGGAGTAGTTCTGCAT
>Ga0182739_1004347_pt1 | contig 11774 bp, 10 predicted proteins | sample eDN5th30CBELigBY_FD_128873 | JGI IMG/M metagenome (GOLD analysis project Ga0182739, IMG submission 128873) | Enriched backyard soil microbial communities from Emeryville, California, USA - eDNA 5th pass 30_C BE-Lig BY (version 2) (version 2) | ecosystem: Environmental > Terrestrial > Soil >... | reverse complement strand
ATACGTTAATAAATCTAGATTATAAATATTGTACTCCGGATATTTATTTACCATATAGCGGACAAAGTTACTGCCAATAAAGCCAGCGCCGCCTGTCACTAGTAATTTCATATATGTATTGCCTCCTATTTCTCGTAAACGAAATTTAGATGTGTTGCTTCTGCCAAAGTCGGGTGCTTCGTATCCTTATCAGATAAAATTGGATTAGCTGTCGGCCAATCAATTCCAAGTGCTGGGTCATTCCATAGAATCCCGCCATCATGCTCTGGTGAATAATACTCATCCACCTTATAGGCAACCGTTGTATCCGGCACAAGTGTGCAGAATCCATGTGCAAAGCCTTTTGGTACCACAAGCTGGCGTTTATTATGCTCAGATAGGATCACGCCGACCCATTCACCATATGTTGGTGATCCTTTTCGGATATCTACAGCAACATCATAAATAGCCCCTGTAATACAGCGGACAATTTTTGTTTGTGCCTTTGGATTCAGTTGGAAATGTAAACCGCGTAATGTTCCAACTGGGCTTGATAAGGATTGATTATCCTGAATGAATTCATAATCTAATCCAAGCTGATCAAACACTTGTTTATTATAGCTTTCCATAAAATAACCACGGTGATCTCCAAATACCTTTGGCTCTAGAATAACCACATCAGGAATTTTAGTTGGTATCATATTCATCATTCATAGACCTCACTTATTGAATTTGGTTTGGCGCCATATTAGCAATCTTCATTAAATATTGGCCATATTGATTTTTCATTAATGGTTCGGCAAGTTCAATTAACTTATCTTTTGTAATGTAACCCCTTTTATATGCAATCTCCTCAAGGCAGGCAATTTTTAAAGACTGTCGTTTTTCAATCGTCTCGATAAACTGTGAAGCCTCTAACAAGGATTCATGTGTACCCGTATCAAGCCATGCATAGCCGCGGCCTAATAGCTCAACATTTAACTCACCTTTTTCAAGGTATTCCTTGTTAATATCGGTAATTTCCAGCTCTCCACGTGCGGATGGTTTAATATTTTTTGCAATTTCTACAACCCTGTTATCATAAAAATACAGACCTGTAACTGCATAATTTGATTTAGGTGCTTCCGGCTTCTCTTCAATTGAAATAGCTTTGCCATCTTGATCAAATTCGACGACTCCGAAACGTTCTGGATCATTTACATAGTATCCAAACACCGTTGCGCCGTTTTCACGTGCCACTGCTTTATCGAGTAAATTGGTTAGACCATGACCGTAGAAAATGTTATCGCCTAGTACAAGTGCTACACTGTCATCCCCAATAAATTCTTCACCAATCAAAAACGCTTGTGCCAGTCCGCCTGGATGCGGCTGTACTTTATATGTAAGGCGAATGCCTAAATCAGAACCATCACCAAGGCTTTGCTCAAATCGTGGTGTATCCTGTGGAGTAGAAATGATTAGAATATCCTTGATCCCTGCAAGCATTAACACTGACAGCGGATAATAGATCATTGGTTTGTCATAGACTGGCAGCAATTGCTTGGATACTACTTTTGTTAAGGGGTATAATCGCGTCCCGCTTCCACCCGCTAAAATAATTCCTTTCACTTAAAGCCATCTCCTTTTTCATTCTTCATAGAATCCGTTTTTATGTACAGTTGGTAAATCAGTTATGCCGCTCATTCATCCGGTATTCCTGATTTACCCATTCATCTTTCCCAGTTCTTATTGTATACCTTCTTTTCGTTTAGAAAAGCTGTTTTATTGTCTCAAGGGCAATTTTTTTATTTTTCACTACAAGTACCTGTTTTACGAATCGTTTAAACAGCTGCTTGCGGTACGCTCCTAATAGGTCCTTTTTATAGGCTGAATAGAATTTCATTTCAGCATCGAGGATACTTTTATAGCGGTTAAGCGAAACAGTGCTGTAGTCCATAACAGAAAGCTCATGCTCAAGTGTTACATCTACTAAAAACACCTTTTTACCCTTTGCATAAATTTCATAAAACAGCCAATGATCCAAGTAATCCAAGGCAAATGCCTCATTAAAGCCGCCTAATTCATTGATAAAGCTGACTCTCACAAGTGTTCCTGAGTTAATCGCCATGACCGGTTCAGTTTGAAGTCCGATAGCGGGTCTTTCCAGTGTAAGAGGACGTAAAGAATGACTAAAAACCGGCGAAATCATTGTATTGTTACTGTTAATTTTCGGTACAACCGCGGCAACCTGTTCATCAACCGCATGATCCTTGATCATTTTCTCGATATACTCTTTTGTTACTTGTGTATCATGGTCAAATAATAGAAGCCATTCACTGCCGTTGACCTGTGCTTTTTTCCAGGCATAGTTATACGCAGCCGCAATCCCAAGATTACGAGGATCATGTGTATACGTGATCCCCAATCCTGGATAGCCTGCAGCGTTAAAGTCCTGCTTATTCTTACTATTATCATAAAGGATGATTTCTATATCATCCTGATCCCTGGGAACCAGTGCATTGGTTAATGAGACAAACGTCTTGGCCTGCTCAATCCTTTGCTGATAGAAGACGACAACGATGGTCAGTTTCATTTGACGCCTCCCATTTCCTTTTCCTTTCTATTCTGCGCCACAATAAGAATAAAGAGGAAGAAAGTAATGCCAAGCGGATTGTTGATAAATGGATTAATATTCGTTAATAACAACATTCCCATAAACGCTGCAAGTAATGATACCTCAAGAGTCGTAATTTCTCTCTTCTGTTTGTATACCACATGATAATTATAGAAAACGAGCAGGAAGAGACTTAGCCAGATTAGAAAACCTATCGCCCCCTGTTCAATCAAGATATCAAGGAAGCTTATCTCAATTCCTGTTACCCGTTCCCCGATTTCCATTCCATAGCCTGTTCCGAGAATTAAATAAACAGGATCACTCAATATCCTGGCGCCCTCGTAAATATCCGCCACACGTGTATTGGCACTAATATCATTTACCTCAGGCTTAGCCTCTTTTTTACCGGACTTCTTATCCGTAGATTTAGAAGGCTTCTCCGTTTCATGTGTTTGTGTTTGATTTTCAAAACGCTCAAGCGTCATATAGTTAAACATGAAAGGAACGGCGACAATCAGCATTAAACCAATAATCATTTTCTTCATAAACTGCTTTGAACGGAAAAGCAAACGAATCTTTTCAGATAGCTTTTTAGCTGGCTGTGAAAGAATTCGGCTGTCTAATAGAAGAATTGTAAGGACACTCACCATGAAGGCAAGCAGGAAGCCTCTTGTCTCAGACCATATTAATGAGATGGAGCAAATAATCAGATTGATGACATCAAGCTTTGTGTACTTTTTATCAAGTACAGCATTCAATGAAATCAGTAGAGCAATTAACACAAACAGGTGACTCTTGTAAAACACACTTCTGCTCGGTCTGAAGTATAAATCATCATTCATAAAGCCGTTAATAAAATAATAGTACTCCCCGAAGTTGGTTGAATAAATGGTTTTCCCCAGAATCGATATCGTAATCGTAAACAATGATACGATTAGTGCACTATACTTTAGAATCGTGATGACACGATCCTTTGAAAAACGATCGTCAGCAATATAGTAGGCTAATGGAAAATACGCCGCAATAAAGGAAACGCGGAAAAAGTCCATCACAATGATTGACAATGGATGATCATTGATGAATCCAGTCGCTACACTAAATACAAAGCTTGCGATTAGTAAATAAATTAAAATGGTTAAAGGATTAAACTTTATAAAGGTATTAATATTCCTATCTAAATACGCTCGTTGCCTGACGATCCTCAGCATAAATGTCAGAATCAGCAGGATAAACAGAACCTGACGGATGGAGAGAAAGCCGAAATCAATCAGCCTTCCTCCCCCGCCGATAAACATTTCAATAAAAAAAACAGTCAGCAATATTTTTTCAAACTTATTCATAAACAAACCTCACCCATTCCACTTCCCCTTTAAGCTTTCATTCAACTTCTTACTCTCAATTCGTATTTTGGGGTTTATAATCTTGTTTAAATTTAAGCAGTGACACTTTTTTGTATTTTAACGCTCGTTTCTCTACTAGATACCAGGATGCAATGGCAAATATCAATGCCAACGGATAGGCCAGCAGGAAGTTCTGCCATGGTGTTAACTGGCCAAATGTATGGGCCATAATTTGCTGCATCGGAAATCCGTAAATATAAATTCCATATGAAAAATCACCAAATTTACCGAAGTTATGCAGCCTTAACCTTGTTTCAAAGGCAAGATAGAAAATAAAGTAGGTGCCAAAAATGGAAAATGCATAGATAAAGTAACCGTATTTCACTGTTACAGCCAAAATAATAAAGGAAAGTACCGCCATCCATCCATTGATCTTCAGTTGTTTACGGTATAGGTAGAAAACCATTCCCGCACCGAAATAACGATATAGATCAGTATAGAATCCGCCAATACCTATGTAATGAAGTGCCGTCGCAAGGAGAAAGCTGATTAAAACAATTCTCCTATCAAGAAGTCTCATTATACCCAGTACAGCCACTACAATGTAAAAGAAAAATTCATACCATAAAGTCCATAGCGAACCGTTAATGGCATCAGGCCATATATTAGAATGGAACACACCAGGCAGGTCGTACTGAATCCAGTACAAGGTGATGGTTCTTAAATACTCGTACGTATCATAATCTTTAAAGTATTCCAATACACTTAACTCGGTAAAAATCGGGCCAAGGATGAGAACAGATAACAGCACGCAAAAAATAAGACCTGGAAAAATCCTTAATACCCTGGCTTTGAAGTAATAAATGACATCCTTGGATCTGTCATAGCTCTGCGTAATAAGGAATCCACTAATCACAAAAAAGATACTAACCGCAAGCTCACCAAAGGTCATTTGGCCATTTGAAAACACAGCAAATGCTTCTGTGCTGTTATTTCCTGTTGTTAATGGGTAAGCATGTGAAAAGACAACGAAGGTTGCTGCGAAAAATCGAATAATATCAAGGTTATTTTTTCGAGAATCAATAAATTGCTCTATGCTGTTCCCTTTGAAAAACAATCAGCATCCACCTTTCCATGCGAAGAAATGCGCTAAATTCGACAATATCATTTACCTTTTTTACAAAAACCAATTATAGCATTATCCTATTAAATTTTGTATCTTTTCTTTTTATTGGTTGGATGAATTTGGTAATGCCGTGTCTGAAAGAAGTTTTGTAAAATAGTTCTACAAGCAACTGAAAAAGTTAAGATTTTCCCTGTATGAAATTAAGGCTGCCCAAAAGGTCATTCATATGACGTTTAGGACAGCCTTTTTTATGTGACAATCTATCGGTTTTTTAAATATGATTTTATCAGCAGGGTAGAAATTTGAAACCTCCAAATTACTTTTTCCTTTAATGTGGAGTTATTTTCCACGGTCGTAACCGTACTGTTATGTCTTCGGTAGTATATTAATTTTTCAGGAATTAACAGTGCTGCTTTCTTCATATCAGCAACCAAACCAATCCACATATCATGCATCGGGACATTTCTCGGTATCGGCAGGATTTGTTGCTTTAATTCTTTTCGGAAAGACATCGCACAGCCGATATAGCTATTCTTTACAATATTTTTAATCACACCTGCTCGGCTTCCTCGATAGGCATAAAATGATTCGATGGTCGGATTTAACTCATTATCTACAACCGTAATATCTGACATGATCATTAACACCTGTGGATTTTTTTCGTAATACGATAGAACCGTCTGCACTTTCTCCGGCTTCCATACATCGTCCTGGTCACTTAGAAAGATAATATCATTCTGAGTCCGCTTGATGGCATTCTCAAAATTTGAAGTCACCCCTTTTTCATCATTCATAAACAACTTAACGCGGGGATCCTCCTTCATATATCCTTCAATAATTGAAGCCGTGCGGTCAGACGAATGATCATCAGATATAATCAGCTCATCTTCACTGCCTAATTGAGAGAGAATGCTGTCAATCTGCTGTTTTATATAGTTCTCTCCATTATAAGTGGCCATTGCTACAGAGACCTTCATTGTTTTCCTCCACTACTCCTCAACATAAAAGTGATGCTCTTTTTCATCTGTCAGCCCTAATATGTCCAGAACAAAATACGTAATCGAATATCTTTCTTTTACTTCCTCGTTAACAGGCACATACGGTGACTGAATAAATTCAGCCGGTACAACCACGTTATTTCTATCGATAATACATATATTATTCGGATGATAGAAATCATAGTTTTCAATATCTGCATTGGTCGTAATCATTTTTTTGTTGGCACCAAGCATTTCGATTGTCCGCATCGTCAAGCCTGATTGCTTTGGATGTTGAATATCAACCACTGTCTTTGACTGCTTTAATTTAGCCGTCAATTGGTCGCTTGGCATACCAACAAAGGAGAATTCAGAGATATGACTGTCCTTCAATTCATCTGTCAGCCATTTTCTCTGATAATACATCAATTTAGTAGGAATGTATAAAAAATAAAATACCTTTGAATGATTTTTTTCAAACTGTTCCTTCACTTTTTTTAGGATTTGATATCGGTCGCTATGGACGGTTCCGACAAAAAATAAGTCGTATACTAATAATGAATTCTCTTCAGCAATCTGTTCATACTCTTCATCAAAGAACAAAGGTCTAAACGTAAGACCTAGCTTATCACAATCCTTTTTATCAAAGGAATAAACCACATCAAAAAACTCTAGCTTTTCTAATGTATTTACCTTATTTGCAACAGAATCCCAAAGCATAAGAACCATTTTAGCCTGCGGGTTCATATTTTTGACATTGCGAAGAAATGACTTTGGCGTCGCTTCCGCCTGGCAGATAAAAATATAGTCAAACTTTTCATCTTGAATCTTCATCGTCATTTCTTCATAATATTTTTTTATTTGAACCTTAACGAAATTTGGATTAATCCTTAGCAACGCTTTAGAGAGAACAGTATTTGATGGGCGCTCATCAAAGAACTTCACTTCCGCACCCATCGATTCCATGGCCTTTATTAATTTTTTGTGATAATTAAAAAATAAAGGACATAAGAATAAAATCTTTTTATTTTTTAATCTAGATTCCATTATTTGTATAATCCTTTTTTCTTCATTTCATCGATAGATTTTTGATAATTATCCTCAACAACCTCTTGTTGATTTACCCAATCAACAAATTTACTGATGCCTTCTTCAAAGCTGACTTTTGGTGTAAAGCCAAGCTTATCATGTATTTTGGTTAAATCAGCATAATTATGTCTAATATCACCTAATCGATAATTTCCGCTAATTGCAATTTCCGTTTCAGTTGCTTGATATTTTTCTTTTAACAGATTCGCTACCTCAATAACTGTTGTCGGTACACCTGTCCCAACATTAAAGCTTTCGAAGTTTGCTTCATCCTTTTCAATTCCCAGGATTGTCGCATCAACCACATCATCAATAAACACAAAATCTCTTGATTCCAGACCGTCCTCGAAAATATTAATATTGTTATGATTTTTGATGATGGTTGAGAAGATAGAAAGAATTCCAGTATAAGGATTCTTCAATGATTGACCCGGTCCATAAACGTTTTGATAACGATAGCCTACGACAGGAATATTAAGTGACTTTCCAACGACCATACACATTTCTTCCTGCATTTGCTTTGTAATTCCATAAATGGATGTAGGATGAATTTTTGTTTCTTCCGTTGTTGCTAATAGCTCTACGTTACGGTTACAAATCGGACATTTTACTTCAAAATCACCTTTACTCATATCTGCATCGATTCGTTCAACCGGATAGACCGTACCGTGTTCTGAGCAATGGTACATGCCCTCACCATAGATTGCCCTAGAAGCAGCAACTACGATTTTTTTTATTTGATGTTCTTCATTAGTTAAGATATGTAATAGATTGGATGTTCCTTTAACATTGACATCAATATATTTATTAATTTCATACATTGATTGACCCGTTCCCGTTTCAGCCGCTAAATGAACGACAACATCTTGTTCCTTTAAAGCTGTTCTCCAGTCATCCATATTGACGACGTCACCTTGAATAAAGTTCACTTTATCTCTAATTTTTAAGAACAATTCCGATTTTGTTCCATCTTCTCCATGAATCTGAGGAGATAAGTTATCTAGAACTGTTACATTGTATCCTTTTTCGAGAAGTTTCAATGCTAAGCTGCTCCCAATGAAACCCGCTCCACCCGTAATCAGTACATTTTTGTTCATTGTAAGTTCCTTCTTTCCTATAATTGAAGATGCTCTCATGGTCTATTTATATTCCTTTTATCTAAAATGTTAGAGTAGGAAAATTTATATAAATGGATAAATTGTTATTGTTGCTTCAGCAATCAATTATAGCATCAATTAATTATATTTTGTACACTCTTAATGTACTTTTTAAGCCAAGTATACATTCATTATAATGGAATACAATATAAATTCTATTCCATTATAATGCAAATATACAATAAAACCCCCGTTGTTCCACTATTGGAAGCAATGGGGGTTAATATATTCCGGCTCTTACACAATTGTTGATTTTCGTTCCAGGCACTTCGCTTTCCGCAGGCGACCGCCGAGCCTCCTCGACACTTCGTGTCTGTGGGGTCTCGACTGCCTCGCTTCTCCTGCAGGAGTCTTCGTGCCTTCCACGAAAATCAACATGTGATCTAAAGTAAACATTGCATTTTAATTTAGCCAAAAATTTTAGTAGTAATAACCATATCTTGATTCTATTAATTTACCGGTTGCGTAGTCAAAATAATAATAATCGAAGCCGATTCGATGAATACCGGTTAACATTACACCGCTGTTATTGAAATAATACGATTGGCCTCCGCTTGTGAGCCAGCCTTTATGTAGTGTTCCATTACTATCTGCATAATGCCAATACGATCCGTTTTGAATCCAGGCATTTGTCTTCATTGCGCCAGTATCTGTATCAAAGTAATAATCACTTTGATTAATGGTCCATCTACCCGTTAACATTTCTGGATTAAAGTAATACCATTTACCGCCGCTGGCTAACCAGCCGTTGTGCGCTGTTCCATTACTATTGGCGTAATACCATGTTCCATAGGAATTAACCCAGCCATTTGTAGCCATGGCACCATTCGAATTAAACACATATTGAGTGCCGTTTACATAGTTTACACCCGTATCCATATAGGCGTAGTCTTCATCAAAGTGATACCACTTCCCACCGCTCGCAAGCCAACCAGTGTATAGCGTTCCATTTCCCTGCGCATAATACCATGTGCCGTATCCATCTGTTACCCAGCCATTTGAAGTCATCGCTCCGTTTTGATCAAAGAAAAAATTTACTCCATTAATATCTCGTCGTTCTGACGTTAGCATGTAGTAATAATCCTCATCAAAGTAATACCAGCTTCCATTATACGCGAGCCAGCCTTCCCAGAGGATTCCATTCGCTGTAGCATAATACCAATTATAACCATCTGTATACCAGCCATTTGACTGCATGACACCTAAATGATTAAAGAAGAAGCCTTTACCGTCAATCTCATAGGCCTGATTCACAACCATAGCCCCATCATATTCATCTACATAAAACCAATTACTACCGCTTTGAATCCAGGTACCATATTCCTTATAACCATACTCATTATAATAGTACCAATTATCCCCGCTTTGTACCCAGCCTGTTAGAGCAGCTGCTGAAACATTGTTTTGCTCCCCTTCCACTGCCGCTGTATCATCCGATACCTCTGTTGCTTGATTTTCTTCGGCAAAGGTAATCGTTGGGAGCAGCATTAGCGCTGCAAACAATAGGACCAATGTGAATTTTTTCATAGTTTTCCCCCCATTCTTTTATTATCTACTTTAATATTTTACCAGTATAGTATAAAAGTTCAATTAATTTGGACCTATTTTTACCGAAACATAGGAATTTAGCCATAAAAACTCCCCTTCATCTATAGAAGAGGTATAAAATAGCAATGGAAATAGTCCTATTATAAATAAAAAAGAAACCAGTTCAACGCTGGTTTCTCTATCAATCATATTAACTGTCAAAAAACACACTTAACCCGTTATAGATTCCTTTTGCGATTTTATCCTGATAGAGGCTGTTAGTCAGGTTGGCACGTTCGGCATCATTTGTGATAAAGCCCATCTCAACGAGAATGGCAGGTGTATAATTCCCTCTTGTGACAGCAAAGTTTGAATCCTTTACTCTTCTATCGGATGCACCGGTCGCTTTTAAAAGCTCACTTTGTACAGCTTCTGCCAGGTCCTTACTTTCCTCAGGTAATACACCTTTTTCGGAGTTATGGTATGTTTCGATTCCGATGGCCGCGCTGCCCGCAGAGTTTACATGAATACTTATGTATGCATCTGGTTCAATCCTATTTGAAAATGCTACCCGATCAGTTAATGAGATAAACTCATCGGTGCTTCTTGTCATATATACGGTTGCATTGTGCTTAGTCAAGTAATCTCTTAATTTTAAACCGACATTAAGATTAATTGTTTTTTCATAGACACCTGCAGCCGTTGCACCGCTGTCATGTCCACCATGACCAGGATCAATCACGATGATTCTTCCTTCAAGGTAGACAGGATTCGGATTCCAGGCACCGTTTTTATCCAGGTAATATTCCTTGCCATTATCCTTTATCCAGCGCGTTTGCATCACCCCGTTTGAGTCTGAATAGTACCATTTGCTGTTAAGTAGGTACCACCCTGTAAGCATTCTGCCCGAAGCATCTAAGTAATACCAATTATCGCCAACCAACAGCCAGCCCGTCTGCATGGCACCGTTAAAGTTCAAATAATACCAAGTTCCCTTGTCCTGAATCCAGCCTGTCAGCATCCTGCCGTTCCAATCGGAATAATACCATTTGCCATCAACCAGATACCAACCAGTCACCATCTTACCGGAGGAGTCCATATAATACCAATCATTTCCCTCAAGCACCCAGCCGGTTACTTTCGCGTTATGATCATAGTAATACCATTCCCCATTTTCCAGCTTCCAGCCCGAATCACTCGCCGCAGCCATCTGAGAAGGTACCCCAAAGCCAACAAATAAAAATACAAACAACATCAAAATAACGACTCTCTTCTTCAACATTCCGATCCCTTCTATATATCTATTCGACTAGCATTTAGCAATCTACGCGCCAGGGGACAGACCCACACCACAATAACGCATTACTCCGCTGGGGACTACCCCCCGGTGGGTTAATGCGTTACTATGGTAAAGGTGATGTCCCTGTTGGTGCGAGTACTGTCCTAGTACGTATTAATGATATACGGTTGGTTTGTGGTTGTGAAGGGATTTGATGGGGATTGTTGCAAAAATATACGAATTTCGGCAAAAATACTTTATAAATTGGAAACTACTGATGAATATATTGTGGAAATTTCCCGGGAAACAGCAAAACACCCGAAGTCTGATACTTCGGGTGTTTTGTTACTCATTCCAAATTTACGATTGCTTCACTAATTCCTGTACACGATTATAATCCTCAATTGAATCGATTTCATAGCTGTCATCAGAATTGATTTTTTGCAGATAAACATTTAAGCTTCCAATATTGTCTTTTACAATATTATCCCAATACAGGTCTATAAAGTTTTCACCTGCAATGGCTTCTTCCAGCTTTCCAACAATGTATTCCCCGTCTTCTTTTGACCAAAAGGATATTCCGCATAGGATATAATCTTCCACATCACTGCAAATTTCAAGTTCATAGATTTTAAAATTCTCATCATACCGAATGACCCATTCATCCTTAAAGTCCTTCTTAATAGCACTAAAGTACATCGAATTCT
>Ga0182739_1004346_pt1 | contig 11776 bp, 4 predicted proteins | sample eDN5th30CBELigBY_FD_128873 | JGI IMG/M metagenome (GOLD analysis project Ga0182739, IMG submission 128873) | Enriched backyard soil microbial communities from Emeryville, California, USA - eDNA 5th pass 30_C BE-Lig BY (version 2) (version 2) | ecosystem: Environmental > Terrestrial > Soil >... | reverse complement strand
GGACGATCTCGAGGTCTTCGTCTATCCGCACAAGTACAAGGACGGCGAAAAGGACGACCTGGGCCAGAAATACGCCAGGGCCACGCTCGAATCGCGCCAGGCGCGCGACCAGCGCCGCCATGCCGAAGGCAACGCCCCGAGCCTGTTCCCTGGAGGGCTCGTCAAGCTGCGCCGGCATGAAGTCGGATCGGAGAACCGGGACTATCTGCTGGTTGCAGCGCGTCACTCCGTGGTCGGGCAGCACTATCGCTCCGGCGGCGGGGAAACGGGCGAGGGGTACAGCGGCAACTACCTGCTGCAGCCGAAGGACCGCCCGTTCCGTGCCCCGCAGGTCACGCCGAGGCCGGTCGTCCACGGGCCCCAGACCGCCCTCGTGGTCGGCCCCGCAGGCGAGGAGATCCACACCGACAAGTACGGCCGCGTGAAGCTCCAGTTCCATTGGGACCGCCAGGGCAAGAAGGACGACCAGTCGTCGCGCTGGGTGCGCGTGGCGCATACATGGTCCGGCAAGGAATGGGGCAGCCTCTACATCCCGCGGATCGGCATGGAGGCGGTGGTCGAATTCATCGAGGGCGACCCCGACCGGCCACTGGTGGTCGGCACGGTCTACAACAAGAACAACATGCCGCCGCAGGCGCTGCCGGCCAACAAGACCCAGCGCGGGCTCAAGACCCGCTCGAGCAAGGGCGGCAGCCCGGAGACCTATAACGAGCTGTGGTTCGAGGACAAGAAGGACGTCGAGTTCGTCCGTTTCCACGCCGAGAAGGACTTCCTCGCCACGATCGAGGACACCGAGAAGCGCACGATCAAGGGCAAGAAGCGCAGCGGACCGGGCGATGCCGCGCGCAAGGCCAGGATCGAGAAGGGCGACGACGTGCTCGACGTCGACAACGGCGACCGCAAGGTCACCATCAGCCGCCACCACACGATGGACGTCGGCCAGAACCAGACCATCACCGTCGGCCAGGAGATCCTGATCGAAGCCGGCGTGAAGCTGGTGCTCAAGGTCGGCGGCAGCACGATCACGATGACGCCGGCCTCGATCGAGATAAAGACGTCGATTCTCAACACGGATGCGCCGCTCACCAATCTAAAGGCTTCCGCCATCCTCGATGCCAAGGGCGGCATCATCCTACTCAACAGCTGACCTTCGAGCGCAGCCCGATGAGCAACCTGAGATTCTTCACCGCCCGCGAGGTGTTCGAGGCATTCCCCGGGGCGGCAGCCGACATGGCCGGCACGCCGCGGGAGGCAGAGTCCCCTCTCGACTTCCTGGCGCGGCTGCTGGCGAGCCCGACGCCTGAGGATGCGGTTTCCTTCTGCGCCTACATGCTCGGCCGTCGCGAGGCGGTCTGGTGGGCCTGTGCCTGCCATCGCCTGCTCGGCCAGCCGGCCGCGGGCGAGGACGAGAAGGCGCTGCTGACGGCCGAGGCCTGGATTCGCGAGCCGGAGGAGCATCGCCGCCGCGCTGCGCTGGAGCTCGGCCGTTACGGCAACCATGCCTTCGCTGGCACCTGGCTCTCGCTCGCAGCCGGCGGGGCGGGGGGCACCTTCATCGTCAATGGGCAGGCCGGGCCGCCGGTTCCTGCCGATATGACCGCAAAGATGGCGCGCTCGGCGGTGCTGATCTCGCTCGCTCGCCTGCCGATCCGCGAACGCGCCGCGCGCCTCCCCGCCTGCGTCGACATCTGCAGGCGTCTTGCGCTGGGGCAGGCCGAGACTTCATAACTGCCCCTCAGGACCGGCGGCGCTCGGCCGCCTGCGGGAGCCTTCGTCCCATGCCGTTGCGTCTTTCGATCGAGAACGTGTCCTCCTTGCCCGATGGGGGCCCGATCAGCATTGCCATTTCGGGCAAGCGCGGCCTCGATGTCGGGCGCGACCACTATCTCGACTGGGTGCTGCCCGACCCCACCGTTTCCGGGAAGCATTGCGAGATCCGCTACCAGGACGGCGGATATTGGCTGCGCGATGTTTCCCGTAACGGCACTTTCGTCAACCAGAACCCCCGCTCCGTGACCAGCCCGCATCGGCTGCGCAGCGGCGACCGGATCGAGATCGGCCCTTTCATCATCCGGGCCGACCTCGATGACGAGGAAGCCGACAATGGCGACCAAGCCGCCTCGAGAGCTCACGGGGATGGCTGGTTCGACGTCGCCGAGGCTGCGCCCCCCGTCGATCCGCGCATGCTGAAGGAGCCCGACAAGCCGTCTTTTGTGGCGCCGGATCCGCTCGACCATTGGTTGGCCACCCCTTCCGTCGCGCCGTCCGCGCCGCATCCGTACGCACCGCCGGCGCCGTCGGCATATGCGCCGTCGCCACCGCCGTCATATGCGCCGCCGCCACCCGCGGCGTTTGCGCCACCGCCGCCCGCGGCATACGCACCAACCCCTCCTGCAGCGCCCGCGTCGCGGCCCGGCGCCGCGCCGGTCGAGAACATCTGGGACGTGGGCCTCGATGGCGGCTCGGCGATGCCGGCGCCGCTGCCGCCGCGTTCGCCCCTGTTTCCTCCGGGGCCTGCGGAGGGCTTCGCGCCCCCCGCCACCGCCGCCGTCCCCGGAACGCCTCCGGGGCCACCGCCTGCGCCAGCCGCCGTGCCGCTGCCTCCGATGCCGACGGCGCCTCCGCCCGTCGCCGCGGTGCCGCCGCCGCTGTCCTCTGCCGCGGCGGGGGCCGAATTCATCCGCCGATTTGCCGAGGGTGCGGGCCTCGAGCAGGAGGCGGTCGCCATGCGCGATGCCGGCGATCTCGCCGAGATGCTGGGCATGCTGATCCAGATCTGCGCCGGCAATGTCGGCCAGCTCCTCCTTGCCCGGGCGCAAACGAAAAGCGCCATGCGCAGTGCGAGCCAGACCATGATCCAGTACCAGGGCAACAACCCGCTGCGCTGGGCGCCGACGCCGCAGGACGCGATGAAGCTGATGTTCGGCCGTCCGACCCCGAGCTACGTCGATGCCTGCAACGCCTTCGAGAAGAGCTTCCAGACACTCAAGACGCACGAGATGGAGACGTTCGCCGCCCTGCAGGAGGCGATCCAGACCCTGTTCGCCGACCTCGATCCGGCCGCCATCGAGCGGTCGCTGGGCGGCGACGGCAAGAAGAGCCGGTTCTTCAGCAACGACAGGGCCCTGAAGGCGCGCCTGTGGGACGAGTTCGTCTCGCGCTGGAAGACCAAGACCGGCGCCTTCGACAGCGGCATGTTCGGCGCCTTCATGCGCGTCTTCGGCGAAGCGTACGATCGCAAGGGCGAGTGAGGGGACGCCCTTCTCAACGGCGCTATCGGGAGGGCGGTCGCTGCAGTCGCGCCTCGGGCGGCGGCCATTGACCGGCCGCACGTAGCGCCTTGACTTCGTCTGTCTGGTAGATCCGGTCGTAGAGGCCGCGTTCCTTCAGGAAGCCGCGGACTTCTTGCAGCGCCGCGTACTCTTCGGCTTCGGGATTGATCAGCCGCGACGCTGCAGCCCGTTGTGCGATGGTGAAGCCGGACTGATCGCTGGCCCAAGGATCGGCGCCGCGGCGCAGCAGCATCAGGCACATGACCCAACTCTCGACGATCGCAGCGGCCAGCGCCGGTGTCCGGCCTCCAAAACCGCGGGTTTCGAGGCTCGCGCCGTCATCGAGAAGCTGGCGCACGCCTCTCTGGTCGTTCTTCTTGATCGTCCAGAAGATGATCGGCTGACGATCGGGTCCCTTCGCCGTCGGATCCAACCTATCGCTGCACATCGCCGGCGATCCTTTCACGATGATGGCGGCAGCCAGGGCGATGGCGATGGCCAAGGCCGGAAGCCGGCGGCGGCATCCTGCGGCCAATCCGCCTTCAGGTACAGCCATTTGCCTTCTGCTGATCACGGACCTGTTCCGCCGCCCCGGCAAGGCTGGGACGAACCGCGTCCATGCCATGCAGACGAACGCCACGCGCCAGCCGGTAGGCTCCCGCCGCTCCAAAGAGCGCTCCCGGTATACTGCCGACCAGACCGCCCACGGCGCCCCCCAGGCCGCCGGCTCCGATATCGCCCCAGGTTGTGGATTTCGCAGGCCGCAGCTTTACGGATCGCCCGACCGTATCCGGCGCGATCGGCAGGTCGTTCACCGCGTGGAGGACTTCGCCATCGACGTAATAGGCGGTCACCGGCGCCACCTTCATGCCAGTGGGGTCTACGAACCCCTTGACCGTGTTCGCGTGCAACCCCGCCGGATTGAAGACCGTGGCCGGCGCGCCCGAAACGGCGGAGGCTGCCGAAGCCATGCCGCCCCCTAGCGAGTGTCCAGTGAACTGTACGGCTCCGGGCTTCGCTGCGCTCGCCGTTGTGGCGATATCCATGGCCTGCTTGTAGTACGCCGTCTCGGTGCCGGCGCCTTGCTGGAGATTGTTTTTCCAATCTTCCAGGGAGGTCATCGTCGTTCCCTTGAAGCCGATCGAATATGTCTTCTGCTTGGTCGTCGGGTCGAGGTGGGTGAATACATCGGCCCGGAAAGCGCTATCGTCGATTTTCGTCAAGTCCTCGCCGGTCTCTTCGTCGAGCAGTCCGAGATCCATCTTGTCCTGAGGAGTGGCGCGTGCCCAGCCGTCCGGCGGCGGTGGCGGCGGAGCGTCCGGGTCTTTGCTGTAGGTGGCGTCGGCCAAAGCCGCCTGGGTTTCGGCCGCGGTAAGCTGATCCAGTTGCTGGGCAAGCTCGGCGCAGACGACGCTGGTCGGCGGCTTCATTACCAGCGCCACGCCCGCCGGCACGCTGCCGCTGCCCATCTCGCCGATCAGCACCGTAGGGAAGCCGGTGGTGATGGCGCCGCCATGCACGGTGAGATCTCCGATGCGGGCGGCCTGGAGACCGTTGACCAGGACGGTTGGCGAACCTTTGACTATTGCATCCAACGGCCCGACGCAGGTGCAGGGGTCGGTCACGCGGGCCTGCGGCATGAACCCGGTGATCACGTTCGGCGAGCAGGCCGGTATGATGGGGCCGCCAACATGCGGCACGGGTGGCGTGCCTGGCGTCACCATCGGGCAGACGTGCATGTCGGTTACGCGCGCGGCTGGCGGCATTGATTGACGTCCTTAGATCTGGCGCGTTCCAACCCTGGGTGGAGGCACGCTAGCAGAAAACCGATTGATCCGCACATCTTTGCCACGCAGCGCCGCGCGGTGGGACCGCCGGCCACGCGCCGCCGAGCCGGCTAAATGCCGGGGTGGACGGCTGCAGGACAGGCAGAGAGGCCATCGGAGGGTGTCGCCGTCTTACCGCTACCGCTGCGAAAAGCCTGCCACCGTCGGGCGCATTCCGAACATATTTTCGACACAGCGTATTGTGGCGAACTCGGCTTTCAGCCTATAGTTGTGCGTTCATGGCTGGTGTTGCAGCGTATTAATGCGCGCATGCCGTCATGGGAGTTGGGGAGTCGGCAATGAAGTTCGATTTTGGGGGCGGTGCGCTCAGTCGTGTTCGCGCAACTCTCTTGGCGAGCACGGCTCTGGCGACCACGGCATTGTTTGCGATCGCAGTACCGCAACCGGCGTCGGCGCAAACCACCTGGAACGGCAGCACCCCCGATTGGACGAACGACGGCAACTGGAACCCCAGCGGCGTTCCGGCCGCCGGGAATCCGGGGACGTTGGACGGCGGCGGTACGGCCCAGCCGGGTCTGCCGACGAGCGTCGATACCAACACCAGCCTCACGATCAGTGGGGAAAACACCCTTTCCCTCAACACCTTCACATTGGGCCTCACCGGCCTGAGCATGTCCGCCGGGACCATCACCGGCGCAGGCACGGTGGAGATTGGCGCCGGCAATCTCACGATGTCCGGCGGCACGGTGAACGGCAACGCCGCGATCAATGCGGGTTCAGCGACACTCACCGGCGGCAGCATCGAGGCGGGATCGAGCCTCAATGTTTCGGGCGTCACCTCGCTGACCGGCGTGACGGTGGCCGGCAACATCACCGGCACGACGTTTGTCACCGTCGATAACGCCGTCACCTTGTCCGGCACCAACACCCACACGGGCGGTACCGCCATCAATGCCGGCGGTACGGCAACGGTCACGACCAACGAGGCGCTGGGGGCCACCTTCGTCAACATGGCCGACGGCTCGACCGTCAGGACGGGCGCTGCCGGGCTCAACCTGGCGAACAGCTTCGATCTGATGGGCAACAGCACGTTCGACACCAACGGCAACGACATGACGGTGTCGGGCGGGGTTTCCGGCTCGGGCACCCTGGTGAAGGCGGGCACCGGCACGCTGACGCTGTCGGGCACCAACAATTACGCGGGCGGGACGAGCATCGCCGGCGGCAGCGTGGCGACCACGGGCACCACGTCGATGGGGGCCACCGGCAATGGCGTCGGCTCGACGATGACCGTCGGCGGCACGACGAACGTGAATGGCCTGCTGACGAACGATGGCTCGGTGGCCGTGAACGCCGGCGGGACGCTGAATTCGAATGCCGGCGTCACGCAGGGCGCAACCGGATCGACCGGCGTCAGCGGCACGATGAACGTCAATTCCGCGCCGTTCACCAACAACGGCGGAAGCATCACGGTGAACGCCGGCGGTCAGCTGAACGCCAACGGCGGCATCGTCATGAATGGCGGCTCGCTGACCAACGGCGGGACGATTCGCGACGACCTCGACAACCACGGCGGCGCGGTGGTGAACAACTCGTCGATGAACTCCAACGTCGCGACCAACGACACCGGCGGCACGATCAGCAACACAGGCACGTGGAACGGCAGCGTGCTCTCGAACGGCGCGGCGAGCGCCGGCGCGATCACCAACACGGGAACGTGGAACGGCGATGCGACCAACAATGCCGCCGGCACCATCAACCAGAATGCCGGAACGTGGAACGGCGCAATCTCGAACGGAGGTATCCTCAACGTGGCGGGCGGCACGGTCAGCTCGCCCGTGACCAACACGGGTACCGTCACGGTGACCGGCGGCTCGTTCGGCGGCGCGATCAACAACAATGCCGGAACGTTCAACGTCAATGGGGCGGCGACCGCTGCGTCGAACTTTGGCAATGCGGCGACGCTGAACGTCAACGCCAGCTTCACCGGGCTGTCCACTCTCACCAACACCGGCACGGTGGACGTCAACGCGGGCGGCACCCTTGGGGTGGCAGCCTATAACCAGACGGCAGGGTCGACGGCGATCAACGCCGCCAGCGGGGCGCTCAACGTGGGCGGGGCGTTGTCGGTCAGCGGGGGCACCTTCGCCAGTGCCGGTGCCGTCACGGCAGGGACGATCAACAGCTTGGCCACTTTCACGTCGAACGGCGGCTCGGTGTCGACGACGGGCGGCTTCACCAATTCCGGCACCTTCAACCTGAACGCCGGCACCCTGTCGGGTGGCTTCACCAATAGCGCGGGCGACGCCAATATCGCCGGGGGCGCGATGAGCGGCCCGATCGTCAACAACGCGATCTACAACGTGACCGCGGCGACGGCGGGTGATTCCACCTTCACGAACAACGTCGCCGGCACGCTGAATGTAGGAGCCAACTACACTGGCCTGGGAGCGATCACCAACGCAGGAACGGTGGTCATCACCGCCGGTTCCCTGGCAGGGGCAAGCTACACACAGACCGGCGGGACGACGAGCAACGCGGCGACGCTCAGCATGACGGGCGCCATCGCGATCGGCGGCGGCACGTTCGCGAACACAGGCACGATGACGGGCGGCAGCATTTCCAACTCGGCGACGTTCAACGCCAACGGTGGTGCGGTAAACGGACCGATCACCAACAATGCGGGCGGGGTGTTCAACGCCAACGGCAGTACGCTCGGCGGGCCGATCACCAACAATGCGGGCGGGACGTTCAACGTCGGCGCGACGACGACGAGCAACTCGACCTTCAACAACGCAGGCACGCTGAACGTCAACGCCGGCACCTACACGGTGACCGGGCTGCTTACCAACAGCAACGCGCTGAACGTGGCGGCCGGCGCAACGCTGACCGCGGTTCTGGGTGGCATCACCAACACGTCGACCGGCACGATCAGCAACGTGGCCGGCGGCACGATCAACGACGATCTGAACAATGCCGGCACGGTCAACAACAACGGCGCCTACGTCGGCGACGTGGCGACCAACACCGGAACCATCACGAATACCGGCGCAGGGGCCCTGTGGACCGGCAACGTGACGACCAACGCCGGCACGATCACCAACAGCGCGGGCGCGACCTGGGCCGGCAACGTGAACGACAGCCAGGGCATCATCAACAACTCGGCAACCTGGGCCGGCACGATCACGCAGTCGGGCATCCTGAACAACTCGGCGGGCGGCACGGTCTCCGGTCTGGTGACCAACAATGCCAACGGCACCGTCAACCTGACGGGCGGTGCGCTGAACGGCGGCCTGACCAACAATGCCAACGGTCTCGTGACCGCCTCGGGCGGCACGATCAACGGCCCCGTCGTCAACGCGACCGGTGGCCAGTTTACCGTGACCGGCAACGTGACGGGCGACAATGCCTCGACCTTCGGCAACGCGGGCGCGCTGACGATCGCCGCCGGCGGCACCTACAACGGCTTTTCGACGCTCACCAACAGCGGCTCCGTGCAAATCGCCAGCACCGGGACATTGCAGGGCACCAACTATGCCCAGAACGGCGCGGGCAGCGCGCTCAGCAACTCCGGGAACCTGACACTGGCCGGCACGCTGGCGGTCAACGCCGGGACGTTCAACAACAACGCCACGGGCGTCATCAGCGGTGTCACGACCGGCACGAATGCCGGGACCTTCACCAATCTCGGCTCGTTGACCACGGCGGCCGGGTTCACCAACACCGGCGGCTTCACGAACGGCGGTACCATTGCCGGCGGGTTCGACAACAGCGGTGCCGGCGCCACATTTCAGCAGAATGCGGGCAGCGTCGCGGGCGGCTTCACCAACAGCGGCACCGCGATCGTGCTCGGGGGCGCGATCAACGGCGTGATCAACAACAACGGGGGCACCTTCGCCACCGCCGGTGCGATAGCCAGTGACAACGCCTTCAATAACGCCAACGGCGCTGCCCTGACGGTCAGCGGCGGCAGCTACACCGTGGCGGGCCTCATCACCAACGCCGGAAACGTGGACATCGCCACCGGCGCGACCCTGACCGGCAACGCGGGCTTCACTCAGAACAATGCCGGCGCGGTGACCAACAACAACGGCACGCTGGCCCTCGGGGCAAACGACCTGACCAACACCCTCGGCACCTTCAACAACAACAGTTCCGGCGCCATCACGGCGACGACGATCGCGAACGCCGCGACCTTCAACACCAGCGGTGCGGTGACCGCGACTGCCTTCAACAACCTCGCCACCGGCACCGTGAACGCCTCGGGCGGCACGCTCGGCGCTCCGGTCGTCAACGATGGCCAGTTCAACGTCACGGGCGGCGTGACGGGCAACAGCACCTTCACCAACAGCACCACCGGCACCCTGGCGATCGCGGCCACTGGCAACTACAGCGGCCTCGGCGCCATCACCAATGCCGGTGCGGTGACGGTGGCGAACGGCGGCAGCCTGTCCGGCGCCTCCTTCACGCAGAGCGCGGGGACGACGACGAACAACGGCGCCGTCGCCATGACCGGAGCGGTGACGGCCAACGGTGGCACCATCACGAACAACAACGCGATGACCGCGGGGTCGTTCGCTACCAACGGGACCGGCATCCTCGCGAATGCCGGTACGATGAGCACGGCCGGAGCCTTCACCAACGCCGGCACCTTCAACCAGAGCGCCGGCACGCTGACGGCAACCGGCGGGCTGGCCAACACGGCCACGGGCACCGTCAACGCGACGGGGGGCGCGATCAACACCGCGGTGACCAACAGCGGCGCCTTCAACGTCGGTGGCACGGTGACGGGCAACGGCACCTTCACCAACAACAATGGCGGCACGTTGAACGTTAACGGCGGCAGCTATACCGGCCTGACAACCGTGACCAACAGTGCAGGTGGTACCGTCACCACCGCCGCCGGCACGACCCTGAGCGCCGCAGCCTACAACCAGACCGGCGGCACGACGAACAATTCCGGCAATCTCACGACTACGGGCGCAACCGGCGTGACGGTGACTGGCGGCACGTTCAACAATCTCGGGGCGGCCGCGATCGTCGCCGGTGCGGCGATCACCAACAGCGCAACGTTCAACAACAACGGCGGCGCCGTATCGACCGCGAACGGCTTCACCAATACCGGCACCTACGCACAAACCGGCGGCACGCTGACCGGCGGCCTCACGAACAACGCGGGTGGGACGGTCAATGCCTCGGGAGGCGCGCTGAACGGGGCGGTGGTCAACAACAGCAGCTTCAATGTCTCCGGTGCGACGACCAGCGACAGCGCTTTCCTGAACAACGCCAACCTGACGGTGAGCGGCGGCGGGACCTACACGATAGGTGGCCTGTTGACCAATAACGGCACGGTGACGGTGACCGGCGTGGGCAGCACGCTGACCGCTATCAGCCCCGGCATCCTCAACAACGCCACCGGCATTATCGACAACCAGGCCGGCGGCACGATCAACGACGACCTCGACAACAATGGGGGTGTGGTCACCAACAATGCGGCTGCCACCTTCAACGGCAACGTCAATACCAACAATGGCAACGGCAGCATTGCCAACGCCGGCACATGGAACGGAAACGTTGCCTCGAACGGCGGTGCTACGGCCGGTACGATCACCAATACCGGTTCATGGAACGGCAACATCACGAACAACAGCCTGGGCACCTTCAACCAGAATGCCGGGTCCATCACGGGAACCGTCAATAATATCGGCACTGGCCTGTTCACTGCAGCCGGTGGTGCGATCAATGGCACCGTCACGAACGGCGACGGGGTCAACACGGCCACGTTCAGCGTCACGGGTGCGGTGACAGGCAACGGCTCGGCCCTTACCAACGCGGTGAATTCCAACTTCACCGTTACGAGCACCGGCAGCTTTACTGGCCTTGGCGCGATCACCAATTCCGGCACGGCGACGACGGCTTTCGCAGCCGGCCCGCTCCGCGGCGTGCTCTCGGGTACGAGCTATACTCAGAACGGCGGCGCGACCACCAACGACGGCTCCATCACCACGTCCGGTGCGCTGACGATCAACGGTGGCACTTTCGAGAATACCGCCACAGGTCTCCTGACCGTAGGGTCGATGGCGAACGCCTCGACCTTCGTCACACGCACCGGCATGACCGTGACGGGTGCCGGCGGCGTCAACAATAACGCCAATGGCAGCATCTTCTTCACGAACTCGCCGACGATCACGATGACCAACGCGGCTGCCGCGTTCACCAACAGCGGAACGCTTGCCCCGGGAGCAGCCGGGGTTCTGGTTCCAGGCACCCCTGTCATCAACACCTTGACGATCGCAGGCGGAACCGGCCTCGCGGGCAACGGCATCATCAACACCGTAGTCAACGGCGCGAACGCAAGCCTTGTTACCGTGTTGGGGAACAACTCGACAGGCAATCAGGGGTTCACCTTCAGCAACACCGGAGGAGGGCTCCCGATCTTCGCGTCGCCCAAGAGGATCCTGGATCTCAATGGCGGCTCGCTGAATGTCGTCAACAAGGGGCTGGTGCCGCAGCTTTCGAACGGCCTGCTCAACAATTTCCTCGTGCAGAGCGGTGGCGGGGCGGACGCATTCCTGCAGACATTGTTCAACGATGGTCCGATCAGCGGCCTGTCGAGCGGCGTGTCGAGCATCCTCACGGCGCTGACCTCGGGCTTCTTCCAGTCGGCCTCGTCGATCGTGTCGCGGCCCGACAACCCGCACGCCAACCAGATCGGCG
>Ga0182739_1004345_pt1 | contig 11776 bp, 13 predicted proteins | sample eDN5th30CBELigBY_FD_128873 | JGI IMG/M metagenome (GOLD analysis project Ga0182739, IMG submission 128873) | Enriched backyard soil microbial communities from Emeryville, California, USA - eDNA 5th pass 30_C BE-Lig BY (version 2) (version 2) | ecosystem: Environmental > Terrestrial > Soil >... | reverse complement strand
GATTCGGCGCACCTCGGCATAAAGCTGCTTCGAAGGGGCTTTCTCAAGACCTACAAGGGTCTGCCGCACGGCATGTTCGCGACTCATCCGGAGATCATCAATGCCGATCTCTTGGCTTTCATGCGCACCTGAAGGGGAGCCAGCACATGTCGAATTCAGCGAATCCAATCACCGTCGATATTCCCGTCGCACTGAAGCAGGTAAAATCTGTGCACAGCATCGGCGGCCTGGCGTTCGAGGGAGACCTGCCGGCCTCGCTCTTCCACCTGCAGCTCATAACCGCCGACATCATCGACTGGGGTGCCCAGTCCGAGGTCATTGCAGTGTTTCACACGAACGCCGGACATGTGACCCTTCATGACATGGCCTACGATGCAGCCCGGCACATTTCCACGGGCAATCCCTACAAGGAGCTCGTCTTCGCGCTGATGAACAGCGGCGTAAAGATCGAGCTTTGCGGCGCCACCGCAAAGGCCAACGGCTGGGGCAATGCCGATCTTCTACCCGGCGTAAGGATCAATACTGATGCCATGGCCCGGACGATCCAGCTCGTTCAGCAAGGCTTCGTAAAGATCACTGAGTAGGCTCGATAACGGCTGAGCCGGCTGGCACCATCCAGTATCATCTGGCGGGATGGCTCCCGTCGAGGAGGACACGAGAATGAGCGACCAGATCTCCGTTACGATCACCCGCCAGGACAAGTACCGGTCTCTGGTCGACTACGGGTCCGGACTGCCAACGTCGGTCGCGGACGAGCCCGCGCCCCTTGGTGACGGCGATGGGCCGTCGCCATCACATATGCTTGCGGCCAGCGTCGCCAACTGCCTCGCCACCAGCCTCGTTTTTGCGCACGGAAAGTTCAAGGAAGACCTTGGCCATCTGGTGGCGACCGCTGTTTGCCGGATCGGTCGCAACGATCGGAACAGGCTACGGGTCGTTGGGATCGACGTCAGCCTGACGCTCGGCGTTGCGCCCGAGACGCTTCCGCACCTCGACCGCGCCCTCGCCCAGTTTACCGACTTCTGCACGGTTTCGCAGAGCGTGAAGTCCGGCATCCCGCTAACAGTTGTCGTCGCTGCGCCCGACGGCCGCATCTTAAGCAGGAGTAACAACTGCTCCGCGAGTTGCGGGACGGACCGATCGGCCGGCTGTCCGGCAAGCCTATCGAGACGCCACACGGCTATGTTGGCGACCGGGTCGGCCATCACACCAGCGACTTCTTCGCTACTCGGTCAGGGCAGCCTCGATCGCGCCGGCAAGCCCGACTATTTCCCCCCAAGGAGCCTCCACGCTCTTTCGGCACAACAGGGCTCTGCAGGTCCGGATGAGATCCTGCGACGGCTCGCCGACCGGCACTTAGCCGGCGGCGATCGCGACGACGAACTGGCGATGCTGACGCGCCAGCGCGTCGGCCGCGGCGATGTCGCGGCGGCGTCCGGCGCTTCGGCGAACACGTCACACCAACGAATGTGGCAGCGCATACCTTCGCATAATGGCTCACGATGCGGCGATGCCGCACCTTACCGCTCTGAACATCTGGCTGCGGCCTGTTTACCTGCTTCCGGGGCGCCTTTCATGCCGGATCAACGCTTCGAGCACACTGGGGAGCATCGATGACCGAAGCCGACCGACTCCTCACCCAAATTCACGACCTCGAACGAACGGTCGCCAACAGAAGGCGATCGACGCGGGGTGAAAAGTCCTCCGGTCGCCGACGCTCCGATCTACAGCGGCTCGAGCAGGAGCTACAGGCACATAAGCAGCGACACGGTCGCACTTCCAACCGGTTCGAGGCAAACCCGCCTACGCAAGTGTCCCCAGAGACGATGGAGCGGAAGCTCGATTCTGCGCTGTTCGACAGCTTCCCGGGGAGCGACGCGGTGTCGTTCCTGGAGCCCACCCCGGACAAGCCGTCCGGTCCCAGCTAAGCCATGCGCCCGGTCCTCCCCCTGGTCGCGCTGCTGGCCGCCCTGTCTCCTCTCTCAGCTGGCCGAGCCGACGCCGGAGACGCTTGCTATGACCCCGGTGCGGGCTGGCAGCTGGAGCGCGACGTCGACACCCCAACCTATGCATTTATCGAACCCACGATCACAGACATCGATATCGATGTTATTGTGCTGTCGTGCGAACCGATCGGGCAGCGAGTCGGCTTGCAGCTGAGACTCTATCCCCTGGAGCCAGGCCCCCTGAGGTTGTCGCACTCGACGTCTGTCGCCCTCGACCCCGATGTCGCAATCGAGATCGACGGCAGACGACACAATGCACGTCTCCTGTTTGCAGACGACTTCGTGATTGTAGCGGACGCGGCCGACGGGGCGGTGCCGATCCTGTCGTCTCAGCTCATTGCGTCGCTCCAGACGGGGGGACACTTAGTACTGAAGCTTCACTCGATCGAAGCCTCGCCTACATCCCTCTCAGTACCGGCGTTGCAGATCACAGCCGATCTTCAAGCAGGCATCGGCGGGACGGCGATCACAACTCTCCGCCGATGCGCTGCACCGAACGACGCCTTGACCGCTGACTCGAGCAGAGAGCCCTGAATACTTTCCCACCGCGCTTCAATACCTTTGGATAGGGTCGTCGGTGCTCTCGGCCAATCGACCGTCATGCACCTCTCCGGTAGGAGGCACGGATGGACCCCGCCTATATCTCCACCCTGGCAGGGTTGACCGGATCCGCGATCGGTGCACTGGCCTCCTTTGCCACCACATGGACTACACAGGCTTCACAGGCGCGTGCCGCTCGACGGGCGCAGGAGCGCGCTCACCGCGAATCGCTCTATGGCGAGTTCATCCGGGAAGCTTCGCGCTTGTTCGTCGACGCCTTCGAGCATGATCTGGAAGATCCCGCGAAATTGGTGTCACTCTATGCGATCGGGAGCACCATTCGCCTGTTCGGCGGACCAGGAGCCCTGCGAGAGGCGGAGAAGGGTCATGTCACAGATCGGCGCGGCGTATTTTGCGCCGAACTGTCAACGCCGGAGTAAAAATGCATCGGCTGGCCGGAGTAAAAGTGCCTCACGGCTGATGGCAGGAAGGCCCCCCGCGGGGGGGGCCTTCCTGTGTCCTCGTTTATTCCTCGGGTGAGCTGTCTGGGATGGTTGTGGCGCGGGCACCGCGCTGGCAGCGCTTGCTCTGCTTGAGCCGGTAGCTGTCGCCGTTCATCTCCAGGATATGGACGTGGTGGGTCAGGCGGTCGAGCAGCGCGCCGGTCAACCTCTCGGAGGCGAACACGCCGGTCCACTCGTCGAACCGCAGGTTGGAGGTGACGATGGTCGAGCCGCGCTCGTAGCGCTGGCTGAACACCTCGAACAGCAGCTCGGCGCCGGTCTGCGACAGCGGCACGTAGCCGAGCTCGTCGATCACCAGGAGCTTGTAGGCGGCGAGCTGGCGCTGCAGCCTCAGCAGCCGCTTCTCGTCGCGAGCCTCGAGCAGCTCGTTGACCAGGGCGGCCGCAGTGGTGAAGCCGACCGACAGGCCCTTCTGGCAGGCCGCCAACCCGAGGCCGAGCGCCACGTGGCTCTTGCCGGTGCCGCTGTTGCCGACCGCGATGACGTTCTCGCGACGGAGCACATACTCCGAGCGGGCCAGCTCCAGCACCAATGTCTTGTTGAGCGACGGCAGTGCCAGGAAGTCGAAGCTGTCGAGGCTTTTGACCGCCGGGAACCTTGCCTCCTTGATCCGCCGATCGACCATCCGCCGTTCGCGCTCGATCAGCTCGAGTTCGGCCAGGCGCAACAGGTAGCCTGTATGCTCAACACCCTCGGCGGCGCACTGCCGGGCGAGCTTGTCATACTCGCGCAGGAACGTTGGCAGCTTGAGTAGCTTCAGGTGATGACCAAGCAGAAGCTGGGGCGTATCGGTCATGACGTCACCCCGGTGAGCAGGTCCATGTACGTCATGGCTGAGGTCAGAGCCACGCTGGCGTGCGGCAGGTAGGGATAAACACTCATATCGAGGCGTGGCGGACGGCGTCCGATCCGGCACAGCACCAGGTGCTTGACCGCATCGAAGCCGATCACGCCGCGATCGATGGCATCGCGCACGCCGGCGGCAACATCATCGATCCTGAACACCTCCATCAGCCGCAGTACCTGCACGAACTCGCGCTTGCCCTGCTTGCCCATGCGCGCCTCGAGCAGGCGGCGCAGCGTGGCGAACGCCTCGGGCAGTTCCCGACCGGCCAACGGTGCCGCCTGGTCGAGGGCATTGATCTTCTGCTCGAGCAGCACCAGGTAATGCAGCGGGTCGAACACGAAGTCTTCCCGCTCGTAGGATCGGACGTGCCGGGCGATGATCTCGGCACCGCACGAGATCACCACCTCGTGGATGTAGCCACGAACCACGACCTCGCGATGACCATAGGCGGTTGGCACCGAGTAGTCGGTGCCGCGATAGCGCACCAGCGACAGCGAACTGACCCGACCAGCCTGCTTCTCACAGGCGTCATAGGGCGTCGGGGGCAGATCATTGAACGCCGCCAGGTCGCGCGCCATCCGCTCCCCGATCGTCTCGTCGTGACCGCGCAGCCGATCGTCGAGACGACGGCGGCACGCTGTCAGCAGATCCTCGTTGAGTGCGTCAAAGCTGGCAGTATGTGGCAACGGCACCAAGTGGTTCCGCCGGATAAACCCGACCAGACCCTCGACCTTGCCCTTGTCGTTACCTTTGCCCGGCCGACCGAACCGGTCGGCGAACAGGTAGTGCGACTGCAGCTCGCTGAACACGCGGGTTCTCTGGCGGCGGCCGTCCCCCAGAATCCGCGCCACCGCGATCCGGGTGTTGTCGTACAGGATCGACTGCGGCACGCCGCCGAAGAAGTCGAACGCCGCCACGTGACCGGCGCAGAATGCCTCCGTCGTCTCGGCCGGATAGGCCTGTACGAAGCCGACATCACTGTGCGCCAGGTCCATGGCGAAGAAGTGGATCTTCCGTTCCACCCCACCGATCACTGCCAGAGCCTCGCCGAAGTCCGCCTGCGCATGACCAGGATCGTGCCGCAGCGGCACGAACATCTCGCGCTGCCGCTGACGCTGCCCCAACACGTAATCCTTCACGATCGTCAGGCCGCCGACATAACCGTGCTCGACGCGCAGCCGCTCGAAGATCCGCTTCGAGGTGTGCCGCTGCTTCGCTGGACGGCCCTTATCATCCTCCAGGATCTGATCGATGATACCGACGAACGGGTCCAGCTTCGGCCGGGCCGGAGGGCGGCTACGCCGGTACCCGGGCGGAACCGAGAAGGCCAACATCTTCGCTACCGTCCGAGGATCAAGCCCAAACCGCCGAGCCGCCTCACGACGGCTCAGACCCTCAATCCGCACCGAATGGCGGACCTGCCTGTAAAGCTCCACGCCCTTCATCCCTCCGCCCTCTGCAAGCCATGCAAAGAGCTATCTGCCGAGGCATTTTTGCTCCGGCGCGACCAGACTTTCTGGCCGCTTCAGTGAGGGATTTTCTCTCCGGCGCTTACAGCACTGATGCTAGCAGCACCTTTCTGCGTCCAGTGTTCACGGTGTCCATAGCTCGGCTCCTGAAGGCCTGACGTTAGTGCGGATTGGACAGCTGCAGCGCACGAGCAGGCTGTGTTGGTACTGCTTGAGGTAATTGCCCCTCATCTTGCTTTCTCCGAACATGATCGAAGATGGCGGCTTGTACGTGCAGAGCCGCGCAGGCCCCGAAGTCGATGCTGCCATCGGGGTCGAAGCGGCAGATCGCCCGCATCAAGCCGACCTGGCCTTCGGCGATGAGATCCGACGACGGTCTGCCGCCCGGCGCATAACCAGCGGCAATCGCGAAGAAGAGCTGGCGATGCAGGCGTGCCAGGGCGTCAGCCGCGGCGATATCGTGTCGATCATGCCATTCCCGACAGAGCGCTGGGGTCGGGTCTGCAGAAGCTATGGAGTAACTACTCATCGGCCCACTCCCTCGACGTCCTGGTGAGAGAGCGAACGATGAACCAACGAGGGCTCTCAAGCGATTGAACGAAGGTATAGTCCATACCTCCGCAGGTTCAGTTGAGGCGCGCGCTCGGACAGACGTGCTTCGTCGCCTAGCAGCTGAAAGCATCTCGCCAACGAGGGGATAGGACGAGCGATACCTTGATTTAGGCGCCGCTTACCATGCCAAGGCACCGGATACGACTAGCGGGATAAGAGCTGTCCGCGTTGTCTTCACTTGCCGCTGCCAAAGTGTCTACTTGAGCATTCGATAACAGCAGCGTGAAGTCCATTAAGTGAGTGTTCGTTCGCCGAAACTTTGAGATTGCAGGGTTGTGTATTAGCCGAAAGCGGCAAGCTAACCTGTACCTAGTATGAAAGTCGGTGCCGTTCTCGGCAGTAGCCCCGCAACAGGCAGGTCGGAAAATGAACCTCGATCTAAGTTCCTTGCGGAGCGTAATCGCGGCCGCCGAGCACGGGAGTTTTCGGCAAGCCGCCACAGCGCTCAACATCAAGCAGTCTGCACTCAGCCGCCGCATTCGGCATCTCGAAGAGCAACTTTGCGTCTCTTTGTTCGACCGCTCGAGTGGCGGAGTACGCCTCACCCCGGCCGGCACGAGCATGCCACATGCCGCTCGTCGTCTGTTCGAAGAAATCGACCACATGGTCAAGGCCTCGCAGTTGGCTGACCGGGGAGAAATGGGTGTGCTCAAGGCAGGCTTCGCGACGGCCGTGTCGGCCAGCAAGGTGCTCACGATCCTGGCAGATCACATCAAGTCATTTCCCAAAGTCGGCATGCAAGTTACCGAACGATCCCCGCCACAGCTGATAACTGCACTCGGAACGGGAGATGTTGATATCGCCATCATTGCAGGCGAGGCGCGGCAGCATAGCGGACCATCGATGTCCCTGTGGTCAGAGCGCATTGTGGCAGCGCTATCTTCGCGGCACCCGCTCTCGAACAGTGAAGTCATCGATTGGAGTGATCTCAAGGACGAGACATTCCTTCTCAGCCAATGGGATCCGGGCTCGGATCTGCGCAACCTGATCCTCAAGAAGCTCGCGGCGCCGGGTGCTACCCCGAAGATTGAGACTTGGGACGCCAGCAATGAGAAGGTTCTCGGGATGATGGAAGCAGGACTTCATGTCAGCGTTCATTTCGAGTCATGGACGAGTCTTGCCTACACTGGCGTCCGATTTCGTGAAATCCGCGATGCGTCAGGCCCGAGCCACATCACCTTCACCGCATGCTGGGAGGAGCACAACCGCAACCCGGCTCTCGCCCGGTTCCTGGAGACGCTCCGGCAAACACACCATCCGACCACTCTCACCTAGGTTTCGACGGCTGCGCCGCGCCTTTCGCGGACCGCCGCGCTTTGGCGAAGGCACGATCGGCAGCCATGAACCGAGCCAGCATCGGAGCCACGAGTTTCGCCGGATCGACCGTCTGCTCCGTCTCACGAGCGAGTGCCTCTGCGTAGATAACAAGATCCCGATGAATTGCCGCCGGCAGGTCGACCGTCAGCTTCACAGGCTTCTCGTCGAGAATGGCGCCGAGCTTGAGCTTGGACATAAAGATTCTCCTAATCACGGTATGGCGAAAGCACGAGATCGCGCGTCACGATGACCCGGACCGGGTACCCGGGGCGGATCGTGAGAGTCGGCTGGATGTTGAGATTGCGCCGCACGACTTGCTGCCCGGCCTGGTTCAGCGTGTCGCCTGCACCGCGGCGCAGTGCCCGCACGATATCGCTATCGTTCTGGTCCGAGCCCAGTTCGGTGCCGACCGCCAAGATTGTCGAGAGAAGTGCAGCTTTGAACAGGGAACCCCAGTGATGGTCGACGCCGTCTTCCAGACCGGCCTGACCGCTGGCATCCGCCCCAGGCTGTCGTTCGAGCACGATCGAGTGGCCGTTGGGCAGAAGCAGCCGCGTCCAGACCAGCAGGAGACGTGACTGCCCGAAGCTGACTTGGCTGTCGTAGACGCCGACCAGCCGTGCCCCTTGAGGAATGAGCAACGCGCCACCCGTCGGCGTGTCATAGACGTTCTCCGTCACCTGGGCGGTGATCTGTCCCGGCAGGTCGGATCGAAGGCCGGTGATCAACGCAGCCGGAATAACGGCGCCGGCCTGCAGCACAAACGGCGAAGCGGGCCGCACCAGACGATCGGGACTCGTGGTCTTTCGATCGACAGGCCCATTCATGAAGGCGACCTTGCGGTCCTGTCCATTCTGGATCGAAGCTTCATCTGTCGCCGCAGCTCCCGCCGACATTGATGACTGAGACGGGTGAATACCTGCGCCACCGCCTTGCGTCTGACGATTGCCAGGCGCGAACAGGCGGCTGACGCGCGCCGCTTCCATCTCCTGAGCCCGGCGCTGTTGCTCGGCGTCGGGCGATGAAGGACCGGGCTGACCTTGGGCTGCCACGATCGGCCGGCCGAGATCGCCCGGCAGCGGCGGACCGAGTGGCGGGACATCCCGAGGAAGACCCGTGTAGTCACGCGGCAGCGCCGCCAGACCGTCCGCCACGCGCGGCCGGTCGGTGGTGTAGAGTTCCTGGGGTGAGACGCCCCGCAACCGGTCGCTCTGCAAAGCCCACAGCACGACGCCGCAGACCAGGATCAGGGTCAGCGTCGTCCCGCCGATCAGCACAGTGCGCGACAGGCGCGTGACGGGGGGTCCTTCCGATCGCAACCTGAAAGGCCGAGCGGCCGTCGAGGGCGTGGAATCCGACTGAGATTGATCGGTCATCGCTAGCGTCTTCCGTCCGTACGGACGATCCGGACGATCTGCTGGCTCTCCCCGCCCAGTCGCAACTCAGCCGCAGCGAACAAGCGGTCGACGATCAGGACGTTGCCGTATGCCCGAGAGTTGACGAGCTCCGGCTTGCCGTCCGCGCCGACGACGAAGAGAGGAGGCATCTCACCCTGCACGATGCCGGGTGAGAATTCGACATAGACCTTGCGTCCCTCGTCGTAAGCGTTGACCGGCCGCCACGGGGGCTTATCGCCCTCGATCGAGTATCGGTACCGGCGCTGGGAGATCTCAGGGAAGGACCGGCGTCGGCGGCACAGCGCGAACCCTCTTGCCTCGGCTCTCAGTTCATCACGGGGAAAAGTCTCTCGTAAGCTGCGAAGCGCCCGTGTACCCGGCCTTACAGGTGCCCCCGCAGTGTACCCGAAGAAGCCGGATACTCTCGAACGGCCACGAACAGTGCCGAACGCTAATAAACGCTCAAATCCCGATTTGACGAGCGTTCTGAGCGTTCGGCGAACGAGCGCGGACAACAAAGAACCAAAGCGAACGGAAAAATGGTGCCCCGAGACGGAATCGAACCGCCGACCCCATCATTACGAATGACGTGCTCTACCAGCTGAGCTATCGGGGCAATGGCGGCGGGTTTAAGGGAAAGGGAGCGCGGGCGCAAGGCGCTGTTTCGTCCCCGGCGCCTCTTCCCCAACCGCCGCGGTTCGGCCGGAACCGAAGCATGCGGCGCGCGGGAAGGCTATAGAACCCCGCCATGACCACGCTGCTCTCGCTCCTGCCGCTCCTCCTCGTGCTCGGCCTGCTGGCCTCGGGCCGCGCCAGCGCGCTGGTCGCGGGCCTGGCGGGGCTGGCGGCCACCCTCGCCGCCTCGGCGACGCTCGTTCTCCAATCCGAGGGTCCAGCGGCCGTGGCGCTGCTGTTCCGCCGCGAGGTGCCGGCCGGCCTGTGGCTGTCCTGGCACGTCATCGCCATCATCGTCACCGGCGTCTTCTTCCATCGCGCGACCCTGGCGCGCGGCGGGGCCGGTGGCGGGACCTTGGGCGCCGGGACGCTCGAGGCCTCGCCGCGCCGCCTGTTCGCGGTCTGCTTCCTGCTGGCGCCGTTCGCCGAATCGGTGACCGGCTTCGGCGTGGGCTACATCATCGCCCTGGCGGCCCTGCGGCGGCTGGGGATCGGTGGCATGCCCGCCCTGCTGCTCGGCCTTTACAGCCAGTCGCTGGTGCCCTGGGGGGCACTGGCGATCGGCACCACCGTCGGCGCGACGCTGGCCGGCCTGACGCCCGGCCAGCTCGGGCTCAGCTCGGCGGTGCTGCAGGCGCCGATCCACGCGATGTACCTCTTGCTCTACTGGCGCTTCGCCCGCGAGGCCGGGGTCGCGGTGCCGGCGCGGCAGAAGCTCGACGACCTCGTGTGGACGGCGGCGCTGCTGGCCCTGGTGTGGCTCGCCAACCGCTTCAGCGACGTCGAGATCGCCGCCGCCGCGCCCACCGCCCTGCTGCTGGCCGTGCGCTTCTGGCGGGACGAGCGGCCCGACGGCGCGCGGCTGCGCGCGACCCTGCGCACCGCCGCGCCCTATGTCGCGCTGACCCTGGCGCTCTGCGCCACCCGCCTCGTGACGCCGCTGCGCGACCTCCTGAAACCCCTGTGGGCGCTGCGCCCGTTCGACAACCAGCCGGCCTTCGCGCCCTTCTACGCGCCGGGCTTCTGGCTGCTGGCGATCGGTGTCGCCGTGGTGCTTCTGGCGCGCGCCCCGCTGGGCCGGGTCACGGCCGAAGCGGCGCGCGGCGCCTGGCGCGCCTGCGCCGTGACGCTGGCCTTCGTGGTGATGGCGGAATTCTACGTCGGCTCGGGCATGGCGACCTCGATCGCCGAGGCACTTCGGGCAGTGGCGGGACGCGGCGCGGCGCTGGGCGTACCGCTGTTCGCCGCGGTCGGCGGTTTCCTGACCGGCAGCGGTGCGGCCGCCAACGCCATGCTGATGCCGATGGAGACCGCGCTGGCCCGCGCCCTCGCCCTCGACCCGGCCTGGATCGCCGCCGTCCAGAACAGCGTCACCGCCAACCTCACCATGCTGTCGCCGATCCGCGTCTCGATGGGGGCGGCGATCCTCGCCCTCTCGACCTCCGACGCCGCGCTCTACCGCCGCGCCTGGCCGCTGGCCCTGCCGCCGCTCCTGACCGGCGTCGCGGCGGTGCTGGCACTGCTGGCCCTCGGGAATTGACCGAGCCCGGGGGCCAACACCGGGGTGCGACATTCACTTCGATTGTTTCGTTTATTTCGTTTATTTCGATTAGTGGGCTCGGGACGCCCTTGACCGGCCGCACGGCCGGCGGCCATTCTGCGTTCGAAACATGACAGTCACCCGCCGCCATCTGCTCGCCGCCGGCCTCGCCAGCCTCTCCGCCCTCCCCGTTGCGCGGCCCGCCGAGGCCGTCATCGTGCTGGACCGCACCTGGCGGTCCGAGGGCGGGCGGCCGGGTCGCGAGAGCGAGGGCTTTCGTGCCCACGAGGCGCTGGCCAACCAGAGCCAGTTCGCCCCCGTCATCGCGCTCTCGACCGACGGCGGCGAGGACTGGGGCATCGGCTCGGCGACCTGGCTCGGCAATTTCGGCGGCAACGCCTGGGTGCTCAGCGCCTCGCACCTGTTTACGCGCGACAATTCGGTCTTCGACTACACCTTCCGCGCGCCCGACGGCACGCCCTGCAAGGGCGACCGCCAGATCCGCCATCCGCTGTTCAACGGCGACAACGACGAGACCACCGGCTACGACGTCGTCCTGATCCGCATCCGCGGGCCGATGAACGGCGGCGGCCCGGCGCCGCTGCTCTATGGCGGCACGCACGAGGAAGGCGCGAAGGTGGTGATGGTCGGCTACGGCGCGCGCGGCCTCGGATCGATCGGCCAGAACGACGCCTATGACGGGCCCTCGGGCAGCAAGGCCGCCGCCACCAACGTCGTCCACGAGACGATGGACCTGGTGCAGCCGCCGCCGCGCACCGGCGACCGCGGCAACTGGCTCTCGGTGAAGCTGCGCCGCGAGAGCGAAGGCGCCGGCCGGCTCGACGGGCT
>Ga0182739_1004341_pt1 | contig 11782 bp, 14 predicted proteins | sample eDN5th30CBELigBY_FD_128873 | JGI IMG/M metagenome (GOLD analysis project Ga0182739, IMG submission 128873) | Enriched backyard soil microbial communities from Emeryville, California, USA - eDNA 5th pass 30_C BE-Lig BY (version 2) (version 2) | ecosystem: Environmental > Terrestrial > Soil >... | reverse complement strand
TAGCGGCTTTCAGCCACTGCCACTTTTGCGCCAAAACCGGCAGCAAAACGCGCTGCGCGCACACCACCGGACCCGGCGCCAATCACGAACAGATCAAAATCGAAGGCCATGTATTCACTCTCCTAGGCAGACGTCCAGCATACCGCCGTTGGCCGCAGCAAACAAAAAAGCCACCCCGAAGGATGGCTTTGAGGCCAGCAGGGCTTGTCAGTAAGCCTTGCCAGTCTTGTAGTAGTTCTCGAAGCAGAAGTTGGTCGCGTCGATGTAGCCTTCGGCACCACCGCAGTCGAAACGCTTGCCTTTGAACTTATAGGCAATCACGCAGCCATCTTTGGCCTGCTGCAGCAGGGCATCGGTGATCTGGATTTCACCGCCTTTGCCTGGTTTGGTATTGGCGATGATGTCGAAGATATCCGGGGTCAGGATGTAACGGCCGATGATCGCCAGGTTCGAAGGCGCGTCTTCCGGAGCCGGTTTTTCGACCATGTTGGTCACACGGAAAATGTCGTCGCGGATCATCTCACCGGCGATCACACCATACTTGTTGGTTTCCTGCGGGTCGACTTCCTGGATGGCGACGATCGAGCAGCGGTACTGTTTGTACAGCTTGACCATCTGCGTCAGCACGCCGTCACCTTCCGGGTTGACGCACAGGTCGTCCGCCAGCACCACCGCGAACGGCTCGTCGCCGATCAGTGGGCGGCCAGTGAGAATGGCGTGGCCGAGGCCCTTCATTTCGGTCTGGCGCGTGTACGAGAACGAGCACTCGTCGAGCAGACGACGAATACCGACCAGGTATTTTTCCTTGTCGGTGCCTTTGATCTGGTTTTCCAGCTCGTAGCTGATGTCGAAGTGGTCTTCCAGGGCGCGCTTGCCGCGCCCGGTAACGATGGAGATCTCGTTCAGACCTGCATCCAATGCTTCTTCAACGCCATACTGGATCAGTGGCTTGTTGACCACCGGCAGCATTTCCTTGGGCATGGCTTTGGTAGCAGGCAAGAAGCGCGTGCCGTAGCCGGCTGCCGGGAACAAGCATTTTTTGATCATATACGTCCTTACAAAAGGCTAGGCCTGTGGAATTCGGCGCAGTCTAATCAGGCGGCAGTCACCTTACAATGCCCCCGATAACGACCGATGCCATCATAGAGATATCCCAGTGTAGATAGTTCCGGGGGATCGTAAATATTGCTGTCATACATGACCGTTGGATGACAGGCAAATCAGCGTGCCTGAGGCGGCCTCGTCGAAGGGTTCATCCCCAAAGAGGCCGCCTAAGACTTACTTCAACTCCCCGTCCCTTGTCCGATCAGCACTCCATCGACCTCCTGACCATACAGGTTCACCCCATCATTGGCATGAAACTTCACCCGCGTTTTCTCGATGGATCCTTCCACCAGCCGCGGGTCCTGTGGCCGCTCGTGGCGGTTGATCCACGCCGCCACGTCCCAGGCCTGCTGGTCGCTGAGGCTGCCTGGCTTGCCCAACGGCATGTTGTACTTGATGAACGACGCAGCGGTGTTGATGCGGTGCATGCCAGCCCCCCAGTTGTAGGAGTCCTTGCCCCAAAGCGGCGGCATTACGTACTCGCCTGCGACCTTTTGCCCTTCACCGTTATCGCCATGGCAAATCGCGCATTGTTCACGGTAAACCTGCTGGCCGCGCTTGAAGTCATAACCGCCTTTGGGTTGTGCCACCTCCGGATAACCACGTCCGGCAATCTCCACACCGGTCGGCGCCTTGGTCGACAGCCAGTATGAATACACCGCCAATGCCGTCATCTGCGGGCTGTCAGCGGCCGGCGGCTTGCCGTTCATGCTGAACTGAAAACACCCTTGGATACGCTCCGCGAAGGTGTTGACCTTGTCATTCTTCTTGCGATAGGCCGGGTACATCGGGTAGGCCCCCCACAGCGGCGCCGAGTGCGCCAACCGCCCCTGATCGAGGTGGCAGTTACTGCAGTTCATGCCGTTGCCCACCGCCTCGGGCATCAGTCGGCGGGTGTCGACGAACAAGGCGTGGCCTTCACGCACCATTTTGCCAAAGGCATTATCGGGCAACTCACGCTCAGCAGGCGGCACGAACTGCGGTGCTGCCTGCACACCGGGAACCTTCAACTGCGACTGGTCTTCCATGGCGATCGGCGTGGCCTGGGCGCTGCCCACGGCCAGCAGCAACAAGTCGGGAATCAGGGTTTTCATGGCGTGACCTCCTGGCTGGCGGGGCGGGCGAAGAACTCGGCAACGGCCTTGATCTCCTCATCGGTCATGGCCTTGGCCACGCCGACCATCAGCTGGTTGGGGTCATTGCTGCGGCTACCGTCGCGCCAGGCATTGAGCTGTGCCACCAGGTAACTGGCGGGCTGGCCGGCCAAGGGCGGGAAGTGTTCGCCCACCCCGCCGCCACCCGGCCCGTGGCATTGCACGCAACCAGGAATCTGCCGGCTCCAGTCGCCGTACAGGGCCATGCGGGTAGTCGGGTCATCGGCAATCTGCTGGCGGTGCAGGTCGCCAGCGGGCGCTGCCGGCAGGCTGGCCAGGTAGGTACTGACGGCCTTGATTTCGTCGTCGCTCAGGGCCTTGGCCACAGGTTCCATCACTGGCTGCTTGCGGCTGCCGTTGCGCCAGTCCTGCAACTGCTTGGCAAGATAACCGGCCGGTAGCCCAGCCAAACGTGGAAAGCCGGCAGCCGCAATGCCATTGCCGTCCGGGCCATGGCAACCCAGGCAGGCCATGGCGGCGGGGTTGGCCCCACCCTGGGTGAAGACCTTCTGTCCCTCAGCGGCATGTGCCGTGGGCCAGATCAGGATCAGCAAGCTGCCGATCATCACGCGTCTCAACGGTGTCATCACGAATCTCCTTTTCTTTTGTTATATGTTTAGGCTTAAAACATATAAGCAGAGAAAGGAGGACCCGTTGCTTCAGATCAACTTCCGGAGATGCACTGTGTTGCGGCAGTGCGCACATCGCCAAGGCGCAGCGGGAAGTTATTCAGCCGCTCGTGCAGTTTGATGCTGCTGCCGCTGCCGCGCTTGTCGATATCCACCAGCGCCGCCGGGCCGGCACCTGAGGTGATTTTCTGCGGTACGATCAGCCGTAGGCCGTCGCCACGCTGCTCTTCGGTCAGCGGGTCACGCGTATCGGCAAGCTTCTCCTTTACGCAGTCGGCATAGGCGCGTGGGCTCTTGCCAGAGATCACATCCATCGTTTCACGCGATTGCTCCAGCTCCGCGACGCTCACGCAGCCACCGAGCGTCACCGACAACGCCGCCACCATCCACTTCATTTGCTGCACCTCTGCCTTCAAGAATTCGCTTCGACCACATCCAGGCGGTTTTGCTCCCTGCTTTGGCAGAATTATCTACGCCCGGCGATCAACGCGGCAGTGTAACGGCACATCGTGGTATCTTTTGCTTTTGCAGATCCAAACCTTGCGGAGCATCACATGAAATTCGTACACCAGCGCGAGCACCTCAACGAGGACGATATTGTCGTCATCGAGTGCTCCCAGCGCTGCAATATCCGCCTGATGAACGACGCCAACTTCCGCAGCTTCAAGAACGGCGGCCGTCATACCTACCACGGCGGCCATTTCGAGAAGTTTCCGGCGAAGATCACCGTACCCAGCACCGGCTTCTGGAACATCACCATCGATACCGTCACCACTCGCCCGATCTCGGTCACCCGCAAGCCAACGCTGACCCACAAGATCAAGATCATCCGTCGCTCGTCGTCGAAACTCAGATAAGGCCACCATGACCCAGACCATCAAGTACGTCATCAAATACAAGCTCGACGGCCAGCGTCGCTGGGATTTCGCGCTGATGCCCGATGCCTCGCAAGAGCAAGCCCTCGAGGCCCTGCGCAAGATCCACGGCGAAGACGCCGAGAAAATCAGCGACATCCAGGTCAGCAAGGCCCTGTAAGACTCGCCGCAAGCCCCCGCCGCAGCGCTCGCCCCACGCAAGGAGAATCGCATGAGCCATTGGCCCGACCGCCGTATCCTCGACCTGCTGGGCATCGAGCTGCCCATTCTGCAGGCACCCATGGCGGGGGCGACCGGCTCGGCCATGGCCATTGCCGTGGGCCTGGCAGGTGGCTTGGGCGCCCTGCCCTGCGCCATGCTCAGCGGCGAACAAGTGCGCGCCGAGATCGCTGCATTCCGCGCCGGCTGCCCGGGGCGCCCGCTGAACCTGAACTTCTTCTGCCACCAGCCGCCAGCGCCCGATGCCGAGCGCGATGCGCGCTGGAAGCAGGCACTTGAGCCTTATTACAGCGAAGTGGGCGCCGATTTCACGGCGCCCACGCCGGTGTCAAACCGTGCGCCTTTCGACGAGCAGAGCTGCCTGCTGGTCGAAGCGTTGCGCCCGGAGGTGGTGAGCTTTCACTTCGGCCTGCCGCAGGCCGAACTGTTGCAGCGGGTAAAGGCCAGCGGTGCCAAGGTACTGTCCAGCGCCACGACTGTGGAAGAAGCGGTCTGGCTGGAGCGACATGGCTGCGATGCGATCATCGCCATGGGTTACGAAGCCGGTGGCCATCGCGGCATGTTCCTCAGCGATGACATCACCAGCCAGATAGGCACCTTCGCGCTCGTACCGCAGGTGGCCGATGCCGTCGGCGTGCCGGTGATTGCTGCCGGTGGTATCGGCGACCACCGCGGGCTGGTGGCGGCACTGGCCCTGGGTGCCTCGGCAGTGCAGATCGGCACGGCTTACCTGTTCTGCCCCGAGGCCAAGGTGTCGCCAGCGCATCGCCGGGCGCTGGACAGCGCGCCTGCCAGCGACACCGCCCTGACCAACCTGTTCACCGGCCGCCCGGCGCGCGGCATCAACAATCACCTCATGCGCGAGCTGGGGCCGATGAGCGAGCTTGCACCGCGCTTCCCGCTGGCGGGCGGGGCATTGATGCCTTTACGGGCAATCACCGATCCGCAGGGTAATAGTGATTTCAGCAATCTGTGGTCGGGGCAGGCGTTACGGCTGGGCCGGCACATGCCGGCGGGTGAACTGACCCGGGAGATTGCCGGTAAGGCATTGGCAGTGATCGGTCACCAGGCATTCTGACAGGCAGGCATGGCCTCTTCACGGCCAATGGTTTATCGCTATATAGTTAAGGCTATAACGATAACCTCAAGGAGCTGTCTTCATGCGTATCCGCTCGCCCCAGTTGGCCGTCACTGCCCTGGCCAGCCTGTTCGCCTTCAACACTGCCTGGGCCGACGAAGTCCAGGTCGCGGTCGCAGCCAACTTCACAGCCCCTATCCAGGCCATCGCCAAGGACTTCGAAAAAGACACCGGCCACAAACTGATCGCGGCCTACGGCGCCACCGGGCAGTTCTACGCGCAGATCAAGAACGGGGCACCGTTCGAAGTGTTCCTCGCCGCTGACGACACCACCCCCAAGAAGCTGGAAGCAGAAAAGGAAACCGTACCTGGCTCACGCTTTACCTACGCCATCGGCACCCTGGCCCTGTGGTCTGCGAAGGAAGGCTACGTAGATGCCAAGGGTGAAGTGCTGAAAAAGAACGAATACAAACACCTGTCCATCGCCAACCCGAAAGCGGCACCTTACGGCCTGGCCGCCACCCAGGTACTGGACAGGCTGAAGCTAACCGAAGCCACCAAAGGCAAGATCGTCGAAGGCCAGAGCATCACCCAGGCCTTCCAGTTCGTCTCCACCGGCAACGCCGAGCTGGGCTTTGTCGCCCTGTCGCAGATCTACAAGGACGGCAAGGTAACCCATGGCTCGGCATGGATCGTGCCGTCCAACCTGCACGAGCCGATCCGCCAGGACGCCGTCATCCTCAACAAAGGCAAGGACAATGCGGCCGCCAAGGCACTGGTCGAATACCTCAAAGGCCCGAAAGCCGCAGCGGTGATCAAATCTTATGGTTATGAACGCTGATGCCACTCGATGCCAGTGACCTGGGCGCCATCTGGCTGACCGTAAAACTGGCCAGCCTGACCACCCTGATCCTGCTGATCATCGGCACACCGGTCGCCTGGTGGCTCGCGCGCACGCGCTCTTGGCTGCGCGGGCCGGTGGGTGCGGTGGTGGCACTGCCGCTGGTACTGCCACCGACGGTGATCGGCTTTTACCTGTTGATCGCCCTTGGCCCGCACGGCTGGCTTGGTCAGGCCACCCAGGCGCTAGGCCTGGGCAGTGTGGTGTTCAGCTTCACAGGCCTGGTGATTGGCTCGACGGTGTACTCCATGCCGTTCGTGGTGCAACCCCTGCAGAATGCCTTTGGCGCGATCGGCCAGCGCCCCCTGGAAGTCGCCGCTACCCTGCGCGCCAGCCCATGGGACACTTTCGTTCATGTGGTGCTGCCGCTGGCACGCCCTGGCTTCGTCACTGCCAGCATCCTCGGCTTTGCCCACACGGTGGGCGAGTTTGGCGTCGTACTGATGATCGGCGGCAACATCCCCGACAAGACTCGCGTGGTTTCGGTGCAGATTTTCGATCACGTCGAAGCCATGGAGTATTCGCAAGCCCACTGGCTGGCCGGGGCCATGCTGGTGTTCTCTTTCCTGGTGCTGCTCCTGCTGTACGCTGGACGCCGCGGCAAAGCTGGCTGGAGCTGAAATGACCGCATCGATTGTGGCGCACCTGAAACTGGCACGCGACGACTTTACCCTGGACGTCAACCTGCACCTGCCCGGGCGCGGCATCAGCGCGCTGTTCGGCCACTCTGGCTCCGGCAAGACCAGCTGCCTGCGCTGCCTGGCCGGGCTGGAACGGGCCGCCAGCGCCTATATCGAAGTCAACGGCGAAGTCTGGGAAGACAGCACCCGAGGCTACTTCCAGGCACCGCACCTGCGCCCGGTGGGCTATGTGTTCCAGGAAGCCAGCCTGTTCCCGCACCTGTCGGTGCGCGGCAACCTGACGTTCGGCTGGCGCCGGGTAGCGCCCGCTGAACGCAAGGTCAGCCTCGACCAGGCGTGCCAACTGCTGGGTATCGGCCACTTGCTGGACCGCCGCCCGGCAACCCTGTCGGGTGGCGAGGCGCAGCGGGTGGGTATTGCCCGCGCCCTGCTCAGCAGCCCGCGGCTGTTGTTGATGGACGAGCCGCTGGCAGCCCTCGACGGCCCGCGCAAGCGCGAGATACTGCCCTTCCTGGAGCGCCTGCACGACGAACTGGACATCGCTCTGATATATGTCAGCCACGCCCAGGATGAAGTCGCGCGGCTGGCCGACCACCTGGTGTTGCTGGAACAAGGCCGGGCGATCGCCAGCGGCCCGATCGGCGAAACCCTGGCTCGCCTTGACCTGTCGCTGGCCCAGGGCGACGACGCCGGCGTCGTGTTCGAAGGTAGGGTGGTTGGGCACGACCCGCATTACGGCCTGCTGGACCTGCGCCTGCCCGGCAGCAGCGGGCCGCTGCTGCGCATCACCCACGCGGCGCAGGTGATGGGCAGCACCCTACGCGTCAAGGTGCAGGCCCGGGATGTCAGCCTGGCACTGGCGGCGGACAGCGCATCGAGCATCCTCAACCGCCTGCCGGTGCGTGTGCGCGAGAGCTGCCCGGCAGCCAACCCGGCGCATGTGCTGGTCAGCCTGGATGCTGGCGGCAATGCCCTGCTTGCACGCATCACCCGCTTCTCGGCAGACCAGCTCGGCTTGCACACAGGGCAGATACTGTTCGCCCAGATCAAGTCGGTGGCCCTTTTGGGTTGAGCATCCTTAGCGCGCGTATTGTCCATTGATCAGTGACCTGATCGAGGCCCGCCGCCCATGCTTGACTGCCCCCTGCCGCGCACCCTGCACTACGTTGACGACAGTCAGCCGGGCCTGACCCGTCGGCGCTGGCGCGACCGTTTCATCTACCTGGATGCCGATGGCCAACGGGTACGCGACAGCGAAACCCTTGCGCGCATCGCCGCATTGGTGATCCCCCCGGCCTACACGGATGTGTGGATCTGCGCCGATCCGCAAGGCCACCTGCAAGCCACCGGCCGCGATGCCCGTGGCCGCAAGCAGTACCGCTACCACGCACAGTGGCGCGAACTGCGCGACCAGCACAAATACGGGCGCATGCTTGCGTTCGCCCAAGCCCTGCCAAAGCTGCGCACACAGCTGGAAGCCCACTTGGCGCGGCCAGGGCTGGACCGGGAAAAAGTCATGGCGCTGGTGGTGAGCCTGCTGGACCACACCCTGATCCGCATCGGCAACCAGCGCTACCTGCGCGATAACCGGTCGTACGGGTTAACCACCCTGCGCAATCGCCATGTGCAGGTCAAAGGCAGCACTATCCGCTTCCAGTTCCGCGGCAAGCGCGGCGTCGAACACAACGTCACCCTCAACGACCGGCGCTTGGCCAACCTACTCAAACGCTGCATGGAACTGCCTGGGCAGGCACTGTTTCAGTACCTGGATGAAGATGGCCAGCGCCATAGTGTCGGCTCCAGCGAGGTCAATCAGTTTCTGCAGCAGTTGACCGGTGCCGACTTTACTGCCAAGGACTATCGCACCTGGGCCGGCAGCAGCCTGGCATTGAACCTGCTAAAGCCCTTGGCCTGGGAGCCGGAGAGTGAAGCCAAACGTCAGGTCGCCGCAATAGTCCGCCAGGTAGCCACGCGCCTGGGCAATACGCCGGCAGTGTGCCGGCGCTGCTACATCCACCCGGCAGTTCTGGAGCACTATGCCTTGGGGCGCCTGGCCAATTTGCCGAAAAACCGTGTGCGCAAAGGCCTGGACCCGGAGGAAGTGGCCTTGCTGTTGTTTCTTCAGGCACTCGAGGAACAGGAGGACCATTGAGCTTGTCTATTCAGCCCATGATGCGAAGAAATTTCCCATTAGCCGCCAACCCCCCTATTCTTGCCAGCGAGCACCTTGGCCGACAAACCGTTGACGGTTTGATTTGGCACCTGCAACTGAAGACACGCAACAGAATTTGTCTGTCGGGGAATTACTATCCGCCGAAAGCGTCTTTAATGAGAAGGAAGAGGGACAAGCTCCCGCCGCCGCGGCAACTAGCCCAGCGGACTTATACATCACCAAGGAGAACTACATGCTGATACTCACCCGTAAGGTTGGCGAAAGCATCGTCATCAACGATGACATCAAAGTCACCATTCTGGGCGTCAAAGGGATGCAGGTGAGGATCGGTATCGATGCACCGAAAGATGTTCAGGTCCATCGAGAAGAGATCTTCAAACGCATCCAGGCCGGCAGCCCGGCTCCGGAGAAACACGAAGACTCACACTGAGCGTCACCCGAGGGGCATGGATGCGCTCGACCGCCAGCCTCAGGTGCCTATTAACTGATGCACCGTGGCGATCATCTCATCCATGTCGAACGGTTTGTCGAATATTGCGGCAAACAGGGCCGGGCATCCTTGGCTGGCCTGTGCGCCGCTCATGAGGATGACCGGCAACTCGCTTAACGCCGGGTCCTCGCGGATGGCACGCGCCAACTCCTCACCGTTGAGTAGCGGCATCATGTAGTCGGTAATCACCAGCTGCACGCGTTTTTCCTTCAACGCCTCCAGTGCTTTGCAGCCATTGCTCGCCTTTTCCACCAGGAAACCTTCGTCCTCCAGGGCAAACCCGAGGATATCGGCGATCAGGTATTCGTCATCGACAATCAGGATGGTGTTCATCGGCTCGTCCGTCACCCGCTCTCCTGCGGCGTCGGCGTTCCCGAAAGCACACCGCAGGCACCTTCGAACGCCTTGCGCAAGGTAATGCCTTGCGGCCCGATCAGCAGCTCGTGCAAGGCCGGGTCATGGTGACTGTCACGCACCTTGAGGACCGACAGCATGCGCCGTAGTTGCGAGTCCAGTTCGACAAAGCGCATCAGCACAAGGTTGTCGACGATACTCGACAGGTCCGGCGCGGGGGCGCTGATTTCCGCGCCGAAGATGTCGCGCATCTCCCAGGTCAGCATCACGCTGACATCGCGCGCGCGCAACTCACCCGCCAGCGCGCGGAAAAACGCATTTAGCCGCGTCGGGTCAATAGCCAGGCGGCTGAATGCGCCAAGGCTGTCGATCACCACGCGCTTGCTGCCCTGCGCCGCTACACGCTCCAGTAGTCGCGCGCCAACCTGGTCCAGCAAGCCCTCGGTGGTCGGCTGCCAGCACAGCTGCAAGCTACCGCCCTGCTCCATCGCGGCAAAATCGTAACCGAGCGAAGCGGCCTTGCTGCGCAGGCGTTCGGGTGTTTCGTAAAAACCGAAATGCAACCCCGGCGCCTGCGGGGTGCTGGCACCCAGAAAGGCCAGGCCCAATGATGTCTTGCCAATCCCCGAAGGCCCCATCAACAGGCTGACTGACCCGGTGGCCAAGCCACCGCCAAGCATTTCATCGAAAGTTGGTACGCCGCTGCTGATACGCGCCAAGGTGCCACTGCCCAATTGGCTGGGGTGGCTGAACAACGCTTCCAGGCGAGGATAGACCTGCATGCCGGACTCATCGATAAGGCATTCGTGACGCCCCGACAACGCACCACTGCCGCGGGTCTTGCGCAATTGGACATGGCGCACGGCGCGGCTGCCGACCAGTTGCTCACCCAGTTCGATCACACCATCGACCATGGTGTGTTCCGGGCTGCCCTCGTCGAGCCGGGCACTGGTCAGCAACAGTACGGTGCAACCGGCGAAGGCCGCATGCCCCTGCAGCTCAGAGACGAACTTCTTGGTGTCCAGTGCGGTTTCCGCACGTACCCGGGCATTGAGCACACCGTCGACGATCAGCAGGCTGGCCTGTTGCCGGGCAATTTCCTGGCGCAGCAACCGCACCACCGCATCCAGCCCGTCCTGCTCAAGGGTATCAAAGGCGCTGACGAACTGGATTTTGTCACCGACCAGCGCCGGGTCGAAGAAGTCCAGCGTGGACAGGTACTGGAACAAGCGTTCGTGCGACTCGCTCAGCAAAGTGGCCACCAGCACGCGACCACCGCCACGCACGTGGCCGCAGGCCAGCTGATTGGCGAGGATGGTCTTACCGGCCCCCGGCGGCCCCTGGATAATGTAGGAGGCGCCAGCTATCAGGCCACCCTTGAGCAACGCGTCGAGCCCGTCGATCCCCGTTACCAGCCGCTTCAGTGCCTGTGCCATGTTGTCTACCTGTCGAGTGGGCTATCCGTCTGGTCCTGATACATTGGCAAGTACAGTCGCATGCAAGTTCCCCGGCCAGGCTTGCTGTCGACACAAATGGCACCGCCACTTTGCCGGGCGAAACCATAGACCTGGCTGAGCCCCAGGCCTGTACCCTTGCCGAAAGGCTTGGTGGTGAAAAACGGCTCGAAGATACGCGGCAGTATCTCTGTGGGTATGCCTTCGCCGCTGTCTTCCACCTCGAAGCGCACGAAGCTGCCCTTCAGCCCTTCAACTTCGCCGAACAGCTCGACCACATCGACAGTCAGACTGATGCGGCCATGCCCGTCGATGGCATCACGGGCATTGAACAACAGGTTGAGCAACACCATCTGCAGTTGCCCGGCATCCACCTCGATCAACGGCAGGTCCGGTTGCAGCAACACCTTCAAGTCAATCGAGCCTGGCAATGCATGTTCAAGCAGGCCACGCGTAGCGTTAACCAGGTCTGCCGGGGCAACGCTGGCCACATCGAGCTTGCGGTGACGGGCAAAGCTGAGCAGTTGCTGGGTCAGTTCGGTGCCACGCTGACTGGCATCGAGGATGTGTTGCAACATGCGCTGGGTGCGTGCCGGGTCCTGGGTGGCCAGCGCCAGGCGCGCCGAGCTGATGATGATGGTCAACATGTTGTTGAAGTCGTGCGCCAGACCACCGGTCAACTGGCCGAGGGCTTCAAGCTTCTGCGCCTG
>Ga0182739_1004340_pt1 | contig 11782 bp, 6 predicted proteins | sample eDN5th30CBELigBY_FD_128873 | JGI IMG/M metagenome (GOLD analysis project Ga0182739, IMG submission 128873) | Enriched backyard soil microbial communities from Emeryville, California, USA - eDNA 5th pass 30_C BE-Lig BY (version 2) (version 2) | ecosystem: Environmental > Terrestrial > Soil >... | reverse complement strand
CGATCTGACGACCGAGCCGCTGGGAATGGACGAAAACAACAATCCGGTGTTCCTTGCAGATATCTGGCCCACCCAGAAGGAAATTTCCGACACCATCGCCTCGGCAATGTCGCCGGAGATGTTTGTCGAACAATATTCACATGCCACGCAGGGACCACCGGAATGGCAAGCCATTCACGGGGGGAGCGGAGACCTGTTCAGCTGGGACGAAAATAGTACCTATGTTCAGGAGCCCCCCTTCTTTGTCGACATCCCCCGGGACCCTCCGCCGATTGAGGCGATTTCCGGAGCCCGTGTGCTGGTGAGCGTGGCGGATTCCTGTACGACAGACCATATCAGCCCCGCCGGAGCAATCAAGAAGGACTCTCCAGCTGGCGAGTTCCTGCAGGAAAATGGAGTCGCCCCGACAGACTTCAACAGCTATGGCAGTCGGCGCGGGAACGACCGCGTGATGACCCGCGGAACGTTTGCCAATATTCGTCTGCGAAACCTCATCGCTCCCGGCACTGAAGGGGGAATGAGCAAATACCTGCCCACGGGTGAACTCTGTTCCATTTACGAAGCCTCCATGAAATACCAGCAGGACAAGACTCCGCTGGTGGTCCTGGCCGGCAAGGAGTATGGAACAGGTTCTTCACGCGACTGGGCCGCCAAGGGGACTCAGCAACTGGGAGTGCGGGCGGTCATTGCAGAAAGCTACGAACGGATTCACCGTTCAAACCTGATTGGCATGGGAGTGCTGCCATTGCAGTTCCGTCCCGGAGAAAGCCGCGAAGCCCTGGGACTGGATGGGACGGAAACATATGACTTCGCCCTGAATGACGAACTCAAGCCGGGACAGGCGGTGGAAGTGACCGCACGTGGCACAAATGGAGATGAGATCCACTTCGTGACCACCTGCCGGATCGATACTCCCGTGGAAGTGGAGTATTATCGGAATGGAGGCATCCTGCACATGGTCTTACGGCACCTGCTCAAAACATGAAACGAGTTTGAAAAGGGACGGGAGAAGAAAAAAGGGGGAACGAGACCATTTGATACCTGACCTTCCCCTCCTCTCTCTTCCCTTGGAAGTGCCGCCAATACTTCTGAATTCTCATACATTCCGTTCAGGCAGTACGTAAAATGTCCCGCTGACCTTGTACCGAAGGAAACTCCCCATGAACCGCCCTGCGCATGCCCCGGCGCCACTTCCGGAGCCCACTATTCATCTGAGCGAGGGACTCCATTGCCTGCATCAGTATTACACGATCGATGCCCAGGCCATGCGGAGTCTGTCAGCAGCCGATCGGATTGTCGGAAAAGATGAGCTCTGCGACATTCTCAGCCCCAGCTATCATGGAGCCCCTGAACGGCTGCAGGTCTGTGCTGTTTCTGGAGATCGCGCGGACTTGGGCATCATGATGCTGGACAAAGATCCATTGCGGCTGGATGCGTTAACGCAGGACATTCGTGCCAGTCGTCTGGGAACCGCCCTGAAGCGGGCGTATTCCTTTGTCTCGATCACAGAGATTTCTGAATACGTTCCCACAGTGGAACAGTATGCGGAAAAATTGAGACTGCACGGCGCAAAGGCAGATGATCCTGCCTATCTCGCCAAAGTGAAGGCCTACGAACAGCGTCTGCCCATGATGAATCAGCAGCGGTTGTATCCGGAGATGCCTGCCTGGCCGGTGCTTTGCTTCTATCCGATGAACAAGATTCGCGATCCGCATGCCAACTGGTACCAGTTGCCCTTCAGCGAGCGCTCCAATCTGATGGCGGAACATGCCACATCGGGCATCAAATTTGCCGGAAGAGTCTCCCAACTCATCACCGCTGCCACTGGCCTGGATGACTGGGAATGGGGCGTGACGCTCTGGGGACGTTCACCGGAATACATCAAAGAGATTGTCTATACCATGCGGTTTGACAATGCGAGTGCCCGGTATGCGGAATTCGGACCGTTCTACATGGGCTACATCATGAGCCCGGAAGAGGCCTGCAAGCACCTCCGCATTGGATAGCGCAATGACTGCGGGAGCCTGGATTTCGGCGCTGGACGGGTGCGATTTCTGTGAAGCCGCAAGTCGGGAAAATCGTAAGCAGACTCGCTGCACAACGGGGGTTTCGCCCTGCCGAGACCTGATCCGGCTTGTGAAAGGCGAAAGCCCTGGCGTGAAACTGGAACGACTTGCAATATCGCCTCCCGTCAATTATTTTAAGGGGCTCCCTTTTTCCTGGAACAAGGTGCTTTGGCCTGTGGCCACGGAGAACGTGTTTCGATGAACGAAATACGAACTCCTGCCAGATAAGACGCAGTGCCAGATAAGACGCAGTGCCAGATAAGACGCAGTGTGAGGCAGGATTCGGAGAGTACAGGGTGAATGTGTTCTCGCCGAAGATGAAAAGGGAGAGAGTTTCGGACCGTGCGGATTGATCGTGCGGGTTGATATTGTGTCCCTGCAGAGTGGGATCGGACAATATTTTTATTGTCTTGATGTAATGGGTCGGTTCAAACTCTCGGAAGTTGCTTCCGATAATTTTTTTCGCTGAAATTTCGCCACGATTTTTTTTGAAAGTGCAGGGAAATGGGAGTTAAGAAAACAGGTAAAGGGCGTCGGAAACTGGGACGAAAAAAACGACGTATGCGTGCCAAGATTCGCCATCGCAAGGGCTGATTTCCCGTTTTCCTGTCGGCAAGTGCTCTTGCCGACAAGGATTGAACGACGCAAAGATAAAATGGCGATTGGCTCACTCTTTGCGGCTGCTTTTTGCCGCTGTTCTCTTCTCATATTTGGTGCCCATCATTTCGAAGTGGGGTGCTTGAGAGGTCGTGCTGTTGCACGCCCCCGGATGCTTCAGCAAGCGATTATTCCTGGCGGCTTGATGATCGGTTTTTGCTGATTGGTCGTTGAACCTGACAGCCTTCTGCCACCTGCGGGTGCCCTTCGCAATCCGTGTCGACCCGTTTGGTCGATCATGTGCCCGCGTCGAGAGGGGCTTCACTTGATAAAAGACTGAATATCGCAAGGCAATTTCACGACAAGATTTACAAAAACGCACTGGAGCGTGCCGTTCTGGTGGCCTATGCAGAACGAGTCTGGGTGGAATGGCCATCATAAGAGATGACAGTTGGTTTCTCGTCGACGACAGTGGCGATATGGACCGGCCGGCTCCAGATCATCTGCAGGTTGGCCAGCGTGGCTGTCGCATAATCCTGTTTGAGCTCGACTCCCTGATAATCGTGCTGTAAATAAAGCTCTCCACGATTTGCATAATTGCCGTCTTTTACATAAATAAAAGGGCGGCCGTGATTGGTCAGGCTGGTCAGCAACTGTTTTTTAATCGCCTGAAACTCCCGGGATGCGACTTCATAATTTCCGGTGCTGTCGTTATAGGCAAAGGAAAACATCTTGTGCTTTCGGCAGAAGTCTTCCGTTAAATAGGCGTCAATGAATGTCAAGTCGTTATGGATACGGCGGACTTCGAAAATCTTCTCGCGCCCCAGGCCGAGTTGCCGGTCCCATTTCCGTTTGACCTGTTCGTGATCGCATTCTTCCCAGTCTGCTCCAAATTGGCCTTTATTCCAGCGTTCTTCGATATCGCGAAAAAGTTCAATCCCCACCTTGTAAGGATTGAGACGCTGGGGACTCATGGCCATGGTCCCAGAATGATGATCAGCATAATCGATCACTTCGGAGTCGGTCAGTCCATGCCGGGTCATGATGGTGGAGTGCCAGTAACTGGCCCAGCCCTCATTCATGATTTTGGTCTGTCCCTGGGGGGCAAAGTAATAGGCTTCATCGCGAATGATCGCCAGGATGTCGTGCTGCCATTCTTTGAGAGGAGCATGCTGCAGCAGAAACAGCAGGACATCACGTTGCGGATGTTCGGGGAAGGAACGGGCCGCCTCGCGGGCCTGATCATGTTCTTCCCGGGACTTTCGTTCGCGTTCCAGAATTTCCGGAGGATTAATATAAGGGTCCATATAATCTTTGGATGAGAATTTTCCCTTTTCGATCGTTTCCGGGCGGCCGTGTTCCCGCGTCTGAATGGCAGCCTTGAGTTCCTCCGCGGATCTCTCCGCTTCCGTGCGGCGAATGAAGGGAGAATGCGGATCGATCAGATTTTCCAGAGACAGGCAGGCATCAATAAATCGCTCGACCGGCTCGTAGCCCACGCGATCGATATAACGATTCACACGGGCGGAGTGATTCGCCATCTGGTCCAGCATCTTGCGATTGGTCTGAGAAAACCAGGCATTATTTTTAAAGAAGTCACAATGACCATAAACATGGGCAATGACCAGCTTCTGATCGGTCATCGCATTCGCCGAAAGCAGATAGGCATAGCACGGGTCTGTATTAATCACCATTTCATAAATCTTGGACAGACCGTAGGAATAGCTTTTCAGCAATTCATCATATTCTGCACCAAATCGCCAGTGTGGATATCGAATTGGAAACCCGCCATAGGCTGCAAACATGCTCAGTTCTTCATAGTCGAGCATTTCAAAGATGGTTTCGAAGAAGTCGAGCCCGTAGCCGCGGGCGATTTCCTCCATTTGCATCTGAATATCATAAATTTCCGGGGGTAAGACCCGATGTGTGGTGACAGGCATCTGGGCTCCAGAACTGATTTTTGTCTGATGTCCTGATAGAACTCCAAGCCTGTCCGGCTTCAAATTCATCAGGTTTTGAATTGTTGTTATTGTTGTTGGTTCGCAAACAGAGCGTGTTCACTCGGAGTCTGACAGGGTGGAGGATTGCTGGCAGCAGGATGAACCATGGTGTCCAAGAGTCATGGTGTCCAAGAGTCATGGGTTCGCAAGGATTCAATGCGGCACGCATTTTCACCATGCCTCATGGCTGCAGGGCTCATGGTTACAGGACAATGTCCATGATGGTGATCATCACTTAGTGACCATGATTTTGTGACCATGATGATAATGACCAGCAGGACGATGCACCGTCTCAAGCAATACCAGCCATCCAAAGATCAAATCGAGTTCTTTAAATTCTACGGCATCACCCATCGCAGCAACAGGGCGGTTTTCTCGGGAATGCCCATTTCTAGACCAGTTTGGTCTCTCGTGTGCCCGCGTCGAACAGGTTTCACTTGATGAAAGGCTGAATGCCGCGAGGCAAGTCCGCCACAAGATTGACAAAAACGCTCTCGTGCCCTGCCAGGGCTTGGATTTGGGGGACGTGATCGCGAAACGCCCTCCGTTGTCGGACTCGGCGTAAAGACCTACCCCAAATTTCGGAATAGACGAAGCACTCGTAAAGGAGGCTGGCAGGCCTTGTTGAAATCGCTGCCAGGGAGACTTGCAAACCGTCTTGCTGGTGGAAGATCGTCGATCTACAATCGTTCACAGACGTGAAGCGGGCAAAGCTCCAGGTTGGTTTCTGGAGTGGACCGTTGAATCGATCTGATCGTCCAGATTGGACGCATCACGTTCATCCAGACTTCCAATGCCGCGAACAAAACCTCTCGGACAAGAAGGATTTCCTTTCCGCGAGCAAGTTCGCTGCAAATTTTGTTAGACCAGTTTGGTCTATCATGTGCCCGCGTCGAAAAGGTTTCACTTGATGAAAGACTGAATGCCGCGAGGCAAGTCCGCCACAAAATTTACAAAAACGCTCTAGTGCCCTGTCAGGGCTTGGATTTCGGGTACGTGATCGCGAAACGTCCTCCGTTGTCGGACTTTGCGTGAAGTCCTACCCGAATTTTTAAAATTGACGAAGCACTAGAGCTTCTCACAAACGACTTGGCATAGGGATGGCCGAATGCAGACTCGAATTTTGCGTGATCGCGGGTGGTTCACTCGAATCCTGCTGGTAGGAATGTTTCTGACAGGAAGCTCTGGTCTCCTGCAGGCCGATGACCCCGTCCAGGATTCGACACAGACAGAACCTGCAAAAGCAGTTGCCAATGAAGGGGCACAGGACGATGCTGCCGAAAAGCCCCAGACTGAAGAAGACTATTACGAGTTGATGCGGATCTTCGTCGACACCTTTCAGGAGATCGATCAGAATTATGTGAAAGAGGTGGATCGTCGCAAGTTGGTGAACGCGGCGGTACGCGGAATGCTGGCGGAACTCGACCCGTATTCCGACTACATCGCCCCGGACGATCTGGAGCACTTCACCGAAGCCATCTCACAGGAATTTGACGGTGTGGGAATTCGTGTGAACTGGGACAATGCTTCCCGGTCTATTGAAATTCTGACTCCCCTGCCAGGCAGCCCCGCCTACAAAGCGGGCCTGAAAGCGGGCGACCGGATTGTGGAGATCAATGGGAAGCCGGTCAAGGACTTTCCCGTAAAACGTGAACTTGCCACCACCGTGGAAATGCTTCGCGGCAAACCGGGCGAGACCGTCGAAATGGGAGTGATGCATCCCGAGACCAAAGAACCGGAAAAAATCACTCTGACGCGGGAAATGATTCAGCTGGATACTGTACTGGGAGATCTCCCCGAGAAAGATGGCAAATGGAAATTGATGCTGGATGATGAGAAGAAGATCGGCTATCTCCGACTCACACACTTCACCAGCCGGAGTGCTGCCGAGTTTCGGGAAGCTTTGAAATCTTTGAAAAAACAGGGCATGAAAGGTCTGATCGTGGACCTGCGTTACAATCCGGGCGGACTACTGGAAGCAGCTGTGGATATCGCGGATATGTTCATCAGCGAAGGGTTGATTGTGAGTACCGACGGTCGTAACAGTGCTCATCGAACCTGGAGTGCGAAATCGTTTGGAACCTTTACCGGCTTTCCCGTGGCGGTCATCATCAACCATTACAGTGCTTCGGCAAGCGAAATTTTGAGTGCCTGCCTGCAGGACCATCAGCGAGCCGTCGTGGTGGGCGAACGCAGCTGGGGAAAAGGGAGCGTTCAAGATGTGATTGATCTGGAAGAAGGCAAAAGCGCCTTGAAGCTGACCACCGCCAGCTATCATCGTCCCAGCGGAAAGAACATTCATCGTTTTCCAAATTCAAAACAATCCGATGAATGGGGTGTCACTCCGAATGACGGTTACAAACTGGAATTTACGCTGAAAGACCATCAGGCATACCAGGAATACCGATTCGAACGGGATATGCCTGGCCATGATGCCCAGGCGTCGGACTTCGAAGACAAGCAGCTGGAAATGGCCAAAGCCTATCTCGAAGAGCAGATTCAGAAAGAGAAACCGGCTGAGGAAACTGCGCCTGCCGAAAAGCCGGAAGAAAAACCTGCGCCCAAGGTGGAAGAGAAAAAGGCCGCCGAAATCCTGCATCAGATTCCGTTCTTTACGGTTCCTCGCGTGCGGGCGGGATAGACCCGTTTGGTCGATCACGTGCCCGCACCGAAAGGGTTTCACTTGATAAAAGACTGAATACCGCGAGGCAAGCTCGCCAAAAAAATTTACAAAAACGCTCTAATTGTGAATGCTCCGGCTGTTGATGAGTCCGATACCGAATTTTTGCTGGCCATTGAGTCCTCCTGTGATGAAACTGCGGCTGCAGTTGTCGATTCTCAGGGGGCGGTGCGCAGCAGCGTTGTGGCCTCGCAGGATGAACTTCATCAGCGATTTGGAGGAGTGGTTCCGGAGATTGCCTCACGGGCGCATCTCTCTCGGATTCTGCCCGTCATCGATGAAGCCATTCGTCAGGCTGGGATCTCTTTAGCAGATCTCTCTGCGATTGCGGTGATGACGGAGCCGGGACTTGTCGGTTCCTTACTGGTGGGGGTGACGGCCGCGAAAACACTGGCACTGGTGCTGGATAAGCCGTTGGTGGCTGTCAATCATATTCATGCTCACCTGTATGCCTGTCGGATGATCGCCCAACAGGACATCTTCCCTTCCATCGGTCTGGTGGTAAGTGGCGGACATACAAACCTGTATGATTGCCGCAGCGCGGTGGATTATGAACTGATCGGATCGACCATCGATGATGCTGCTGGAGAGGCGTTCGATAAAGCGGCCACCCTGTTGGGACTCCCCTACCCTGGCGGCCCGTGGATGCAAAAGTCTGCTGAGACTGGAAATCGGCGGGCATTCGATTTTCCCCGCTCATTTTTGAAAGACGAACGGCTGGCCTTCAGTTTCAGCGGCCTGAAGACCGCACTTCGTTACACAGCACTCGGCCTTCCTGGCGCGACAACCCCTCCTCCGGAATTGACGCCAGAGCGCATTGCAGATCTGGCCGCCAGCTTTCAGGAAGCCGTGGTGGATGTTCTGATTGGAAAGTGTCACCAGGCACTGAAACGGACCGGGCGTTCGACGCTGTGCATTGGCGGAGGTGTCGCGGCCAACGCACGCCTGCGGGAACGACTGCTGGAATTGCAACAGAGTCGCGGCGTGGATGTCGTGATTGCGCCGATGTCGCTGTGTACGGACAATGCTGCGATGGGAGCCATTGGTTGGGAACTATTACGAGCAGGCCAGATTTCCGAGCTGGACGTGGACGTCACCCCCGGTCTGGTCCGGCATTCCCGTTAGAACGTTTTTGTAAATTCTGTCGTGAACTTGCCTCGCGGCATTCAGTCTTTCATTAAGTGAAACCTTTTCGACGCGGGCACATGATAGACCAAACTGGTCTAGAACGTTTTTGTAAATTCTGTCGTGAACTTGCCTCGCGGCATTCAGCGTTTCATCAATCAAAACGCCTTTCGACGCAGGCACAGTCGAAAGGAACTTGCGCTAATCTCGCCGGACAAAGCACCTTTCCCGGACAGACTCTTATTCCGGATTGAACTGGAAGGGTTGTCCAGCGACATCGAAGCCGGGGGAATGGGCGATATTCATCAACAACCCGATGCAGAATCCCATGGTCACCAGGCTGGAACCACCATAACTCATCAGCGGCAGCGTCAACCCGGTCACTGGTGCCAGGCCGACGGTCATGGCGGTATTGATGATCACCTGGGCGGCAAACATCATCACAATGCCCGTGCTGACAAGCCGACCGAAGGGATCGCGCGTGCTGGCGGCCAGGTGCAGTCCACTCAAGATAAAGATGGCAAAGAGTGTTAATGTTCCCAGCGTCCCGGCCAGCCCCCAGCGTTCCCCCACCAGGCAGAAGACAAAGTCCGTGCGCCCCGCCGGCAAACGATAAGCATGCGGGTCGGTGACAGCTTCGCCGTCGAATTCGCTTCCCCAGATTCCACCCAGTGCGAGCATCTGCTTGGATTGATGGAGATGATACCCATCCCCCATGTCTGTGGCTGTTCCATCCTGTTGGAGAAAGACGGCTGTAACGCGGGATTTCTGCTCTGCTGACATATTCCACCAGACAACGGGAGAGATGGCGATCCCTGCCAGAATGGTGGTCAGCAAGTGCCAGCGGCGCGCCCCGGCCGTGAACAGAATCCCGAATAAGACTGGAAAAAACAACAGCGACGTCCCCAGGTCCGGCTCTTTCAAAATGATCAGCACCGGGAGAATGGTCATCAGAAAAGGGGGAATCAGACCGATCAGCGTGCGATGATTGCGGCGAAACATCAGGTATTCGCTCAACGCGAAGATAAACGCCACCTTGGCAATTTCTGAAGGCTGAATGGAGATCGGTCCCACGAAGATCCAGCGACGGGCACCATAACGTGGCGGATAAAAATAGACAGCCAGCAGCATCAGAATCGAAATGGCATAGAACGGATAGCTGAGTCCTTTCATTCTTTGATACGGAACCATCCAGGCCAATGTTGCCACGATCGAGCCGATCGCCAGCCAGAGAACCTGTCTCTGGGCAAATTGGCCGCCGAAGTCCAGATCGTCTCCCCGGGCAATTCCGGTGAGACCCAGCCAGATGATCAGCAGGGTCGTAATCAGAATGGCACATAAAGTCAGCGAAATGGTCCGTCCCGGGAGCATCTGCCAATGCCGCAGCGAAAAGTAAAGTGGTGTTGAAAAAGTAAAGCCTTGTTGGAGAAAGTCAGGTCATTTCCCCGGGAAAATGTATGCCGGTTCTGGGAAACCCGGCAAGAGCAACCCGCGTCGAAAGAGTTTCACTTGATGAAAGACTGAATACCGCGAGGCAAGTTCACGACAAGATTGACTAAAACGCTCTACTCTGAACAGTTGACAACAAGTGAGCATTTGGTCGCTCATTTTCCCCTGAATTCCCGTCCCCGACAAGCGCTGCGTTTTGCACTGATGTTTACAGGTCGTTTACCGATCCCGTTTTCACAAAAAAATCGCATCAATGATCTAAGACATTATTCAATTAGGACTTGCGTTCTGATTTTACGTCCCTGAGTCAAAAAAAATAAAATTTTCTGCCTAATTATTTACAGAAAGGCATTTATTTATGGCTGGGTGAGGGCTGTTTTCACTTTTGATCTCCTTTATTCCTTCCATCAGATGATGCGTCGAATGCCATGAACTCTCCGCTATCAAGTTCGGATTCTGGAACCTCCGTGAGTGCGAGTGACCCGGTACGGGAAGCGGAGTTCCTACGGCTCCTGGCCGTCAGTTACCGGGAACTTTATGCCGCGGCCATGTCGGTTGTCGGCAATCGCAACGATGCGGATGACGTGATCCAGGAGGTCTGTGTCGTTTTGTGGGCCAGGTATGACGAATTTGATCCTGGTACGAATTTCCACAAATGGGCCTGCACTATTACGTTCAATGTGGCCCGGACTTATTCCAGAAAGCGAAATCGGCGACGAGGCATCGGACTCAATGACGAGGCACTTGCCAAGATTGTTCGGATGCGGACCGCCAGCAGCGAGCTGCTTGAACTTCGACGGGAAATCCTGCGTGACTGCCTGGCCAAGCTGGCGCCGCGCGAGCGTCATTTTCTCACCGACTGCTACCGGACTTCTTCCTCGCTGGTGGACTATGCACGAAACAAAGAGTTGGCAGTTTCCACGGTCTACTCCAGGTTGAAGCGGCTTCGGCAGGCTCTGGTCGAATGCACCCAGCGGAAATTCAAACAAGGGGAGCATGATGCCGACTGAATCCTTCCCTCACCCTCCCGACCCCGCCGAAGAGATGCGAGGTCTTGTAAATGAACTCTATGACGGCCGCATCAGCGACACAGGTCTGTGCCGGATGCAAGAATTGCTGCTGAGTGATCAGACCTGCCTGCAGGCCTATATCGAGCAACTTGATTTTCATTGCGAATTAATCGACCAGGCTGACCAGACACCCTCGGAGGCGGCCGTCCTGATTGGTATGCAGCGTTATTCTCAGGCGTCTGCGGTCCGGAAATCCCGCACGCAGTTGCGACTGAATTTCGTGATCGTTGCTTCGCTGCTGTTCGTTCTGCTCGGGGTCGGCTGGATGTTTTCTGCTGTCGTCTGGGCGCCGCCCGAAGTGGGAATGATCGTCAGCCTCTCCACGGGCGTTCAATCAACGCCGTTGCTGGAATTGGGGCAGATTGTTCGCCGTGGCGAAAAATTTCATGTCACACAGGGAGTGGTCAGTCTGCAATTGCCCAGTGTGGTCGTCGACATTATCGCACCCGCGACGCTGACCTGGAACAGTGCTCGGCAATTGATGCTTCAGCATGGAACCGTGGTGGCACAAGTTGAACCTGCCGGGCGGGGGTTTACCGTGTCGACTCCGAATGGTGAAGTGGTCGATCTGGGGACCGAATTTCTAGTGAATCACGAGACGGGCAAAGGAACTTATGTCAGCGTTCGCCGCGGACGGGCACAAGCGAAACTGCTTGACTGGAGAGGCGTGTCCACCAAGGTTGTAGAGTTGACCGCTTCGCGTGCGGCGCGGATCGAATCTTCTTCGAGAACTGTTCGTGAAATCGCCTATGCTCCGGAGCAATATCGGCCGGTGCATCGTTTTCGGGCGGGAAT
>Ga0182739_1004339_pt1 | contig 11783 bp, 8 predicted proteins | sample eDN5th30CBELigBY_FD_128873 | JGI IMG/M metagenome (GOLD analysis project Ga0182739, IMG submission 128873) | Enriched backyard soil microbial communities from Emeryville, California, USA - eDNA 5th pass 30_C BE-Lig BY (version 2) (version 2) | ecosystem: Environmental > Terrestrial > Soil >... | reverse complement strand
GTGTACACCTCTTCCCATACCGAACAGAGCAGTTAAGCCCGCCAGAGCCGATGGTATTGCCGTAAAAGGCGTGAGAGTAGGTCGGCGCCAAAACTTATCTCAAAAACCCCTCCCCTAACAGGTCGAGGGGTTTTTTTTGATCGAGGTACGGGGTTGTCTTTTCAATACTTCGATATTACCGGGCAAAATCATACCTTTAAGACCTAGTCGCATATTTTGACGTTACGTTCACTAATAATTAACGATTCCATGGTTTTAGAAAGTCGACTAACAGGCTTCGCCTTCGCTACGCTTATCTTATCGGCAGCGGTTGCCTGCAATCAGGCGAGACAAGAAGCCCAAACAGCAGATTTGCTTGATGCGGATAGTGTGTCCACATGTGTTGCGCACGGTATTCCTTCCCGTGCAGTGGCAATTGCGGAGACAGAAAAGAAACACACATTTCTCGGTGCCGATGATGCCACCATGGTTTACATCAAGGGAGGTACTTTTCTTATGGGCACGGCAGATTTTGCTGACGCCAGTCCCGTACACGAAGTGACCCTGGGAGGATTTTGGATGGATGAGCACGAAGTGACCAATGCTCAGTTTGCACGCTTTGTAGCGGCAACGGGTTACCAGACCGTCGCTGAACGGCCATTAGATCCAAAGGATTTTCCGAATGTGCCGCTCGACGCGTTACAGCCAGGGTCGGCAGTATTTACACCGCCAGATCAGACGGTGGGCCTGAGTAATCACCTCCAATGGTGGCAATATGTTAACGGTGCGAGTTGGAGGCGTCCGGAGGGTCCGGGCAGTGATATCCGGGGCCGCGAGAATGACCCGGTAGTACATATCGCCTACGAAGATGCTGCGGCTTTCGCAGAATGGGCCGGCAAACGACTTCCTACTGAGGCGGAATGGGAATATGCCGCCCGTGCAGGCCGATCGAACACTAAATATTACTGGGGCAACGACCTGAAGCCGGAAGGGAAATGGATAGCCAACGTATATCAGGGGAGCTTTCCGGTAGAAGATGACGGAGAGGATGGTTACAAAGGTGCTGCTCCTGTGAAGTCATATCAGCCGAACGCTTGGGGCTTGTATGATATGGACGGAAATGTATGGGAATGGTGTTCGGATTATTACCGCCCCGATTACTACGGAAACAGCCCGTCTAACAATCCGAAAGGCCCGGCGGATAGTCATGACCCCATGGAGCCGGGAACTGTAAAACGGGTGCAACGTGGCGGCTCTTTTCTTTGCAATGAACAATATTGTGAGCGTTATATTGCTGGTAGCCGGGGAAAAGGGGAAATCAGCAGCGGCAGCAACAACCTTGGTTTCCGGTGTGTGAGTGATCAGCCGGCTCCGGAGAATTAAATTTCGTTGGCTAGATTTGATTTATTCACCAACAATATGCGCACTGTTTGCCGTTAACTGAAAGAACCGGCTAATGTGCTGGAATTGCCGGCTTAGCCCTACCGCGGTGCCGAACACCAATAATACGGGCCCCGTATTATCAATCTGGTTTTCTTCAACGACCTCAGCAATGGTATTGACGATGCCGATAGCCACTTTCTCATTTGCCATGGAACCGTTCTGGATTACGGCAACAGGTAGACGCCCTTTCCCGGCTGCTTGATAAAGCGAAACAATCTCAGCCAATTTGTCGATGCCCAGTAAAACCACCACTGTCGCGCGGCTTTGGGCTGCATCTTTTAACTCTTCTGAAAGATTTCCTTGCTCATCTGATCCAGCGAGAATCCATAAGCTATCACTCAGCCCGCGGTGAGTTACCGGAATACCCTGGAGGCCAGGCACCGAAATGGCACTTGAAATCCCCGGCACAACCGATGCCTCAATACTATAAGAAGCGGCGTAGTCCAACTCTTCATACCCACGCCCAAAAACAAACAGGTCGCCACCCTTCAGCCGCACGACGTGCCCAAAATTCAATGCGTAGTCAACCATCAGTTGGTTGACAACATCTTGGGAGAAGTTCTCGTCGCCGGACGGGTTTCCCACGTATACTTTAATTGCTTCCGAAGGCGCATATGCTAGCAATTGTTCGTCTACCAGTGCATCGTAAAGAATAACGTTTGCCGCTTTCAGTGCCTTGATGCCTTTCAGGCTGATCAGGTCCGGATCTCCGGGGCCCGCACCCACCAAGGTGATCCGCGGGTCTACTTGTTGTTTCTTTAAAAAGGATGTTTGTACCATATCTTCGACAGCTATACCTAAATCAATACACTGCAAATATACATAATGTCTATCTATTTTATAGTGTTTTTATTATAAACAAAGCCAAACTCAATTTAATTAATGATTATCAATATTATGATTTGTGTTTTCAGGGGCTTCATTTCCAAAAAAGACGATTTTTCATAACTTGGTTATCTTGCTCTTTTCTGGGGGTGAAACTGTTATCTTTACTTTTTCGATAGACTGATTTTTATGATACCCTCCAACACGAATAAATTGATGAATGTGATCCGGTTGGTTGCATTTACGGCTATGATTGCTTGTAATGCTCCCAAGGAGCGATTGCAAAATGAGCCAGCTTCTTACGGGCCTACACCAACGGCTGCGCAGTTGAATTGGCACGAAATGGAATTGTATTGCCTTATCCACTTTACTCCCACTACTTTTCAGAACAAAGAATGGGGATTTGGTGATGCTCCGACCGATTTGTTCAATCCGTTGAACTTTGATGCTAACCAAATCGCCGCTGCGGCCAAATCTGCGGGGTTCAACGGACTTATATCTGTAGCGAAACACCACGATGGTTTTTGTCTTTGGCCTACAAAGACGACCGATTATACTATTTCGCGCAGCCCTTGGCGCAATGGAAACGGGGATATGGTGAAGGAGTTTATGGAGGCTGCGCGCAAACAGGATATGCAGTTTGGTATATACGTGTCGGCGTGGGACCGCCATGATCCCGAGTATGGCAATGAAGCATATGCAAATACCTATCGCGAGCAACTGCGCGAATTGTATCGTGGTTACGGTAAATTGTTCACCAGTTGGCACGATGGTGCAAACGGGGGCGATGGGTATTACGGCGGGGCCAATGAAATGCGGCGCATAGACCGCTCCAGTTATTACGAATGGGAAGAAGAGACGTGGCCGATTACCCGTAATATGCAGCCTACGGCAGTTATCTTCAGTGATATTGGCCCGGATATCCGCTGGGTTGGCAATGAAAAAGGTGTCGCCCCGGAAACGTCATGGGCCACATTTACCCCCATTGGCCCCGATAGCGGAAGGGCTGCACCCGGGCACGTGGACGATCGGTTTCTGGGTAGCGGGCAGCGCGATGGGAAATTTTGGATTCCCGCAGAATGCGATGTGCCGCTTCGGCCTGGCTGGTTTTATCACCCCGAGCAAGACGATCAGGTAAAGACCCCCGACCAGCTTTTCGACTTATACCTTAAAAGTGTGGGACGTGGGGCAGCCCTGAACTTGGGGCTTGCACCGACTACCGAAGGCCTGCTCCACCCAGCTGATATGGCCTCGCTGAAAGGTTTTGGAAAAAAACTGACGGAAACATTCGCAATAAATCTGGCGATGCGAGCACAGTTCGAAGCATCAAACATTCGCGATGGCCATACTGAACATTTCGGTCCGGACAACTTACTCGATGATGACCGCTATAGTTATTGGGCAACCGATGACGATGCGACATCACCCCAACTCGTCATCGACCTGAGAGGCAGCCAGACGTTTGACCTGATTCGCTTGCGGGAGAACATCAAACTTGGCCAACGACTGGATAGTGTATGGGTTGACACGTGGGAAGAAGGGGGATGGGCACCGCTCGCCCATGCGACCAGTATAGGATCCAGCCGGATTATCCCACTCGACACGCCGATAACCAGCCAGCGCCTCAGGTTGCGTTTGTTTGCTCCCGTTGCTGTCGCACTGAGCGATTTTGGCTTATTTAAAACAGCGGGTTCGGGCGATATGCGGAAATAGAAAACCCAGGCCCGTTAATGCAATATGCGCTGACTTATAGCGCTGTTAGCAAATTTTTCCAGCCCACTAAATCACCGATAATTTGCTCCAACTTCGAGGCAGGTACGCGTTCCTGTTCCATGCTGTCGCGATGACGTAGCGTGACAGTGTCATCTTCCAGCGACTGATAGTCTACGGTGATACAGAAAGGCGTACCGATGGCATCTTGCCTCCTGTAACGTTTGCCTATGGCGTCTTTCTCGTCATACCTGACGTTGAAATCGACCTTCAGCCGGTTTACTATTTCCCGGGCCTTATCGGGTAACCCATCTTTTTTGGTGAGCGGCAGGATAGCTGCTTTGATGGGAGCCAATGTAGGATGGAAACGCAGGACAGAACGGGAATCCGTTTTCTCTTCTGTGCTTAGGTCCTCTTCTTCAAAGGAGTTACATAGCACGGTGAGGAAAAGGCGATCGAGCCCAATCGATGTTTCGACCACGTAAGGAACGTAATTCTGATTGATTTCCGGGTCGAAATATTGCAGTTTTTTCCCCGAATACTTCTGATGTTGGGTCAGGTCAAAATCCGTACGGGAATGAATGCCTTCCACTTCCTTGAAACCAAATGGGAATTCGTATTCAATATCCACCGCAGCATTGGCGTAATGTGCCAGTTTCACGTGGTCGTGGTAACGGTATTTGGCTTGGTCGCCACCAATGGCCAGATGCCACTTCAAACGCGTTTCCTTCCATTTGTTATACCATTCGAGTTCGGTGCCGGGCCGTACGAAAAACTGGAGTTCCATTTGTTCGAACTCGCGCATGCGCATGATGAACTGCCTGGCAATAACTTCGTTGCGGAATGCCTTTCCAATTTGGGCGATACCGAAGGGTACCTTCATCCGTCCACTCTTCTGTACATTCAGGAAATTAACGAAAATACCCTGTGCGGTCTCCGGTCTCAGATATACGGTCTCGGCATCTTCTGCCGATGCGCCCATCTGCGTAGAAAACATCAGGTTGAACTGCCGCACCTCCGTCCAGTTCTTTGTGCCGGATATCGGGCAAACAATGTTGTGATCCTCAATGATGGCCTTCAAACGAGGAAGGTCATCATCATTCAGTGCGGCATCAAGGTCAGCCTGCAATTGCCGGGCTTTTTCAGTTTTGCCGTCGGTCTCGTAGCGGGTAATTTTATCTTCGATGAGTTGGTCCGCACGGTAGCGTTTCTTCGAGTCTTTGTTATCAATCATGGGGTCATTGAACCCGTCTACGTGTCCAGAGGCTTTCCATATGGTGGGGTGCATGAAAATGGCTGCGTCGATGCCCACGATATTCTCGTTTAACTGCACCATGGCTTTCCACCAGTATTGCTTGAGGTTGTTTTTCAGCTCTGCTCCCAGTTGGCCATAATCATACACTGCGCTAAGGCCATCATATATCTCGCTCGAAGGGAACACGAATCCGTATTCCTTGGCATGTGAAACTACTTGCTTGAAGAAGTCGTCCGTCTTTTTGCTCATAAGACGGCAAACATAGATAAAAAGCCCCTGATATGCAAACAACAAAAGCCTTCGTTCAAAGGCTTTTGTTACCGTTGTTAACCCATGCGCCTACCGCTGCTCAACCGCATAGTCGACCAGGCTAAACAAGTACTGTATGGCATTGTCAAAACCTCCCGGTGTTTGTGCCACAAATTCGCCTGAAATCCGATTGCCTTTTACCCCGCTCGACCTAAAGTAGAAGTCGCCCATTGATCCAAACACTTTTTGGAATGCGATGTAGCGGTCAAGCGAAGCGAGCTGCTCGGTGGGAATCTCTTTGGACAATTTTTTCGCATGGAGTATTCCGGCAAATTTATTTTTCGTAAGTAACCGCCGGGTTGTGTTATCCACCTTCCCACGGTAGCTGCCGTTTACAATCGCCTTTAACTGATCTTCAGATGTGCCGATAAATACAACTCCGTCTTTCCGTGCAAATGCCAGGTCAAAAGGCAGCTCTCCCTGGCTGAGACTGTAGACGCCGTGTTGTTCTGCAAGGTAACCTTTATCGGTTACATAGCTCATAATCCGGTTATACAGGGATACATCGTCTGATGAGAACATCAACAGGAAATCGGGGATCGTTTCCATTTTTGTTTTTTCGACTTCAATATAATTATAGTCGTCGTCATATTCATAACTCGTATATGGCACTTCCTGTTCCGCTATTCCATTGAGCACAAACAAGGCATCACCCTTGGCCGCTTTCGCGATCGCGGCTTCGTCAAGCAGTAACGACACGAGATCAGCTCCCAGGGCGATGTCAGCCTCGTACCGTTCGTACAGGCCGCCATAAGTGTCTTTCATCAATGCAGGTAATTCCTCCAAATAGGCTCGTGTATCCATAGAGAGCGCAAATAAACCAATGGCGTCATCCGAATTGATGTACTTGAGGAATTTTCGGTTGAGTCGTCTTCCATAGATGCGTTTGAAACTCTTCGCCATCCCTTTTTCCAGTTCCATTTGGGATTTCAGCTTGAAACCTTCCTTATCGGCAAACAGCCCAACCTGTAAGCTGCCGTAATAGCTGAACAGGTTCCCACTTCCGCCAAACTCGCGGAGCTCGGGCAGTAATGTCGTATAAATACCTTCAAAACTTGGAATCCATGCAGTTGCCAGGGCATCCTTGCTTAGGCTGGATAGGTATGAGCTGTTGGTAAGCACACTCGCGTCAGGCGTATCTTCAAATTGTGACCAGACAAACGCTTCTGCCCATTCGCTGGTTAGGTGCCGTTTTATTTCCTGGTCTGCTGCATAATATTCATCATACAAGTTCCCATCGGATGTCGCCGAGTCGGACAGGTAATCATCGTACCCAAAGACAATACTATCCGCTTCAGCGAAAGCCGCCGAGTCTGCTGCCGCAGCAATTTCGCCCCAATCCGTGGTGTCGGTATCTATGCTGTCGGCTTCATCCGCCCAATCTACGCTGTCTGGAAACGCGGGTGGCGGAATATCAACATACACGGAATCATACCCGTTATCCGTTTCGACCCACCCAGCGTCGTCCCACGAAGACACTTCTTCCTCATCGGTTAGTTGCTCATAGTATTCTGCATAGCTGTAATTACGGATACCATACCTTTCGGCCACTTCATCCAGCTGAAAATAGTGATCCACTAAGCTGGGTGTTGTTATAGAAAGCATGGTGCCGTTCCAGGCAAAAACGGTGCTGTCATCCGATGTCGCTTTGGTGAAACTCCTGAACACGCCATGGTCATGGATGGTTTCGCCTGCAGCAAAATGCGTTTCGAACTTTTCGATGTCGGCAATGGGCAGCAGGAAGCTGAAGTAAGTGATGCTATCGGAAAGTGTTGCGTAAAAATACCCCGAACGGTCTAGTGCAATGCCAAAGTCTGCAATGCTATTTATGCCCTGCAAGTCAGCGCCTCCTGATTTTTCGATAATCGTCTTACCGATGGCAGAGCGATCGAAGTCATCGACCGTCATGAGTTCAAAAAAATGGTCGGTCTGGATATTAACCACTGCGAAAGCATCGTGTGGAATTTTATGGGCAAGATCCTGAGCGGAGGCTGACGAGAGAATAAAGAGTGTCGCGAGTGTTTGGAAAAATCTGTTCATGAGAGATTATTGTGCGAGTTGGATGTTGTTAGAAATATTTATTTTGCCTTCAATAAGATCGAGCACGCCACATTGCAGCATGACTGCCCTCCTGGAAGCGGCTACTTTTGCCTTGCTATTACTTTGCTTGATAACGGAATGTTCAAAACGGTAAATGTTCGTATACGTGGCACCTTCGAAGATTGCTTTATCCACTTGCTTCAGCTTTTGATATTCCGATTTCGCCTGTGGGTTGGGCGCATAGTGGCGAGTGAACGTTTTGCTTTGGGGGTGATAGCTATAAGATGAATTATCTGTCGTTTTGACGTCGAGTTTATTGAAAATAAGCGCGGTAATGTCGTTGAGATTTGAAACGTTCTCGAATGAAAATCGGATATTCAGTATGTATTTGTCAAAATCGACCGAGTGGCTTACTTTACTTATCCCTTTTACTGCGCGCAGTGTATTCGAGGCTTCTTCCATTTTCTCCTGAATCTCCTGTCTGGAAGGCACCTTATGTCCGTTCACACTGTCCAGCAGCATTACAGAAGCAAGTTTACTACGGCTTTGGCTCAGGTTTGCCGTGAGCATCAGGGTCCCCGAACCATCCGAATTCACCGTTATTTCTTCGATGACCTGAAAGCACGAACTGAACATTGTGCACAATGGGAAAACTAGTAAAGAAAACAGGAGTCGTTTCATACTCATTGGTCAATCTGTTTGTGCGGTAAGGGCATAGGCGGCAAATGAAGCCAAACTGTAGAAGGCATTACAACCCCGTCTCCCGTGGTTTCGTAACGTGTAAAGGATTGGCCGTTGGTTGTTCCCAAATACAACAACGCTAAAGAAAATGTAATAAGATTCCACGTAATCATCATGATTGCCGCAAAGATATGGCGATAACGCGGAAAACGAAATCCCTGATTCAAGGTATTTTCAACATCGCTTGCAGACTGCTCACGTGTGTGTTCATGTCGGGGGTACTTTTCCTTCCCGCTTATTCGCTTCGTAGATACGCACCGTAATCAAAAAATACGAAAGCAGGAGTGGACCGTAAACCAGGCCCATCATTCCAAATAGGGGGATGCCAATAATAACACCTACCACGGTAATAATCGGATGGATATCCCCGACCCTTTTGGCAATAATCAGTCGCAACACATTGTCGATATTGATTACCACGACAAAACCATAAATCAGGAGACCGATGGCCGCCAGGTTTTCGCCTTGTGTAAATGCGTAGATGGCGGCGGGCACGAAAATAAGCGGCGGGCCGAGCAGTGGCACGAAAGAGAGAATGGCGCAGATTACACCCCAAAACAAGGCGTCCTGGAAACCGAATATCCAGAAGCCCAGTGCCAGGGCGCCGCCCTGCACCAACGCAATGAATGTTTGGCCGATTACATTGGAATAGGTAATGTTACGAAGTTCATGGCCGAAGCGAATCGCATTTTCTACTTTGAACGGTGAATAACGGAGCAAACCGCGTTCAAAACTCCTGAAGTTGACAAACAGGAAATACAGGAGAAAGTACATTACGGTGATATCCAGGAATAAGCTTGCTGCGCCGCTGAGCAGCGAGGTGAACATTCCGCCGAAATAGGTGGCGCTTTTTTCCAGCTGTTCCCGGATCAGGTCTGGTTTACCCAGTTTATCGCCTGCGTAGGCATTGATGGTATCCACCGTGTTCTTTATCCATTCGGGGTTCTTTATCAAGCTCACTATTTTATTGGTGAGCATGGTTCCAATACCCAAAAACGGAAGCACAATGATCAGGAACGATAAGACAATGATGATCACGGCGGCAATGGGTCTCCGCCATTTGAGCTTTTCTACCAGCCAGATATTCATCGGGCGGAATATGGTATACATCACCATGGTGCCCAGCAGTGCCCCAATGATACCTCGTACAGCGAATGCAATGACTGCGCCCAGCAAGATCAACAGAATTAACGTAATGAGATTACGTTCTTTTTGGGTAAACACGGAGTTGGACATAAGTTATATAAACTAAGTGTTTAGCATAAAACCCAAAATCAGAAATTTGGTTTTCGCTTCTCCAGAAAAGCGGCAACACCTTCTTTAAAGTCTGGTGTGCCAAAACAGTGGCCGAAGAGGTCTACTTCGGCATCGAACCCAACGCGTGTGTTTTCAAAACCCGCGTTTACCGCTTTGATTGCGGAAGCTACTGCGTTTGGTGAACGTGTTGAAATGCGGCGGAGGATATTTTCTGCTTTAGCAAGCAGTTCCGCGGGTTCAACAACATAATTTATAATGCCGTACTCCTGCGCTTCGATTGCGTTAACCATGTCGCCGGTCAGGATCATTTCGAGCGCGCGGCCACGGCCTGCCAGTTGTGTCAGGCGTTGCGTGCCGCCATATCCTGGGATAAGGCCCAGCGAAACTTCAGGCAAACCAAGCTTTGCATGACTCGCCGCGACCCGGATATGACAAGCCAGCGCCAGTTCGAGCCCTCCTCCAAGGGCAAACCCGTTGATGGCAGCCACGACAGGTTTGGTAGCGTGATGTATTAAATCAAATACACTGGCCTGACCGTTGCGCGCCAGGTCCCTCCCCTCGTCTGTGTTGAAGGCAGCGAACTCGGCAATATCTGCCCCTGCCACAAACGCCTTTTCACCTGCACCGGTCAGCAGTATGCCCCTCACTGCATCGGAGGCCAGCGCCGCCGTAATGGCCTCATGCAGTTCCGCCAGCGTGGCCTTATTCAACGCATTGAGTTTCGCCTCTCGGGCGATGGTGATGCGCCTGATGTGCCCGGTGTCTTGGATAAGTAAATTTTGGTAAGTCATAACTAGAAGTCTACTTTCACACTAAAACGGAATCCCCCTTTATCGATATCGGGATGGTTAAGGTACGACAATCGCCGAACATACTCCACTCGTAATACATTTAAAATATTCTCCAGTCCCGCGCTAACCTCCATATATGGTCTTCGCCCCAAGGTAAACGTTGTTGTATTGCCGTCTCCGTCTGAGGGAAAGAGAAACGCCCCCGGGTTGTTCTCAGGCCGGTTCTCGGGTCGAACATTGCCATGAAGTAGCTTGAAACCAACCACTTCACGCATCTTTAACCGTTTCAATAAAGGAACTTTATTCAGGATGAAGCCGTGGGGGCGGTATTCGATGTGCAGTTTGATATATTGGTCGCTCACAAACTCCAGGTCGTTCATCAGCGCATACGCATCCTGCGTCAGCGCGTAGGTTCTGCTGGCATAAGGAATATCGAGCATTGGGAACGGTACGGTGCCGAATATGTAGCCTGAAGCCAGGTTGACATCAGCCATGCCCAACTGCGAGAGGAATAGCCGCTTAAATACCCCCAACCTTAATGCATGGTAGCCATATTCCCCACCAAAGAGGCCCTTCACTCCCATATTATAGCGCAGGTTAACTATCGGGTATTCGTTGACGATCGGCGATCGTTCCAAATTCCGTTGGAAAAACGCTTCGTGAGGGGCCCAACGGAGGTCGAAAACCAATTCCGAGGTGCGCAGTGTATGCACCGTATCGGGGCTGGTTGCCGCGGTTATGAAATAAAGGTCTGCCGTTGGGTCCTCTCGTTGTGACACCAAAGAGGTTTGCAGCATGAAATGGTTTCCGAACTCCACAACGTGGCTAAATTTCCACACGTCAAAGTAGCTCCATTTATCCTGGTTATCGCTACGGAATGAGCGTATAAAGCTATCGCCGTTGCGAAACCCCAGTAACTGTCCAGGTTCCCGCGCATCGTGTTGGTATGTCAGCTGCATATAATGGGCCGGGTAGTCACCAATCCTTCGCGCGTTGAGCGTGTGAGCCAAGCTCCCATAGAACTTCAGTTGCTTATCCTTGGTTCCATACGCTGTATAAGTTTCCGCATAAAGCCTTTCCGAAAACTCACGTGTGGTCCGTCCGCCAAGCCGTAGACGGCTGCCTTCAAGGTCGTTGAAGCTATACATGTGCTCCGCCGGGCCGAACTCCACGAAACCTGCATTTACATAGCTTTGCGAAAGCAAATACCCCAGCTTCAATGTCCGTCTGAACGAGCGATTATTTTGCAGGCTGTCCAGGTTGGCATAGGTCTTAGCCTCTGCAGTAGTCAATGCCAGTGGCCTTTCGTTATCCCAATATGCCGCAGAGCGATCGGTGGCCCCGGCAGTTTCCGTCGTTTGCTGGCCGCCGAAAACAGCAGTTGGGATAGCGGTTTCTGTGTTGTACCCTGAATAGACCAACGTTCGCTGACC
>Ga0182739_1004338_pt1 | contig 11785 bp, 11 predicted proteins | sample eDN5th30CBELigBY_FD_128873 | JGI IMG/M metagenome (GOLD analysis project Ga0182739, IMG submission 128873) | Enriched backyard soil microbial communities from Emeryville, California, USA - eDNA 5th pass 30_C BE-Lig BY (version 2) (version 2) | ecosystem: Environmental > Terrestrial > Soil >... | reverse complement strand
GCCAGGCGCACCGTGGCCGCCGCGATGGAGGCGTGCTCGTCCCCCAGGTCGCGCAGTTCGGCCAGGGACGTCTCCGCCAGGTACCGCTGCATCAGGTCCCGGGCCGCCGGCGGGGCCTTGACGACGAAGGTTCCCCCGTTGCGGCCCCGGCGGGTCTCCACGATGCCCCGCTCGCGCAGGGAGGCCAGCGCGTCGCGCAGGGTGGCGCCGGCGACCCCGAACATCTCGGAGAGTTCGGACTCGGTCGGCAGCCGTTCGCCTTCGCGCAGCATGCCCAGCGAGATGGCGGTGGAAATCCGTTGAGCGATGGTGTCCGCCCGTTCCAGGGCGGGAAGGGTGCGGTAGATCTGCGACTGGAAGGCGGGAGGCGAGGCCATGGGACCTCCGTTCTGGTGCGGCCATCGGCGGGCGGCAATGGGCTGGTTCCAATATATCTGCCGGGACCGCATACCCCGGGAAGCCCGCCGGCGGGGGAGCTCAGAGGTGGTTCAGGCCCTCCGTGAGCACCGAGCGCAGGATGGATTCGATCTGGTCGAACTCCTTCTGGCCGATGGTCAGCGGCGGGGCCAGCTGGACCACGGGGTCCCCGCGGTCGTCCGCCCGGCAGTACAGGCCGGCGTCGAACAGCGCGCCGGAGAGGTACCCGCGCAGCAGGCGCTCGGACTCCTCGTCCGTGAACGTCTCCTTCGTGGCCTTGTCCTTGACCAGCTCGATCCCGTAGAAGTAGCCCTCGCCGCGCACGTCGCCCACGATCGGCAGGTCCAGCAGCTTCTCCAGCGTGGAGCGGAAGGCCGGGGCGTTCTCCTTGACGTGGGCGTTCAGGCCCTCGCGCTCGAAGATGTCCAGGTTGGCCATGGCGACGGCGGCGGAGACGGGGTGCCCGCCGAAGGTGTAGCCGTGGTAGAACGTCGTGTCCCCGCGCGTGAAGGGCTCGAACAGGCGGTCGGAGGCGATCATCGCGCCGATGGGGGAGTAGCCGCTGGTCAGGCCCTTGGCGCAGGTGATGATGTCCGGGACGTAGCCGAAGTCCTCGCACGCGAACATCGACCCGATCCGCCCGAACGCGCAGATGACCTCGTCGGAGACCAGCAGGACGTCGTATTCGTCGCAGATCTCGCGGACCCGCTGGAAGTATCCGGGCGGCGGCGGGAAGCAGCCGCCGGAGTTCTGCACCGGCTCCAGGAACACCGCGGCGACCGACTCCGGCCCCTCGAACTCGATCGCCTCCCGGATGCGCTCGGCGGCCCAGAGCCCGAACTCCTTCTCGTTGTCCGCGTGCTCCTGCGGCGCCCGGTAGAAGTTGGTGTTGGGGACGCGGAAGGTGCCGGGCACCAGCGGCTCGAACGGGGTCTTCATCCCGGGGATGGAGGTGATGGACAGCGCGCCCTGGGGCGTGCCGTGGTAGGCCACCGCGCGGGAGATTACCTTGGTCTTGCCCGGTTTGCCGGTGAGCTTGAAGTACTGCTTCGCCAGCTTCCAGGCGGACTCCACGGCCTCGCCGCCGCCGGTGGTGAAGAAGACGCGGTTCAGGTCCCCCGGCGCGTAGTGCGCCAGCCGCTCGGCCAGGTCGATGGCCGGTTCGTGCGCATAGGACCACAGCGGCATGAAGGGCAGCTTCTCCGCCTGCTTCGCGGCGGCCTCGGCCAGTTCGGAGCGGCCGTGGCCCACCTGGACCACGAAGAGCCCGGCGAGCCCGTCGATGTAGCCCTTGCCGGCGTCGTCGTAGATCATGTGGCCTTCGCCCCGGGTGATGACCGGGACCGTGCCGCCGTCGGCCAGGTTCGAATGGCGGGCCATGTGCATCCACAGGTGGTCGCGGGCGGCCTGCTGGCGGTTGGTGCCGCGCGGAGTGGTGCCGGTGCTTGTCATCGTGTACCCCAGTTGTATTCCTGCTTGCGGAGGGAGAGATAAAGGAGCGCTTCGGTGTCGCGCACGCCATCGATCTCGCGGACGGCGTTGATGATGCGCAGCAGTTCCTCGTCGTTGGCGCAGACCACCTCGGCCAGGACGTCGAAGGAACCGGCGGTCACCACGCAGTAGTCGACTTCCGGCAGGGCGGAGATGCGGTCCGCCGTGGCCACCATGTCCCCGGTGGTCCGGATCCCCAGCATGGCCTGCCGGTGGAAACCCAGCTGAAGGGGATCGGTGACCGCCACGACCTGCATGGTCTTGCTGTCGATCAGCTTCTGGACCCGCTGGCGCACCGCCGCCTCGCTGAGGCCGACGGCCTTGCCGATGGCCGCATACGACCGCCGTCCGTCGGCCTGGAGCTGTTCGATGATGGCCTTGCTGGTCGCATCCATGGCGGCTCCGTTGCTGGGGTGGGAGTGGGGCGGTTGGGCCACCGGGCACCGACCTTTCGGGAAGCGTTGGAAGCGGGCGAGGGGACTTCCGCCCTGTCAGCCACCGAGCCTAGTCCTAAAGAATCAGTTGTGGAAGGCTCGTAAGGCAACCGATTTCGCGACGAAACAAAATCTTTACAACTCAAACTATTGTCCGCGGATTGGCTCACCTGCCATGATCCAAACCACAGGATCAAGCAGCCCCGAGCACCACCCGTGCGCCGGCGGCCGTCCCCGAGGAGACCGCATATGAGACCCCAGCTCCCCATCGACCGCCTCAACGATCCCGCAGTGCGCGAGCTGGTGCGGATGCAGGCCAGGGCGCAGCTGACCCGGCGCACCCTGCTGCGCGGGGCCGGAGGCCTGGGGCTGGCCGGCCTGCTCGCCGCCTGCGGCACCGGCGGCACCGGCACGGGGGGCCAAAGCGCCGCGCCGAGCGCGGCGGCGGACGTCTCCGCCACCGACAAGGCGGTGAACTGGGCCAACTGGACGCTCTACCTGGACTACGACGACAAGACCCGCACTTACCCGACCCTGGTGGAGTTCGAAAAACAGACGGGCATCCGGGCCAACTACGCCGAGGACATCGACGGCAACGACAGCTACTACGGCAAGATCCAGGCCCAGCTCTCCGCCGGCCAGGACATCGGCCAGGACATCATCACGCTCACCGATCCGATGGCCGGCCGCATCATCCGCCAGGGCTACACCCAGGAACTGAACCACGCGAACATCCCCAATATCGCGAACCTGCTGCCCTCGCTGCGCGACGTCGGGTTCGACCCGGGCCGCAAGAACTCCCTGACCTGGCAGTCCGGCTACGCCGGCATCGCCTGGAACAGGGAGGCCGTGCCCGGCGGGCTGCGGACCGTCGACGACCTCTGGAAGCCCGAGCTGAAGGGCCGCGTCGAGGTGCTCGACGAGTGGCGCGACACGGTGGGACTGATCATGATGCAGGACGGCATCGACATCTCCGGGGACTGGACCTCCGACGACTTCGATGCCGCGCTGGCCGTCCTCGACGAGCAGATCGCCTCCGGCCAGATCCGCCAGGTCAAGGGCAACTCCTACAAGGAGGACCTGGTCAGCGGCGACGCGCTCGCCGTCATCTGCTGGTCCGGGGACATCACGCAACTGAACTTCGAGAACGGCGACAAGTGGGAGTTCGCCATCCCCGAGGCCGGCGGCACCCTGTGGAGCGACAACATGATGGTTCCCATCGGCTCCCCACGCAAGACCAACGCCGAGAAGCTGATGAACTACTACTACGAGCCCGAGGTCGCCGCGACCGTGGCCGCCTACGTGAACTTCATCTGCCCGGTGGAGGGCGCCCGCGAGGCGATGGAAAAGATCGACCCCTCGCTCGTCGACAACCCGCTGATCTTCCCCACCGACGAAGACCTGGCCCGCACCAAGGTCTTCCGCACCCTGAGCGCCGAAGAGGAAACCGACTACGGATCCCGCTTCCAGCAGACGATCGGGGCCTGAGGCGATGGCGCTCCAGGCAGAGGAAACCGTCCGGAACGGAACCGCGGAAGGCCACGACCTGGTCCTGTCCAACGTCACCAAGCGCTTCGCCGAATTCACCGCCGTCGACGACCTGTCCCTGACCGTCCCGGCGGGCTCGTTCTTCGCGCTGCTGGGCCCCTCCGGCTGCGGCAAGACCACGACGCTGCGCATGGTCGCCGGCCTGGAACAGCCGACCTCCGGGACCATCGGCATCGGCGGCCGCGACGTCACCACCCTGCCCCCGTACCGGCGCCAGGTGAACACGGTTTTCCAGTCCTATGCGCTCTTCCCGCACATGTCGATCCTGGACAACGTGGCCTTCGGGCTCAAGCAGCGCCGGGTGCGCGACGCCCACGCCCAGGCGAAGGCCGCGCTGGCCATGGTCGAACTGGAGCACTTGGGGGCGCGCAAGCCCGCCCAGCTTTCCGGTGGCCAGCAGCAGCGCGTCGCGCTCGCCCGCGCCCTGGTCAACCGGCCGGCGGTGCTGCTGCTGGACGAACCCCTCGGGGCCCTGGACATGAAGCTGCGCCGGCAGATGCAGGTGGAGCTGAAGGCCATCCAGACGGAGGTCGGGCTCACCTTTATCCACGTGACCCACGACCAGGAGGAAGCCATGACCATGGCGGATACGGTCGCGGTCATGAACCAGGGCAGGGTGGAGCAGATGGGGCCGCCCCGGGAGCTCTACGAGCTGCCCCGGACCGCCTTCGTGGCCAACTTCCTGGGCAAGTCGAACCTGATGAAGGGCCGCGTCGCCGAGGACCTGGGCCAGGGCCTTGGAGTGGATGTCGCCGGCACGCGGGTGGTCCTGCCCAAGGCGCGGGCCGCCGAACACAACGGCTCCGTCGTCGTGGGGGTCCGCCCCGAAAAGATGCGCATCCAGCGCATGGATGCCCCCTTCCCCGCCACCGCCAACCAGCTCGTGGGCACCGTGGTGGACGCGTCCTTCACGGGGGTGAGCACCGAGTACCTGGTGGACACCCCCGGCGTCGGGCTGGTGGGCACCTTCTCGCAGAACCTGGGCCAGGACCCGGCCTCGCCGGGGGAGAAGGTCCGGCTGCTGTGGGAGCCGGACTACTCGTTCGGGCTGGCCGGCGACGAGGACACCAGCGCCGGCGGGGTCCGGCCGTGACGGCGCCTGCCGGCGTCCGGACCCGGAACGACGCCGGCCGCCGGCAACCGGACGCCGGCCGCAGCCCCGAGGAACTCGCCGCCGAGAAGAAGCGCGGACGGATCGGGCAGCTCCTGGTCCTGCCGGGGTTCACCTTCCTGCTGCTGTTCTTCGCCGCGCCGGTGGTGGTCCTGCTGGCCATGTCCCTCTACTCCAAGCCGCCCGGCGCGGAAATCGGGCAGTTCCAACCGGCGCTGCAGTTCTCCAACTACGCCGTGGTGCTGCGGGAGTACTGGGACGTGCTGCTGCGCTCCTTCGCGTTCGCCCTGGTTGCCACGCTGGCCGCGCTGCTGATCGGCTATCCCATGGCCTACCTGGTGGCGGTGCGCCTGCGCGCCCACCGGCTGCTCCAGGGAATCCTCCTGGTGCTGCTGATCGCCCCGTTCTTCTCCAGCTTCATCCTGCGCACCCAGGCCTGGAAACAGATCCTGGCGGACGAGGGACCCGTCGTCGGGGTGCTGCGGGCCCTCGCCATCCTGCCCCAGGACGGCCGGCTCACCGCAACGGCCTTCGCCGTGGTCTGCGGCCTGACCTACAACTTCCTGCCCTTCATGACGCTGCCCATCTACGCAAGCCTGGAACGCCTGGACACCCGGCTGCTGGAGGCCTCCGGGGACCTGTACGCCAGCCCGATGCGGACCTTCCGGCACGTGACGCTGCCGCTGTCGATGCCCGGGGTGTTCGCCGGCACGCTGCTGACCTTCATCCCCGCCTCGGGCGACTACGTCAACGCCGCGCTGCTGGGCAACAACCGGGACACCACCATGATCGGCCAGGTCATCGACTCCCGCTTCTTCCGCGTGGTGGACTACCCCGGCGCGGCGGCGCTGAGCTTCATCCTGATGGTGGCCATCCTGATCCTGGTCATGATCTACATCCGGCGCTTCGGCACCAAGGACCTGTTCTAGGGGCATGGCATGAGACAGAGAATCGGGCGGTGGATCATCCCCGTCGCGGGCGGGCTGGCCTTCGTGTACCTGCTGGTGCCGATCGCCTACATCTTCGCGTTTTCCTTCAACGACGCCGGCCGCACCAACCTGGTGTGGCGCGGGTTCACGCTGGAGAACTGGCGGAACCCCTGCGGCGCCCCGCAGGTGTGCGAGTCGCTGGCGAACTCGCTGCAGGTGGGCCTGGCCGCCACGCTGGCCGCCACGGTGCTGGGGACGGCGATCGCGCTGGGGCTGGTGCGCTACAGGTTCCGGTTCCGGAACACCGCGGACCTGCTGATCATCCTGCCGCTGGCCACCCCTGAAGTGGTGCTCGGCGCCTCGCTGCTGGCCCAGTTCCTGAACCTGGGCTGGAACCTCGGGTTCGCCACGGTGGTCATCGCCCACACCGTTTTCTGCATGGCATTCGTGGTGGTGACCGTCCGGGCGCGCGTGGCCGGCCTGGACCCGCGGCTGGAGGAGGCCGCCAGCGACCTCTACGCCTCCCCGCTGGCCACGTTCCGGAAGGTCACCCTGCCGCTGCTGCTGCCGGGCATCGTCGCCGCCGCGCTGCTGTCCTTCGCGATGAGCTTCGACGACTTCATCATCACCAACTTCAACTCCGGCAACTTCGACACTTTCCCGAAGTTCATCTACGTCGCGGCCACCCGCGGCATTCCGGCGCAGGCGAACGTCATCGGTTCGACCATGTTCCTCGTGGCGCTGTTCGTCGTCGTGATGGGCCAGGTCGTCTCCTACCGCAAGCGCAAGGCGCTCGCGGCGCGCTGAGCCGCCCGGGGCTGAAGGCCGGCGGACGGCGCCGGGGCCGTGCTGTGAAAAGATGGAGCCCATGACCGAACCCCGTTGGCTCTCCCCGTTGGAACGCGATGCCTGGCTGGCGCTGCTGGCCGTGGCGACCCGACTGCCGAGCCGACTGGACAGCGAACTGCACAAGCAGGCCCGCATCACGCTGTTCGACTACAACGTCCTGGCCATGCTCTCCGAAAGCGAGGGGCGCCTGCTGCCGATGAGCGAGCTGGCCTCCCGCACCAATTCGTCGCTGTCCCGGCTGAGCCACGTGGCGAAGAAACTCGAGGGCCGCGGGTGGCTGGAGCGGCACCAGAGCGCCGAGGACGCCCGGGTCACCATGGCCCACCTGACGGACGAGGGCATGGACATGCTGGTCGGCCTCGCCCCCGAACACGTCGAATCCGTGCGCCGCATCATCTTCGACGGGCTCACCGAGCGCGACGTCGACGACCTGGCGCGGATCGGCCGCAAGATCACTGCCGAGATCGACCCGGAGCACTGGATCCTCCGCCGCTGAGCGGGTGCCCTACGGTACCTCGTCGAGCTCCAGTTGGACGTCGCGGAACCGCGAAAAATGCCGGTGCTTGGGCAGGAAGTCCCGGGTCCGCGAGAAGGACGACTGCCCGGCATCGTGGTCCGAAACCTCGACCGTCGTTTCCGGGACGGGCAAGGGAGCCGAACCACCGGCACCCCCGGCCCCGCCGGTTCCTCCGGCACCCCCGGCCCCGCCGGTTCCTCCGGCACCGCCGGCCCCGCCGGTGGAGCCCCCGCCCGCCGGAGCGCCTCCCTCCGCCGGCTTGGCCCCGCTGTTGCCGGGCTGCGTCGGATCGGGCAGGACGGCCGGCACGTCGGCCGACGGCTGGCCGGTCTTGGGGGAGCTGGGGGAAGACGGCGCCGGATTCCCGGTCTTGGGCGCCGTGGCGGCCGGTGCCCTGGAACCGGGCGTGGACTGCGTGCCGCCATCCGAAGGCGTGGCCGCCGCCCCGGAGCCCGCCCCATTGCCTGCGCCCGTGTCCGCTCCACTGCCCGTGCCATCCGTTGCCGGGGCTGCCGGGGTTTCCGCGGCTTCCGACGCCGGCGATTCGGCCGCGTCAGAGGAGGACGACGGCGTTGTTTCGCTGCCGCCGGTCGACTGCGTCGAATGCAGGGAGGGCCCCTCCACGGTACTCATCGGGACCACCTCGGACACCACGCCGGTGGCGCCGGAGGGCAGGGGCAACGGCAGGGTCCCGTTGGCGGCGAAGGCGACCCCGGCCACCAGGACGCCGGTGGTTCCCGCGAGCGCCACGGAGGGAAGGAGGCGCCGCCGGATCCCGACCCTGCGCGGCTTCCGGCGGCCGGCGGCCGGACGCGGACGTGCTCCGTCGGCGTCGACCCTAAGGGCGGGGAAAGACTGCGTGGCCGGTCCGGGGGAATGCTTCGGGGCGGACGGATCGGATGAGCCCTTCTGCGCCGCCGCGCTGGGCGGACCGGAGAGGGCAACCTCGAAGGTGGTGGCGCCGGAGGCACTGGTGGCTGCAGGGCCAGTGGGGGCTGCCTCCTTGGGCGCTGGCTCCTTGGGTGCGGCGTCGCTGGCCGCGCCATCCTTCCCGGCCAGGTCGGAAAGGGCGACGACGGTGGGGCCGGCGCCGCTGGGCGAGCCGCCGGCGGGGAGGTCCAAGGGGCCGCCGACGATGGACACCGCAGCGGTGGGGGTGGCATCGCTCGCCGCCACAGCGTCCGCTGCGGGGAGGGCCGTTTCGGGCACGGCCAAGGCGGGAGCGTCTCCTTGGACGGTTTCCTGAGCGGCGGATTCCTGGGCAGCGGGCGCCGAACCGTCGAGCAGCGGCAGCAGGGACGTGGCCCCGGCTCCCAGGAACAGCGGGGCGATGACCGTGAGCAGGCCCGTGCTGATGTCCCCAACCTCCGCCAGCGCCGCGTCGCAGCGGGGGCAGGAGTCCAGGTGCTCCTCGAACTTGAGCACGGCCCGCGGTCCCAGGGACCCGTCCAGGTGTTCGCCCAGGCGGTGGCACTGCTCGGCGAATTCGCTGGAGGCGGCGGCGCCGTGGGCCTCCAGGTAGGAGGCCCGCAGTCCCTCGCGCGCCTCTCCGGCCACTGCGGCCACCGCGTCAACGCCGCCGGCATCGACGCCGAGGCCCAACTCCTCGGCCACCTCGGCGGGCGGTGCGTTCTCGATCTCGAGGCGCCACAGGACCTCCTGCCAGCGTGCGGGAAGGGCCTTGAACGCTTCGACGAAGAGTCCTGACTCCCGCTGCTCCATGACCGGGTCCGCATCGCGGTCACCCGGCTCGAAGAGCGCAACTCCGTCCGCCGCGCGGGGAAGGGGGTCGTGGCGGTTGGCGGCGAACGCCTTGCGGCTGGCCAGGCAGGCCAGCCAGGCGCGGAGGGCGTCGCCGCACTCACTGCCCTGGCGTATCAGCTCCAGCAGGTCGGCAAAGGCATCGACGGCAACGTCTTCGGCGCGGGAGGGATCCTCGAGCCGGGCGCCGGCGGTGCGCACGGCGGCAGCGTAATGGCGGGCGTAGAGGACGGCGATGGCCTCCGCGGCGTCGCCGGTCCCTTCGGCATCGCCGGCTCCGGGGGTTTCGCCGTGGCCGGCCCGGATGGCGGCGGCCAGGTCGGCGTCGGGCAGCCCTGCGAAGGCGTTGGTCGATGAAATGTCCATCAGTCTCCTGGTCGAGTCACCCATTGGCCCCGCCCGAGGGCGGGCGGCTTGCTCCGTCCGTGCAGCAGGCCGTGCTTATATTCGCAACCGTGGGCTATGGCAACGGTAGGCGCGCGTCTTTATTAAACCGTTATAGTCTAGCGGGCTCCGCGGAGGAGGGCACAGAATGTTTAGTCAGCCCCGCGAGTCCGCCGGACAGGGGCCGGGATCCCGGCCGGCCTCCGGCGCCGGGCCGGTTTGGGTTAAAGTGCCGGGGTGCCCTAGGATGGTAGGGCGTTAAGTCAGGCCTGCCCTCGTGGCATGCCTGGCTGCCCGTAAAACCGAATATCGCGGTCCAACCGAGTGGGGAAAAACGCTCGACCGGACCCGAGGTTCACCGTCTTTTCGCGTTCTAAAGGCGCTTCGGTTGGTTCTCACCCAGCCTGGTTCCCTTCGTTAAGTCGCAGTAATAACGGTGTCACAACTGGTGGCGGGACTCTTGAACGCGGATGCAGAAGCAGCCCAGCGCTGCATCTGCGATGAGTACCGCCAATATTTACTACTACTGGAGGAGTGATCATGGCAGCTGTATGCCAGGTGACCGGTGCAGTCCCGAACTTCGGGCACAGCATCTCCCACTCGCACCGTCGTAACAAGCGTCGGTTCGACCCGAACATTCAGAAGAAGCGCTACTGGGTTCCGTCCCTGCGCCGCAACGTCACGCTGACCCTGTCGGCCCGTGGCATCAAGACCATCGACGTGCGCGGCATTGACGTCGTCGTCGCTCAGCTGCTTGCGAAGGGTGTGAAGCTCTAATGGCAAAGGACAAGGACGTACGTCCGATCATCAAGCTGAAGTCCACCGCCGGCACCGGTTTCACCTACGTGACCCGCAAGAACCGTCGTAACGACCCGGACCGCATGGTCCTGAAGAAGTACGACCCGGTCATCCGCAAGCACGTCGAATTCCGTGAGGAGCGCTAAGCACTATGGCGAAGAAGTCCAAGATCGCTCGTAACGAGCAGCGCAAGGTCGTTGTCGAGCGCTACGCCGCGAAGCGTGCCGAGCTCAAGAAGACCCTGGTCGACGAAAACGCGACCGACGAGGCCCGCGAAGAGGCCCGCCTGGGCCTGCAGAAGCTGCCCCGCAACGCCTCCCCGGTGCGCGTCCGCAACCGCGACGCCATCGATGGCCGTCCGCGCGGTACCTTCCAGAAGTTCGGCATTTCCCGTGTCCGCTTCCGCGACATGGCCCACAAGGGCGAACTGCCGGGCATCACCAAGTCCTCCTGGTAAGCCCTCGGCTTGCAGGACAACGAAGGCCGCACCCCGTCCGGGGTGCGGCCTTCGGGCATTTAACCGCGAACCTGCAAACACGCTCCCCGGATGCGACGTTATGGCCAGCCCATTCCGTTGGATCCGGGGACCGCGTCCCGCCCAGCGGGCTACCCCGGGATTCCGGTGAGTTCGTTGGGGGTGTGCGGCAGTTCCGTGCTGCCCAGCAAGAGGCCGCCGACCAGGTCGATGGTGTGCAGTTCGTTGGTGGAAGGCTCCGTGACGTAGGCGGTGGTGCCCTGCACGTAGAGGGTCGGGCGCGGCTCCTGCCACTCCAGCGGCTCCTCCCACGGGTCCATGACCCCGATGACGGCGGTCTGGTCCGCGGTCTTCGGATCGATCACGCGCAGGGTCCCGTCGGTGGCCAGCACCAGGGCCTCCCCGGACGGGCCGCGTCCCAGGGAGCGGAAGGTGTAGCTGGCGCCCAGTTCGACGAGCTTCATGGTGCCCGTGGCGGTGTCCGTCAGGCTCACCCGGGTGGGGCGCTCCAGTTCCGCGTCCTGGACGGTCTTGTAGTCCCCGAGCACGACGGCGGACTCCCCGCTGCCGGCCTGGTTGCCGATGCGGGCGTAGGCGTCAGGCGCGTCGATCTTGGTGATCCTGCCGTCCCGGTAGGCCAGCAGCCCGTCCTCGCAGCCGACGACGACCGTTCCGTCCGCGAGGATGGCCTCGCCGTGCACCCCGGGGCAGTCGTGGTTGCGGGCGATTTCCGTGCGGGCGCCGTCGGCGTCCGGCGCTGAGAGGACCCTGATGCCCGTGCGGGACCCGGAATCGCCGTCGGTGACCAGCAGGGAACCGTCCTCCAACGGCACGGCGACGCCGTGGTGGGCGTGCCCGGAAGCGTGGGACACGGTCTCGGGCAACCCCCCGGCCCGGCCGGACAGCTCCCGCGGATCGAACAGCCGGACCGTGCCGGTGCCGTCGTCGAACAGGGCGGTGGTGCCGCCGTGGACGACGGCGTGTCCGGGCCGGGCGGCGGGAAAGACCGCCTCCGTCAGTGCCGGCGCCGACGTGTAGTGGTGGTTGTGGTCGCCGTGCGGCTCGGACCAG
>Ga0182739_1004337_pt1 | contig 11785 bp, 10 predicted proteins | sample eDN5th30CBELigBY_FD_128873 | JGI IMG/M metagenome (GOLD analysis project Ga0182739, IMG submission 128873) | Enriched backyard soil microbial communities from Emeryville, California, USA - eDNA 5th pass 30_C BE-Lig BY (version 2) (version 2) | ecosystem: Environmental > Terrestrial > Soil >... | reverse complement strand
GGGCTTCGGCGGCTCGGTCGCCGGGGCCGTCGTCGTCGGCGTCCTGGCCGCGGTGTTCCTGCTCCACCAGCCCTGGTGGGCCGGCGTCGTCCTGGCCATCGCCACGGTGGCCGCCGCGACGGCGGGAGACCTCTCCGAGTCGATGGTCAAGCGCGAGCTCGGCATCAAGGACATGAGCAACATGCTTCCGGGCCACGGCGGCGTCATGGACCGCCTGGACTCGATCGTGTTCGCCACCCCGGTGGCCTACATCCTTTCGGTCCTGCTGCTGCCCGGAGCGCTCTGACCGGCACGCTCGCACCCGGGCTGCCCGGAACGCCGCCTGCCCCCGCGTATGATGGGGGCGGCGGGCCCCACGGCCCGCCGCCCCGAACCCAATTCAAGCCCAGGCCGGTGTGCCGCCGATCCACCAAGGAAGTCAGTGAGCCAGGAGAACGCCCAGAAGACGCCGCCGCCCTTCGAGCGGGTTGCCCCGCAGGAGTTCGGCTACAACGTCAAGCAGGTGGAGCACTTCCTCGCGCGGGCCCGCGCGACGTTCAACGGGACGGACGACGACGCCACGGTGGTGACCAGCCACCTGGTACGCCGCACCGCCTTCGAACCCCAGAAGGGCGGCTACAACGCCCGCGAGGTCGACAGCGCGCTGGACCGCCTCGAGGACGTCTTCGCCCAGCGCGAGCGCGACGCCCTGATCCAGACGGAGGGCGAGGAGGCCTGGCTCCAGCAGGTCGGCCGGCTTTCCTCGATCCTGCGCGGCCGCCTGCACCGCGAACCGGGGGAGCGCTTCCGCCGCCCCAGCCGCCGCGGCGTCCCCAGCTACAACGTCGACGACGTCGACGACCTGTGCGCGCAGCTGATCGGCTACTTTGAGGAAGACATGCCGATGAGCGTGGACGCGATCCGCCGGGTAACCTTCCGCGAGGCCAAGGGCCAGGACGGCTACGAGGAAAGCCAGGTGGACGCGTTCCTGGACCGCGTGGTCGAACTCATGGCCTCCATCGACTGACGCCCGCAGCGCGCGACGCCGGCACCCGCCTGGGTGCCGGCGTCGCCTTTTTGTGGCGGTCCTTTGTATGGGGCCCGCCCCGGGCGCTAGGACTCGGGGGTGTGCAGCCTCGCCATGACGCGGTCGATGGCCTCCTCGCCGCGTGCCCGGGTGGCCCGGGAGGCCCCGACCATCACGGCGAAGGCCAGCGGTATGGTCCAGGCCGCGGGCTGGGAGAACAGGTCCCGGGCCGGCGGCGGCAGGTCGGGAAACGCGGCCGCGGAGAGCAGCGCGGTGCCGCAGGCGATCGCGCCGGTCACCATGCCGGCCACGGCGCCGGCGGAGGTCAGCCCGCGCCACCAGATGCCGAGCAGCAGCAGCGGGCAGAGGGTGGAGGCGGTGAACGCGAACACCGCGCCCACCGACCCGGCCAGCGCGTTGCTGCCGCTGACCAGGGCCAGGGCCAGGGGCACCGTGCAGGACAGGACGGTGGCGATGCGGAAACCGCGCACGGTGCCGCGGAACAGGCCCTGGCTGATCACCCCGGCCACCGAAACCACCAGGCCCGAGGAGGTGGACAGGAACGACGCGAAGGCCCCTCCCAGCACCAGGGCCCCGAGCAGGTCGCCGGCCGTCCCGCCGAGGATGCGCTCGGGCACCAGCAGCACCGTCGCGTCGGCGGTTCCGGCCTCCGGCAGGTCGGTGGCGAAGGTCCGGCCCAGGATGCCGAAGGCGATCGGCAGGAGGTAGAAGAGGGAGAGCAGCCCCACCACCAGCACCGTGGTGCGCCGCGCGGAGGGTCCGTCCGGGTTGGTGTAGAAACGCACCAGCACGTGGGGCAGGCCCAGCGTGCCCAGCAGCAGGGCCAGGATCAGGGAGATGGTGCCGTAGAGCCCGAACCCGGCCCCGGTCGCGGGTCCCGGCCCGAAGGCCGCGCCCTCCGCGGTGGGGGAGATGCCCGTGGCGCCCAGGCGCAGCAGCACGAACACCAGCGGCACCGCCAGGGACACCAGCTTGAGCCAGTACTGGAAGGCCTGGACGAAGGTGATCGAGCGCATGCCGCCGGAGAGCACGGTCACGCAGACCACGGTCATGACCAGGCCCGCGCCGACCCAGCCGGGCGCCCCGGCGGCGATCCCCAGCGCCAGCGCGGCTCCATGCAGTTGAGGGACGATGTACAGCCAGCCCACCACGACCACCAGGGCGCCGGTGGTGGTCCGGACGGCCCGGCCGCCGAGGCGGATCTGCGCGAAGTCCGGCAGCGTATAGGCCCCGGAGCGGCGCAGCGGGGCGGCGACAAAGAGCAGGAGCATCAGGTAGCCGGCGGTGTAGCCGATGGGAAACCACAGCGCGTCCTGGCCGGCGAGCACGATCAGCCCGGCGACGCCGAGGAAACTGGCCGCGGAGAGGTACTCGCCGCCGATGGCCGAGGCGTTCCACCAGGGGCGGACGGTGCGCGAGGCGACGTAGAAGTCGTCGGTGGTGCGGGAAATCCGCAGCCCGTTGATGGCGATCAGGGCGGTGGCGGCGCAGACGGCGGCAATGGCGGCCAGCGACAGGGCGGTGTTCACTGGCGGGCGATCTTCCGGTACCGGGCCTCGTTGCGCGCCGCCGCCCTGTTGAAGAGGATGGCCGTGGCCAGCATCAGCGGGTACACGCCGATCCCCAGCGCGATCCACGGCAGCGGGATGGTGAACAGCCGCAACCGGTAGATGTCCGGCCACAGCGCCAGCAGCAGGGCCAGGCCCACCAGCGCCACCAGGAATCCGAGCGCCACGGACAGCGCCAGCCGCAGTTGGGACCGCACCAGCGAGCGCACGTAGAAGTTGGCGGCCGGGTCCGGGGCCTTGGCGCGCGGCGGCGGCTGGGCTCCTGCCGGTGCTGTCACCCGCACCCTCGGCGCCGGCCGTGGCGGCAGGGGTTCCGGCGGGGTCGGGCTCTCCGGTGCGGAGCTGTCCTCCCCGCCGGTCACAGCGGGCGCACCCGGTTGGCGTCCAGCCGTCCGCGCAGCTGCGGCAGGGCGCGCCGGCTTACGGGCAGTTCGGTGCCCTCCACGATGACGGACGCCTTGCCTCCCTGCAGCCGGACCCGGTCGATCCGGTCCATGGCCACCAGGTAGGAGCGGTGGATGCGCACGAAGTCGGACGCCCACTGCTGTTCGAGGTCGTTCAGGGGGACCCGGATCAGGTAGCTGGGGCCGCCGGTGTGCAGGCGCGCGTAGTCGCCCTGGGCCTGGATGTAGCGGATCTCGTCGCGCCGGATCAGCCGGGTGGTGCCGCCCTGGTCCACGGTGACGAGTTCGGGCTTTTCGGCGGACTCCTCCACCTGTTCGCAGATCCGGCGCACGGATTCGGCGAGCCGTTCGGGGCGGACCGGCTTGAGCAGGTAGTCGACGGCGGCGAGGTCGAACGCCTCGAGCGCCTGGGCCTCGTCCGCGGTGACGAAGACGACGGCGGGGGGCCGGCTGAAACGCGACACGGCGCGGGCGAGGTCCAGGCCGGAGAGGGCCGGCATGTGGATGTCCAGGAAGAGCGCGTCCACGGGGAATTCCTCCAGCGCACGCAGCGCCTCGGCCCCGGACAGGGCCCGGTGGATCCGGCCGACCCGAGGGTCCTGGGACAGCAGGTAGGCAAGTTCCTCGACGGCGGGCACTTCATCGTCCACAACCACCACGTTGATCATGGAACCAAGTGTAGGAGCCGAGGGCCCCGCCCCGAGCGCAGCGAGGGGCGTCAGGGCTGGGGGCCGGGGCGTTCGCCGTCGTGCTCGGGTCGCGTCTTGGGCACGCGCAGCGTGATCAGGGTGCCGGCGCCCGGCGCCGTGTCCACCACCAGGCCGTGGCCCTCGCCGTAGACCTGGCGCAGCCGCACGTCCACGTTGCGCAGCCCGACGTGCATGCCCTCGGTGGTGCCGGCCAGGACCGAGCGCAGGGTTTCGGGGTCCATGCCGACGCCGTCATCCTCCACCGTGATCTCGGCGTAGTTGCCGCTGTCGTGTGCGGCGATGGTCACCAGCCCGCCGCCGGCCTTGGATTCGAGGCCGTGCCGGACGGCGTTTTCCACCAGCGGCTGCAGGGACAGGAACGGGATCTGCGTCCCCAGGACCTCCGGGGCGATCTGCAGGCGTACCCGGATCCGGTCCCCGAAGCGCGCCTTCTCCAGCAGCAGGTAGCGGTCGATCGCCTGCAGTTCCTCGGCCAGGGTGGTGAAGTCGCCGTGGCGGCGGAAGGTGTAGCGGGTGAAGTCGGCGAACTCGACCACCAGGTTGCGGGCGCGCTGGGGATCGGTGTTGATGAAGGATGCGATCGCGTTGAGGCTGTTGTAGATGAAATGCGGGCTGATCTGGGCGCGCAGGGCCCGCACCTCCGCCTCGGCGAGCTGGGTGCGGGATTCGTCCAGCTCGGCCAGTCCGACCTGGGCGGCAACCCAGGCGGCGACCTCGGTGACGGCCCTGACCTGGGCGGCATCGGCCCCGGTGGTGTAGGCGCCCACCGTGCCGGCCGCGCGGCCCTGGACGAGAATCGGGGCGAATACCGCGTGGCCGGGCTGCAGCCGGCGCACCACCGTGTGGCGGGCGGCCAGCGCCGCCGCGGCCAGTTCCATGGGGCCGGACGGGGTGGGGGAGAGCGGCGCGCCGTCGGTGGCCAGCACCTGCGCGGTGTCCGTGACGACGAGGGTTTCACACCCGAGCAATCCGCGCAGGTGCCGGGCGGCCTTCGCGGCGCCGTCGGGGGTGAGCCCGCGGCGCAGGTGCGGTGCGGCGAGGGAGGCGGTGTGCAGGGCCTCGAAAGTGGCCCTGCCGGCGGCGGTCCCCAGGTCGCGGCTGGACCGTGCCCAGCGGGCCACCAGGAAGGCGACGACGGCGATGCCCACCACGGCAATCGTCGCAATCAGGGTGGCCTGCACGGCCATTGGCATCATGCGCCCAGCTTAGCCATCGGCCGATCTCCGGGACCCCGACCTGTCCGTTCGCCGACCCGCCCCGTCCGTCCGGCGCATTCGGGCCCGCCGTTCGGCGCCCCGGGCCCACCGCTTGGCGCGGCGTCTTTTCCGTCCGGCGCACGATCGCCGCCGTCGGGCGGAAGGTGTGTGTGAGCCGCTTCACACAGCCCCGCCAAGCGGCGAAGGTGATGTGCATCACCTTTGCCGATGTCCCGTTCTAGGAGGAACCATGGGCAGCACCCCCTCTCCCGACGTCCGTCCGGAAGTTCCGCCGGGCAGCCCTGGCGCGCAGGCCGCCCACGTCCCCACCGCCGAAGACTTCCGCGAGACCCAGGCGAGCCCGGAGTTCCGGGAGCTCCGCCGGACGCACCGCGGATTCGTCTTTCCGATGACGGTGGTGTTCCTGGTCTGGTACTTCGTCTACGTCATCCTCGCCGCCTACTTCCCGGAGTTCATGTCCATCAGGCTGTGGGGCTACATCAACGTCGGACTGGTCCTGGGCCTGCTCCAGTTCGTGTCCACCTTCGCCATCACCGCCGCCTACGTGCATTTCGCCAACAAAAAGCTCGACCCGAAGGCCACGGCGATCCGCCTCCGCCTCGAGGCCGCGCAGGAAGGGGACGCCCAGTGAACGCCCTGATCGTCAACGCAGCGGCCGCCGAGTCCACCAAGGTCGGCGACCCGCTGATCAACATGCTCATCTTCGGCCTGTTCGTCGGCGTCACCCTGGTGGTGGTGCTGCGGGCCAGCCGCAACAACAGGACCGCGGCCGACTATTACGCCGGCGGGCGTTCGTTCAGCGGCGGCCAGAACGGCACCGCGATTGCCGGAGACTACCTCTCCGCCGCGTCCTTCCTGGGCATCGTCGGCGCCATCGCCATTAATGGGTATGACGGTTTCCTGTACTCGATCGGCTTCCTGGTCGCCTGGCTGGTGGCCCTGCTGCTGGTCGCCGAACTGCTGCGCAACACCGGCAAGTTCACCATGGCCGACGTGCTATCCTTCCGCCTCAAGCAGCGCCCGGTGCGCATCGCCGCCGCCACCAGCACCCTGGCCGTGTGCCTGTTCTACCTGCTGGCGCAGATGGCCGGTGCCGGCGGACTCGTTTCGCTGCTGCTGGGCATCGACGACAAGGTCGGCCAATCCGTGGTGATCACCGTGGTCGGCGCCCTCATGATCCTCTACGTGCTGGTCGGCGGCATGAAGGGCACCACCTGGGTGCAGATCATCAAGGCGGGCCTGCTGATCACGGGCGCGTTCATCATGACCATCTGGGTCCTGGCCATGTACGGGTTCAATTTCTCCGCCCTGCTCGGCGACGCCGTCGCCTCCGCCGGCACCGAGGCCATCCTGAACCCGGGCCTGCAGTACGGGGCCAACGCCACCACCAAGCTGGACTTCCTCTCCCTGGGCCTGGCCCTGGTGCTGGGCACGGCCGGCCTGCCGCACGTGCTGATGCGCTTCTACACGGTGCCCACGGCCAAGGAGGCCCGGCGTTCGGTGGTCTGGGCGATCTGGCTCATTGGCGGGTTCTACCTGTTCACGCTGGTGCTCGGCTACGGGGCCGGGGCGCTGATCGGAGCGGACCGCATCAAGGCCGCCCCCGGCGGCGTGAACTCGGCCGCACCGCTGCTGGCCTTCGAACTGGGTGGCCCGCTGCTGCTGGGCGTCATCTCCGCGGTGGCGTTCGCGACCATCCTCGCGGTGGTCGCCGGTCTGACTATCACCGCCGCCGCCTCCTTCGCGCACGACATCTACGCGAACGTGATCGCCAAGGGCAAGACCAGCCCGAAGCAGGAGGTGAAAGTCGCCCGCCGCACCGTGGTGGTGATCGGCATCCTGGCTATCATCGGCGGCATCGGCGCCCAGGGCCAGAACGTGGCCTTCCTGGTGGCGCTGGCCTTCGCGGTCGCCGCCTCGGCGAACCTGCCCACCATCATCTACTCCCTGTTCTGGAAGAACTTCAGCACCCAGGGCGCGGTGTGGTCGATGTACGGCGGCCTGGCCGCGGCGCTGGTCCTGATCGTGTTCTCCCCGGTCATGTCCGGCAACCCGACCGCAATGATCCCGGACGCGAACTTCGCGATCTTCCCGCTGAAGAACCCCGGCATCATCTCCATCCCGCTGGCGTTCTTCCTCGGCTGGCTCGGCACCGTGCTGGACAAGCGCGTCGAGGACCCGATCAAGCAGGCGGAGATGGAAGTCCGCTCGCTGACCGGCGTCGGCGCCGAGAAGGCGGTCGAACACTAGCGGGGCGGACCCGGCCGCCCCGCGCGTGCGGGCAGTCGGGTCCCGACCCGAGGACGACGGCGGCAGGAAACTGCCGCCGTCGTCCTCGCGCGTGCGGGGCTCGCGGAACGCCGCCCGGGGCCCGAACCCGCAGGTCCCGGCCTCCCAACGGGCCGGATCCCTGCCGCCAAAACGGTGGTTGTGCCCGCCACGGCCCGTGGGTATCGTCACGGGTAGGCCACGGCAACGGCGCCGCGGACCCGCGCGGACACCGCCCGGCCCACCGGTGGGCGGGATCCGCGGGACAACGATGCAAAGGATGCCGACCGTGTCCCTACTCGATTCCCCCCTCCCGGTCCCCGGCAGCGACGACGACGTCCTGCGGCTGATCGGGCCCACCGGCGAACGGACCCCGAACTCCGACCTCGATCCCTGGGTGTCCGACGTGGACGACGACGCGCTGGTCCGGATGCTGACCGACATGGCCGTGGTGCGGCGCGTCGACCTTGAGGCCACGGCCCTGCAGCGGCAGGGCCAGGTGGGCCTGTGGCCCCCGCTGTTGGGCCAGGAAGCCGCCCAGATCGGCTCCGCGCGGGCGCTGCGCGAGGACGACTTCATCTTTCCCTCCTACCGCGAAACCGGGGTTGCCTACTGCCGCGGAGTGGACATGCTGGAGGTCCTGCGCCTCTGGCGCGGCGCCGCGCTGTGCGGCTGGGATTCGGTCAAGTTCGGCATGGGCACCGCGCAGATCGTGATCGGGGCGCAGGCCCTGCACGCGGCCGGCTACGCCCTCGGGACCAAGCTGGACGGCTCGGACGCGGCCACCATCACCTACTTCGGCGACGGTGCCACCAGCCAGGGCGATGTCAACGAGGCCCTCGTTTTTGCCGCCAGCTTCCAGGCTCCGGTGCTGTTCTTCTGCCAGAACAACCACTGGGCCATCTCCGAGCCGGTCCGGGTCCAGGCCCACGCCCCGCTGGCCGGGCGGGCCGCCGGATTCGGCATCCCCGCGGTGAGGGTGGACGGCAACGACGTCCTGGCCTGCCTGGCCGCGACCCGGCGGGCGCTGGACCGGGTCCGCTCCGGCAGCGGCCCCGCCTTCATCGAAGCGGTGACCTACCGCATGGGGCCCCATACGACGGCCGACGACCCCACCCGGTACCGGGACCCCAACGAGTTGGACCTCTGGAAGGCCAAGGACCCGATCGCCCGCGTGGAGGCACATTTGGTCTCCCGCGGCCACGACGCGGAAGAGTTGCGGGCGCAGCTGCAACGGGCCGCCGACGAGATGGCCGCACGGCTGCGCCGGGAGGTGGTCCAGATACCGGACCCCGGCCCGCTGGACCTCTTCGACCACGTCTACGCCGCCCCCCACGAACAACTCGAACGCGAGCGCCGCGAGTACTCCCTGTACCTCGCCCAATTCGACGACAGCGCCCGGTTCGAGGACAACCCCGGCGGTCCCGGAGGCAAGGACGGCGCCGCGGCGCCGCAGGCGGCCCAGGACACGGAGGTGGCCCGATGAGCGGCATCACGTTCGCCAAGGCCCTGAACGAGGGCCTGCGACGGGCCATGGAACGGGACCCCAAGGTGGTCCTGATGGGAGAGGACATCGGCCGGCTCGGCGGGGTCTTCCGCATCACCGACGGGCTCCAGAAGGACTTCGGGGAGCACCGCGTCCTGGACACCCCGCTGGCCGAGTCCGGCATCGTGGGCACCGCCGTCGGCCTCGCCTACCGCGGCTACCGGCCGGTGGTGGAGATCCAGTTCGACGGCTTCGTCTATCCGGCCTTCGACCAGATCGTCGCCCAGGTCGCCAAACTCCACTACCGTACCCGCGGCAACGTCGCGATGCCGCTGACCATCCGCATCCCGTTCGGCGGCGGCATCGGGTCCCCGGAGCACCACTCCGAAGCCCCCGAAGCCTACTTCGCCCACACCGCGGGCCTGCGCGTGGTCAGCCCGTCCAACCCGCAGGAGGCCTTCACCATGATCCAGCAGGCCATCGCCTGCCCGGACCCGGTGGTGTTCTTCGAACCCAAGCGGCGCTACCACGACACCGCCGACGTCGACCTGGACGCGGAGCCCGCCACCGACCCGCGGGTCCTGCCCATGGGCTCGGCCCGGGTGGTGCGTCCGGGCACCGACGCCACCCTGGCCGTCTACGGGGCGATGGTCAAGACGGCCCTGGACGCCGCCACCGCCGCTGCGGACGAGGGCATCAGCATCGAGGTCATCGACCTGCGCTCGCTGGCCCCGTTGGACTCGGCCACGCTCGAGGCCTCGGTGCGGCGCACCGGCCGGCTGGTGATCGCGCACGAGGCCCCGCGCACCGCCGGGCTCGGCGCGGAAATCGCCGCGACGGTCACCGAGCGCTGCTTCGAGTACCTGGAGCATGCCCCGGTGCGGGTCACCGGTTTCGACATCCCGTACCCGCCGGCCAAGTCCGAACGCCACCACCAGCCTGACCTGGACCGGATCCTCGACGGCGTCGACCGGGTCCTGGGCCGCCCGAACTCGCTCAGCGGCGTCCCGGCGGATGGCGTGGAAGCAAGCGGAGGGGGAGATGAACACCGTGCGTAAGCTGTTCCGGCTGCCGGACCTCGGCGAGGGCCTGACCGATTCGGAAATCGTTGCCTGGCGGGTCGCGGTGGGCGATACCGTCGCCCTGAACCAGACCCTGGCGGACGTGGAGACCGCCAAGGCCGTCGTCGAACTGCCCTCGCCCTATGCGGGCACGGTGGCAGAACTCTTCGCCGACCCGGGCATGCTGGTCGAGGTCGGCAGCCCGCTGATCGCCTTCGACGTCCCGGACGAGGCCGGCGCCTCCGGGCCCGACGCCGGGGCCCCCGAGGGCGGGCAACAGGACAGTGAGGCACAGGACAGTGAGGCACGGGATAACGGGGGCGGCGGGGCTGCCGGGAGCGCCGGTCCGGGCGCGCCGCCGGCCGAGGCCGGCGGTGCCCCGGACGAGGCCGGCACAACCACTCCCGGGCGGCGCCGGCCCACGCTGGTCGGCTACGGGGCCGAGCCCGAGCCGACGGGCCACCCCGTGCGGAAACCGCGCCGGAGCCAGCCGGGGGCGGCGGGTGCCGCTCCGGTGGAAGCCCCCACCGGGCAGCCGCAAACCGGCCCGTCCCCAACGGAACCTGCCGGCGCCCAACAGCGGCCGGAGGACCACGTTCCCGATCTCGGCGGCGGCCCGGAAGGCCCGGAATCGGAAGGGGGCCCGGGCGAACGTCCGCGCTCGACCCCGCCGGTGCGCAAACTGGCCCATGACCTCGGCATCGACCTGTCCACGGTCACCGGTACCGGCGACCACGGGCTGATCACCCGGGCCGACATCGAGGCGGCACACCATGCGGCCGCCCGCGGCACGGCCCCCGCACGGCGCGTACCCGACGAGGCCGCTCCCGGGCAGCCCGAGTCCGAACGGGCTGGAGCCGACCGCAGGGTGCCTGCCCAGCCTCCCAGCGGCCGGCTCAGGCCTGCCGCGCCGCCGGAGCATCCGGCCGCCACCGGAGCGTCCGCGGCGCCGCAGGCCCCGCCCCACCCCGTGCGGCAGGCCGAGCCCCGGACGCTGGGCGGGCGTCCGCGCGAGGAACGGATCCCCATCCACGGGGTGCGGATGCGCACGGCGGCCGCGGTGTCCGCCAGCGCGTTCACCGCGCCGCACATCACCGAGTTCCTCACAGTTGATGCCACCGCGGGCATGGAGCTGCTGGGGAAGCTGGGCAAACATCCCGCCTTTGCCGGCACCAAGGCGACGCCGCTGGCCCTGACGGCGAAGGCGGTGTGCCTTGCGCTGGAGCGGACCCCGGCGCTGAACGCGCGCTGGGACCAGGCCGCGGGACAGATCGTGCAGTTCAACTACGTGAACCTCGGCATCGCCGCGGCCACACCGCGCGGGCTGCTGGTGCCGAACATCAAGGACGCGCAGGCGCTGGGGCTGGCGGACCTGGCGCGGTCGCTGGCCGGGCTGGCGGAAACGGCCCGGGCCGGGTCCACCACGCCGCACGACCTCACCGGCGGCACCATCACCATCACGAACGTGGGGACCTTCGGCGTCGACGCCGGCACGCCCATCCTCAACCCGGGAGAGGCGGCGATCCTCGCGCTGGGCCAGGTGGCGCGCCGGCCGTGGGAGCACCGCGGGAAGGTCGCGCTGCGGGAGGTGGTCACGCTGAGCCTGTCGGTGGACCACCGGGTGGTCGACGGCGAGGAGGCCTCACGCTTCCTGGTCGATGTCGGGACCATTCTCTCGGACCCGGCGATGCTCATCGCGATGCTCTGACGGGGGCACCAACGCTACGACGGCGGCCGGCACCTTCCTCGGGGGAAGGTGCCGGCCGCCGTCGGGCCTGTCAGCGCGGGGCAGGCCCCGCAAAGCGCGGGGCAGCCGGGTTCCCTGCGTGGCGACGGAGTCGACACGGGAGGGTCTGCCCTGCGCGCTAGGCGAGCTCCATGATGTATTCCTTGACGACCGCGGCCCGGGCGTTGGCGAAGCCGTCGGCCTCGCCGACCACGATGAAGCCGCGGCGCTCGAGGACCTTCTGGGAACCGATGTTGTCGGTGACCACGCGGGCCCGGATGGGGCGGGTGCTGACCTCGGCCAGGAACGCGTCTACCG